>CAACWB010000221.1_pt1 | contig 55725 bp, 55 predicted proteins | sample 2275501 | NCBI WGS metagenome assembly CAACWB01 (sample SAMEA5312444, study PRJEB27640) | indoor metagenome | biome: indoor environment; feature: controlled; material: polymer antistatic dissipative epoxy resin | place: Italy | collected 2014-05-27 | reverse complement strand
TGAGCGGATTCCCCGCCGATGGTGCCCATCGAGGAGGAGCCGCCAGTGGTCTCGAAGGCTGATTTGGCTCCCTCGGAGAAGCTGGTTTTGACGCTCTCGCTGGCTGTGGACGCAGCGCGCTTGAGGGGCGAGACGGTGGCGCTGCCAGCAGCTTTCGCAACGCCACCGAGACCGGAGGACACACTGCCGCCACCGAACTGGCCAGCGGAAGCAAGACTGTAGGCGGTGGATGCGCCGCCAGCAGCCGCGGCGGCGCCACGAACGGCGGCAGCCCCGCCAGACAGGGCAGCAGCGCCACCTCTGGCCGCGAGGCCTGCAGCACCAGCGCCAGCCATCATCGCACCGCCAACCGCAAGCCCGGTGCCGACGGCAGCCCCAGCGCCAAGCTGGGGGCCGCCTGACACGAGGCCATTGGCAATCCCTGGGCCGAAGATGCCGAGACCGAGAAGGGACAGCGCCGCCAGCACGATCGCCATGGCGTCGTCGATGCTCGGCGCCGCTCCCCCGAAGCCGGCGGTAAACTGGCCGAAGAGTGTCGATCCGATGCCGATGATGACGGCGAGCACCAGCACCTTGATGCCCGAGGAAACTACATTGCCCAGCACCTTCTCGGCCATGAAGGCGGATTTGCCGAACAGGCCGAAGGGAATGAGCACGAAGCCGGCCAATGTCGTCAGCTTGAACTCGATCAGCGTGACGAAGAGCTGGACGGCGAGAATGAAGAAAGCGAGCAGGACGAGGGCCCAGGCGAACAACAGGCAGGCGATCTGGATGAAGTTCTCGAAGAAGGACCAGTAGCCCATCAGGCCGGAGATGGATTCGAGAAGCGGTCGACCCGCATCGAGGCCGGTCTGGGCGACTTTACCGGGGCGCAACAATTCGGCGGTCGTAAAGCTGGTGCCTGAGCCTTTGAGGCCAAGTCCGACGAAACTGTCGAACACAATCTTCGCCAGATTGTTCCAGTTGCTGATAATGTAGGCGAACGCGCCAACGAACAGAGTTTTTTTGACGAGGCGTGCGATTATGTCGTCGTCAGCGCCCCAGGACCAGAATAGTGCGGCCAGCGTAACGTCGATGACGATCAGTGTGGTGGCGATGAAGGCGACTTCGCCGCCGAGCAGGCCAAAGCCGCTGTCGATGTAGCTGGTGAAGACCTGGAGGAATCGGTCGATGACGCCGGTGCCGCCCATTGTTATTGTCCTTCGTTCTGATGTGGCGCGGTCGGCAGTACGGGAGCTAGTGGTGAAGGGATGCCGAGGAAGCGGTCGCGGCTCTCGGCCCAGACGCCCAGGCATTCCGTATCGCGGGTCGCGGCTTCACCCAGAAGCTGGCATCGTCGCTGCCTGGCGCGCAGCGAATCGATACTGGACGGCTGAACATGCCGGGTAGACGGCTCTCCGGGCACCTCCTCCTCTCGGGTCATCTCGATAGCGGTCGCCGTGATAGCGATCGCGACGAATATGATGGCGCCCAGGCGGGCCAGCATCTTGCCGTCCATTGTATTTCCCTTCCGGGCTCAGTTGCCGTTGTTGAACATCTGCGCATTGCCCGGCTGGTAGCCGGAGCCGGGCGTCAGGAAGCGGCGCCGCTGCTCGCGGCCTTGTTCGGCGGCCGCGGCTTGTTCGGCAGTGGTGAGAGCGTCGGCACGGCCGTTTGCGGCCAGCAACGCGGTCAGATCGGAAAGTTGCTGGGCCTGAAGCGCAAGGAGTTGGTTTCCGGCTTGCGTTGCCTGAAGCGCGCCGGTGGCCCCCTGGCTCTGGCCGACTAGCGCCGACATCTCGGCGCGGTTGGTGTCGATGTTGCTGACCACACCGGCCTGCACGCGCATGGCGTCCTGAAGACCGCCGACCGTGTTCTGCCAGCGTTCGCGGGCGCCGGCGACAAGCGCCTGATCAGACGCCGACATCGACGCATTGCCATATTGGGTTTGAAAGGCCTGATCGATCTTCTGAACGTCGAAGGCGATGTTCTGCGCCTGGCTGAGAAGCTGCTGCGTTTTCTGGACGGACTGCTGGAGTTGCTTGAGCGAGGTATAGGGAAGGCTCGCCAGATTGCGGGCTTGGTTGATCAGCATCTGTGCTTCGTTCTGAAGCTGGGTGATCTGCTGATTGATCTGTTGGAGCGTGCGCGCCGCCGTCAGCACATTCTGGCTGTAGTTGGTCGGATCGTAGACGATACGCCATGCATGCGCAGGCCTGATCACAACAAGCGATATCATCAGGGGCGCTGCGAGAAGGGTGGCCGCGACAAGGACCGAGCGCGAGCGACGGATAATCATCGTAAATTCTCCTGTAGGGTTAGGGTGGGGACGAGGTCGATGGCCCAGGCCACATCACGATGGCGCAGCCAGGCGGCAAGGAAGCCCTCGCGGCCGTGTTCAGCGACCAAGCGCTGGATCTCGGCCTGGTCGGTTTTGGAGGAGGCGGCGCAGAGCGCCAGTGCCACGTCGGACAGGCCGAGCTCGAACAGCCGATTGCCGCGGCGGGACTGGCAGTAATAATCCCGCTTGGGCGTGGCGCGCGCGAGGATCTCGATCTGCCGGTCGTTCAGACCAAAGCGTCTGTAGATCGCCGTGATCTGTGGCTCGATCGCCCGCTCATTCGGCAACAGCAGTCGGGTCTGGCAGCTTTCGATAATGGCGGGGGCGATGGCCGAGCCGTCGATGTCCGAGAGCGATTGGGTGGCGAAGACGACGGATGCATTCTTTTTGCGCAGGGTCTTCAGCCACTCGCGAAGCTGGCCCGCAAAGCCGTCATCGTCGAGCGCCAGCCAGCCTTCGTCGATGATCAGCATGGTCGGCGAACCGTCGAGTCGATCCTCGATGCGATGAAAGAGATAGGAGAGAACGGCGGGCGCAGCCCCCGTACCGATCAGCCCCTCGGTCTCGAAGGCCTGCACGGTTGCCGCGCCGAGATGCTCGGCCTCGGCGTCGAGCAACCGGCCATAGGGACCGCCGACACAATAGGGCCGCAGCGCCTGCTTCAGATCGTTGGATTGCAGCAGGACGGCGAGGCCGGTGATGGTGCGCTCGTTCACCGGGGCGGAGGCCAGCGAGGTCAGCGCCGTCCAGATGTATTCCTTCACCTCCGGCGTGATGGTCACGCCTTCGCGGGTAAGGATCGTGACGATCCAGTCGGCTGCCCAGGCGCGCTCAGGGACATCGTGAATGCCGGCGAGCGGTTGAAGGGAAACGCTGTCGTCAGCGTCCCCGCTCAGACCGCCGCCAAGATCGTGCCAGTCCCCGCCCATCGCGAGCGCCGCCGCACGGATCGAGCCGCCGAAATCGAAGGCGAAAACCTGAGCGCCCAGATACCGGCGGAACTGCAGGGCCATCAGGGCGAGTAGGACGGACTTGCCCGCGCCCGTTGGGCCGACAATCAGGGTGTGGCCGACGTCGCCGACGTGAAGGGAAAGCCGGAACGGGGTCGAGCCTTCGGTCTTGCCGAAGAGCAGTGGGGGCGCTGCAAAATGCTCGTCCCGTTCCGGCCCCGCCCACACCGCTGAGAGCGGGATCATATGGGCGAGATTGAGCGTGGAAATCGGAGGCTGGCGGACATTGGCATAGACATGCCCGGGCAAGGAGCCGAGCCAAGCGTCCACAGCGTTGATTCCTTCTGCCATCGCCGTGAAGTCGCGACCCTGGATGACCTTTTCGACGAGTCGGAGTTTTTCGGCGGCGATCCTGGGGTCGTCGTCCCAGACTGTCACGGTCGCGGTGACGTACGCTTGTCCGGCAAAATCCGCGCCGAGCTCTTGAAGCGCCAGATCGGCATCAGCGGCCTTGTTCGACGCATCGGTGTCAACGAGAGCCGATGCCTCGTTGGTCATGATCTCCTTGAGGATCGATGCGATCGACTTGCGCTTGGCGAACCATTGCCGTCGGATCTTGACCAGCAACTTGGTGGCGTCGGTCTTGTCTAGCATTACCGCCCGCGTCGACCAGCGATAGGGAAAGGCAAGCCGGTTGAGTTCGTCTAGAATTCCGGGCGTTGTCGCAGTCGGAAAACCGACAATGGTGAGGACGCGCAGATGGGAAGCGCCCAAACGCGGTTCCAATCCGCCAGTCAGAGGCTGATCGGCCAGGAGTGCGTCCAGATACATCGGCGTTTCTGGCACGCGAACGCGGTGACGTTTGGTCGAGATGCAGCCGTGCAGATATGTCAAGGTCTCGGCATCACCGAGCCACTCGCATTCCGGCATGAAGCCGTCGACGAGTTGGATCACGCGGTCAGTGCGGTCGATGAAGCCGCGCAGAATTTCGCCCGCATCGACGCCGGTTTGCTCTCGACCCTCATAGAGCCAGCTTTCGGCACGCGCCGCATCTTCAGCCGGCGGCAGGTATAGGAAGGTCAGGAAGTAGCTGGACTCGAAATGTGTGCCATCTTCTTCGAAGCCTGCTTTGCGTTCTGCATCGATCAGGGCCGATGCGGCATCCGGAAAGCGGCTCGATGGATAGATCGCTGCGGTGTGTCGCTGCGCCTCAACGAAGATTGCCCAGCCTGAACCAAGGCGGCGGAAGGCGTTGTTGAGGCGACTTGCTACGGCCACCAGTTCGGCGGGAACGGCGCTGTCGAGATCCGGTCCACGAAATCGCGCGGTTCTCTGGAAGGAGCCGTCCTTGTTCAGCACCACACCGTCGTGGGCCAATGCTGCCCATGGCAGAAAGTCGGCGAGGCGGGTCGAGGTGCGGCGATATTCTGCGAGGTTCATCATGATGGTAGGACTCCTCAAACGCCGAGGTGACCGGGGATGCGCAGATGGCGGCGCACCACATCGACGAACATCGGATCGCGTTTAGCTGCCCAAACGGCAGCGAGGTGCCCGAGCAGCCCGAGCGCGATGCCGACCAACCAAAGTCGCAGGCCGAGGCCGAGAGCGGCGGCAAGCGTTCCGTTGACGATCGCGATTGAGCGCGGAGCGCCGCCGAGCAGAATGTGCTCGGTCAGCGCCCGGTGGACCGGCACGACGAAGCCCGGCACATCGGCCAGGTTTTCAAATGAGCCAGCCATCAGACGAGTACTCCGCCGCCAAAGCTGAAGAAGCTCAGGAAGAATGAGCTGGCAGCAAATGCTATAGAGAGACCGAAGACGATCTGGATCAGCTTCCGGGCGCCCCCAGAACTGTCGCCAAAGGCGAGCGTCAGGCCGGTGACAATGATGATGATCACTGCGATGATCTTGGCGACCGGGCCTTCGATGGATTGAAGGATGGATTGCAGCGGTGCTTCCCACGGCATGGATGAGCCGGAGGCATGGGCTGCAGGCGCCAAGAGCAAGGTCGCGTAGGTAACAGCGGCGGCCGTCGCGATGTGGCGGCGGATACGCAATGAGCGGCGGATCATTATAATTCTCCTGTTGGACTTGAGGAATGGGCTGCGGGGCTGACGCGGTAATCGCCGTCGGTGCCGAGGCCATGGACGCGGGCGAGCTCGGAAAGGCGGCGCAGGGATCCGCGGCCCGACAGCACGGCGACAAGATCGATGGTCTCTGCGATCAGTGCGCGGGGCACCGTGATGACGGCTTCCTGAATTAGTTGCTCGAGGCGCCGCAGCGCGCCGATGCCGGTGCTGGCATGGATGGTGCCGATCCCGCCGGGGTGGCCGGTTCCCCAGGCCTTCAGGAGATCAAGAGCTTCAGGGCCGCGCACTTCGCCGATCGGAATACGATCGGGCCGCAGACGTAGGGATGACCGGACGAGATCGGAGAGCGATGCCACGCCATCCTTCGTCCGCATGGCCACAAGGTTCGGCGCGGCGCATTGCAGCTCACGGGTGTCCTCGATGATGACGACCCGGTCCGAAGTCTTGGCGACTTCGGCGAGCAGCGCATTTGTGAGGGTGGTTTTGCCAGTCGAGGTGCCGCCCGCGACAAGAATATTGGCGCGAGAGGCGACGGCCTGCCGCAGCATCTCGGCCTGGTCGGCATCCATGATCCCGGCGGCGACATAATCGTCGAGGGTGAAAACGGCGACGGCGGGTTTGCGGATCGCAAAGCTCGGGGCAGCGACAACAGGGGGTAGAAGGCCTTCGAACCGCTCTCCCGTTTCGGGGAGTTCGGCTGAGACACGAGGAGCGCCGGAATGCACTTCGGCGCCGACATGGTGCGCCACCAGACGGACGATCCGTTCGCCATCCGCAGGTGACAGGCGCTCACCGGTATCGGCGAGGCCTTCGGAAAGCCGGTCGATCCAGAGCCGGCCGTCAGGATTGAGCATCACCTCGACGATCGACGGGTCTTCCAGAAACCGGGCGATGGCGGGGCCGAGGGCGGTGCGCAGCATGCGCGCGCCCCGCGTGATCGCCTCAGATTTCCGGTGATTTTCCGCCATGTCGTCCCCTTGCGTTCAGGGACCGTTCGGCAAGCCCTGGATCGGGGACGATTAAAAGAGCCAGAAATTAGGCTGATTCAACAAGTGTTTGGTGTCGTAGTAGTGTAGCGTGCAAATACAGGAGAAAGGCGGGATGCTCCTTTTGCCGAGGTAGCAATAACGTCCGGGTATTGCGCGAATCATGCAACGATGGAGGATCCTTATTCATGTCGTACATAACTTCTGGCAATGCACAGCATTAAGGCGACAGCCGGAAGTTTGCCGTCAATAGCGAGTATACCATGCCGAAATCGGCTGATGCGATCACCGAAGCATCTCAGGCCGGTAATGGTGTTCTTGAGGTTGGCAAGGAAAGCGGCGGTTCATCAGCCGGAAGGTGGCTTGAAATGTCAGTTTCGGGATTATCGCGACCAATATAGGGAACGCCATGCTGTTCAAGAGCCGGTTTCTCGACGGTATCAAGACGGGCAGGATAACGCTTTCCTTTTCCTGCAGCAGGCTTGCGGCTAGGGCGAGGCCGAAAAAGGGTTGGAGCAATTGTAGTTGTCCCACGGCAGCTATGCCACCCTGCGCCAGTCCGCGATACCAGAACACGAAGCCAATCAACATGCTGAACAGCGATACATAGGCGAGTGAGGCCCAGGCCGCACCGCTGATGCTCGCAAGCGATGGCGGCATGGTGAATACCGTCAGGATCAGCATAATCGGCAAGGACAGGACGGGCGCCCAGGAAATCACCTGCCAGCCGCCAAGCTGACGCGACAGCTTAGCACCTTCAGCATAGCCAAGGCCGCATACGATGATCGCGGCCAGCATGAGCAGGTTGTCAGTGGGAGAGCCGGTAATTCCTTGCGACAAGGCGAATCCTGCGACGAGGGCGCTGCCGAGACAGGAGAAAAGCCAGAAGGCAGGGCGTGGACGCTCGCCGCCTCGCAGAACCCCGAAAATCGCCGTCGCCAGCGGCAACAAGCCGATGAAGACGATGGAGTGAGCGGAAAAGCTGAGATACTCGGCAACCGCAAGTGTCTGAACCAATGCGGTCATGGGGATGCTGATGCGGCCACGTAAAAGCAAAGGCGCGGGTGTGGCTTCCGACTCTCTGCTGTTTCGTCTGCGCCGCATGGGGTTGTGCCTAGCCCGATATGGAGCCTCACCCGTAACGGCTGAACACCAGCGCCGCGTTGACGCCGCCGAACCCGAAAGCGTTGGACAGAACATGATCGACCTTGGCCGGGCGTGCGCCATAGGAAAGCAGATCAAATCCTTCCGCGTCCGGCATTGGTTTGTCGATATTGAGGCTTGCCGGAAGTATCTGGTTCTGAATTGCGAGAACCGAATAGACCGCCTCTATCGCGCCTGCGGCCCCGAGCATGTGCCCGGTCGCTGATTTGGTCGATCCAACGGGCGTGTTCCTCTTGCCTGCTCCAAAGACCTTTTCCAACGCGGCCAGTTCAGCAGCATCGCCAACCGGCGTGGAGGTTGCATGAGCGTTGACATAGCCGATGGCATCGCTATCGATTCCAGCCATCGCGAGTGCGATTTCCATCGCCCTTGCCGCCTCACGCCCATCGGGCCATCCGGCCGTGACATGATGGGCGTCGGTTGTGGTGCCGTATCCTGACAAGATTGCCAGCGGACGCGCGCCGCGCCGCGCCGCGTGGCTAAAGCGTTCGATAACCAGCATGGCGGCTCCTTCAGAGAGCACAAAGCCATCGTGGTCGGCATCGAAGGGTCGTGAAGCCCGATGAGGTTCGTCGTTGAAGTTGAAGGAGAGCGCCTTTGCAGCGGTGAACCCGCCAATAGCAACAGGATCGACGCACGCCTCCGTGCCGCCACACAAAGCGATGTCGGCCTCGCCGGTGCGGATCAGCCGGAGGGCATCGCCAATCGCCTGCGCGGATGCGGCGCAGGCCGTAACCGGCGCACCAGCAGGTCCGTGAAAGCCAAAACGGATGGCGATTTGCCCGGTTGCGAGGTTCGGCAGAAACGACGGCACCACGAACGGAGAAAGGCGGCGCACCCCTTCGGTGCGGATGGTCTCGGCCGCACCCGTGATCGCCGGAACACCGCCCACCCCGGTTCCGATGACCGTGGCTGTGCGTATCCTGTCCTCGGCGCTTTCTGGATGCCAGCCCGCCTGATCCAATGCTTCTCGTGCGGCAGCCATCGCATAGTGAATGAACAGATCGGTTCGGCGCAAATCCCGTGGGTCCATTACCGTTTCCGGGTCAAAGCCTTCGGCGTCTTCCGCCTGGCTGGGCACAAGGCCCGCGATCCGGCATTTCCATCCATCCGTCTCAAAGCGCGTGTTCGTCCTGACGCCGGATTGTCCCGCGATAAGCCTTTTCCAGTTCGTGGCGACGCCGGCCCCGAGGGGAGACACCGCGCCAAGCCCGGTTATGACAATAGGTTCATGCATCGAACGCCCTCATGTGTATATACACACCATATAGCACATGAGTGGGTTTAGGCAATCCCGTAGGTTCTCGCGCCGCCTATAGGTGTTTGGCGACTCGAAGGTAGGTCTCGGCATCCTGATCCGAGAGACCTTCCATGAGTTCGGACTGGGCTTGCTGCCATTCCGGCAGAAGGCGATCCAGCACCGTGTCTCCCGACTCTGTCAGTTCACAAAGGCGAGCGTTGCCGACCGCACCCGAGACACGCCGCACAAGCCCCTTGCGTTCAAGAAGATCGAGGTTCCGTGTCAGGCTCGTGCGATCCAAAAACACCCGCTGCGCCAGCGTCGCGACCGGCTCGCCCGGATAGAAGCGGATCGCTGCGAGTAGCCAGAATTGCTGAGCCGTGACGCCGAACGGTTTCAGCTTCGCATCATACCGCCGCAGCAACGTGCGGGCGGCTGCGATGGTGTTCAGAACGAGGCACTTCGAGAGGTCGTTAGGTAAAGTCATGCCGAACGTTACCATAACCCGCGCTGGCTAAGTCAATCGGTGTCGATGATGGCGTCTCGATGTTCGCATGTAGGCATCCGCTACTCTATCTAAAATCAGCCAAAAACAAGGTATTTTTAGACAATAGTTCCTATAGAAACCGAGCAACACCAATGGTTTGATGGGACCAGCGGCGCTATGGGGGGCAAAAATGGGGTACCATTCGTGGCGCACCTAAACAGTGTGCAGACAACGATATTTTCTAGAACATCAGCGACGTAGCGCCATCATCTTGGAATCTGTCGCGAAAATCCCAAAACCTGCGACACCAGAAACTCAATCGAGCGATGCGCCCTCATCGGGAAGGCTGTGGTCAACCATTCTGGGGTCAGTTCGCATCTAGTTTTAGCTCGAACCAATCCCGCCTTCTGTGCAACGCCGCGCTCCCCGCCGAAAAGGCGTTCCTCGCCACTTTAGGGTCCGCCATTGCATAGGCTACGGCGCGATCCGGCCGAAGCTCCTTCTTCGCCTTTCGGCCTCACGGGCCAGCAAGGACCTTCTCTGACAACTTGCGGGACGGCTTTCCCACGAATGCTGAGTTAGCTTCTGTCATTCAGGGACATCACCGGCAACATCATCGGGAATTTCACGCAGAAAGCTCTGTCCCTTCTGAAGGCGCACGCCGAGGGTCTCGATGAAGCCCTCGTAGCGTTCCCGGCCTTTGGCCTGAGCGGCAGCGTGCGCATCGCTTGGCAAGGGCGGTGTGATGGTCAGCCAGAAGCGAACGAACAGCGCCACGGTTTCGGCGGTGACGCCAAGGTCGCGTTCGATCCGCTGGACCTGCCTGGAAAGTCTGTCCATGCGGCGCGCGAAAGCGGCCTCGCGCCGGTCGGCGTTGTCGGGTGAAAGAAAGGACGCAACGGCCGCTTCGACGATCGCTGAGCGCGAGATGCTCTTGCGCTCAGACAGGTCTCTGATCTGCTCGATCATCTCTACAGGCAAGGTGAGGTTAAGGCGGTCACGCATGGTCACAGATCCATATTGTCGTTGGGGTTCATCGACACCTGCCGGGCGATGCCGGTCATCTGCCGGCGCAGAACCTGGCGCTGGCGGGCGGCGTCTTCCGGTTCGTCATCTAGTAGGACAGAAAATTCCTCGGACGGGTTCGGATCTCTCGTCTCTTTGACGATGGCGACGTGATCCGGCAGTTCCGGCTCGCGGCGCAGTCCGCTGTTGGCGGCATCCTTTTCCGTCTTCTGGATTTCAGCGAGCAGACGAGCATCCGGCGCTTGCGGTTTCAATTCCGTCCAGGCGTCTTTACGGGTGGTTCGTCGGGTCTTGGCCGGATCGGGTGGGGGCAATACGCGCTCGTTGAAGCGTCTGTCCTCGTAGTATCGGGCCTTCTTCGCCCGAACGGGCGGCGTTGCCGCCAGCATGACGATTTCATCGTCGGGCGGGAGCTGCATGATCTCGCCAGGAGTGAGGAGCTGGCGCGCGGTTTCCGAGCGCGAGACCATCAGATGCCCGAGCCAGGGCGATAGGCGATGCCCGGCATAGTTCTTCATCGCCTTCATCTCGGTGGCGGTGCCGAGCGCATCGGAGACGCGCTTCGCCGTCCGTTCGTCGTTGGTGGCGAAGGAGACACGCACATGGCAGTTGTCGAGGATCGAGTTGTTGGCGCCGTAAGCCTTTTCGATTTGGTTCAGCGACTGGGCGATGAGGAATGCCTTGAGCCCATAGCCTGCCATGAAGGCCAGAGCGCTCTCGAAGAAGTCGAGACGGCCGAGGGCCGGAAATTCGTCCAGCATCATCAGCACGCGATGCCGACGCTCCTTGGTGTGAAGGTCTTCCGTCAGGCGCCGCCCGATCTGGTTAAGGACAAGGCGGATGAGCGGCTTGGTCCGCGAAATGTCAGATGGTGGCACGACTAGGTAAAGCGTGGCCGGTCGGTCGTCCTCGATGAGGTCCGCGATGCGCCAGTCGCAGCGGCTTGTCACCTCGGCGACAACAGGATCGCGATAGAGGCCGAGGAACGACATGGCGGTGGACAACACGCCGGAACGTTCATTGTCGGATTTGTTGAGCAACTCGCGCGCCGTGGATGCGATGACCGGATGCGGGCCTTTTTCGCGGAGATGCGGCGTGGTCATCATCGCCGCCAGTGTCGTCTCGATCGGGCGCTTAGGGTCGGACAGGAATCCCGCGACACCGGCGAGCGTCTTGTCCTTCTCGGCATAGAGGACGTGGAGGATCGCACCAACCAGCAGCGAGTGGCTTGTCTTCTCCCAGTGGTTGCGTTTTTCCAGCGAACCTTCCGGATCGACCAACACGTCGGCGACGTTCTGTACGTCGCGCACTTCCCATTCGCCGCGGCGCACCTCGAGCAGGGGATTGTAGGCGGCTGATTTGACGTTGGTCGGATCAAACAGAAGCACGCGGCCGTGCTTTGAGCGGAAGCCGGCGGTGAGCTGCCAGTTCTCGCCCTTGATGTCGTGAACGACAACTGAGCCCGGCCAGGTCAGGAGGGTCGGGACGACGAGTCCGACGCCCTTGCCGGATCGCGTCGGCGCAAAGCACAACACATGCTCCGGACCATCGTGGCGGATGTAGTCGCGGTCGAGCTTGCCGAGCACTACGCCATCCGGGCTGAGCAAACCCGCAGCCTTGATCTCCTGTGGGTTTGCCCATCGTGCCGAACCATAGGTCTCGATGTTCTTGGCTTCACGGGCACGCCATACCGACATGCCGATGGCGACAGCGATAGCGATGAAGCCGCCGGATGCTGCGATCATGCCACCTTTGGCGAAGATATCTGGGGCGTAGGCGTCGAAGAAGTACCACCACCAGAAGATGGCGGGCGGATAATAGAAGGGCATATCGCCGAACGCGAACCAGGGTGTCCCAAGCTGCGCCTGAAACCCGAGCTGCCAGGCAACATATTGTGTGGCTCCCCAGGTGGTGAACAGCACGATCAGGAAGACGATGAGTATTTGGCCCCAGAGGATTTTGGTTGCGGACATTATCGTGGTCCTTGTCTGTTGGGGTTGAGGGTCACAGGCCAAGCGCGCGCTGGCGGCCGAGGCTCCAGTCGATCCCTCCGCCGCTTTTGGCGACGCCGACGATGTGCTGGCCGAGTTTCTTTTCCAGCGGCGGGGTCCAGGGGACGAGCTGGAAGCCAAGTCCGTTGTCGATCATGGCGAAGCGGCCGGAGGAGAGGGCGAGCCGCTGGCGGTAGATGCCGGTGACGTGCTCGCCGGCCTGCGCTTTCTGGAAGGCGAGCCCGGTTTCGGTGGCCAACTTTGCCCCAACGGCATCTAGCTCGCGCTGGCGCAGGGTATTGAGAAGATCGCGCTGCAGGATGATACGCTGATCTTGGCGGCGGGCGAGGCCTTCCTCGGCCAGATGCTCAGCGCGTGCCTGCATCGCCTCGCGGACCTCGCTTCCGAAGCCGCCGGCGGACATGGGCATTGGCTCGCGTTCGACCAGGCGATGATCGAGCCAGGTGGCGCCGGGCGCGGTGATTTGCCGGTTGAGGTCGAGATCGGATCTGTTGGCGAGCACAAGTGTCGGGCGGTCATCATCGGGGCCGCCGAAGCGCCTGACTTCCACGATGCCGCCGATGGCAGGGGAATGCTCGAAGGCCTCGATGCCGCGGAAGCGTACATGATGGGCGCGGCCGTCGGTGGCATCGATGACGGCGTAGGCTTCGCCGGTGAGTTCGTCGTGCAGGCCGCGATCCACGAGCCGGCCCATGACGGGCGAGCCTGCCGTGCCATCGATCACATAGTCGGTGAAACCGCGATCCTGTCCGCGCTCTGTGAAGGCACGGTGCATGGTTTTGATGATGTCGCCGCGCATGCCGAGATCGCGCAGGGATTTTTCCGCCTCGAGGCCTACCATCCATTCGCCGGGACTGGCGGGCGCGGCGAGGCCCATCTTCTCCAGATGCTGAAGTCGCCCGACCATGAGACGGCGTAACGATGGATCGGACACGCCGGGCGCCTCCGGCCGCAGATCGATCAAGCCGGTTTCGTCGGCGGCGAGGCGGATCTCGACATCGAGGCGGGTCCAGCGTTCTGCCGTGACTTCCTTTTCCAGCGCGCTGCGGATCTCGTGCTCGGGTTTGGGGCCGAGTTCGATGGAGACCAGATCCTCGGCGCGGGAGCGCAGGCCGCGGCTGATATAATCGCGTGAGATCACCAGATCGGCGCCGGTCTGGTCGACACCGCGCACGATAAGATGGACGTGGGGATTGTCGGTGTTCCAGTGATCGACGGCCGCCCAGTCGAGTTTGGTGCCGAGGTCGGATTCCATCTGCCGCGCAAGGTCACGGGTGAACTCGCGCAGATCGGTCATGTCGGCCGCGTCTTCAGGCGAGATGATGAAGCGGAAATGGTGCCGGTCGTCTTTGCACCGATCAGAGAAGGCGAGATCGTCAGCGCGCTCGTTCTCGGCGTCAAACATCACGCCTTTCTCTCCGTCCCGGCTCACGCCCTCGCGCTTGAGGTAGGAGAGGTGGGCTGACAGGGGCGCCGAGCGAAACGACTTGCCTTGATGGCGGACGACGCGGGCCTTCACTACGACACGGCGGGAAGAGCTGAACAGACGGTTGCGGCTGAAGCTGCCGCGGCCGCGGCCGAAAGTCGAGCGGCCATAACCGGAAGCGCGCTTGCCGGAGGCCGACGGCGAAGCGACATGCCCAGACTTCTTCGCGGCGCGCAGCACCTGGTTGATGAAGCTCTTTGGCTTGCCGGCACGGGGGCTCTTGATGCGCCCAGGACGGACGCGGAATTCGCTGTCGCCCTCGCTCATGACGCAGCTCTCGCAAGCCAAAAGCAGGAGGCGTGCATAAAGGGGTCTTGAAATTGCTTGAAAAAACCGTGCAGCATGCACGCGACCGACCGCCATGCACGAAAAAACGCCAGTCTCGTCAGAGACTTACAGAGTTTCGGGCATGGCCTTTTATCTCGCCGTCCTTCTGTCGTTCCTTCCTGCTCTCCCCCCAATTCCACACAGCCCTCTCCAGACCACGCCACGCTGCGCCAGACCACGAGACTCTTCATGGCCGGTCTCCATCACCGGGCCGAGCGACAAACAGGTCGCCAGATTGCAGTGCATCGGCGGGGTCAGCGTGCCCGGCCTGCGCAGCGGCCATGCCGTTGGAGTGCTCGGCTTGCGACGGTTGCCTTGCATCCGAAGTGCTGAAAGACGGCGTGACGAAGAGCGGTGCTTGGCGCCATGCGTTCGGATTGGAGGTGGCGACGACGGTTTTTCCTCGCGTCGCCGGTGCAAGTTCACCGCCACCGACAAGGGGCGCGAGGGTCGCGACATAGGCGCGGGTTTCCGCCGGAAGGCGACGGCCTGCGAGGTATTCATCGTAGCGTCCGGGACCGGCATTATAGGCCGCCAGAAATCCCGGCGAACCGTAGCGATCGTGCATTTCGCGCAGATAAGCGGTGCCTGCGAGGATGTTGTCGCGGGGATCGTATGGGTCACGGCCGAGGCCATAACGGATACGCAGCTCCGCCCAGGTATCAGGCATGACCTGCATCAGGCCCATCGCGCCCGCAGACGATATTGCGCGCACATCGCCGGCGCTTTCGACGCGGCGAACGGCGCGTATCCAGTGCTCGGGGATGCCGAAACGCTGCGAAGCTTCGGTAACGAAACCGGCATGCGGATCGGCGACTGAGGACCTGATGTGCGGGGCGCTTTGCGCCTGCACCTCGACCGACGGCGTTGCAGAAAGGCAGAGGCCGGAAAGGAGAAGAGGGATGATGCGCCGGGCAGCGCGAGGCCGCCAGGCTAACATCAGTGGTACGGGGTTCGGACGAAGGATTCGCATGATCTATTCCCGTTCGCCGCGCTTTTGCGGACGGTTCCAGTGTAGGGACCATGAGGTTGCATCCGCGCCGTTCTGGAACAGGCGCGCGCGGATCGGCTGTGGGAAGGTCGGATCATCGATGAGCAGCGATAGATACTCGCCGGCCTTCTCGCTGGTCTCCGTCCAGGCCGCCCCGATCTCTGGCGCATTGTCGTCAGCGCCATGGTGGACCCGGTAGTTCGGTGCGTTCTCCACTTCCGAGGGTTCGACAGGGAGAATGGTGATTTCACGGTAGAGGGTGAGCGTATGAATGCGGCCCGTGAAACCAAATTCTTCGCGCGTGAATTCGCCGATTTGCGGCATGGCGATGTCCTTTCATCGTGCGGTGGGGATGGGATCGGCGGGCGTTACGCGCGCCGAAGGCGTGACGCTCACCGCGTTGGCGTCCGCCATTCGAAGCGGCCTTCGCCGTCATTGTCGGTCCACAGCGGAACCGCGCGACCGATGATCGAACTGGAAGGAATCGAGCCGAAATACCGACCGTCGAGGCTGTCGGGCACCTCCCAGTTCATCAGGAAAATCTCGCTGTCCGCGATCACGCGGCAGCCCTGCCAGACGGGCAGTGGTCGGCCAATGCGGTCGTGTTCGAGCGCCGTTCCCATCTCCACGTCATCGACCGTGATGAGGAGATTCATGCGGCACACGGTCTGTCCGGGCAGGCCCAGAACGCGCTTCAGGAGTGGCGTTCCGCGCGGCAGATAGCCGCCATCTGTCAGGAAGGTGGCGAGCGGTTCGGGCGCATCGACCGCAACCAGTTCGGTCACATCGAGGCCATCGGCCGGTTCGACGGTATAGAAGCCGATCGGCGCGCTGGCGGATGCGTTCCAAATTAGCTTCGGCCCGTTGGATACGAACGACAGCCCAGCAACGGCGAGCACGGAGAAATACGTCGTCATGACGTAGCCGAAGCGGGTCATGGAGCGATCCTCCGGCGCTTCAACCAGGCCCGATGCTGGTCGTGGCTGTAAGCGCGCGGTTGATGGCCGGCGGTCAGGCGGTTGTGGACGTGCCGCCAATAGTCGGGCGCTGCATCGGCAGGGGCGATGCCCATCGCCTCGATGGCGTCGACCAGGTGCAGCACAGTCTCGACTTTTGGCCAGCCTTCGATCTTCAGCAGAATGTCGCCGCCGGGACGCACGAAGGGCAGTGTCTGATAGGCCTCACCGGGTGCAATTGCGCGCACGATGTCGATGCGCGAAATGATCGTGCCGAAGTCGTTCGAAGCCCAGCGGACGAACGCGAAGATCGTGTCTGGCTGAAACGAAAGGATACGACGACGACGATCAAGGATTGTTTCGCGCGTATGCTGGCCGAACCTGATCCAGTATTCGATCTTCTTTTCGATCCACGTCAGTTCGACGTGGGTCAGGTGGTCTGGTGATACGGGCAACGGCACTGCGCTGCCGCGCATGCGGGAGGCCGCAGTGCCGGTCATGAAGGATCTCCTGAAGGTGGCGGGAATTCGCGCGCGAGCAGATCGCGCAGCATTTCCGTGACGGTTGTACCGCGCTCGAATGCGGTGATCTTGATGCGCCCGCGCAGCTCGGGCGTGATGTCGATGGTCAGTCGGGCGGTAAAGCCAGCGTCGCGAGACGGTAGAGACGGCGTCGCTTCCAGCGACTTGATCCAGCTTTCCGGATCAGCAGGACGCGCTGCAAAGCTACGCTTGCGGGGCTGGCCGGTCATGGCGCCAACCTCCGCACTTCGGCGGCGAGGGCTGCGATCTCGCGGGCGGCCGTGCTGTCATGGTTGGCTTCGATGACCAGGCGGCCAGACTGCGCCATGTCGGCGAAGGCGACACGCTGGCCGACGGTCGAAGTCAGCAAGGGCGGATCGTGATCCGCAAGCGTCTCGGCCGTCTCACGGGCGATGACGGTGCGGGCGCCGCAGCGGTTGAGGACGAAGCGGGCGACCAGCTGCGGGCGATAGATGCGCGCCTCGTTCAGAAGCGCCAGCATCTCGGCTGAAGCCCATCCGTCGAGCGGCGATGGTTGCACCGGGATCAGCACAAGATCGGCGGCGAGGAGAGCAGAGCGCATCAACCCGGCGACACGGGGCGGACCGTCGATGATGACATGATCGACATCACGGGCCAGCTCGGGCGCTTCCCGGTGCAGCGTGTCACGCGCAAGACCTACAATGCCAAACAGGCGTGGCAGGCCCTCGCGTGAGCGCTGCTGTGACCAGTCTAGTGCCGACCCCTGCGGATCGGCATCGATCAGGGTGACGCGCTTGCCTTTGGCCGCCCATTGACCGGCGAGATGTAGAGCGAGCGTCGTCTTTCCAACGCCGCCTTTCTGATTGAGGAGCGCGACAATCATTCCGCCCCTCCCGGCTCTTTGCCAAAGGAGAGTTTCAGGTTGTCGGAAGAAGACCGGTCAAGAAGGCCGGCTTCAAGGAAAGCCGGAGCAGAGGTGGAGTTTTCTCGGACTGATTTATTGGCTTTTTCAGGCCGGTCAGCGATGTTTTCCACATCGCGCGCGCGCTCTTCAGAGTTAGATTCTTGGTTAGACTCTAAGTTAAGGGCCGGATTTTGTGTTTTATTGTCGTAGGTTATGCCCGTTTTGGGTTCCCGATAGCACGAGCCCCCGGTTCCCGATAGCACGACACGTCGGGTTCCTGATAGCACGAGGCTATCCACAGATTGTCCACAGGGCGGTGACGGCTCAAAGGCGAGCAGATTGCGACCGCCGATTTCGGCCTCAAGGAAGAGCGTGTAGCCAGGCAATGGCTGGCGCCGGATGATGTCGCGCAGCTCGAAGGCGAAGCGCTTGAATGGCGACAGGCTGCCCGACTTCTGATGGAGATGTCGGAAGTCGAAGCGCCAGCCATTGCGCTGATGCCCGCCATGTTTGCGCACGATGCGGTAGAGCCAGCGGTCAAGGCCGCCGGTGAGATCGAAATAGGTGCGGTCGATCGTGAGGACGAGCGCGTCGTCGAGAACTGCGCGATAGAACCAGTCAGGCACGATCAGTTCGAGGCCCGCGGGCTTGCCGTAGCGGTCGGTGCGCTCCTGCCATTCGTTGATCCAGGAGAAGCGATGGCGGCGCCCTTCGGTCAGCTGGCGGATCGATGTCGCGACCGTCGTGGATTGCAAGCGATCCAGCGCTGCCTTCAGGCGCTGGTAATCGCGAAGCGAGACGCCACGACCGATAAAATTGAGGATTTCGTAGGGTGTGGCCGCCATGAGGCGCGAGGTGCGCAGGCCCTTGTCGCGGGCTTCAACGATCTGGCTCGCGGCCCAGATCAGGATGTCCGCATCCCAGATCGTGGCCATGCCATGATCGGGAACGGCTTCGACCCGGATCGAAACGCTACCGGCGACGAAATCGATTGGCGCGATTCGGTGAGATTTTGAGAGGGAGAAAAACGGATAGGCCATGAGATCCTGCGCGTCTCTTGGAGCGAAGTCGCCGGGGAGTGCGTGAAACAGATCGAGCTGTCCGCGCTCCGGGGATGGGCGATGTCGCGCCGTCATGATGAGGGGAACCGCGTGGATCAGCGGGCGTGACGGCTGGCATGGACTGCCGGCGTGGTCTCATGGCGCTTGGCCGGAAGGACGCTGCCGCGTGGATCGGACGTCGACGTGACGGCACCGCGCCCGGCCCAGGCCTGCAGCTCATCAATGGCGTAAACGACGCGACCGCCTAACTTGCGATAGGAGGGCCCCGTTCCGTAGGTGCGATGCTTTTCCAGCGTGCGAGCTGAGAGACTGAGAAACTCGGCGGCTTCCTTGGTGCGAAGGAAGCGGGGCGGGAGTGTCGCAAGATCGGATTTCATGGTGGCCTCCGTGGGGTTCTCTGGAGCCGCCGGTGTTCGGCGGTGGACGAGGGCCACGATGGCGGAGAACAATTGGCTGGGGGGAGTGCGAACTTGAGGTGGCCAAAATCGCACACCCCGGGTCGTGATAAAGGTCAGTTGCGGCGGCGGTGGCGTAAGAGCTTGCGATATCCGCCATTGATCATGGCGAAGCCATCCTTGACCAGATCAAGGACCGCGTCGCGTAAAGCGGATGTTTTCCAAGGTTCGGCCGCGACCCGTTCGACTCCGAAAATGACTTCGGCAATTTCGCGATAGTCGGCGTGGTTCATGCGACCATCGACGGCGCGCAGCATGTTTTTCAGTCGGCGGCGCTGCTGAGCGGTCATCCGGGTGTCGGGTGGCACCTTGTGGCCGTGTAGCTTTCGCCATAGTCGAGACAGAGCGTCGATCCTGTCGAGGCCTACGGCATCAAGGGGAACGTGGGCGCTGATCGGTTGGCCGGGCTGAAGGCTATCAAGCAGGATCAGATGTATGTGTCCTGTGCCGGCTTCGTAAGACAAGTGCAGTCCGTCGATAGCAGGCTGTGAACTTGAAGGATGCAGATCCGACGAAAAACGCGGATCGGTAAGGACCATCTCTGGCGATGGCCCAATATGCAGGGCGCTAGTGTTGGTTTCAGCCGTCCAGAAGACGTTTTGTTGGAGACCGGTTAGGCTGGGCCGCGCAAGGAAATCGCAACCCCCACCCGGAAGAAATGCGTGCAACCTCATGAGGTTGCTTTGCTGAACCGACAGACGCTAGGAAGTCCTTCTGATAGAGGGGGCTACGGCGCAAGCACTCCCATGCAAGATTGTTGGCATCGACCTCGTCCATGAAGTCATATTGCGTTGATGTCCGCCATTCTCTTGTATCGGGTACCATTAACAACTTCCCGTACTGACTGAATACACGTCTGCCGGAATTGATTGCGGGGATTAGAGAGCCTGCATAGATCAGGAAAGAGCAACAGGTGTTGTCGTTGCGGCAACGGCCCCAGCTAATTCGGCAACCCACGGCGTAACTGGCGGTAGCCGTGCTGGGTCATCCAGTGAGCGCGAGCGAGGTGGCTGTCATGAACACGACGTGCCCGCTCGGGTTCGCTGTCAGGGCAGATTTGAAAGAGGATTTCGACGGCTTCCTGCCAGGAGGCGCCGTCGTTCTCGGCATCGAGGAGTCGCATATAGAGTTTAATGTGCTGGCGGTCATACTCGGTGAGCGCTGGGCCTTCAGGGGCTTGATCGATATAATCGAGTTTCGTCATCGAGAGCGCTGCTGTGCTCTTTATTTAGGTTGATATTTGAATTGGATTGGTATCACGATAATGTGACGCAAAAAAAGGTCTCTGCGGCGCCAGTAAGACGACGGCAATCAAAGCTAGCCACGTTTCGCAGATTCCTGCCCATCGACAATCATCACTCCTTCGTTGCGCCCCGAATTTATGAAGACAATGCCTTCGGCTTCGAGCGCCCTGCGTATCTGATCGCTGGTGCTTTCGAACACGCGCATTCCTATCGCCGACTCCATGCGCTTAAGCGCGGTCAGCGATACTTTGGCCTTGTCCGCGAGCATCTCCTGCGTCCAGCCGAGCAATGCGCGCGCGGCCCGTGTTTGTCGGGCGGTGATCATGCATGATCACCTCCCACCAGCTCAGTCCTTCACGCCAGAACTACGGCTATTATAGTCGTAGTTTTCCAGAAAGGCGACCTGAAATCGCTGTTCTGCGCAGCAAAGTCCGGGAATGTGCAGGGAGTGATTCGTTCGCGGCAACAGCGCAATACGAGGTAAAAAAGAAGCCCGGCGGCTCTTGCCGCCGGGCTCTCCGGCTCCCGCTCAGAACGGGATGTCCTCGTCGTCAATGAACTTGCCTTCGCTGTTTTCGGTCTGCTTCACCCGGCTAAGGAAGTCTACTGTCTCGGCGATGATTTCGCAGCCGTAGCGATCGACGCCCTGTTGGTCGGTCCATTTGGTGTAATGGATGCGGCCGCGGACCAGAACCTTCATTCCCGTGCTGCAATGTTCGTCGATGGTCTTGCCGAGGCCGTTGAATGCGGTGATGCGGTGCCATTCGGTGTCCTGAACCCGGTGGCCGTTTTCGTCGCGGACGACCTTGCCTTCGGAGTAGCGGGGACGCGAGGTGGCGAGGGTGAAGTGGGTGATCTTGGTGCCGCCCTGGGTCGAGCGGGTTTCTGGGGTCTGACCGATGTTGCCGGCGAGAATGACGATGTTCTGCATTTTAGTGCTCCGTTGCTTCCGTCCGAGGGACCGTCCCTCCGACGAGACCCGGCCAAGTCCCGTCGGGAGACTCTGGCATCGACGCTTCAGCGGAGACTTGACCCCCAAGGCCCGGAGTGGTGCGGGCAGGCGCTTTGCGCCAACTCGGTACGGAGCTGCGGGGGTTGCTGGTGGAAACAGAACGGGCTTAGGGGATCAGTCAGTCGGAGGGATATGTCCTTCGGCGAAGCTTGCCTCGGAGCAATGTGCAGAACCTTCGTGTTTCCCGGCAATCTGGTGGCGTGACCAGTATCTGACCTGCGTTACTGGGGAGAAGTTCCACACGATGCTTTTCGCGCCGTGTCTCTTCTTACGGAGGGCATGGTTCCCGGAGACAGAGGCTGGCATTGGTGTGGCAGAAGGACTGCATCATTGACGCTACCGGCTGCACGGAGGATATGGGCAACGGGAGAGGTTCTGGATCGCCACCGCAGCCCGCCACGAACATGGCGACAAACAGCCTGACGATGCTGTCGCCTCACAGATTGGCGTCGACCGAGTTGTCGTCTGCGGGCCGAGAAGACCATCTGATGCGACAGGCAGCTTCGACGGAAAATTATGCGGTTCGGCTTTGAACGGGAGCCGGAGAGCCCGGCGGCCATTGCCGTTGGGGCTGGTCCCTGGAGAGCTTGTGCCTGCTCAAGTTGGAGATCAGCGTGAAAGGGCGCTTTCCCCGATGGCATTGAGGTTCAGCATGGCCGCAATACCGATGAACAGGCCGCCCGCGCCACCAAGCAAGTTGAGGGCGATGGTCGAGTCGATCGCATTCTTGGTGATGCCGTAAACGAGCGCGTAGCCAGCGATGGCGGCAGGGACGGCGAAGATCGCAAGCGCGACGAGCCGCAGGGCCGGATTTTTCGCGAAGGCCAGAACGGCGATGACTAATCCGATTGAGAGCAGCGCGGCGACGGTGGCTGCGAAGCCCGACATCAGGAAACCGCCTCCTGTTCCATAGACATGCTGAAATGCCGTGAGCCCGACCATAAATGGCAAGGCGTAGATAGCAAAATTGAAGGCAATCACGCAGAGCGCGATCGAGAGGGAGATGGCGAGCAGGATCAGCGTCATGGAAACCTCCACATGATCGATTGAGTGATCACGACAGGCTACCCGAGGATACGCTCCGCCTGCGACTATGCCAATTACCGTTGCTTCAATAAGTCGCTAGTTGAGCCAGATCAGTAGGTCGCCGTCAAGTGCTAGTGCTTGCTTCACCGGAATGTCGGTGACTGTCTGACCCGAGAAGTTTGGGTATTTACTTGGCGTTCGAGCGGCTCGCAGAGCCTGAAACGGAAAGCGCCCGGCTGCTATCAATTCGTGATTTCCGCAAATCAGAGGACGACAGAATATAATTCTAGCGCTTTGTTACATCCACCAAGACGTTTTTATGGAAATGCCGAAAAGCGCGCTTATCTTTGTGATGTAGCGATATGGAGAAGGCGATGATCAATGCTGGCGATTCCGGCGCGAGCTACACCATCAGAGATGGCCTCCGGACAGAGCACCGAGCGATTGCCGCGGCGGGCTACTGGGAGGCCTTCTCGCGTAAACTCCGCTATCCGCTAGGCCCAGAGAACAAGGCCCTTGTCTTTCTTGAACGGGTTTTCGACGCCGACCATGCCATCAGTGCGGTTTCACGGGACGGTGCCTTTCTGGGCGTTGCTGGCTTCAAGACACCGGCTGGCGCCTTTGTCGGTGGTGGTTTGGAGGAAATGGCCAAGGTCTATGGCTGGCTCGGCAGTGTCGCTCGAGGCTGGCTGATTGGCATTCTGGAACGAAAGTGCGAGCCCGGCACGCTGTTGATGGACGGAATCTTTGTGCGTCCGGAAGCTCGCAGCCTTGGTGTCGGGTCGGCGTTGCTCGAAGCGATAGAGCGTCGTGCCGTGGCGAACGGATTGAAGCAGGTTCGCCTGGACGTGATCGACGAGAACCCCAGGGCGCGGGTTCTCTATCAGTCGCGAGGCTTCGAGGCGCGATCCCACGTTTCGATGAGCGCTCTGAAACCTGTATTCGGATTTCGGTCTACGACGACGATGATAAAGACCGTCGGCTAATCTGGCCTCGATGACCGGCGGCGTTGCGGTCAAACGAGGCGCTTGATGACAGGCGGCGCTTTACGCGCCGCCGTCGAACTTCATGACCGGAATACCAAGCTTGCGGGCCTTGTCCGCGAGGTTCTCCTGAATACCCGTACCGGCAAAGACCATGACGCCCACGGGCAGGACGTTGAGCATGGCGTCGTTGCGCTTGAATGGCGCAGCCTTCGCATGCTTCGTCCAGTCGGGCTTGAAGGCAACCTGCGGAACTTTGCGATTGTCGGCCCATTTTGCCGCGATCAGCTCGGCGCCCTTCGGTGATCCCCCGTGCAGCAGCACCATATCGGGGTGCTTGGCGTGGACCTGATCGAGCTTGACCCAAATCATGCGGTGATCGTTGAAGTCGAGACCGCCCGTGAAGGCGACCTTGGGACCGGCTGGCAGCATCACCTCGGTTTCAGCCCGGCGCTTGGCGGCGAGGAAGTCCCGGCTGTCGATCATTGCTGAGGTCAGGTTGCGATGGTTGACCATCGATCCGGAGCGCGGCCGCCAGGCCGATCCGGTGTGGCGCTCGAATTGCTCGGCGGCGACGTCGCGGAAGAGTTCCATGCTGTTGCGCCGCTCAAGGAAGGTCTGCCCCTCTGCCGTCAAGCGCTCCAGCTCGACCGATTTCACCTCCGAGCCGTCCTGTTCCCTCTGGCCGCGACGTTGTGCCTGCTCGTTATCGTCGAGTTCGCGTTCGATCCGGGCGGTGGCGCGGTGGAAGAGATTGACGGTCGACCAGAGAAGCTCGTCAAGGTCGGGTTCGAGGCGGGTGTCGCCGAGGGTGACGATCAGGGCGTCGAAGATGTCGGCGACGGCGCCGGCGACGGCATTGCCTTCGGGAAGCGGCCTTGGGTCGGGTTCATCCTGAAACGGACGGTAGCCGTAGAGTTGGAGTTCGGTGAGGATGTGATCGGTAGGGGATGAGGTGTGCGGCGGCTCGAAGCCTGCGTCATCGTAGTCGGTCATCATGGTGTTCGCCCTTGTCGGATCGACCGCGCCCATCGCGGCCTTCGTGGCGACGAAAGCCGTCGAGCGGGCCGGACTGGCACCCGGAGCGCAGCGATGGGCCTGATGGCAAAGTCAGGCTATTTTGCTTCGCGCTGCAAAGGCGGGCTTGCCCGCCGGCGGAAAATAGCCGGGCGCCGCCATTGCCTTTCCGGCCCGTTTGACGGCCGATCGCCCTCTCAGAAGGCCGTGGGCTGCGGCTCTTGCGACCATTGAGCGGACATCCTGACCGGATACGGCAGGTTTCGGGCGGCCGTAGGCCTTAACCCCGGCACCACCGACGCGTTCTCACGCTGCCAGAAAACGGTCGACGTCTTCAGGCGCGACCTGAACTCGCAAGGCCGCGCGCAGAGCATCGATGCCGAGCTGGCGCAAATCCTCATTGAAGTCTCCGAGCATTGATGACAGGACAACCGCCTCGATCCCGACGCTTCTCGCCCGTTCGACCAGGCTGTCTCGCGCGCCATCGCCTGCCGGATCGGAATCGCGCACGATATAGAGCCTCCGCAGCGTCGTGGGGAACAGGATGGCGGCAAGGTGAGCGGCAGAGAGCGCCGCCAACATCGGCATATTGGGAAGACCTGAGCGTGCCGATAGCACGGTTTCGATCCCTTCGCCGGCCGCCAGGACGTCCTGCGCCATACCGAAGCGGACGCCGTGCCCCAAGAGATTGCCCATCGCCCGCCGAGGTGTTTCGACAGGGGCTTTCTCGCTGCCATCGGGCAGGAGCCAGGTGCGATGCGCGCCGGTCTGGATGCCGCCAAGGTCGGTGACGGCAGCGATCATCGCGGGCCATGTCTCGGTCGGTCCGCCGCCTTCGGGCCGATAGTAGCAGCGGGGGTGGAAGCGGAGGCTTCCGGTATCGTGCAAAGCCGTAATCGCACGTTTCCGTAAGTGCGTTTCCACGACTGTCCGGGAAATCGGCTGTGCCATCGCAAACAGACGCCGTGCTGCTTCCGGCGATCCGGTCGGTGCCGTCCCCGAACGGGGTTTGGGAGCGGGATCAGGCTCGTGCCTTGGCAGGCTAAGGAAGGAACGGGCTTCTTCGGCAACGTCCTTGAAGTCGACGAGGCCGCAGCTCTCACGGATGATGTCGAGCAGATCGCCATGTTCGCCGGTTGCGGCGTCAGTGTATTTGCCCGCGGCACCCTTGCCCGATTCCGGACCGGTCAGTCGCACGAACATCGAACGGCCCGGACTGTTCTGCGCATTGCCGACCACCCAGTATCGCCCGGCGCGATGGCCGTTCGACAGATAGTGTTTGCACACCGCCTCGGCCTCTCGGCCGAGGCGGTGTGCAAGTTCGGAGGCGTCATGGCGAGCCATCTATGCGGCCTCCCGTTCGCCGATGCGCTGAACGGGATAGCGTTCCAGCACCTTGGCGAGGATGGCCGGGCCGGATGCATCTGTGGGGATGAACATCCGCAGCTTCCACGAGATGATCTCGTGGAACAGCCCATAGGCGTGAAGTCGGTCGCGCATGACGTCGGTGAAGCCCGACAGTTCGATGCGGTTGGCGCCCATGACGCGGCTGCGCCGAAGCTGAAGCCCCTCGGTGAGATCTAGGATGGTCTTGCCGTCCACCAGCGCCACGAAGGCGTCGTCCGGCGTCAGTGTCGATGTACCGGTGGCCATGGCACCCGCGACCCAGGCGGGCGAGACGCGGCGGCCGACGATGCGCTCACCGTCATCGGTCTGGAGCCGGTACACCCGCGTCGAGTCATTCGGCAGGCGCTTCCAGATCGGCAGCAGGAGGCCGCTGACGACGTGGATGGTGCTGTCGACGAACTCAGGAACCTCCGCGATCTCGGCGTTCCAGGCCGATGCGAACACGGTCTGGTCTACCTCGATCCAATGGGTCTCGCCCATCATCTTGACCGGAATGTTATGCGCCTCCATCGGCCGGATCAGCCGGACGCGCCGTTCAATCTCGCCGTCGTCCAGCATGACGCTGGTGGTCGGGATCTGGACGGCGGCGCGGCCCGACCGTTCATTGATCAGCAGCTTCGCCCGAGGATCGGCAGCCAGGTCGAGCGCCTCGGTGAGCGTGACCGGACGGTTGCGCTCGCGCTGCGTGATGGTGAGCAAGCGGGCCTCGGCGCCGGTGCCGGGATGGACATGGATGGTCTGGCGGTCGGTGACGACGAAGCTTTCCGCCCGCAGCGTTTCCAGCCCGACATCATAGCTGCCGGACGCGATGGCACCCTCGATCTTGGCGTTCAGCAATTGCTCGAAGGCCGTGAACAGGACGCCCTGCAGGTCGATGGTCAGCGCCAGCAGGCGGTTGAGGAAGGTGGTGATTGGCGGCAGCTCGTCCTTGATGCCGGTGTCGTCCATCAGCTTGAGGCCGGTGGCGTCCTCGAACATCTGGAGCGAGCAGCCTTCGACCTTGCCACGCACCAGCAGGAGATAGAGCTGGCGCAGAGCGTCGCGGGCATAATGCGATTCCAGATTGTCCTCGGGCCGGAACAGGCCCTGACCGCCGGTCTGGCGCTGGCCGCGCGTGATCGCGCCCAGCGTGTCGAGGCGGCGGGCGATCGTCGAGAGGAACCGCTTTTCCGCCTTCACGTCGGTCGAGATCGGCCGGAACAGTGGCGGTTGCGCCTGATTGGTCCGGTTGGTGCGGCCCAACCCCTGAATCGCGGCGTCGGCCTTCCAGCCGGGTTCGAGGAGATAATGGACACGCAGCCGCTGGTTCCTCGCGTTGAGATCGGCGTGGTAGCTTCGACCTGTGCCGCCCGCGTCCGAGAAGATCAGGATGTGTTTCTGGTCGTCCATGAAAGCGGCGGTTTCCGCCAGGTTGGCGGATGCGGCACGGTTCTCGACGGCGAGGCGATCGACACCGCCGGGGCTAGCCCTTCGGACGATCCGCCGCGAACGCCCCGTCACTTCGGCCACGATGTCGGTTCCGAAGCGCTGGACGATCTGGTCGAGCGCGCCCGGGACGGGAGGCAGGGAGGCCAGCTTCTCGATCAGCCGGTCGCGGCGGGCGACGGCTTCGCGGCTCTCGACGGGCTGGCCATCGCGAAAGACCGGACGCGACGACATATTGCCCTCGCTGTCGGTGAAGGGTTCGTAGAGCTGCACCGGGAAGGAATGGGCAAGGTAGTCCAGGACGTATTCCCTCGGAGTGATGTCCACGCGGACGTCGTTCCACTCCTCGGTCGGCAGCTCGGCCAGCCTGCGTTCCATCAGGGCCTCGCCCGTTGACACGATCTGGATCACGGCGGCATGGCCGTCCGCCAGATCGCGTTCGATCGAACGGATCAGCGTCGGCGTCTTCATGCTGGTGAGCAGATGGCCGAAGAACCGCTGCTTGGCGGATTCAAAGGCCGAGCGGGCGGCGGACTTGGCCTGCCGGTTCAGGGTGCCGGAACCGCTGTCGCCGCCGGTGATGTTGGCGGCCTGCATCGCGGCGTCGAGATTGTTATGGATGACGGCGAAGGCGCCAGCATAAGCGTCGTATATGCGGGTCTGTTCCGGCGTGAGCTGGTGCTCAACCAGCTCGTATTCGACGCCATCGTAGGAGAGCGAGCGGGCCGTGTAGAGACCGAGCGCCCGAAGATCGCGGGCGAGAACCTCCATGGCGGCAACGCCGCCTGCTTCGATGGCCTCGACGAATTCCGCCCTAGTCGAGAACGGGAAGTCCTCGCCGCCCCAAAGGCCGAGCCGCTGGGCATAGGCGAGATTGTGGACGGTGGTCGCGCCGGTCGCGGAGACATAGACGACGCGCGCGTTCGGCAGGGCGTGCTGGAGGCGAAGCCCGGCGCGACCCTGCTGCGACGCGGCGACATCACCACGTTCTACCTTGCCGCCTGCGGCGTTCTGCATGGCGTGGCTTTCGTCGAAAATGATCACTCCATCGAAGTCGGAGCCCAACCATTCGACGATTTGCCGGACGCGCGAAACCTTCTCCCCGCGCTCGTCGGAGCGTAGCGTGGCATAGGTCGTAAACAGGATGCCTTCCGGTAGCCGAATGTTCTTGCCCTGCGGGAAGCGTGACAAAGGCGTGACCAGCAGGCGCTCCATGCCGAGCGCCGACCAGTCTCGTTGCGCGTCTTCCAGGAGCTTGTCGGACTTGGAGATCCAGACGGCCTTGCGGCGGCCCTGCATCCAGTTGTCGAGGATGATCCCCGCCGATTGTCGACCTTTACCGGCGCCGGTGCCGTCGCCAAGCATAAAACCGCGACGGAAGCGCACGGCGTTTGCGGCATCTTCGGCTGCTGCGGAGACGAGATCGAAGGTCTCGTCCAGCGTCCATGATCCGGCGAGGAAGTCGGCATGGGCCTCGCCGGCATAGATGACGGTTTCGAGCTGGGCGTCGGACAGGATGCCATCGGCGGCGATGCTGGCCGGGAGGCGTGGACGATAGCTCGGCTTCGGCGGCGCGACGCTGGACATGGCCGCCGACTGCACCAGTTTGGTGGGATGGGCCTGAGATCCGGGAATACGGATTGCCTGCAATCCGTATTCTTCATAAATCGCATCGGTGATCCGGCCGTCCTCGGCAGCGGTCCAGTCGAGGGTCTCGTAGGCGAGTTCGACGCCTTCCGGTTCGGAGAGGCTGCGAGCGGGGCTGGAAGCGGCTGCGCGTGCCAGATAGCCGCGAACCGAGCGCGGTGCATCGGCGGTTGTGGCGGCAGGAACGGCGACGGAGGCATCAAACGGCAGGCGCGTGGGCACATGCTCCGCGATCCAGCCGATCAGTGTGGCGACATCGGGCGCGATCCCCGGCGAAGCCGGAAACGCGGCCGGGTCGTCGGCGGGCAATTTGTCGATGACCGTCAGGCGCGTGTCGATGGTGGTGCCATGCTTGGCATAGACGGAGCCGTCGATGGAGGCGGTGAACACCACGCGGCCGTGTTCCTGAAGCCGGATGAAGGCGTCGCGCCAGGCCGGCGTGTCGGGTGCGAAACTCGATCCGGTGATTGTCACCAGCCGCCCGCCGTCAGCCAGACGCGCCAGCGCCGAGGCGACGTGACGATAGGCGGCCTCTGCCATGCGGCCGGAGACATTGGCCATCACCGAGAATGGCGGGTTCATCAGCACGACGGTCGGAACGAGCGCGGGGTCGAGATGATCGTGGATCTGTGCCGCATCGAAACGGCTGAGAGCAATGGCCGGAAAGAGGTGGGAGAGAAGGTCGGCGCGGGTGTCGGCCAGCTCGTTGAGGACGAGCGATCCGCCGGCGATCTCGGCCAGGATGGCGAGCAGGCCGGTGCCTGCGGAGGGTTCCAGAATGCGGTCGGAGGGCGTGATGGCGGCGGCCGTCGCTGCGATCAGTCCGAGCGGGATCGGCGTCGAGAACTGCTGGAAGGTCTGGCTTTCTTCCGAGCGGCGCGTGTGGGTGGGGAGAAGCCCGGCGATCTTCGTCAGCAGCGGCAGGCTGGCCGCCTGAGAACCGGCTTTGCGGAAAAGTGCCTTTCCGTATTTGCGCAAGAAGAGGACGATCGCGGCCTCACAGGCCTCATAGGCGGTCTTCCAGTTCCAGGCGCCGGTTGCGTCGGACGCGCCGAAGGCGGTTTCCATCGCGCCGCGCAGCGTGGCGGCGTCGACGCGCTGGCCGCGCTCGAGATAGGGGAGAAGGAGAAGCCCGGCCTGATGGATGGCGGAGCCGGTATCGACGGCAGGGATGATCGGGGCCGCCGGAAGCGGTGCGGCGACGGAAGCGTGGGTCATGGGAGGAACCTCGGAGAGCGGGAACGGATCGAGCCGCGCAGCGCTCTCTCTCGACCGCACTGGCTCAAACCCGTCCCGGCCTTCCTCTTCCTCTGAAAGGAACGGCCGTGGCCGACATGAAAAAAGCGCCCGGCCGTGAGGCGGGGCGCTCAGTATGCTCAGTCGATGGCCTGAAAAATTTCGGACGCCTCGGAATGATCCGCAGCATATGCATAGAGGCGGTCATACCCCTCGACCAGAAGATCGGATTGGTACTTGAACGAGAGATGGGAGAAGGTGAACAGCGTGGCGATGATGCCGGCTGCCTCGGCGGGGACTTCGCCCTCGTAGCCGTTCGTCTCACAGACGATCCGGTAGCGGGGCCTGGAGGTTGGCACAAGATAGAGGGGCATGCCCTCCTGTTCGTAGAAGTCCCAGAGACCCCCGCCGTAATCCTGCGGACTGAGCCAGCCCATGAGATTGTAGAGGGTGTTCTCTGCGATGATCAGGTGCCGAGTGCCGAACATCGTTGGGAGGAAGGTTTGACGGCGGCGCTCAGGGACGAGTGTAGCAAGGCGTACTGCGGTATCGGATAAGGACATGGGGTTGATGCCTCCAGAGAGTCGGAAGGGTAAAGTTCCGGCGGCGCTCTCTCTCGACCGCACGGACTCGACCCCCTTCCAAAGTCCTCTTCCTCTTAAGGCTGTTGCCCTCACGCAGAAGCTTGGGTCAATTTTGGCCGCCCATTGCTGCCACTCGAACTTGCTTGCTCAATGCGGTGGCTGTTGGCTGCCTACGCTTCAATGATGTCTGCTGGCGACCTTTCGGGACCCCGCAAGAAGAAAGAATACCAGCACCGCCAGCATTCCGATCAACACCGCGGCAGTCATCAGCAGTACCGAATGGGTCATTGAAAACGCAGCTTTCCCCGCCGCGATCACTTCGCTCCCCTGATCTGCCACAAGCTGATGGGCCACCAAATAGCTGTCACCGATGGAGCGCGCGGCCTGTTGGGCTAGACCCTCCGGTATTTCCGAATGCAGTTCGAAGTTGCGCTCGTAAACGGCCGACATGAACACTCCGAACAGTGTGATCCCGAGGCCGGTACCAAGCTCATAGCCTGTGGCCTCCAGCGATCCCCCTGCGCCGGCCTTGCTGGCCTCGACAGATCCCATGATCGCGATTGAGGAAGACGTCAGACCGATACTTAGCGCCAGCCCCAGAATTGCCAGCAGTGCCGGCACGATCAGCCCCGGCGTGTGAAAATCCCTGACTGCGAGCCAGGCCAGCGCCAGTGCCGAGATCGCCATCGAAAGGCAGGCCACGGGTCTCAGCCCGAACCGGCCCGACAGCCAGCCCGCGAACGGCCCGCCCACCGCTGCGGCAGCCATAATCGGGATCATGAAGATCCCTGCCTGAAGCGGTGTCTTGTCGAGCACGTATTGCAGTTCTTGCGCCAAGGTCAGCTCGACCCCGGCCAACGCTCCGCTGGCAACCATCGCCATGACCATGCCCGCGACAATGAACGGGTGCGCGAATAGTGACAGATCCAGCATCGGTTGAGCCGTGCGCAGCTGCTTTTGGGCAAAGAGCACAAGCAGAACGACACCGAAGACCAGCACCAGCAGAGCCACCGCCGGCGGCTGCTTGGCACCGAACCCTGCCTTGATTGCATAGACTACCGAGATCATTCCGACGATCAGCAAGAGCGCTTGCCCGATTGCCCAGTGGCCAGGACTGGTTTCCTCACGCCGGGGTAAAAGGAACCAGCAGGCGGGGGCAACGACCAGCATCACCGGAATGTTGATGAGAAAAACCGAGCCCCACCAGAAGTGCTCCAGCAGTGCGCCACCGATCAGCGGACCCACCGCCGCGCCCGCGGCGCCGACTGTTCCCCAGAGGCCAAGGGCCAGACCGCGCTCAGACTCATCATCAAACGTGCGGCGGATGATGCCGAGCACGCACGGCATGATCATCGAACCACCAAGCGCCAGCAGCATCCGCGCCGCGATCAACATGGGTGCATTCGGCGCGAAAGCCGCCAATGCCGAGGCAACACCAAAGATTGTAAGCCCGGTCAAGAGGATGCGGCGATTGCCAACCTTGTCTGCCAACGTCCCCATCGGAACCAGAAGCCCGGCCATCAGCAGCGGATAGATGTCGATGATCCACAGTACCTGGGTGCTGGAAGCACCCAGTGCTTGAGTCAGCGTTGGCACCGCGACATGAAGGATGGTCATGTCCAACGCCACTGGCAGAAAGGCTAGCATTACGGCCAGCAGCACCAGCCAGCGTTTCGGATCGGGTTGAAGGGCGGCCATAGTCTATTCACCTAGAATTCTGTTGCAGGCTCCGATATAAATACATACGTATGGATTTCAATAGGCGAGTGAGCAGGCAGAGGACCGATGGGCAGGAAACCGACGATCAGCCGCGACAGGTTGCTGGATTTAGCCGAAGAGATTGTGTGTAGTGGCGGCGGGTCAGCGCTGACCATCGGCGCCCTTGCACAGGCGGCGGGGATTTCCAAAGGCGGGGTGCAATATTCCTTCGCTACCAAGGACGACCTGGTGCGCGCTGTAATTGATCGCTGGACCAGCCAATTCGACGCGATGCTGGGGGACGACGCTGCCGAGGACCCGGTCACGTTCGTCAGACGCTACATCGCGGCGACCAGAGCTTCACAGCAAGCAATGAATGCCAAGGTGGCCGGGCTTTTGGTCAGCTACCTGGAGGATCCGGTGAACCTTAGTGAAACACGCGACTGGTATCTCGGGATTTTTCGCCGGCTTTCGGGAGCGTCACCGGATGCACAGGCGGCGCGTGTGGCCTTTCTTGCGGTGGAGGGGCTGTTCCTCATGCGCATGAATGGCATTGACGAGGACGGCACCTGGACAGACTTTCTCGACGATGTCGAAGCAATTCTGGCGCGCTTGGCTGGGTGAGCGCCTCTGGAGCTCGATTGCAAGCTATGAGAAGTTGATCTGTCGGTTGCTGTTTCTGCATCAGAGCGGACATCCGCTTTTTTCGTATACGCGACGCAACAGAGCGGTAAGCTCCCGCCGGCATCGGAAAATAACGGAAGGACGGTTCGAGCACTGTCGCATTCGCCGTCTGCGACGATAGGGGCCGGGCTGCACCTCTCGGGAAATGCAGCCCAACCTTGTGTCATCCCTGCTGGTTCAGACCGAATGCCGAGTGATGGATCAGTTCACCACGCGGCTCAACGCCGTCGAATGGCAAGGCCTGAACAAACTCGGGAGGGCAACCGACGACGCACAGGTCAATGAAAGTCCGAAAACCGAACCTGCCGTAGTAGCCGGGATCACCCACCAATGCGGCGCCCCTGCTGGTTGCCCGAAGTCGCAGTAAAGCTTCGGCTATAAGGGCCGTGCCGATGCCTTGGCGATGCCTCGACGGTAAAACGGCAAGCGGACCGAGTAGCGCCCAGCCGTTCTGCATCCCGATCCGTGCGGCTGAGGCGGCCAGGTAACCGATCACTTCACCGTCGTCCTCGGCGACAAGCGAAAGGGTGAGCGCACCCTGCGCCCGCAGTGCCTCGACGATATTCGCCTCGGTGCCGCTTGATTGCGGAAGCGTCCCGAACGCTTCAGTGACAAGCTGGCTGACTGCCGGCGTGTCGCCTGTAATTTCGTTACGGATCTGCATGTCAGACTCCCTGATTGTCGAGTTGAGAGCGCACGGCGATGAGACCACGTCTGGAGATACGATAAGGCTGGCCTGATCTGGCTTCGATAAAGCTTTTTCGCCGCAGTCGGGAGAATGTAGCTGGGCCATAGTCGGCAAGGATTATCCCGTCGCGAACAAAGCAGCCAACGGTCTTAATCTTTGGGCCGCGGTCGCGTTCACGCAGAATATGGCCGCGAAGGGCGAGAGCGCGCAGAGCACGTGGGTCATTTCGAGAGATGTTCATAATAGGCTCGTGTATAGATGTGAAAAAACGCCCTGGCGCGTGAGCGCCCGGCGGCTTAGAATTTCACGAGGCTCTCTGATTTTCAGAGAGCCTTATCACACAAGCTCTGACATCCAGTCTCCGTTGTCTGAGCAGCAGATACACGCTCAGCACGAATACCGAATAGGGGCCCGTCGCAATTGTGGCAAGCGTTGACTCAGCCGATCATTCAAAACGATCGCCTGACTTTGTGAATGTGTGGCCGTTGATAGTGAGCATTTCATCGACAACTGCGTCAGACAGATGGTGCTCGTATTCGCGTTCGAGCTGGCGGTAGAGCCAGCGGGCAAGATCGCGCAGAAGTTCGGTCACGGTCTCCTCCGCATCGGTCGTCTTGTCCTGATAAGTCGGGCTGTCGCGCTCGACCGAAATCGACATGCAATGTTCGTGGTAGTAGTGACCGTGGTGGCTGGCCTCGGCGTTGAGCTGGAAGAAGTTGCGTTGCTGGATCGCCTGCAGCGCTTCCGCGATACGGTGCAGTTCGTAGTCCTTCGGCGCATGGCCCCGAATCTGGCGCGGCGCTACCTTCTGATAGGAATAGAAGGCTTCATAGCAAGCTCCGTCACCCTGGCTCCAGAACCCGCGAAACCAGATGCAAGGCTTCTGTCGGGTGCCGCCGCCATGAAGCCGTAACGGGCGGGTTTTCAGCCGCACACCGAGAATGGTGCAGATCGCCTCGAAATCCTCGAAGACGAACTCGTGCCAATCATCGTCGCCGGAGGCTTCCCGATACCAAGCGCGTGCTTTGTCCTTTGCGGCATCGGACAACTCATGTAGGCGATAGACGGTTGTTTCGATGATCTCAGGCATTGGAATCACCTCCGTCGAGGACTTCCGCGAGCCAGCCATCGGTGTAAGTCCAGGCGATCGTTTCCCCGGTTGCCAGATCCATCACATGCGCACCGCCGCCGAAAGCGTTGATACGAGCTTTCGAGCAGGTATTTGCGTACTGAAAACCCCATCTGCCGGTCAGCCGGAATTCCGTGGCGCAAAGCTTGACGAATTGGGTGAGGCGTTCGGGATCGCCGGTCACGTCATCGCGCATCCAGAGCTGCGTTCCGCCATGCTCGGGCTGGATGGACAGCAAGAAGCCGTTGGACGGCGGATCCTCGGAGGCGCCATCCTCGGACAGGCGATTATAGAGATCGAGCGCGTGCGCCGCATTGTCGGGTGTTCCGACATTGAGCAGGCAGGAGAAATGGGTGAAATAGTCGGCCATGTCGGGCTCCTGAAACAAAAACGCCCGGCGCGGCCGCCAGGCATGGGGTAGGGAATGAGTGTTGGTCAGGTGGCCTGGAGGAGCGCTTCGCGGGCAGGCTCGCGCCAGATACTGTCAACGAGCCGGCCTTCGAGAACACCGGCGCGGAAGCGCAGGCACCGCGCGGCGTCGGAATTGTCGGAGCTTGCTTCTGCGAAGGCCTTTCCCCGCAATTGGCTGGCTTCGGTGACGACCATGCGGGCCTCGCCGTCGGACGTCACGGGATCGCACCAACTGATGTTCTGTGCACGGACTTCGCCTGCGACAACAAGCCGTCCCTCGCGGTCGATTACGGTGACGATGCGCGGCGAGTAGCGAACGCCGGCGCCCGCACTGCCTTTGATATCGGCATGGGCGATGCGGGTTTCGGCGGTGATGATGGCATCTTGCAGAGAACCGCATTCGGCGAGATGGACGGTGCGGTCGTAGAAGATCAGCTCGGCCTGGGGATCGTCATCGATGAACGTGGCGGTCCCGATCATGACGATGCGGAGGGGAAAACGCGCCGCGCTGCGCAGATGTGAGACCAACTCGTCGAATGTGATCTTTTTGGCAGGTATGAAGGCGGCGGCCTGTGGTGTGCTGTGTCGCATGAGGATCACTCCGTGACAGGCGGCGGAAGTCTCTCTCCCAACCCTCATCCCGTCATGGCCTCCACCTCCGTCCTCTCACTCTTATTGCGGTGGTTGCCGAAGCTCAGGTTTCGGCTTTTATGGGTGTGGTGGAGTTGGCCGACCACGCCGCAAGGCCCGGGCGCAAGGTGCCACGGGCCGTTGATGTGAGGCGCTTGCGCCTCACTGGAAGGGATCGATCTCGAGCTCGACCATGTCTTCGTCGCCGTCGAACTCGGAGGCGACCATCGCCGCGTGGGTGCCGTCTCCTGCCTGGAAAACGACGATCGAGACCATCAGGGTGGTGGCGAGGCTGGCGGCGAAAGCGGTGGCATCTGCAAAGGACATGGTTCCGGCTCCTGTCTTGGGGAGGCGGGGGACCATCCCCCGCGCGACAGGCGCCCGAAGTGTCTGATCGGATCTGCAATCACCCTCGTGTGTTCGGGAATGCCCCGAATCCGCGAGGGCGGCACGCTCGCGTAAGCCGACCCTTCACGGGTTGATTGTCAAAGAGACGGATCGGACCAAGGTTTGCGAATGGAAGCGGGAATGGTATTTCGCATCTGACCAGAGCCGTAACCCCTTATGCAGATGCTGTGTTTCGTCAGTCTCGCCGATGCTCTGATCGGTAGTTAGCGTGTTTCCTGACAAATGCCGCGGGCGTTGCCGTCGGCTCTCTCGACCCTGCATGGTCAAAAGCCGAAATCTAATCTCTTCGCGGCGAAGACGCTCCGCTATCACATCGCCGCGCGGCGGTTCCTCTGGGCCGTGGTTTAGCACCACAGACCATCCGCAATTTCGCGGGCGATCATCCCCCTTGCCTTCATCATGACGTCATCGCCGGTAGTGTCGACATGGCCGATGAAACGGGCTGCCGATCCATTCTCGGTCCAGTCGCGATAGCAACAATACTCGCGGGACGTGAGTTTGTAGACCAGCAGATCGTTGGCCCAATGCGGTTTTGGCTCAACGACGACGGCCAATCCATTGCAATTGTCCTCCCACGGCAGCGAGCGTTCCGCGGGCGGCTGCTCACGATCGAGCGCAAAGATGGTGTCTATGTCGATCACGACGCGGATCCTCCGATGTGCGTACCCGTTGCATTGCCGTCGGCTGCGGCACACAGAGGCAGGTTGAAGTTGGCGCGGGCATGGTCGGCGATGGCCATGATGATCTCCCAGAAAAACGAAGTTGGCCCGCGATCTTTCGACAGCGGGCCTAGCTGGATGGAACGTTGTGATCAGGCGGCGATGCGTCCTTCGATGACATCGGCGCCAACCTCGTCAGCCGAAATCTCCTCGAGATGCGCGCGCGCGCATCCGGTCTTCGCCAACCAGAGTTCGGCGGCTTCACGGCTTTCGGCGAGATGGAGAAGCTCCACATTGTCGCCGATGTCTTGCACGACACGGACCTGGCCGATCTGAGGGCGTTCGATGACGCGGAAGATCAGGCTGCTGTCGATGCCGTAAGTCCGCATGATCGTGACGAGGATGATGCCGCTTTGGCCGAAATTGCCTTCATGCAGGGTGAAGCATGGAGGGGACGTGTAGGTTGGGCGTTCGCGCATGGGCTCCTTGCGGACAAGGCGGCCGACGCCATTGTTCCGTTCCCAAGCGGCAAGCTTCTTGGTGAAGCGCGCTGGCGGTTTGGGCTCTCCGTTGGCATAGGCCACAAGTGAGCCGAGCGGGGCGATATCGAAAACAAGTGATGCAGACACAGTCAGGTCTCCTGAAACGAGAATGGCCCGGCGGATGCCAGGCTTGGAGGGGCGAAGGGGAGCAGACGGGGCGACCGTGACCGCCCCGCTGTGGCTGATTATTCCGCCGCGATCAGGTGCGTCGGATCGGCGTCGATGTCGCCGGCATCCTCGTCGACGCCGGAGAGGAAGTCCGGCAGTGCCGCGGTCTCAGCTTCCACCTCAATGACCGGGGACTGTTCGGTCTCGATCAGACGCAGCGGCGAGGGCAACCAGCCGGTATCGGCTAGCAGGCGTTCGGCTTCCTTTGCCATGTCGCCTTTCTTGAGATGCTCGATGAGCTGGGCCGCGCGTTCGCCAGCGCCTTCACGGACAGCCTCGAGGATTCTCGGCTTGGTGACGCGACCAAGATAGTTCTCAACCGTCGGACGCCATCCTGCTTCGTCGACCATGTCGAGGGCGGTGGCGCGGGCCAGTCGATCGGCCTGCGTGATGCGCTGGTCGAGGCTGTGCTGCGAAAGCCCTGAGCCGCCGTAACGGTCGACCTTCTCGACGAGCGCATTGACGCCATAGCTGACGCAATGGGCGAGCAAGGCCATGCGGCTCGCGTCGTCGAGTGCTGCGATCCAGTCCCACAGGGCAGTCGGCTCGGTGGGCAGATCGGTCTTCCAGTCGTCGTAACGCTGTGCGATGGCCTTGGCGGAAGCGCTGTCCTTGAGGTCATTGCCCTGGGCCGAGAAGAAGTGATGACGCACGGTCACTTCCAAGCATCCGCTCGGCGCGGAATAGTGGTAGCGCTCCGTCACCAGCCTGTGCAGCAAGGCGGTCATTGCAACATGGGGATTATTCGCCAGCGCATTATGGAGCGCCAGCGTACGGTGCGCTGTCAGTTCTGAGACCAGCCGCTCGGGCAGCGGCTTGATGACATCCTCTTCGTCATCATCCTGTTCGGTCGGCTGGCCGCCAATGGTGATGACTGCGTGCTGTCGTGCCGAGATCGACGATGCCGAACCGCCGGGCGGCGTGACCGCGCCCTCAGTGTCGTCGCCGCCATCGACGGCGAGAGGGGCTTCATCCTCGGGGTGGACATAGCCGCGATCGATCGACATGCGGCCTTCGCGGTCGATGCTGATGAATACACCGGCGCGGGCGATCTCGGCTGGGTCGTAGACGACCGGACGATCGTCGAAGGCGGCAAGCGCCGTTTCGATCTCGCCAACACGCTCGTCAACTTCCTCAGGGTATTGTTCTGCCTCGGCATATTCCGCTTCGAGTGCCTCATATTCTGCGGTGAGGGCGTCGAAGGTCGCCTGTTCTTCATCGCTCAGGGGCGTGGTCGTGCCGATCAGCCGGCGCAGGCCGTGGCCATATCCATAGGGCGTCTCGGTGCGGGCATCGACCCATTTCCAGCCCTCAGAGCCGATCGCCTCGGCTTGCGCCTTCAGCTTGTCGTCGGTGAGCTGCTCAAGCAGGCCGACATCCTGCAGCCAGCCGCCATCGTCGGACTGGAAGAGGTCGTTGAGCACGATGCCGCCGGCTGCCTCATAAGCCTCGATGCCGACGAATTGCGCCCGCTTGTCGGAGGCGCGTACCGTTGTTTCGGTCAACATGCGGCGGATCTGGTGCGGCTCCTTCGACCAGCTATCCTTGATCGCGTCCCAGACCTGTTCCTGACGGCTGTGATCGGGATTGACGGTGAAAGCCATGAGCTGTTCGAGCGTCACGCCGTCCTCGGCATAGAGGTTGAGCAGCGAGGGCGCGACGGAAGCCAACCGCAGGCGCTGCTTCACGATATTGGTGGAAACGAAGAATGCCGCCGCGATTTCTTCCTCGGACATGCCCTTGAGACGCATATCCTGGAAGGCGCGATACTGATCGAGGGGATGGAGGGGCGCGCGCTGAAGGTTTTCGGCGAGGCTGTCGTCCTCAGGTAGGATGTCGCTACCAGCTTCGCGCACGACGCAGGGCACCGGCGCGGTCCTGGCGAGGCGCTTGGCCTTGACCAGAAGTTCAAGCGCGCGGTAGCGGCGGCCACCAGCGGGAATCTCGAACATGCCGGTCTGATTGCCCTCTGCATCGACGACAGGTCGGACATTAAGGCCCTGAAGCAGGCCGCGGCGGGCGATGTCCTGCGACAGTTCCTCAATCGAGATGCCAGCCTTGACCTTGCGGACGTTCGATTGGCTGAGGATCAGCTTGTTGAAGGGAATGTCGCGCGAGGACGACAGGGTGATTTTCTGAGCAGCAGGTGCCATCGTGATAGTCTCCGCGACGGGTGCCGAGAGCCTCTCTCCCGTCCTGAACCCGTCACGAAAATCCCCACACTCCTCTTACTCTCTTTCGGCCGCACAAGCGGAGAACCGGAAAGCCTGAGGAGCGCAAAGGCGCAAACCCGATTCACGCCTCTCCAAAGATCGGGCTGGCTGCGGGCGGCGCCCGTTCTGAACTCGACTTTGTCGAGCCTCACGGTAGAGCGATGCCGGTCTAGTTCACCACGAATAAAGGTTAGGTTCGGTGGCGGCCGTTAGCGTACCAATATTCCCAATTCTGACAGTAATTGACCTGCTTGCTGGCGTGAGATGATGGCGCCCTTGAACTTTCTGGCATCGACGAGCTTGATCCCGCCCACGTCAGCCCCTCGCAAATCGGCGCCTTCGAATCGGGTATCAACCAGATTAGCTTCCCTCAGACTACACTCGCGTAAAATAGCATCCCGAAAATCGCATCGCGACAGGTCTGCCATGCTGAAGTCCAGGCGTTCAAGCACTTGCTTGCGGAATGACATCGCTGGCAGCGCCGCCGCGGAGAAAATGCTTCCACTCAACTTTATGGCCAAAGCCGCTATTGAGGACATGTCCGCCCCCGTGAACTTGCAGTCGGCAATTTCGGCTTGGTTCAGCTTGGCTCGCCTAAGATTGGCATTGTTGAAATCGCTGTTGCTCAGCACCGCTTCCGACAGGTTGGCAGCCTCCAGGCTAGCGTGTCCGGCTCTACAACGTATAAATCTCGAGCCCTCCAACTGGGCACTATCGAATTTGGTGCGCACCAGCGAGGAGGCCTCAAAAGTCCATCCCGAAAAATTCAGTCTTGAGAGATCCTTACCTTCAAGTTGGCAGGATTTTATGTGATGCGGGAGCATCGTTTCAGACATCGAACGGATATCTTCTTCGTCTAACGAGCGTTCAACGATTTCTATGGGTTTGCTCATGATGGCCTCCAAGCCGCAGTGCCTGCCCATCGCCCGCTTTCCAGGGCGGGCGACTGCATACTTTTCAGTTACGCTTGGTTCATCAAAGCGAAGAGGGCCTCGCCCTGCTGCCGGCTCGCCTGTGCGATGCCGATCGCGATCTCGTCTTGGTCTTTGCCCAGGGCACCCACGACCTCCGCAGCAAACTCCTCTGGTTTAAGGACAGGCAGCCCAGCGGCGATTGCGTCCAGCGCCGCATGGCCGCCAAGGCTTGTGTCTACGGGAGGGGCAATGATCTCGATCACGCGGACCGCCTGAGAGGCGAGTTGGTGCCGCAGGCTCAGTGTCACCGAATGTAGCGCCGCTTTGGACGCGCTATAAACGGGCAGGGATGCGACCGGACAAAATGCCAGACCTGACGACAGGTTTATGATCATGGCTGCGTCCTGCGACTTCAGGATCGGCAGCAACTCCAGCGATAGCATCAAAGGCGCGAGGAAGTTGATCTGCATTTCTGCGGTGACCTGGGCTTCATCGAGTGGACGGCTGAAGTCTGTCTTGGTCTGCACTGCAGCGTTGTTGATAAGTGCGGAAAGGTCTGGATGCTCCTGAGCAATCCAATTCACCAGGGCGGTGCGATCTTGTCGATCCGAGACATCGCATTGTCTGGTCAACAATTCTGGAACCAAGGTTCTGGCCGCATCAAGTCGACCTTGGTCGCGACCACAAGCAATTACGGCGTTACCTTCGGCGATCAGCGCCCTCGCGAGCGCCAGACCGATGCCACCGGCACCGCCAGTAATGAGAAATTTCTTTGGTGTTGTCGTCATCGTGCATCCTTTCAAAAAAGCTAGGTGCGCCGTGACGTTGAAGATAGCCTCGGACACACCAGTGCGCCGTGGGATCACGGTTGGCACTGTCGTGGATGTCCTGGAGGACGAGAAACTTCCACATACGTGGAAGCGGCCGAACTACCAACGGCCTGCTCTCTTATCGACTGGAGGGTCGTAGCATGTGGGCAGGTAACGGGCAAGCATGTAGCCAGCGGTTGCTCAGTTTATGGCTGGGCTGGGGGCGTTGCGGGGTCTCCCCGCTGATGGGGGTGTGCCGGCGACCACGTCGCCGGCCAGGGGGAAGGCCTTCCCCCACAAAAACGCCTTTCTGTAATGCCTGAAAGCTGTCAATCCGGATGAACGCATTTCATCTTTCCAGTCTGACGCGCAGACGCCGTGCCCGCTCACGAAATGCCTCCTCGCCACCTTCAAGAATGTCACAAACTGCCTTGCGGATATTGGCATTTTCCAGACCCCCAGCCCTGTAGGTGATCGGGGGCAGACCGCCAATCTGATGCGGGCCGACTTCTGCAACGATGATCTGATCCGCATCCGTATTGATCACGAGGTTCGCATTGTGGGTGACCATGATCACCTGCCGCTTGGACTTCGCAGCTATGAACAGCGAGACGAGTTCGTCGAAGACGGACTTGGGATCGAGATTCTCCTCGGGCTGATCGATGATGAGCGGACGGTCATCGGCATCATCCAAAGCCAGATAGAGAAGAAGGAGAACGATGCCTCGCGTGCCGGGTGAGAGCTTGCGGATATCGATGCCGTCATAGACGATCTCGTAGCGCACTGAGATATGATCGGTTGCAAAGAGCCAATGGGCAAATTCCTTCAGCCAGGCGCGAAACTCCGCCTGTTGCGTTTGAGCGATTGGGGCGTGCCCGATCAAGTCTCTCAGATAGGTTGAAATGAAGGTGGCCATTGCGGTCTGCACATCCGCTGCCGTCCCATTTTCCCACGCCGGCTTGAGCGCTGTATTGGCCAACTGGATCAGCGATCCACGACCATTGAAGGGGCCGGCCTTTCTACGATCTAGGAGTTTCTCCTCGGCAATCGTTCCCCAGGCTTCGACATCAACGATACGTCGCACGGAGAAGCCGAGCTTTTGCAAGGTTCCCGATGACGCTGCCAGACGGCTCATAAGGGGAGCGTAGAGACTAGCGAGCGCCATCTGCTCATTGATGATCGCTTCGAACACACGGCCATAGGCTGCATCACGTTCGGTTTGCAGGTCCTTCTTGCGGACAGCGGCGCCCTGCGAATCGGTGAGACGGGTCTGCAGGCTCTGAAGGGCGGTGTTCTCCTGCGCGATACGGAGCGAAAGCGCGGAATACTGATCCCGGATCAATTTGTCTGCGCTGACCAGAGCTTCGAGCCGTGTCATCTCGGCTTGAAGAACGTTGAGGGTGAGTGTCGAAAGATCGGCACCGTCGGCGATGGGTGGCGCGGGAATTCCCGGTGGCAGAGGAACACCATTAAGGGCGGCGATCTGTTGATCCGCCCATGTGACGTAACCCGCCAGACTCTTGTCGACATCGCCTTTATAGACCAGCAGAAATTCGTCCCACTGCTGATCGTTCATATGGCCTTGCTGATGGCGTTCCCTGGCCTGCCGCAACAATTCGGGCGCCTTGGTCGCGCGGGTGCTTTTCACCTCATCCTGCAGGGCGAGGAAGGTCCGCCGCTGATTGCCGAACCCCTGAATCTTGCTGCGTACGGCCTGCACCGCCTGACTGAGTTGCGTGTGCCGTTGTGCCTGAGCTTCGGTGCCCTTGACGACGAGTTTGGCGAGATCTTCATTGTAGCTTTTGATCAGGCTGGTTTTCTGGGTCACCTGCGCAGTCAGAGTCGCGACCGAACTTTCCTTTTCCAGTTCCGTAGCGATGCGATCGGAAATGTCGGCAATAGCTTCGGCTTCTCGCTCACGGGCTTGCTGGAAGCGACTTGTGCTATGGCTGCGCAACTCGGCGAAGTCGATCGCACCGTCCCGCTGATCGTCGGAGTGGGATTCGAAAATCACACGTTCGATCTCGGCGATCAGACCGTCAGAGAAGCCGCCGGAAGAGCAGAGCTCTTCCACGAATTGCTGCGACAAATATCGGGCGCGCGGAAAGGATAGATGATTGTTGGCGTCCCGACCATCGAGCGCGCGTGTGATGGTGGCACCACCACCCCAGGTCAACGTGGCCGTCGCATTGCCGACCAGCTTGCGGGCGCGGACAAGGAAGGAGGGACTAGCATTCTCGCTGGCGCTCCATCCAGATGGCGTGATGGCATCGCATCCAGCAGCAATCATATCGGCGAGGGCCGTTTTCCCGGAACCGCGAGCCCCGATGATAGCCACCAGGCCGGGGTTTAGCGGGATTTTGGGAGTCGCGGCCCAATCTGCATCAGCAATGGAGATGTGCGAAATGACTTGCGAGGGCATAGCGGTTCGCGGCGGTTCCGTTCCGACGTAAGCGCGGCCTTCCGGATCGATGCAGGCTTGGCGCAGTGCATCGAACTCGAGCCCGCCCTTGATCCATGAGAAGCGCTCTTCGACGGGTTGGCCTACGCTCTTTTGATCATGGGCGTCACTTCCGTGCAGGCAGGGCTTGCAACCATCATAGTTTTCGCGGAGTTGCTCGACGCTCACACCTTTTTTGCCAAACCAGAATTCGCGCTGTGCGGGGCTGCTTGAGAAGATGATGTGGGCGAACCGCTCGATCTCCTGGCGCATCGTCGCATCGGCCGCCTGTCGCAACCCCGACGTTCCATCTCCCGCTGCGCCGGCCACTGCGACCAAAATGTTGGCCTTCGCCCAGTCGCTGTCTCTTAGCACCTGGCGCAGTTGAGCGAAGTTGACCTTGAACTGCGTGGCACCGTGGCGCAGAGCCGCGCCATCGTCGATGATGGCGGTGTCGGCGCGCTTGCCCAGAGCAATCAGGTCGTTGCGAGTACAGTTATAGGTGTCGCCATGCGCCTGGAACTGCAATCGTTGGAGAATGCGATGCAGTTCGGCCAAATGATTAGAATCTTCCGGACTAACTAGCAGGTGCACATTGACGAAGCCGGTCTTGGCGGCGATGTCGAGCCGCAGTTCGACATTTGGAAAGATGAGCTGGACGTTGGGCAAGCGCCCCGCCTGCTTGCGTCGCAACACCTCCTCATACGTGTCAGTAACATAGTAGTCGGTGACAGCTACCGCTCCGATCGTCGGCGTGCAGCTTTCCAGTGATGTGAGATAGGCCTCCCAGGGATCGCCGCCGCCGAACTGATTGTTCAGGATTGTCCCCGGCGCATGGATATGCGGCTCCCAACGCCGCCACTGCGAACCTCTACCGATCATTGCCCCTCCGCGTGTGTCGGCAGAAATAGATGGCCTATTGCTCTGTCCGAATCCATGTGACTTAAAAGCTTTTTAGCATCCACAGGTTGTTTTAAAGCAAGTCTTCTATGAAATCTGTTTTCATTATTTATCCAGAACCTCGAAGGCTTCAAAAATCGAGCGCGATCGCCGGGGTAGTGATGCTCCGAGTTCATCGGTGTCGAGCGCGTACTTCCGGAGGTGGAAAGTACCCGACACTTCGCGCATCTCGAAAAATCGCACGGGTCGTCCTCGGTTTGCCAGGGCCTGAACGATCGTAAACTTGACGGTGGATTTGCAGCGAATGCCGAAGACGACTTCTTCGAGTTCCAGCGGTGAATCCTGTGCGCCGCGTCTCCCGATCAGGCGCCATTCCCGCTCATAACGCCAGCTCGCGGCCTTGCGAAGCAGGACGGCTTCGTCAACGCGGCCTCGCGCCGCGCTGTCGATCTCCATCACGGCCACATCGCTGGCCAGTACCTTGCGACTGCCCCCATAGCGGATTTTATGAAGGTCGGCTTCCGCCCCGGCCGGAACGGAGTAGCCGGCACAAATCCCGTTGTGCTGATCGCCATAATGGCTCCACATCAACGGACATGTGGCGCGGACGCCGAACGAAACGATGCCACGGTCGTAGCGGCGAAGCAGTTCCTCTTCGAGATACTGCCGCAGAAGCGATTGCAGGGGATCGTCGATCTCGTAGCTGGGATCTGTGGCGTGGTAGCGGATTTCTTCAAGCAGCCGAGCGGCATCCTTCTGGCTGTGCCGCGCTATGTGATCGATGGTTTTGGGGCCACGATATTTGAGGGACTTTGCCGCTGCCTGCATTTCATCAAGGATGCGCTGCTCGCGGAGACGGCTAAGAACCTGTTCAAGCTGATCGTTGGGAATGTTCGCATCGAGCGTTGGTCGGCAGTCGAGAGGGTCGTTGAAGTCACCCGGGTCTGAATAGTACAGTTCATCGGCGACCAGCATGTCGAGCAAGCGATGGCTGAAACCTCGATATTTATACAGCAGTCTTGGTAACTTAATCAGCTCAGCCATGGTCACCCTCAGTCCCTCAGTATTTTCATTCCCGTTTCGAACGCGACTTCCCCGCTTTAAGCGCGATGGCGATCAAGATACCTCCGCCAACTCCGCGAGGAGATAGTTGATGTAGCTGCGTGTCAGGTTGCAGTAGAGATGGGCCTCCCTCAGCGACGGCGAAACATCGGCCGCGAGTTGCGTGCCATGTCGGACGCCGCCGCCGCCCGGCGAAGAGAGGAAACCGTGCATCTTGGTCATCCAACCGAGCGCTTCGGCCAGCGCGCTGCCGCCGTTATTTTTGCGCAGGGCGCGGATGATCTCGTTGAAGTATTTTCCTTCGACCGTTCCCGATCCGCTTTCCTGACCCTGGAATGCCGTCGACACCGTTTCAAGGAGCCAAAGAATTTCCTGCACTGCCTGCCGCGGCCGTTGTTCGAGAAGAAGGCGATCGGCTTGGTCGAGCGAGGTGTGAATAAGCTCATGCGCGCGTTGGCCCAGCGATTTCTGCGGCGTCTGGACGACAATAGGTGTCTGTGGATGGCGTGCCAGCAGGGCTGGGGGCCTCACCTCATAGGGCACTTCATGTTCATAGAGGATCTGGTTGACGACATCGGCGTCAGGGAGGCCTATTTCCGGATGCGCCGTCTGTATCTGCGCGCACCCATCCCAGAAGGCGCTGATAAATACCGGGGCATTGTCCCCGGCCGACATCATCGCACCATGAAGGTCGCTGATCGCCCAGCTTTCGCTGGAGCTCCAGGATTGGCCGCCAGTGAATTTCGCCTTGAACAGCTCAAAGATCGACCAGGACGATTCCGATTGGCTGGCGATGGAGTGAACAAGTGAATTAAAGGCATTCACCGCTACCGGGGGCATCGCACCGGGGGAGCCATAACGCCATGCTGTCGGCATCGTCAGGGCCATGCTGCCACCTCAGCTTTCTTCGGCAGGAAGCGCGTAGCGGAGCACGCGCAGATCATCGTCGTCGTCGAGCGTGATTTCGAGCACTTGGTTCACCAGATCAGGGTCGGCATCGAGTTCGAGCAGAGCCTGCTCGAAGAGTTCGATCTGCATATCGAGATCCATGCCAGGAGGGCCGTTGAGGCAGATCAGGCCGGCATGAATCGCGACATCGGCATACTGCCCCTTCGTTCCGGGCTTGTCCCTTGGCCCTCGGAAGTCGACCGAGTTCTTGGTGACGAAGATCCAGTCGCCATCCAGGATGATCGGCGTCAACTCCCAGTCTTTATATCCTCCGAGCCCCAGCCAAACGATATGGCTGGTTTCGCCGTGTTCTTTGTCGATTGCGATCTTCGCAAGCTCTGGGCTGAGACATTCGTCGATTAGAAGCTTCATCCCGCCTTCCTACGGCGAGGTACGCGCCGGTCAGTGACGATGGTCGAGCCTTCCGGGAGGTCGCCCGAGACGCGGGGCCGGCCGCGGAGCGGGTTGGCTTCCGCATAGATCGCGGCAAGGCGAACCTTCTCGGCATCGAGGCTTGGCCAGGCGTCAAGGATGCGCTCGATCGGGCGACCGGCCGCGACGGCGGCTGCGACATCGTAGACAGGAACGCGAGTGCCACGAATGACTGGCGTACTGCTGAGAATATCGTCGGAGGTACAGACGATTTCGCGCGCTGCTGCCAGATCGTCCAGCCGCTCGCTCGTGCCCTTCACGAAGGGCAACAGATCGATGGTCAGGAACTCGTCGCGCACGGTCCAGTCTTCGCGCAGCAATGCCGCCCAGGCGAGCGCACGGGAGCGCGTCAGCCTAGGGCCGGCGGTCTTAATGGCGAACAGCCGTTCTTCCGAGGTGAGGCGCTTGGCGCTCTCGAAGTAAAACGCAATGAAGGAGCATGCGCCAGCGAGAACATACCGCCCGTTGTCGAGTGACACGAAGGCATCTGGCAGGATGCGCTCATCGATGACGCGATTGATGTCGCGCAGGCTCACGCGCGAGACGACAGCGGCCTCGGTCGCCTTCAGCATTTCCGCGACAGCGGGCATGTAGGCCTCCTAATTTAATCTTCCGATGGATCGGAATATATATTCTCAGGGCGCCAATTTCAAGATAGAGGTTGATAGGTGCGAGGGAATCTCACTTATGCTGCGCTCCGGGCAAGAATCGCACGGGCCCTTGTCCGAGCTTATCGCCGGACAAGCAGCGGAAGAGTTTTTGGAGTCAATCAATCAGACGTTGACGCTGCTCCGGCTTCCCGATTCATACTAACATGAGCGTTTCTTGCTGAGTTTGAGCGAGAACTTGCAGTGAGCTGAATCTGTTGTTTTGGGGGGAGTTGTGACTAATCCAGCCGTGAGGCTTTCTCAGTTGCACGCTTGGCGTCATGAAGCCGAATTGCGCGGTTTACAGCCTCGGCTTGACGCTTACTGGGCGGTCGATAGCAATAGGCCGGACGGTACCGACGCAGAGCGGGAAAGCTATTACCGGCAGGTGGTGGCGCCTCACGAAGACGCCTTTCTCGCAGAGTTCCCTCACGGCGTGCCGGAAAGAACAGCCTGGGAGGTTATCTTGCGCGAGGGTAACTGGCGTTCCGTGCTCAGAAGCTGGCGCCACGATGGGCAACAGATATTTGAGTTTGCCCCCGACTTGTTGGCAATGCTTGCCGATACGGACGTGGATGAGTTGCCCGTCCAGAACCTGCGGATGCCGTACAACACATTCTATGTTGCTCTCACACCGGGACATTTTCTGCCCGACTACAATCGCGATTGGGTAGTCGATGGATTCTATGTCACCGCTGAAACCTGCCTGGTTGACTCTCTCCGGTTGATCCCCCGCCCTCCGAACGAACTGATCGCTGAGCAGAGAAAACAATGGGCGGATCTTGAGCGAATCCCAGGCGCTCTGGACAGCCTGCGCAAGGGCTCCGAAAGTTTTGCAAGCTTTGACAGTTACATTGCGAAGCTACTGGCTGACAATTCGGCCGCCCAACAGCTTTATGACCGATACCTGCTAGATCCCGATGCGGTGATGGATGAAATAGCAGCCAAGGTGGATATCCGCGGTTCGGGCGAGTGGCGCTCATACTTGATGTTCAGCGTGGATTTCACTTTCCGTCGGCGTGATCATGCTCCGACATCGCTTTCATTGACCGAACTTTTGGGCCAGCCAACACTCCGTGCGTATTACGATTTTGTCTCGCACCGCAATACGGTTGCAGATGGCATCGAGCGTGGTCGCCGCTCGGCCATTCCAATGGATACCTTTCGAGAAGAGGATGGGCATCCTGATGATCTTCACAACGTGATTTCCGACCCGACGGTTCTGGAGGAGGTCACGCGACTGGTGTTCAACCTCGTCTGCTATTTGAATTATCCCGATCGCGATCAGGAAAAACGACTAAGCGATCCGCGGGTCCATGAAAAGGTAAGGCGGGCCAAAGGCAAAGCAAGAAAATTGGCCGAAGCGCGAGCACGCCAGGATGGTTGTCGCTGGATCAATTTCTGCGGCTATCGAACTTCATTCGACAAGCGAAAGATGCTCGGCGGGACAGCCGTTGGCCATTGGCGGCGGGGACACTGGCGGAATCAACGGTTTGGGAAAGCGCTGGCAGAAAGCAGGTTGCTTTGGATTCGGCCAACGATGGTCGGGGCTGACAAGGACATCATTGATGGCCGTCCGACCGTTTACGGGGCGTCCTAGTAGCCTGCGGCTCAGTCCCTTAGTGGTGGCCTTTTGCTGTGTAAGGCCGATCGGGTCTGGAGCTGTTCGGACGCCTCGGCAAGCACCGCGAGGAGAGGTTTGTTAGTTCAATCGCCTTGCACCGGAATGCAATAATTAGAATGCGGTTTGATGGGGATGATTTGTCGCGATGGCTGGGAAGCAATTCAAGAGGACACTTAAACGAGCCATCGATCTGGAGACGATGCTTACGATTTCAAGCGATGCCTTGATGGGGATGCCCAAAGACGACTACCAGATTGTCAGGCGGCTTGCGACCAGAGCCCGGCTGGATCGTCGACCGCGTTACGTTTGTGGCTTATGCGGGCATGCGGTCTACGCTCCGCGTGAAGGTCGAACCGGACAGCCTTATTGGAAGCATCATCCGGGCGCTCCTGAGGACTGCTTATGGTGGACCGGGATGCCCTCCGGCGTGGACGTAGTCAGTGCGCAGCAGTTTGACGGCGCTCAAGAAAGTCCGTTGCATGCGAAGATCAAAAACATTGTTGGTGAACTCCTCACGGCGGATCGCCGGACCAAGCCGGAAAGCGTAATTATCGATGCATATCTCATCAGCGAAGGGGGCCGCCGGCGCCCCGATGTGCGTGCAGTTTATGATGAAGCGCCAGTTGTCGTCGAAGTTCAGCTTGCGACAACCCAGATTCCGATCATCATCCAACGCGAAGATTTCTATGACAGCGAGGCGTATCGGCTCCTGTGGCTGACCTGGAATTTTGAGCCGCCTCCGACAAACGGACGGCTTCTCAGTTCATTCGAAGACATTTTCTATTCGCATAATAAGAACCTGTTCTCGATGGACAACGAGACCGTTCAGCTCTCACGGCAGCGGAACGAGGTCATTCTTCGTGCTTTCTGGGTCAGGGAGAACCTGTGGCATTCCAAGCTCGTCGGTCTTCATGAATTGAATTGGCTTTCGAGTGGCCGCGCTTTTGCTGTGGCGCCTGAGCCTCATTGGCACGAGGACTTCCTGGCACGTTGGCGTGCGGCAACTGGCGAGCATGGTACTCAGAGGCCGGAACGAGGGGAGCTTCTTGCGGAGCTGGCTTACAAGCTATCGCTCATCGATGTCGACGACCGCACACTCGAGGAGGGCGATATCGACTCCTTGATCAACTGCTTGCTCTCCTTGCTTGACGGCCACCCGGTAGGGTCGCGCCAGAAGAATCTCGTGGAGGTGTTGAACACATTTCTTAACGTAGAGCGGCGGCATCGCTTTGCGCGCCTCATCCGTCGATTCGCTGAGCTTGCAGGCAGGAAAGACACTTTGGAAACAAAGAGCGTTCAGAGCAAGGTGGCGATTGCGCTCAAGGCGGAGCAAGACGATCCACAGAGCTTGACGGGGCGTATTGCTCTAACGCTCTTTCCAGAAGCGTTCGCTTCGAGGCATAAAGTAACGGATCGAAGGTGACTTCGATTCTATACGCAAAAGAGAGTATCGAAGTGTTATCTGATGAACGTCGCGGCCATGTATTTTTCGGTGAACAGCGTTTCGGCGCGGCGCTTCGGTTGATCAACAATCGACTTCGTCTTGAAGTGTCCGATCCGGAAGGACATTTCCGAGATGTCATCCCGGATAAGTTAGATTTGATTCATTTTCGAACCAATAGCAGCTATTTTTCTTTGTTACACCTTCGTCGAATAAGCTCGAAAACTAGGCTCGGCGTTGGCGGGATGAGCATGTTCAGCGTGTCCTTTGCGCTGGAAGAGGCTCTATTTCCGGCACTGGATGATGTTCGTTCTGATTGCTGGTGCGTGTATGTCGAGGATGTCGCGAAGATTCACCACGTTACGGGCCTGCAGCACTCGATTATGCTGTTGCCGGACAATCGAATTGCATTGAATTGGGCCTTCAATCCAGCGAAGCCGATCGAACTCGATTGTTCTGAAGCGAAGCTCATAGTGGAGCTTGGCCAAGACATGAAGACTAACGGTGACCTCGTTGGAGGCCCATCACTTGCTTTTAAGTATCCTGTCAAACTGCGCTTCGAGACGCCTGTCGATTTGGACACGGCGCTGAAAAAGATGAATCGGGTGAGGCAATTTTTTTCTCTGTTAATGGGGCGGATGTTAGGTATCAACGAGGCGTATCTCCGGCTGATCGAAGATGGTCGGCCCCATGATGTCGGTATCCACGGTCTCCGCGCAACGCAGCTTTCTGATAAGCCAGCTAACAGGATCGTGAGTTTTGACGATCCTGTTGAGCTGGCGGCGCTTCTCGACCGTTGGCTGGTTCGAGCAGATGGACTGGCAGATGCAGTCAGTCTGCATTTCCAGGGTTTAGAGCAACGGGATCTGGAGCCAGCATTACGATTTCAGCTTTTTGTTCAAGCGATCGAGGCTGCTCATCGTCGGACAGCGCCTCTGTCAGCAAGCCCAATTGCCGCAGTACCTATCTTGGATACTCTCCGGACAGCGGGCATTTCCGACGATGTCGTTGATCGTGTTGGCGGCGTATTGGCTCATGCGCACGAGCCAGGGCTTCGCCAACGGCTAAAATACTACTGGGAGCTCTTCGCGGCAGAAATCAAGGTACTTCGCCCTGGCCTGAAACAGAAGGCGGCTATTTCGCAACTGGCTGCCACACGGAATTTTTACGCACACCGGACGGACAAGACCTCGCAGATTCTTGAAGGCGCAGATCTTTGGGATGCCACTGAGCTTATGAAGGCGATTTCCCATATGGCGATTTTGCGTGAGATTGAAGCGCAGACAGTTGGCATCGGTCAGTCCATGTTGGACAACATGTTTGTGCAGTTCGCAGAGCGAACGGATCGAATACCGGCTGGCGAATGAACGATTGCCTACGCGGGCGAATTGGAGAAGTAGGATTTTGAGCGAAGAGAAAGAGAATGCAAGTCCACAGAAGATTTGCCAAGGCTGTGGTGAGGCGCTGACTGGCGAGAATGACTCCGAGGCGCACATCATCCCGAATGCGCTTGGTGGTCGGCTCAAACCGAAAGGCATAATTTGCCAGACGTGCAACACCAAGCTCGACGCTTTGGCTGATAATGCGCTGGTCAAGGCGTTTGGGGATTGGCCGACGCTTCTCGATTTGCCGAGAGACCGTGGGAAGAATCCGCCTAAACTGATCGAAACCCGCAATGGCCGCCGCGTCCGATTGGAGCGGGATGGTAGCATGACGGCAGTAAATGTTGTTTATGACGTCACGCCTATTGCTGACGGACACGAAGTGCACATTTCGGCTGGCGACATGACGACGTTCCGGCAGCTCTTGAGACGCGCGGAGAAAGAATTTCCTCAATTTGACGCAAACCAGGCTGAGCAGCATGCCCGCACGGTCGGGATTGAGGACGGCGACGAGTTAAGGATGGGTCTGGATTTCAGTCCGCAGGGTGTGTTCGGTGGTGTGACGACGGCTATTTGGTTGTATCTCATCCATACGACGGGCCGCGCCTTTATGGACTGGGAGCGTCTCGTAGCAGTGATCGGGGCCATGCAGAGTCATGGTGGGACGTTTCGATACATGGTTGAGGGTCTTCCCGGCCTGAAGGGGCCGGATATTCCTATTGGCCACAAAATCATCGTCCGTTCGGTGCCGATGAGCGGACAGTTGATCGCCTATGTCGAGATTTTGGGTGTTTTAAGAGTTGGTGGTCTGTTTGCCGATGCCAGAGGTCCGGTGGATTTGGTCGAACACATTTACGCCTACGATGTACTTGGCAAGCAGGACCGTAGCGACGAATTCACTATCGATGCCTCAGAGTTCGAGCGCCAGGATTGGAAGCAGACCGGTGTCGCGCCGACCGAGGGCGAACAGCTTCGGGCGTTGATGGCTGAAGCCATCCAAGCCACTTTCGAGACGCGGTATCGGAGCCGATTTGCAGAAGCAAGCAGCGGTCAGGAGGTCTTGGGCAAATCTGCGAAGTGATGTTGCCTCGGTTGCAGCAGCGGCGGCGGCGACCAGTCTGAAGCTGCCGCAGCTCGGCCTGAGCCTGGACAAGCGGAGGATCGTCGGATCCAAGATAGCTGAATCGATGGCGCCGGGGAAGCGAGCGTGCATTCGAGTAACGGTGAAGCAAGTCGGCTCTGATTAGTGCCCAACCTAGACAATGGAAAGACATTTAATATTATATAGATAGTGAGAATCCAGGTTATTCGGTGGGCTACGCCGCTGTACGAAACAGGTCGCCATGGTTACCGGCCGCCATCTGTTCCAGCACGCGTAGGCAGGTCGATAGGAAATGCAAGTTGAGATGGTTGCGTGCCCCCGCAACCAAAATCTTCAAGACTTATCAAACGAATAAGCCCTCCTCATCGGAGGGCTTTTGCGTTTGTGCAGAAATCATGCTGCCCTGTTCTTTTTATTCGAGCCTGCGGGATAGGAGATCATGCGCAGAAGGGTCGGATCTTTTCGGATGAAATGGTGCCATAGCGCCGCTGCCACATGAAGAAGTACAATTCCTGCTGCGAGATACGCCAGAGTAGCGTGAACATCAGTCCAAAAGGCTTCGGATTGGTCGGAGATTGCCATGGGTAACCCCGGCACGACGATGAGATCGAATACATAGCTGGGGATTTGCAGAGGAGATGTCGACGCGACCGCCCAGCCGGCGAGGGGAACAGCCAAGGTGAGGAACAGCAATGCAGCGTGAGCGGCCCGGGCGCCCAGCCGGGAAACTGGACCGTCGCTATCAGGTGGCCGTGGCTTTCTGCTGAAAACTGACCAAATGAAACGCGGCACGGCAAGGGCCAGCACCAGAAATCCAATCGACTTATGGTACTGAAAAAGGTCAAACTGAAGCACCGGGTCGATGTTGTCGCGGCTCATCAGATATCCCAGCGCAAGCTGCGCGAGGAATAGGATCGCGATCGTCCAATGGAAGGCGATCGCCACCAGCCCGAAGGACGTAGGCGAATTGCGCCACAGTGGTTTATCCGTCGGTGCGCTATCGCGATGATCCTCGAAATGTGTCATCGGCTAACTCAGCTGTTGATAGGTGTCTTTGGCAATGGCATCCATGCGGTCGGATGGCAGGTTGCCAACCAGGGCGCAGCGGATCGTCTCGTCGTCCCAGGATACGGTTTCCAGCGAGCCGACATTGGAGCGCCGCATGGCGGTGTCGCTCGAGTTGGCCGCAGCCACGATATAAAGAGTGACACGCTGTCCACTTTTGTCTTCGTACATAAGCTGGGCTGCGGCGCCTTCGGAACTCGGCAGCAACCGGCCGCCGACAAGGGACAGACCATGGCGCGTAAGGTCCGGGATATTCAGTTTGCGATCGAGCCGTTTCGACAGCCATTTTGGCAGATTGGCAGCGTCCTCGCCATCGGCGCGAACCTCCACGGGATGGAGAACGTCGCTCGCGAACAATTGATGTGCCTGCGCTGCATCCGCCACGATGGAACGGGCAGGCTCCGCGACCTGTGATACAAGCCCGCGCCCGAACCAGCCGCCTGTCAGTCCAACAGCCAGAACAAGGATGGATGCCGCCGCCATATTGCGCCAATCGGCGCGCTCTGAGCGCAATCGCCGCTCCATGCCATAAACATCAAGGCGTTCGGGTAGAACGCCTGTATCAAGAGGAGGATAGAGAGCCGCCAACGTGGCATTTTGCTGCTGCCATAGCTCAACCTTGCGTGCGTCAGCGGGATTGGCGGCGAGATGGGTACGAACGGCGTCACGCCGCTGGTCCTCAAGCTGCCCGTCGACATAAGAGATAAGATCGGCTTCTGTTATCTGCGGCTGGCTGCCAGTCATTTTATCACCTTGAGGTTTGGCTGGTCTTCCTGGGTCATTCGGGCCAAGGCTGTTCGGGCTCGCCCCAGACGGGACATCAGAGTGCCCAACGGAATTTCAAGAATCTTTGCCGCTTCCGCATAACTTAGAGCCTGACCGAAAAAGAGTTGAGTGAAATCAGCCAGTTGTGATTCTGTTTGTTTGCTTATGACGAACGGAGAGCACAATGGGCTGGACTGATTTCACCCGTCGGCAATATGCCCGACGCGCAAGGCGGTATGCAAGCGATCTGACGGACCGTGAATGGGGATTGATCTCGCCTTGCCTGCCTCGACCGAGGCGATTGGGCAGGCCGCGCAGCACCGATCTTCGGGAGGTCGTGAATGCGTTACTTTACATCGCCACGACCGGTTGCCAGTGGCGGATGATGCCGAAGGATTTTCCGCCTTTCACAACCGTACAGTCCTA
>CAACWB010000156.1_pt1 | contig 55942 bp, 45 predicted proteins | sample 2275501 | NCBI WGS metagenome assembly CAACWB01 (sample SAMEA5312444, study PRJEB27640) | indoor metagenome | biome: indoor environment; feature: controlled; material: polymer antistatic dissipative epoxy resin | place: Italy | collected 2014-05-27 | reverse complement strand
TTGGCGGCAGCGCGGGCTTCTTCGTCGGTCTTGATGGCGAGGAAATCGATACCGGTCGCTTCCTTCACGGCTTCAGGCATCGGTACGCGCTTGAACGGACCCTTGAAGGAGATCGTCTGGCCCTGGAATTCAACTTCGGTCGTGCCGTGCAAGGCAATTGCCAGCGTCTCGAACAGCCGCTCCACGAGACCCATGATGTCTTCGTAGTCGGCATAGGCCCAGTAGCACTCCATCATGGTGAATTCAGGATTGTGCCTTGTGGAAACGCCTTCGTTACGGAAGTTGCGGTTGATTTCGAAGACCTTGTCGGTCAGGCCCGAAACCAGCGTGCGCTTCAGGTACAGTTCCGGCGCGATGCGCAGATACATGTCCATCTTCAGCGTGTTGTGGAAGGTCTTGAACGGATCGGCCGTCGCGCCGCCATAGATGGTCTGCAGCATCGGCGTTTCCACTTCGAGGAAGCCTTCGGCCTCCATGAAGCGGCGGATGCCGGAGAGAATCTTCGAACGCTGCAGGAAGCGCAGCTTGGATTCCTCGTTGGAGAGAATATCCAGATGGCGCTTGCGGTAACGCAGCTCGATGTCGGAGACGCCATGCCACTTCTCGGGCATCGGCAGCAGCGACTTCGTCAGCATGGTGATTTCTTCGGCGTTGATCGTCAGCTCGCCGCGCTTGGTGCGGCGCACCTTGCCGGTGACGCCAATGATGTCGCCGATATCGATCATCGGCAGCAGGTTGCGCGCCGCTTCCGGCGTCGTATCCTTGTGGGAGAAGATTTGCACCTTGCCCGAGGCGTCATGGATATCCATGAACATGCCGGAATTGCGCGAGGAATAAACGCGGCCGGCCACCGTCACCGTATCGCCGGTTTCAACGTCAGCTTCGATATCGGCGTATTTTTCCGAAAGCTCCGCATTGGTCAGCGTGCGGTGGAAATGCGCCGGATAGACATCGCCGATCTGCTCGCGCAACAGCGCAAGTTTCTGGCGGCGCACTTCTGTCGCGTCGGAGGAGAGGGCGGTGGTTTCGGTCGTCTTGTCGTTCATGGTGTTCGCCTTTAGCGGGCTTGTTCGTTGCGGTTACCCTGTGCGCTCCGGGCTTACCCCCCTCTGTCCTGCCGGACATCTCCCCCTCAAGGGGGGAGATCGACAAGCGGCGGGCACCTTGCCCATGGAACGAGCGGGTGCGGCACCTGATCTCCCCCCTTGAGGGGGAGATGCCCGGCAGGGCAGAGGGGGGTAAGCCCCAAGCAGAGGGCGTATTCTAGAATGCTGCCGTCACCGCCAGCACGTCATCATCAGCTTCCGCTGCCAACCATCGTGGCCACAACGGCAATCGCCATCTTCAGCCGCTGGCGCACCACGGAGCGGCCAAGCAGCGCCATCGAGTCAAACAGCGGCAGCGAGCGCGAGGAACCGGACATGGCGACGAAGAGCGGCGGCGTCACGATGCGCAGCTTCTTGCCGGTGCGTTCGGCGACATCGCGCAGCTCGGCCTCGATCGCTTCCACATTCCAGTCCGGCATTTTTTCGAGGTCTGCGGCAACCGTGGTGAGGATTTCGTGGATTTCCTCCGGTTTGCTCTTCAGCCCGGCAAAGGAAGCCGGCGTCAGGCCGACATCGCTCGCCAGCAGGAAGCCGGCAAGGTTCGGCAATTCGCCGAGCCTTGAAATGCGGCTCTGCGCTAGCTTCAGGCCTTCGGTCAGACGGGCACTTTCCATCGCCCATTCCAGCGTGCGGGAAATGAACTCCTCCGGCGAAAGCTTCTCGCGCAGCCAGCGGCCGTTCAGCCAGTCCAGCTTCTGGATGTCGAAGATGGCGCCGGCCTTGGACAGCGCTTCCGGGTCGAACTTCGCCGCCAGCTCGTCCATGGTCAGAAGCTCTTCGCCTTCGGCGATCTGGATGAAGAACAGGCCAAGGAAGTTCATCAGCGCTTCTGGCAGGTAACCGAGCGCGGAATAATAGGAGATCGAGGTCGGGTTCTTGCGCTTGGAAAGCTTCGACTTGTCGGCGTTGCGCATCAGCGAAAGATGCATGAACGTGGGCTGGTCCCAGCCGAAATAACGGTAAAGCAGAATGTGCTTGGGCACGGATGCCAGCCATTCCTCGCCGCGCGCCACATGGGTGATCTTCATCAGATGGTCGTCGATGACGTTGGCCATGTGATAGGTCGGCATGCCGTCGGCCTTGATCAGCACCTGCATATCGACCGAATCCCAGGGTATCGAGACATCGCCATAAACGCCGTCATGGAAATCGCACGAACCTTCGGTCGGGATTTTCATGCGCACGACATTGGCCTCGCCGGCGGCGACGCGGGCGGTGACTTCCTCGGCCTTCAGGTTGAGGCAATGGCCGTCATATTTCGGCGGCTTGCCGGCGGCGCGCTGCGCTTCGCGCATTTCTTCCAGCCGCTCGGGCGTGCAGAAACAGCGGAAGGCATGGCCTTTTTCCAGCAGTTCTTCTGCATAGGGCCAATACATAGGCTTGCGCTCGGACTGGCGGTAGGGACCGTAAGGGCCGCCGACATCGGGGCCTTCCGACCAGGTGAGGCCGGTCCAGCGCAGGGCTTCCAGCACCTTCTGCTCATATTCAAGGGTCGAGCGGGTGGCGTCGGTATCCTCGATGCGCAGGATGAACTCGCCGCCATGTTTCTGGGCGAAGAGATAGTTGAACAGCGCGATATAGGCGGTGCCGACATGCGGCTCGCCGGTGGGGGAAGGTGCGATGCGGACGCGAACGCCGGAAGTGGTCATGAAATTCACTCGTCGTGACGTGGCAGTGACATCGGGGCGGTTTCACCCTTCTGTCACGATGTTTTCGTTTGGATGCGGCAGGAAATCATGTTGGAAGACGCAATGAAAGCGTCTTTTGCACATTCCCGTTCGGCTTCGGCTTAGGCCATATTCTGCCGCAGGCGTCAAGGAAATACGAAGCCTGCGCTGTCTTCGCACGGCGACGGGACGCGCTGGTTCAGCGTCCTGGCCCAGAGTCCTAGTTCACTGGCCAGACGTAAAGCAGCATGGGAATGCTGGCAATGACGATCATGATCGACAGCGGCAGGCCGAGGCGCGGATAATCGCTGAAGCGGTAACCGCCGGGACCCATGACCAGCGTGTTGCACTGGTGGCCGATGGGGGTGAGGAAATCGCAGCCGGCGCCGATCGCCACCGCCATCAGGAAGGCCTCCGGCCGGAACCCGAGCGTGGTGGCGAAACCGGCGGCGATGGGAGCCATGACCAGCACGGTGGCGGCATTGTTGAGGAAGGGCGTCACTGCCATGGCGGTCAAGAGGATCATGCCGAGCGCCGCGAAAGGCGGCAGCCCTTGCGCTGCCTGGCCAAGCCAGGCGGCGATCAATTCGCTGGCGCCGCTGGTGCGAAGACTGTCACTGACGGGAATAAGGGCGGCGAGCATGACGAGGATCGGCCCGTCGATCGATTTATAGACTTCGGCAAGCGGAATGGCGCCGACGACGATCATCAGGAAGGCGGCGGCGAAAAAGGCGACCGAGACTGGCACCAGCCCGCTGCCGGCGGCAAGCATGGCCGCGGCCAGCACGATGACGGGCAGAAGCGCACGGCGCTGCACGCCGAGCAGGATTTCCCGCTGGGCCAAGGGCAGAAGGGAGAATTCCTGCAATACGTGCGGCAGGTTCTTGCGGCTGCCCTGCAGCAGGATGACGTCGCCCGCCTGCAAGGTCAGGTCGGAAAGCCGCTGGCTGACGCGCTGGCCGCGACGGCTGACGGCGATCAGATTGACGCCGCGCGTGTAGGACAGGGAAAGTTCGCGGGCTGAAATGCCTGTTAGCACCGATTCATTGCTGATCACCGCTTCCATGGAGATGAGATCGCCGGTTTTCTGGCCGTTTTCGGTTAGCGGTTTGCCGGATAGCAGCAATTTCGCCTGCGAAACGATGCGGTCCAACCCTTCGGGGCTGCCTTCAAGCAGAACCGTGTCTCCGGCCTTCAGCTTGACGTCGGGGAAGGGGGAGATGCGCCGCGGTCCGCGCAGGATGGTGCTGGCGATCACGTCGCCATCGGCCTGTTTCAAAAGTTCGCGCAGCGGCCTGTCGGCAAAGGTGCTGTCGGCCGGCAGCGTTGCCTCCGCCGTGTAGGCCGCCTGGTCGAGAGCATCCTCCACCGATGCCTGCTGGCGGTTGCGCACCGGCAGCAGCCGGTAACCGAAGGTCAGGAAGATGATGCCGATCACGGTCAGCCCCGCACCGACGGGGGTGAAGTCGAACATCGAAAAGCTCTGGCCGGTCATTTCCTCCCGCAGCCGGGAAACGACGATGTTGGGCGAGGTGCCGATCTGCGTCATCAACCCGCCCAGCAGCGCGGCAAAGGCCATCGGCATCAGATAATAAGAAACGGGGCTGCCGGATTTGCGGGCAAACTGGAAGGCGACGGGCATCATGATGGCAAGTGCGCCGATATTCTTGATGAAAGCCGACATGATGGCGACGACGATCATCAGAAAGGCCAGTTGCAGGCCCTTGGAGTGCATTTCCGGGAAATATTTCTTGATCGTCATATCAACGACCCCCGAACGCGCCACGGCCGAACTGACGATCAGCGCGCTTGCGACGATGATGACGATATCGTCGGAAAAACCGGAGAAAGCCTTGTTGAAAGGCACGACGCCAAGCGCCACCGCCACCAGCAATGCGCTGCAGGCTATGACGTCGTAACGGAACCTGTCCCAGATGAATGCTGCCATCATGCCGGCGATCACGGTGAAGGCGAGGATCTGGTCAGTCGTCATGCTTGCCTATGCTTTCGAAGGAGAGGCGCCGATAGAGGGCTCTATCGGTGATGGTGTCGAAGAACGCAAGGCGGGGTCATGCGGTTCCGGGCCGGAGCTTCATATCTCTCCTGTCATGCCGGGACTTGATCCGGCATGACAGGGACAATGGCGTTGATATCCGGGCGTTAATGCCGGGTGTCGCCCGAAGCTTCTGCCTTCTTGCGCTGCCGCGCATTGCGCGCAAACATGTTAAGCACTTCCACCAACGCAGAAAACGCCATGGCGGCATAGACATAACCCTTGGGAACATGGAAGCCCATGCCTTCGGCGATCAGCGTCGTGCCGATCATCATCAGGAAGGCGAGCGCCAGCATGACGATGGTGGGGTTGCGCTCGATGAAGTTGGCGAGCGGGGTTGCGGCGAGCAGCATGACGGCAACGGCGACGACGACGGCGACGATCATGATCGGCAGATGTGGCGTCATTCCGACGGCGGTGATGATGCTGTCGACCGAAAAGACGAGGTCGAGCAGCAGGATCTGGCCGATGGCAGCGCCGAAGTTCATCGCCACCGGGCCACCCACCATGTCTTCCTTGTGATCTTCAGGATCGACATTGTGGTGGATTTCCTTGGTGGCCTTCCACACGAGGAAGAGACCGCCGGCGATCAGGATCATGTCCTTCCACGAGAAGGCGTGGCCGAAGACTTCAAACACCGGTGTGGTGAGCTGCACGATCCAGGCAACGGTGCCGAGCAGACCGAGACGCATGACGAGGGCAAGGCCGATGCCGATCTTGCGGGCTTTTTCGCGCTGTTCAGGCGGCAGCTTGTTGGTGAGGATGGAGATGAAGATCAGGTTGTCGATGCCGAGCACGACCTCCATGACGATCAGCGTGACGAGCGCCACCCAGGCGGCGGGGTCAGATAGAAGAGGGAGAATGGACTCCATCAGGTAGGTTTTCCTTTCAGCAACAAGGCCAGCCGAAACATTCGGTGGGTGGAATTTATAGCGCAATACGCGAGAAACAAGCGCATGAGGCCCCCACCACGCAAGATTTCATCGAAATTTCGCGCAGGCCGGGTGTCGGCGCTGGTGCCGTTGCTGAATGAAATCAGGCCCTGTTGGTTCCGTAAGCCGCCATGAATACCGTGATGGCGCTGTTGATCACCCGGTCGAGTTCCTCTTCGGGAACCGGACCGTCGATTTCTCCGAACAGGCGCAGCTTGAAGAAGGTGCCGGTGGAAAGCTCTATATATTGCCGGGCGGCAAGCTCGACGTCATCCACTTTCAGGTGTCCGAGCGCCACGTGGTGCTCGATGAAATCCTGAAGCACGGTGCGCACATTATTGGGCGCCGCGATGAAGAAACGCTGCGCCAGCTTCGGCATGCGGTCGATGACGCCGATGACCGAGCGCATGGCAGGGACCATGTCCGAACAGATCATCTTGTTGGCGAAGGCCTTGCCGAACTGCTTCAGGCCTTCGCGCACCTCTTCGGTGCCGGCCAGAATGTTGCGCATGGAGGTGGCGAATTCCTGCCGGTGCTGATCGACGAGGGCGGCGAACAGATCTTCCTTGTTGGAGAAATAAACATAGATCGTACCCTTGGAAACGCCCGCTTCCCGGGTGATGTCGTTCATGCTGGCGGCGTCGAAGCCCTTGCGCTTGAAAACGCGCCAGGCGCCGGCCAGAATCTGCTCGCGCTTTGCCGGGTCCTCACCCGCCGCAAAACGTCCGGCGGGGTTTCCGGGACAGCCCGTTTCCATGTCCGCTTCCATATCCATGTTTCCCCCTGCCATCGTTATCGCCTCCTAGCACCACAATGGCGTAAAAAAATTAACCAGACGTCGAACCAATCGGTTCGATAACACTTGATATGTGTCAGGAAAGAGATTAAGTCAATCGAACCGAACGGTTCAGTTCGAAAAACTTTTTTCAATCTATCACGGTATACTCTCATGTCGGCCCAGAAGAATAGCGCGGTTCGCGCCGTCAACGATGCGGAAGAGGCGGATATCTCCGCCAAGGCCGAGACCTCTCCGGCAAAGCCGGCTGATGCCCCGCCGCAACAGCCGCCCCAGACAACCGCTGCTCCGAAGCAGAAGAAGCGTTCGAAGCTCCTGCCGGTCATCGCCGTCGCCCTTCTCGCCGGTGCCGGCTGGTACGGTTACAACTGGTGGATCGATGGCCGCTTCATGGTCTCGACCGATGATGCCTATATAGAAGGTGACATCGCCGTCATCGCGCCCAAGGTGTCGGGTTACGTTGCCAAGGTGAATGTGGTTGAAAACCAGGAAGTCAAGGCGGGCGATCCGCTGGTGACGCTGGATGATGGCGACTATCGCATTGCGCTTGAACAGGCTGAGGCGCAGATCCGCACAGAGGAGCTGTCGCTGAAGCGTATCGATGCGCAGATCATTGGCGGCGAGGCATCGCAGGAACAGGCCGTTGCCCAGAAGGGTGCGCTGGATGCCGCCCTTCGCGGGGCGGAAATCACCCAGAAGCGTGCCAGCGAATTGCAGGCGAAGGACGTCGGCACCGTTGCCGCTTCCGACAATGCCCAGGTTGCGCTCGATCAGGCCAAGGCGAATGTCGTGGCCGGCGATGCGGCGATCTCCTCCGCGAAAGCCAATGTCGAGCTTCTGCGCGCCCAGCGCGAAGAGGCCGAAAGCACCATCCGCTCGCTGCAGCTTTCCCGCGACAAGGCCGCTCGCGACCTGTCCTTCACCGTGTTGAAAGCGCCCTATGACGGCGTCATCGGCAATCTGGCGGTGCAGACGGGTGATCTCGTCTCAGTCGGCAAGCGTCTGGCTTCGCTGGTGCCGATGAATGAGCTTTATATCGACGCCAATTTCAAGGAAACGCAGCTGGCCAGCGTTGTTCCCGGCTCGAAGGTTCGTGTCCATGTGGACGCCTTCGATGATGCGACCATTGAAGGCACGGTGCAGTCGATCTCGCCCGGCTCCGGTTCGGTCTTCTCCATGCTGCCGCCGGAAAATGCCACGGGCAACTTCACCAAGGTCATCCAGCGCGTGCCTGTTCGTATCGTGTTCTCGAAGGACGATCTTGCAAAGCACAATCTGCGTGCGGGCCTGAGCGTTGTCGTTGATGTCGACACGCGCACGGCGCCTGAAAATACGAAAACGGCGCAAGCCAAGTAAAGCGTCGTCGAGGGCAAGATCATGGCGGCTACGGTTGTCGGTACGGGCGGGGCGTCGATCCCCGCCGATCCTCCGATGGACAGGCGCAGGCTCATCGCGTTCTTCGCGATGGTCTTCGGCATGTTCATGTCCATTCTCGATATTCAGATCGTTTCCGCCTCGCTGGCAGAAATCCAGGCTGGTCTCGGCGCCGGCTCGGACGAGATCGCCTGGGTGCAGACCTCCTATCTGATTGCCGAAGTCATCATGATCCCGCTGTCGGGCACGCTGGCGCGCATCCTGTCCACACGTGTGCTCTTCGCCACCTGTGCGGCCGGCTTCACGCTTTCGAGCGCGCTCTGCGCCACCGCCACCAATATTGACCAGATGATCGTCTACCGCGCGATCCAGGGCTTTATCGGCGGCGGCATGATCCCGTCGGTCTTTGCTGCCGCCTTTACGATCTTCCCGCCCTCGAAGCGCTCGGTCGTGTCGCCAATCATCGGTCTCGTCGCCACGCTTGCGCCCACCATCGGGCCGACGGTCGGCGGTTATCTCTCCAATGCCTTTTCCTGGCACTGGCTGTTCCTCGTCAACATCATCCCCGGCATCATCGTCACCATCCTCACCTGGAGCCTGATCGATTTCGACAAGCCGGAAAAGTCGCTCTGGAAGAAGTTCGACTGGTGGGGGCTGATCTCCATGGCGGTCTTCCTCGGCTCGCTGGAATATGTGCTGGAAGAGGGCAATAACAAGGACTGGTTCAACGATGAGCATATCGTCCTTGGCTCCATCGCCATGGTCATCGGTGCCGTCGTGTTCTTCTGGCGCGCCTTCAAGGTGGAATTCCCGGTCGTCGATATCCGCGCCTTCGCCGACCGAAACTTCTCCATCGGCTCGCTGTTTTCCTTCGTCATGGGCATCGGGCTTTATGGGCTGACCTATCTCTACCCGCTCTATCTCGGCCGGGTGAGGGGGTATGATGCGCTGATGATCGGTGAGACCATGTTCGTCTCCGGCCTTGCGATGTTCTTCACCGCGCCGATTGCCGGCAAGGTCTCCACCAAGCTCGACCCGCGGGCGATGATGGCCATCGGCTTCATCAGCTTCGGCTGCGGCACGTGGATCATGACCTATGTGACGACCGACTGGGACTTCTATGAACTGCTGATCCCGCAGATCCTGCGCGGTTTTGGCCTGATGATGTGCATGGTGCCGATCAACAACATCGCGCTCGGCACGCTGCCGCCCGCCCGTATCCGCAATGCATCCGGCCTGTTCAACCTCACCCGTAACCTCGGCGGCGCGGTTGGCCTTGCCGTCATCAATACCCTGCTGTCGCAGCGCACCGACGATCATTATGTGCGGTTGGCGGAACATATCAGCTATTCCAATCCGCAGGCGCTGGAATGGCTGAACAATGTCGGCGCGAACTACGATTCCTACGGGTTGGACGGCGCTTCCGTCGCGATCAAGAAACTGGTCGGCATGGTCTCGCAGCAGGCATGGATATTGGCCTTCGCGGATGTGTTCTTCGCGCTGACGCTTTTGTTCGGCAGCCTCATCTTCATGACAATCCTGATCCAGAAACCCAAGGCAGCGCCGCCGCCAGATGCGGCGCACTGATAAAAATCCCCTCCCATCCACCGCAGAGCTGGGGCCGTCGAAAATGACGGCCCCTTTTTTGTTTTGAATATGGAGCGAGCGGGGGCGGCACATTTCTTCTCCCCGCCGGGGAGAAGTCCGCGGCAGCGGGATGAGGGGGCGAGGGTAGAGATAACCGAGAGCTGGCCCCCTCATCCGACCCTTCGGGCCACCTTCTCCCCCTCGGGGAGAAGAAACGCGCGGCACCGTTTCGCCAAGAGCCGCCAACCCGATACCGCCTTCCGAAGAAATATGAGGTACGTACATCATTTTTCGGTTTACCTCGGCCTCAAAGCTGGATATTCAAAGGCGAGGGGAGGAGCCATGAAGCCGACAGTTCATGATATTGCCGAGCGCGCAGGCGTCAGCCTCGCCACCATCGACCGGGTGCTGAACATGCGTCCGGGCGTTCACGCCGCCACCCGCGCCCGCGTGGAGGCGGCGATTGCCGAGCTTGGTTATGTGCGCGATATCGCCGCCGCCAATCTGGCCAAGGGCCGTAATTACTCGCTGGTCTTCATCCTGCCGGGCAACGACAATTCCTTCATGGCAACGTTGAGGGCCGAGGTTCGGGCCGCCGCCTCCCGCTCCCATCTGGAGCGCACGGCGATCCGTATCATTGAGGTGCCGCCCTTTAATGCCGCGGCGCTGACCGAGGCTCTGGAGGTGGCACGGCGGGAAAAACCGTCGGGCGTGGCTTTCGTCGCCACGGATTCGCAAGATGTGGCGGAAGCGGCAGACCGGCTGGCGGAAGACGGCATCGCCACGGTGACGCTGGTGTCCGATCTTTCCGGCTCGCGCCGCGACCATTATGCCGGTGTCGACAATGCCGCGGCGGGGCGCACGGCGGCGAGCCTGATGGGACGTTTCCTCTCCAGCTGCGGTGGCGATATCGCTGTTGTCGCCGGTTCCATGCTGGTGCGCGACCATCGCGAACGTCTGGAGGGTTTTCGCGCGGTCATCGAAGCCGAATTTCCGCAATTGCGGCTTCTGCCGGTGCTGGAGGGCAAGGATGACCCGGCAACCGTCGAGGCGCTGGTTTCCGGAGCGCTTGGCAATGCTGCACTCTCCGGCATCTACAGTCTCGGCGCCGGCAATCGCGGCCTCATCCGGGCGCTCCGAGCCGCCGGCGGTGAAAGGTCGCTGTCTGTCATTGCCCATGAACTGACGGAAAACACCGCCAATGCGCTGCGGGAAGGCGTGCTTGACGCCGTGCTCAATCAGGATGCCGGCCATGAGGTGCGCAGCGCCATCCGCGTGTTGAAAGCGCGTGCCGACGGCCAGCCCGTCATCGCAGCGCAGGAACGTATCCGTATCGACATATTCCTCAGGGACAATCTTCCCTGATGAGAGCATTTCCAGGAAAAGTGGCCGCCGGTTTTCCGTCCGGAAATGCGGTGACTTTTAAAAAACGCTGAAAGTGGCGCATGGAGCGCCGGAATGGAGAAATACATGTATCTCGGTCTCGATCTTGGCACTTCAGGCATCAAAGCCCTGCTGATGGATGGCGATCAGAAGATTGTCGGTTCGGCCAATGGCTCGCTGGAGGTTTCGCGTCCGCATCATGGCTGGTCGGAACAGGATCCGGCGGACTGGATCGCCGCCGCGAAAACCGCCGTCGGCGGCCTGAAGCAGAAGTTCCCGAAGGAGCTTGCCGCAGTGAAGGGCATCGGCCTTTCCGGCCAGATGCATGGCGCGACGCTTGTTGATGCCGAGGGCAAGGTACTGCGCCCCTGCATCCTGTGGAACGACACCCGCTCCCATGCCGAGGCCGCAGCACTCGACGCCGATCCACGTTTCCGCAGGATCACCGGCAATATCGTCTTCCCCGGCTTCACCGCGCCGAAGCTTGCCTGGGTGGCGAAGAACGAACCTGAAATCTTCGCCAAAGTGGCCAAGGTGCTGTTGCCGAAGGATTATCTGCGGCTGTGGCTGACGGGCGAATATATCTCCGAGATGTCGGACTCCGCCGGCACCTCATGGCTTGATACCGGCGCGCGCAAATGGTCTTCCGAACTTCTCGCCGCCACCGGCCTTTATGAAAAACACATGCCGTCGCTGGTGGAAGGTACGGATGAGGCGGGCGTTCTTCGCGCCGAACTCGCCGGTGAATGGGGCATTTCCGGCCGTGCCGTGGTGGCCGGCGGTGCGGGTGACAACGCCGCCTCCGCCTGCGGCATGGGCACGGTGAAGGAGGGCCACGCCTTCGTTTCGCTTGGTACATCCGGCGTGCTCTTCGCCGCCAATGCCTCCTATCTGCCGAAGCCGGAAAGCGCCGTGCACGCCTTCTGCCACGCGCTGCCCAACACCTGGCACCAGATGGGCGTCATCCTCTCCGCCACCGATGCGCTGAACTGGTATTCCCGCCTCACCGGGCAATCCGCCGCCGATCTGACCGGCGAGCTGGGCGAGACACTGCTTGCGCCCACCGGCGTTACCTTCGCGCCCTATCTTTCCGGCGAGCGCACCCCGCATAATGACGCGGCCATTCGTGGCTCCTTCATCGGTCTTTCGCATGAAAGCGACCGCAAGGCGCTGACCCAGGCGGTGCTGGAAGGTGTGACCTTTGCTATCAGGGACAATCTCGAAGCGCTGAAATCCGCCGGCACCTCGATCTCCCGCGTCACCGCCATCGGCGGCGGCTCGCGCTCGGCCTATTGGCTTGCCTCGATTGCCACCTCGCTCGGCGTGCCGGTGGATATTCCGGCAGAAGGTGATTTCGGTGCGGCCTTCGGTGCTGCTCGCCTTGGCCTCATCGCCGCGACAGGCGCCGATCCGGTGGCGGTCTGCTCGCAGCCGGAGACGGCGCGGACGATTGAGCCGGTGGCTGATCTGGCCGGGGCCTATGAGGAGGCCTATCGGCGGTATCACGCGCTTTATCCGGCTATTCGGGCGCTTTCGCATTGAGACGCGGAGTGTGCGGTTTACCCCCCTCTGCCCTGCCGGGCATCTCCCCCTCAAGGGGGGAGATCGGCAGAACGCTACCTCTCGCTCCATCTTCAACCTCGCGTGAGGACAAGACGTAGCCGCTTGTTGATCTCCCCCCTTGAGGGGAGATGTCCGGCAGGACAGAGGGGGGTGAGCCGCGCCCTCCAACCTATACCGAACACCACCTAACCCACCCCAAGAGGAGGATCACCATGAGCACAGGTTTTTTCGGCGATATCGCCAAGATCAAATATGAAGGCCCCGACAGCACCAATCCGCTGGCCTTCCGCCACTATAACCCCGATGAAGTCGTTGCCGGCAAGCGCATGGAAGATCACCTGCGTTTCGCGGTGGCCTACTGGCATACCTTCACCTGGCCGGGTGGAGACCCCTTCGGCGGCCAGACCTTCCAGCGCCCGTGGTTCGAAGACAGCATGCAGGCTGCGAAGCTGAAGGCAGATGTGGCCTTCGAATTCTTCTCGCTGCTCGGTTCGCCATTTTATTGCTTCCATGACGCCGATGTGCGCCCGGAAGGCAAAAACTTTGCTGAAAACACGAAGAACCTCAACGAAATCGTTGATTATTTTGCTGAAAAGCAGGCTCAGACCGGCGTAAAATTGCTGTGGGGCACCGCGAACCTTTTCTCCAACCGGCGTTTCATGTCCGGTGCGGCAACCAATCCGGACCCTGATGTCTTTGCATTCTCCGCCGCCACGGTGAAGACCTGCATGGACGCCACCAAGAAGCTCGGCGGCGCGAACTACGTTCTGTGGGGCGGCCGCGAAGGTTACGAAACCCTGCTCAACACCGATCTGTCGCGTGAGCTTGACCAGCTGGGCCGCTTCCTCAACCTGGTGGTGGAATATAAATACAAGATCGGCTTTGAAGGCACGATCCTGATCGAGCCGAAACCGCAGGAGCCGACCAAGCACCAGTACGACTACGACGTCGCCACCGTTTATGCCTTCCTGCAGAAGAACGGTCTGGAAAAGGAAGTGAAGGTCAATATCGAGCAGGGCCATGCCATTCTCGCCGGCCATTCCTTCGAACATGAGCTGGCCATGGCCAATGCCTTCGGCATTTTCGGCTCCATCGACATGAACCGCAACGATTACCAGTCCGGTTGGGATACCGACCAGTTCCCCAACAACGTGCCGGAAATGGCGCTCGCCTACTACCACGTGCTTGCTGGTGGCGGCTTCAAGAATGGCGGCACCAATTTCGATTCCAAGCTGCGTCGCCAGTCGCTCGATCCGCAGGATCTGCTGATCGGTCATATCGGCGGCATGGATTGCTGCGCCCGCGGCCTGAAGGCGGCGGCGAAGATGGTCGAGGACGGCGCGCTGTCGAAGCCGCTTGCGGAGCGTTACGCCAAGTGGGATTCGCCGGAGGCCCAGAAGATGCTGCGCGGCGAACTGAAGCTTGACGAGATTACCGCGCTGGTGGAGCGGGAGGATATCAATCCCGAGCCGAAATCCGGTCGTCAGGAATATCTGGAAAACGTCGTCAATCGTTACGTCTGACACGGAAGTCCATTGTTGAAAAAGCGCGGCGGGGGATCATCTCCCGCCTTTTTTGTGCGCTGTTCCAGGGCAATTTCGCGCCTGTCTCTCGCCTTCTTTTGTTGCGCAATTGTCACAATCTTCGCTCGTACGTCGTCTGCAGGGGGCAATGCCGTGACGGTTTGATCCATCTCAATTGGTGTGTCCCGCCCTTCGCCATAGTGGCCGTGACGGTCTTGGCACCGAGGATTCGCAGCCGGCCGTCATCAGCCGGTTTCTGGGTTGCCCGGTGACGGCTGTGGCATCGGCAAGTTCCGATGCGCCGGTTCGAGAAGGTGAGATGCGCCCTGGGGAATGTCCGAACGGATGCAGGCTGCGCTAAAGGAGAGATGGAATGACGAACAGGAACAAAAGAACCGCCTTGCTTGCCAGCGTTGCGGTTAGTGTTGCGGCGATGCTGGTATCGGCCAATGCCATGGCCGCCGATCTGGCCCCGCCAGCACCGGCGCCCACCGCCGAAGAGGCAATTGCGGCGGCAAGCCCGTGGATGCTGCGCGTGCGCGGTCTCGGCGTCATCACCAATGACAGCGGCAGCGTTGACGGTGTGCCGGGTGCCGGCCTTTCCTATTCGGATACAGTGATCCCGGAACTGGACATCACCTATTTCTTCACTCCGAATTTTGCCGCTGAACTCATTCTCGGCACCACCTATGCCAAGATCAATGGCGAGGGTGTGCTGGCCGGCACGCCGGTCGGCAAGACATGGCTGCTGCCGCCGACACTGACGCTGCAATATCACTTCACCGATTTCGGCGCCTTCAAGCCCTATATCGGTGCAGGCGTGAACTATTCGCTGTTCTACAACCAGTCCGAAGAGCCCGGCTTCAGCAATCTCGACGTCAAGAACAAGCTAGGTGCTGCCGTGCAGGTCGGTTTCGACTATATGCTCGACGAGCATTGGGGCGTGAACTTCGACGTGAAAAAAATCTTCCTGAAGACCGACTGGACCGCCGAACTGGGTGGTACACCGATCAGCGGCAAGGCGAAGCTCGATCCCTGGCTGATCGGCGCTGGCATCACCTATCGCTTCTGATCCCGGAACGGCTTCAGCGCCGCCTTTGACGGGCGGCGCGTTCTGAGTTATACGGACGGCCACGGGCAGAGAGCCCCGGCCGTCCGCAGGCATTTTTGCCCCTGGTGAAGCTCTTATCCTTGATAACGGTCATCCCATGTTTTGCATGTCGTCGATGGCAACGCGGACCCCCTTCGGAAAATTCGGCATGTCAATGTTGGAGAACCGTTATGCACGTGTCCAAACCGCTTCCCGCCCTTGAGGGGCTGAAAGAACAGGCAAAACGCCTGCGCTCAGCGCTTGAGGAACAGGGACAGACAATCACCCACTCAAAGGCGCTGGAACTCATCGCCGCGCAATATGGCTTCCGTGACTGGAATACCCTGCATGCGGCAGCCGGAAACCGTCCCGCCTTCAATCCCTATCTTCTGGGTTCGAGAGTGGAAGGCCTTTATCTCGGCCAGCCTTTCGTCGCCTCCGTGCTCGGCGTCCAGACGCTCGGCGGTGACCCGGAACGCTATCGCCTCACCCTCCATCTCGATAATCCCGTCGACGTCGTGACCTTCGAAAGCTTCTCCGCCTTCCGGCAGCGCGTCCACTGCAATATCGACGCATCCGGCCGCACGGTGGAAAAAACCTCCAACGGCCGGCCGCAGGTGGAGTTGGCGTGGTAGGGGACTGCCCGAGGTTTTGGCGATGCTCGAACACCCGCCGAATGGCGGGTGTTCGATTTTCGTCGATAAGTTTAAATCCGCTTGCCCGTCGTATCGAACAGATGGAAATCCTTCGCCTGGGCGGCAATCTTCAGTGTCTCGCCGATGCGCAGTTGCGAGCGGCCGTGGACGCGGAAGACGATGGTGGTGCCATCGGCGAAAGAGCCGTGTACATAGCTTTCGGCGCCGACCAGTTCCACGGCGTCCACCTGCACGGTGCCGGCGAAGGCGGCGTCGGCAGGGGCTTCCGTCGCAAGGGTGATATCTTCAGGGCGAATGCCGAGCGTTGCGACAGTTTGCGGTAGCACTGTCGCGCCGTTCACCGACCAGCCGGTCGAGCCAGTGGATGAGGCTGCGCCATGGGCGAGAAGGTTCATGGAAGGCGAGCCGATGAAGGTGGCGACGAAAGTGGTCGCCGGTTTTTCGTAAAGCTCGATCGGCGTGCCCATCTGCTCGATGCGGCCGGCATTCAGCACCACCAGCCTGTCAGCCAGCGTCATGGCCTCCATCTGGTCATGGGTGACATAAACGCTGGTCGTGGCGAGCGAACGCTGCAGGCGGCGGATTTCCACACGCATCTGCACGCGCAGCTTGGCATCGAGGTTGGAGAGCGGCTCGTCGAACAGGAAGGCGGCCGGCTTGCGCACGATGGCGCGGCCCATGGCCACGCGCTGGCGCTGGCCACCGGAAAGCTGGCGCGGCTTGCGCTCCAGGAACTGCTCGATCTCCAGCGCCTTGGCCGCCTCGGTGATGCGCCGCTCGATCTCCTCCTTCGGCGTGTTGCGGTTCTTCAGGCCATAGGCAAGGTTCTGCCGCACCGTCATATGCGGATAAAGTGCATAATTCTGGAACACCATGGCGATGTCGCGGTCGGAGGGTTCAAGATCGTTGACGACGCGGTCGCCGATGACGATCTCGCCGCCCGATATGCTTTCCAGCCCGGCGATCATGCGCAGCAGCGTGGATTTGCCGCAGCCGGAGGGGCCGACCAGCACGATCATTTCGCCATCGGCGATGTCCATCGATACGCCCTTGATCGCATCGACATTGCCGCCATAAACCTTGCGGACGTCTTTCAGCGCAATTTTTGCCATTATTTTTCGGTCTCCACCAAACCTTTGACGAACCAGCGCTGCATCAGCACCACAACCATAATCGGGGGGATGATGGCGAGGATCGCCGTCACCATCACATAATTCCAGGGCGTCGAAGCGTCGGTGAAATCCACCATGCGCTTGAGGCCGATGATGATCGTGTTCATCTTGGCGTCGTTGGTAACGAGCAGCGGCCAGAGATACTGGGTCCAGCCATAGATGAACAGGATCACGAAAAGTGCTGCGATATTGGTTCTCGACAGCGGCAGCAGAATATCGCGCATGAAGCGGAACGGACCGGCATTGTCGATACGCGCCGCCTCGACCAGCTCACCGGGAATGGTCAGGAAGAACTGCCGGAACAGGAAGGTTGCCGTGGCAGATGCCATCAGCGGCAGCGTCAGTCCCGCATAGGTATCGATCAGCCCAAGATCGACGATGACCTTGTAGGTGGGCAGGATACGCACTTCCACCGGCAACATGAGCGTGATGAAGATCATCCAGAAAAAGCCCATGCGGAAGGGAAAGCGGAAAAACACGATGGCGAAGGCCGACAGGAACGAAATGACGATCTTGCCGATGGCGATGGCGAGCGCCACGACGAAGCTGTTGAACAGCAGCCGCTCGAGGCTGACGCCGACCACTCTTTCAACGCCGCCGGCCATGGCGTCGGTGTAATTGGCGCTCAGATGGTCGCCAGGCAAAAGCGACATGGGCGGGCGGATGATATCCGTCGACGTCATGGAAGAAGCGACGAAGGTGTAATAGATCGGGAAGGCCACAACGATGATGCCGAGAATGAGCATCAGATGGGCGACCATGCGGGCGACCGGGCGATTTTCAATCATTGTGAAATCCTCAGCCGTAATGCACGCGCTTCTCGACGAAGCGGAACTGGAAGGCGGTGAGCGCAATGACGATCACCATCAGGATGACCGATTGCGCGGCGGAAGAGCCGAGGTTCAGGTTCACGAAGCCATCATTATAGACTTTGTAAACCAGCGTTTCCGTCGCCTTGGCGGGGCCGCCGCCGGTGACGGCATGGATGATGCCGAAGGTATCGAAGAAGGCGTAAACCGTGTTGACGACCAGAAGGAAGAAGGTTGTCGGCGCCAGCAGCGGGAAAACGATGGTCCAGAAGCGCCGCGAACCGCGCGCGCCGTCAATGGAGGCGGCTTCCAGCAATGATTTCGGAATTGCCTGCAAGCCTGCGACAAAGAACAGGAAATTATAGCTGATCTGCTTCCACGCAGCGGCGGCGACCACCAGCAGCATGGCTTGATTGCCGTCGAGCAGCGGATCCCACATGATGCCGTTGCGGCGCAGGATATAAGAGAAGGTTCCCATGGCCGGGTTGAACATGAACAGCCACAACATGCCGGCGACAGCAGGCGCCACGGCATAGGGCATGATCATCATGGTGCGGTAAAAGCCCTTGCCGCGCACCACGCGGTCAGCCGCCGTCGCCAGCAGCAACGCAAGTCCCATGGAGACGAGTGCGGTCAGCACACTGAAGATGACGGTGACGTGCAGGGAGTTGAGATAGCTCTCATCTGACAGCACCGCGGAAAAATTGGCCAGACCGACGAAATTGCTGTTCAGCCCGAAGGCGTCCTCGCGCATGGTCGACTGGTAGAGCGCCTGGCTTGCGGGCCAGAAAAAGAAGATCACCGTCAGGATGATCTGCGGTGCGACCAGCAGATAAGGCAGGATCTTGTTGGGGAATACGACGCTTTGCACGGCGATCTCCTGATGAGATGGAAACGCCGCCCGCACCCTGTGAGAGCGCGGGCGGTGGCAGGGATCGTTTAGTTGCCGGCGGCCTGCTTGATGGCTGCGTCACCGCGCTCCACGATCTTGTCGAGGGCGGCTTTCGCATCCTGCTTGCCGGCCAGCATCGCCTCGAACTCTTCGTTCATGATGTCGCGCACCTGCGGCAGGTTCACGAGGCGCACGCCCTTGGAGTTTTCTGTCGGCGGCTTGCCCATCATCTGCAGCAGCGGCGTTTCGCGGGCAGGGTTCTTGTCGTAGAAGCCGGATTTCTTGGTTTCCTCATAGGCCGCGATCGTTACCGGCATGTAGCCGGAGACCTGATGCAGGCGAGACTGGATCTTGGTCTGCGAGAGGAAATGGAAGAATTCGGCAACACCCTTATATTCGGCGTCGCTCTTGCCGCCGAAGACCCAGAGGCTGGCGCCGCCGGGAATGGTGTTCTGCGGACCATGGCCCTCGTAATAGGGCAGCTGACCGATGCCGTAATTCATGCCGGTCTTGACGATATCGCCGAGACCGCCGGAGGATTCGGTCAGGATGCCGCATTCACCGGACATGAACAGCTGCTTGGCCTCCGAGGTGCGTCCGCCATAACGGAAGGTGCCGTCCTTGGCGAGATCGGCGATGGCCTGGAAATGCTCGACAAAGAGCGGCGCATTGACCGCAAGCTTCACATCCGTACCACCAAGCCCGTTTTCATTGCTGCCATAGGAGACATTGTTCCAGGCGGCGAAGTTTTCGGTCTGGATCCAGGTAAGCCAGGTGGAGGTGAAACCGCACTGCGCTGCACCGCTGGTCTTGATCTTCTTGGCGGCTTCGAAAACTTCCGGCCAGGTCTTCGGCGGATTGGCGGCATCGAGGCCAGCCTTCTGGAAGACATCCTTGTTGTAATAGAGGATCGGCGAGGACGAATTGTAAGGGAAGGACAGCATGGTGCCGTCAGGCTTGGAATAATAGGCGACGATGCCGGCCAGATATTCATCCTTGTTGAAGGTGTAGCCACCTTCCTTCAGCACATCCGCCACCGGCTTGATGGCACCGGCGGCACCCATCATCACGCCGGAACCGGCATCGAAGACCTGAATGATGGCCGGCGGCTGCTTGGCGCGGAAGGCGGCAATGCCGGCATTCAGGGTTTCCGGATAGGTGCCCTTGAAGACGGGCGTGATCTTGTAGTCTTTCTGGCTGTCGTTGAACTCTTTCGCAAGCGCGTCCACGACTTCGTTATTGGCGCCGGTCATGGCGTGCCACCACTGGATCTCCGTCGCAGCGAAAGCATTCGATGTGACAAAAAACGAAAGCGCGGATGCCGCAGCAAGGCGGTAGCTGAGTTTTTTCAAGGCGATTCCTCCCATTGTGAAAACAGTAAAAGATACAGTCCCTTATTACAGCCTTCCTCCTCGATCCAGCTGTGGGCGATCTTTTCTGTATTAGCATTTGGAATTAAAAACGAACTTGAACGAAAATGCAATAGAGCGTGGAACGAATAAAACGAAAGTGAAAGAAACGATTTTATTATTCCATTTTTCCTGCTCATGGTTTTTTCATGCGTCTCTATGCCGACGCCTCGGGCCGCATGATTTTTCGCAGCCGGGTAACGATGATGGGGAGTGTCGGATGCTTTCAGAATAGTATTGATATGTTATTACATTACATATTAAGCTGCCGCGGATTTTATGCGGTTAAAAGGTGTGGATGTGTTCGGAATGAAGCGGAAGAAAACGGTTGCGCGAGGAGATGACACTGCTGTCTCCCCGCCCGTCAGGACGGTGCCGGTCACCCTGCTTACCGGCTTTCTGGGTGCGGGAAAGACTACCCTGCTGAACGAGCTTCTGAACGAACCGGCCATGCGTGACGCCGCCGTCATCGTCAATGAATTCGGATCCGTGCCCATCGATCACGGTCTGGTGCGCAGCGGTTCGGAACGGTATTTCAGAACCACGACGGGTTGCATCTGCTGCAACGCGACCAGCGATATCCGCACCTCGCTTTACGAATTGCATCAGGCCTTTCTGGAAGGGGTGATGCCGGAAATCTCGCGTGTCGTTATCGAAACGACGGGACTTGCCGATCCCGCGCCGATCATCAACAGCCTGATTGCCGGCGGCACACCGGCGCTTGGCCTGCGCGACCATATCGTCGCCCGGCACTTTCATCTTTCCGGCGTGGTCACTGTCTTCGATGTCACGTCCGGCCGGGCGATGCTCGACAGTTTCATTGAAGGCTGGAAACAGCTTGCCTTTGCCGACCACATTGTCCTGACGAAAACCGACCTTGCCGACGCGACCGCGATGGACCGTGAAGGCCTTGCAGACCTCAACCCCGCCGCCCTGTTGCATGACCGCAATGCGGCCGGCTTCGATCTCATGTCGCTTTTTGCAACGAAGAATTACTCGCTGCGCGGCAAGCCGGAGGATGTGCCGGGATGGCTGGCGGCCGACAGGCTGAGCCTGCATGCGGACCATGTCCATGATATCAACCGCCATGGTGTCGGCGTCGAGGCTTTTGATCTCACTTTCGACGGCGCTCTTGATCCGCAGATGATCGTTACCTTTCTCGAACTCGTCACCAGCAACGTGCATTCCGGCCTGCTGCGGCTGAAAGGTATTTTCCAGGCGACGGACGATCCGGATCGGCCGGTGGTTGCCCACGCCGTGCAGCACCGGCTTTATCCGCTGGCAAGGCTGGAAAGCTGGCCGGATGGCGACCGTGCCACGCGTCTCGTGCTGATCGGCATGGATATGCCGCAACAGCCGATCCGCGACCTTTTCGACACATTGGCCTCGCAGGCGAGGCGAAAGGGTGTTTCATGAACAACCCCCTTGCGCGCAGCGGCTCCGCGCTCGTCTCGCAGGCCCGGCTTCTGAAACAATGGGCGCGCGACCTGTTAAATCTGCATGCGGATGACATCGTCACCGTCAGCGAGCTGTCCTGCGCCCTGCCGGATTACCCGCCACGCGAAACGGTGATCGTCATCCTGTCCGCATCCGGTGATATCAGGCAATTGTCCATTCACAAGGCGCTGCTGGAGGTGGATCATGACGATATTGTGCGTGTCATCGCGACGAATTCGGCCTGATATCCCCTCAGTGATGTCAGGGCGTGCTTGACGGTGCGTGCCATCATCCGGCACTTCAGGGGCAGCGGCGGAATTCGCTGATGATGAAGGGCGGACAATGGCCGATCTGGCGGTATATGCGGGTTTGTTTCTGACGGCGTTTGTGGCGGCGACCATTCTGCCCATGCAATCGGAGGCGGCGCTGGCCGGTCTCATCCTCCTGAAATCGCAGCCGGTCTGGCTGCTGGTGGCCGTCGCCAGTGCCGGCAATGTGGCCGGCTCCTTCGTCAACTGGCTGCTTGGCCGCGGTATCGAAGGTTTCAGGCACAGGCGCTGGTTTCCCGTCGGCGAGGCCGCGCTGCAACGCGCCCAGAACTGGTATCGGCGTTACGGCCGGTGGTCGCTGCTTTTAAGCTGGGCGCCATTGATCGGCGATCCGCTGACGGTTGCGGCCGGCATCATGAAAGAGCCGCTGCCGGTCTTTTTGCTGCTGGTCACCATCGCCAAGGTCGGGCGCTACCTTTTGCTGGCGCTGGTGACGCTGAATTTTCTCTGATTCTTTTCAGGGCGTTGCGACCCGTTTCTCGCTTCCGAAGACAGGGGAGCGGCAGTCTCTTCAGGGCGTCTTGATCGCCTTCTGGGTCCGGTCCTTGCCCACCTCGATCACGTGGCGCATGGCTTTTATGGCGGCATCGGCATCACGTGCGGCAATGGCATGCACGATGCGCAGATGGTTCGAGGCGATTTCGGCGATGGTGCCGGGTGAGGCGGCCGGCGACGAAAGCTGGAAGGAAATGGCGAGCGCGGCTTCAATCAGCCCGCTTGCCGAGCGCATGAAGGGGTTGCCGGACATATGCGCCACGGCAAGGTGGAATTCGAGATCGACCTTGGCGATGCTTTCCGGCGTATGCTGCGGATTATCGAATTTCGCGGCGATGACGTAAAGCGAAACGATATCATCATTGGAGGCCTGCAGGGCCGCTGCTGCTGCGGCTGCCGGCTCCAGCGCCAGACGGATTTCCGCCAGATGCGTGACGAACTCCTCGTCTATGCCGGCTTCGCAGCGCCAGCCGAGCACGTCAGGATCGAAGAAATTCCAGCTTGAGCGATCAAGAACGCGGGTGCCGACCTTTGCTTTCGGTTCCACCAGCCGCTTCGCCGCCAGCGTCTTCATGGTTTCGCGCAGCACGGTGCGCGAGACGCCGAAACGTAAGGACAGTTCGGCGTCGTTGGGCAGCAGGGAACCTTCCGCAATTCGGCCCGAGACGATGGCGCTGCCGAGTTCGGAGACCACATGGGCGTGGCTGTTCCGGCGTTTTCGTCCGCTTATCGTCGTTTCGAGCAGCCCCAAGCAAGCCTCCGTTTGCGGTTATGCCGGATGCGGTCCGGCCAGTCTCCTGTTTGAATACCAGATGATTGCGCGCTGCAACACGATGAAGACGAAAAGCAGCACGCCGATGACGATTTTCGTCCACCAGGAGGACAGTGTTCCGTCAAAAACGATATAGGTCTGGATCAGCCCCTGGATCAGCAGGCCGATGAAGGTTCCCGCCACCAGCCCGGTGCCGCCGGTGAGCAGCGTTCCGCCGATGACGACGGCGGCAATGGCGTCGAGTTCAACCCCAACCGTCGCCAGCGAATAACCCGACGAGGTGTAGAGCGTGTAGACGATGCCGGCGAGGCCGGAGAGGAAACCGGAAAGCGCATAGATGCCGATGGTCGTCGCGCCGATCGGCACGCCCATCAGCTCGGCCGATTGCGGGTTGCCGCCGAGCGCATAGATATTGGCGCCGAAGCGGGTGCGGCTCGCGATCAGCATGCCGGCGGCAAAGACGAGAAGCATCAGCATGGCGAGCGCCGTCAACCTGCCGCCGCCGGGGAAACGGTAATAAAACCCCTGTATCGCATCGATGAACGGATGCGAGATCGGAACAGACTGGGTGGAGATAAGGTAAGCCGCGCCGCGCGCCAGAAACATGCCGGCCAACGTCACCACGAAGGGCGGGATGGACAGGAAACGGATCATCGCCCCCATCAGGCAGCCGAACAGGGTGGAGACCACCAGCACGATGGCGAAGGCCAGCAGCGGATGGATATTATAGGTGCCGACCATGACGGCGACGAAGACGCTGGTGAAGGCGATGACCGAACCGATGGACAGATCGATGCCGCCCGACAGGATGACGAAGGTCATGCCCACGGCCGCGATGCCGAGGAAGGCATTGTCGGTCAAGAGATTGCCGATCACCCGTGTCGAGAAGATCGCCGGATATTGCAGCACGCAGAGAAGATAGGCGATCACGAAGATCGTCAGCGTGGTGAGGAAGGGCAGGTTGCGACTGTGGATCATCGCGCGGTTCCTTCCTTGGTCATGCCATTGGTGGCCGCCGGTTTGACGTGCGGCTTCGGCGCTTTCACGAAACCGAGGACGGCCATGATCGCCGGCGATTGCAGCGTCAGCACCACCATGATGATGCCCGCCTTGATGATGAGGTTGAATTCCGGCGGAAAGCCCGAGACGAGAATGCCGGTATTGATGGTCTGGATGATGAGCGCGCCGATCAGCGAGGCGGTGATGGAGAAGCGCCCGCCATTCAGCGATGTGCCGCCGATGACCACCGCAAGGATCGCGTCCAGCTCCAGCCACAGCCCGGCATTATTGGCATCCGCACCGCGAATATCGGCGGTGACGATCATGCCGGCGATGGCGGCGCAGAGACCGGAAACCGCATAGACGAAAAACAGGAGGAAGCGGGCCCGTACCCCGGCAAGCGCTGCCGCGCGACGATTGATGCCGGTCGCTTCGATGAGGAAGCCCAGCGCGCTCTTGCGCACCAGAAGGCCGATGACGAGCGCCGCCGCCACCCAGATGATGACGGGCAGCGGAATGCCTGCGAATGAGCCGGAGCCGATGGCGGAAAAACCGTCATTGTTGAAGGTGAGAATGACGCCTTCGGTGATGAGCTGGGCGATGCCGCGCCCCGCCACCATCAGGATCAGCGTGGCGATGATCGGCTGTATGTCGAGAAGGGCGACCAGCACGCCGTTCCACAACCCGCAGGCAATGCCGACCGCAAGCGAGATGACGATGACAGAAGGGATGGAATGGCCATTGCTGATGAGCGTGGCCGCGACCGCGCCGCAGATGGCGATGACAGCGCCGATGGACAGATCGATGCCCTTGGTGGCGATGACCAGCGTCATGCCGATGGTCAAAAGCGCAACGGGTGCGGCGCGCACCAGAATATCCACCAGACTGCCATAGAGCCTGCCGTTCTGGAACGAGACATGCAGGAAACCCGGCGAAAGGATTGTAATCGCTGCCAGAATGATGAAGAGCGCGGCAAGCTGCGGAGCAAGCCTTTTCAGGCGTCGTGTCACTGCTGCCATCATGCCGCCTCCGTTTTTGCCGCATCGGCAATCGCCCGCATGATGTTATCTGCGGTCACTTCGCCGCCCTTCAACTCGCTGACATGGCGGCGGTCGGACAGCACGACGACACGGTGCGCGACGGCGGTGAGTTCCTCCAGTTCGGAGGAGATGACGACCAGCGACATGCCTTCGCTGCAGAGTTTTTCGATCATTTTCAGAATTTCCGCATGCGCGCCGATATCGATGCCGCGTGTCGGCTCATCGAGGATCAGCAGCCGGGGATGGGTGGCGAGCCAGCGTGCCAGAATGGCCTTCTGCTGGTTGCCGCCGGACAGGAATTTGATCGGCCGGTCGGGATCGGCGGGGCGGATATCGAGCGACTTGATAAAGCTTTCGGCCAGTTCGGCTTTCTGCCGACGTGAGATCGGCCGCGCCCAGCCCTGACGGGCCTGAAGCGCCAGCGCGATATTGTCGGTGACGGAAAAGTCGCCGATGATGCCGTCAGTCTTGCGCTCTTCTGGACAGAAACCGAACCCGGCGGTGATGGCGGCCTCCGGCGAAGAAATCGCCACCGTCTGGCCGTCGATGACAGCCTTTCCGGTATCCGGCCGGTCGATGCCGAACAGCAGGAAGGCTGTTTCCGTTCGGCCCGAACCGAGCAACCCGGCAACACCGACGATTTCGCCGGGGCGGATGCCGAGATCGAAGGGGGCGATGCTGCCGCGTTTGCCGTAACCTTCGAAACGGATCGGCGGCTCGCCCTCGGCAACCGTATCTTCGGTCGCCTGATGTTCATGGGTGATGTGCTGAAGCTCGCGGCCGAGCATCATCGAGATCAGTTCGGATCTCGGCAGGCTGCCAATGTCGCGGGTGCCGACAAGGCGGCCGTTGCGCAGCACCGTCACCCGGTCGGCGATATCATAGACCTGATTGAGGAAGTGGGTGATGATGACGATGCCGATGCCACGTGCGCGCAGGTTTCTCAAGACGCCGAACAGCATCTCGACTTCATGGGCATCAAGGCTGGCGGTGGGTTCGTCCAGCACCAGCACCTTGCCGGAAAGATCGACGGCGCGGGCAATGGCGATGATCTGGCGGATGGCGACGGAATAGCTGGAGAGAAGCGCGCTGACGTCAATCGAAAGCCCGTATTGGGCAAGCAGCGCCTGCGATTTTTTCTGCATCTCGCTGCGGTCGATCAGCCCGAAACGGCGCGGCTGGCGGCCGAGAAACAGGTTTTCGGCAACCGTCAGGTTTTCGAGAAGGTTCACTTCCTGATAGACCGTGCCGATGCCCAGCGCCTGCGCCTCGCCGACATTGGTGGGCGAAATCTCGCTACCTTCCAGAAAAATCGAACCGCTGTCGCGGTGGTAAACCCCGGTCAGGATCTTGATCAGCGTCGATTTGCCCGCGCCGTTTTCGCCGAGCAGCGCGTGGATTTCACCGCGCCCGAGCGAAAAATCGACGCCATCAAGCGCCGTGATCCCGAGAAAGGATTTGCCGATGGCGCGTGCTTCCAGAAGAGAGGCGGTTTCGGGCATGAGTTAATTCCGTATGGATATGGGTCTGGCGCTTAAAAGCGCAGAGTGATCCCAGATGGAGTGAGCGGATGCCGCCTGTTTCTTCTCCCCGTCGGGGAGAAGGTGGCCCGAAGGGTCGGATGAGGGGGCAACGTTGCCGGATTTCGGAGAGCTTGCCCCCTCATCCCGCTGCCGCGGACTTCTCCCCGGCGGGGAGAAGAAGCAAGTCTCATCCGCTCGCTTCATATGTGATCGTTCTGCAGCCTGGGCGGAAACGGCGCAAACCATGCGCCGCTCCCTCCGAAGACATGGCTCAGTACCCCAGGCCCTTCTTCGCCTCGTAAACCTTCATCGGGTCATCGGACGCCGTATAAAGCTTGGATTCCGTCTGGATCCACTTCGCAGGCGCCTTCTTGTCCTTCAGATAGGCTTCAAGCGCGTCGAAGGCAGGACCTGCCATGTCCGGCGTCAGTTCCACCGTCGCATTGGCCTCGCCATCCGCCATGGCCTTGAAGATGTCAGGCACGGCGTCGATGGAGACGATCTTGATGTCGGTTCCGGGCTTCAGGCCGGCTTCCTTGATCGCCTGGATGGCGCCGACGGCCATGTCGTCATTATGGGCGTAGACGGCACAGATATCCTTGCCACCGCCTTCGGCCTTGATGAAGCTTTCCATCACTTCCTTGCCCTTGGTGCGGGTGAAGTCACCCGTCTGCGAGCGCACGATCTTGATGTTCTTGTGGGATTCGATGGCCTGCTCGAAACCCTTCTTGCGGTTGATGGCGGGCGAAGAGCCGGTCGTGCCCTGCAATTCCACCACCTTGCAATCCTTGGAGCCGACATCCTTGACCAGCCAGTCGCCGGCAACCTTGCCTTCGTGCACCTGATCGGAGGTCACGGCGGTCAGGTAAAGATCATCAGGCGCCTCGATCTGGCGGTCGAGCAGGATGACGGGGATTTTTTCTTCCTTGGCTTCCTTCAGCACCGCGTCCCAGCCGGTGGCGACAACGGGCGCGATCAGGATTGCATCGACACCCTGCGCGATAAAGCCGCGCACCGCCTTGATCTGGTTTTCCTGCTTCTGCTGTGCGTCGGCGAATTTCAGCGTGACGCCGCGCTTTTCGGCCTGCTGTTTGGTGACTGTGGTTTCAGCCGCGCGCCATCCGGATTCCGAGCCGATCTGCGAGAAACCGACGGTAAGCGATTGTGCGGAAACACTGGATGCAAGGCATGCGGAAACGGCGACAGTGAATGCCGCAAGAGCTTTTCTCATCTTATCCTCCCAGAGATGATGTCAGCGTGACGGCGATACTATGAGCATATAGTAATACTCTTGAAAAGTGGTTTTTTAGCGCTTTCGAAATTTGCTTGATGTCAGCTGGAACGAAATTTCACCTTAAATTCCAATGAATCAAAGATTTATGCGTGTTTTACTCATCTTTTTTCGCTTCGAAAATGCATTCGAAATGGCGCCCAATCCGCCTTGACAGGCCAAGATGACATCTAATAGTAATACAAATAAATAGATCAGCTTGAAACGGAGCGTGGCGCCCAAGGCCAGTCGCTATCCGCCAGGGCAGGGAGGGAGAGACCGTTGCACATAGCCGGTATCATCGTAAGCACCGAAAAATATTCGGCTAAAGCCGAAGAACGGTGCCGATCCACTCGTCTGGACCGGCTCTGTCGGTTATGCGTGATCTCCGAAAGCTGATTCCATTTTCCTTGCGCACAACATAAGCTTGTCGCATTTCGTAATATTTTACCGTTGGCCACTTCCGGCTGGAGACCTGCATCATGACCAAATCCGACAATCTGCCTGCAACCCAAGGCAAGCTTCGTTCGCGCGCGTGGTTCGACAACCCCGCCAATGCGGATATGACGGCACTTTATCTCGAGCGTTACATGAATTTTGGTCTGAGCCAGGCCGAGCTTCAGTCCGACCGCCCGATCATCGGCATTGCCCAGACCGGTTCGGATCTTTCGCCCTGCAACCGTCACCATCTGGAACTGGCAAACCGCCTGCGCGAAGGCATCCGCGAAGCCGGCGGCATCGCGATTGAATTTCCGGTCCATCCGATCCAGGAAACAGGCAAGCGCCCGACCGCCGGCCTTGACCGTAACCTTGCCTATCTCGGCCTCGTGGAAGTGCTTTATGGCTATCCGCTCGATGGCGTCGTTCTGACCATCGGCTGTGACAAGACCACGCCTGCCTGTCTTATGGCGGCGGCCACCGTCAACATTCCGGCCATCGCCCTTTCCGTCGGTCCCATGCTGAACGGCTGGTTCCGTGGCGAACGCACCGGCTCAGGCACCATTGTCTGGAAGGCGCGCGAACTGCTGGCCAAGGGCGAGATCGACTATCAGGGCTTCGTCAAGCTCGTCGCCTCGTCGGCGCCGTCCACCGGTTATTGCAACACCATGGGCACGGCAACGACCATGAACTCGCTGGCCGAAGCGCTCGGCATGCAGCTTCCGGGCTCCGCCGCCATTCCGGCGCCTTACCGTGACCGTCAGGAAGTCTCCTACCTCACCGGCCTGCGTATCGTCGAAATGGTCAAGGAAGACCTCAAGCCTTCCGATATCATGACCAAGGACGCCTTCATCAACGCCATCCGCGTCAATTCGGCCATCGGCGGCTCCACCAATGCGCCGATCCATCTGAACGGCCTTGCCCGCCACGTCGGTGTCGAGCTGACGGTCGATGACTGGCAGACCTATGGCGAAGACGTGCCGCTGCTCGTCAACCTGCAGCCGGCCGGTGAATATCTCGGCGAGGATTATTACCATGCCGGTGGCGTTCCCGCAGTCGTCAACCAGCTGATGACCCAGGGGCTGATCATGGAAGATGCCATGACCGTCAACGGCAAGACCATCGGCGACAATTGCCGTGGCGCGATCATCGAAGACGAAAAGGTCATCCGCCCCTATGAGCAGCCGCTCAAGGAGCGTGCCGGCTTCCGCGTTCTGCGCGGCAATCTGTTCTCCTCCGCCATCATGAAGACGAGCGTGATCTCGGAAGAATTCCGTGGCCGCTACCTTTCCAACCCGAACGATCCGGAAGCCTTTGAAGGCCGTGCCGTGGTGTTCGACGGTCCGGAAGATTACCATCACCGCATCGACGATCCGTCGCTCGGCATCGACGCCAACACCGTCCTGTTCATGCGCGGTGCAGGCCCGATCGGTTATCCGGGTGCAGCGGAAGTGGTGAACATGCGCGCACCGGATTATCTTCTGAAGCAAGGCGTCAGTTCGCTGCCCTGCATCGGTGACGGCCGCCAGTCCGGCACGTCGGGCAGCCCGTCCATCCTCAATGCGTCTCCGGAAGCAGCAGCCGGCGGCGGTCTCGCCATCCTGCAGACCGGCGACCGCGTCCGCATCGATGTGGGCCGCGGCAAGGCGGATATCCTGATTTCAGGTGAAGAACTGGCCAAGCGTTACGAGGCGCTTTCGGCCGAAGGCGGTTACAAGTTCCCGGACCACCAGACGCCATGGCAGGAAATCCAGCGCGGCATCGTCAGCCAGATGGAAACCGGCGCGGTTCTGGAACCGGCCGTGAAGTATCAGCGCATCGCCCAGACCAAGGGCCTGCCGCGCGACAACCACTAAAGGCAAGGCCGTTTCGGCCGATCGCTTTTAAAAAACAGCTAAAAATCAGCCCCGGGGTGCCGCCCCGGGGCTGAAATATTTTCGGACATTCGATAAGCGTCGCTCTTCAAAACCGCCGTAATGTTCCTGATGTGTGAGACATACAGCGCCTCGTCGCCCGCCTGCCTACTCCTTCGAATGGGAGAGTGGCTTTCCCAGATAAGGCAGGAAGAACATGTCGAGCCCGCTGGCGACAAGCAAAGTCAGCGGAAGAAGCGGGGCATAAACGATCACCGGTGGTGTCGGGCCGAAAGCCATCGAAGCGAAGTTCGCCAGAATGGTGACGGTCAGCAGAATGCCCAACCACCGATGGCTCTGCCTTATCCATTTTTGCAAGATCAAAGTCGCCCCCAAGAAAAAGCATCCATGATGGAATGTGACACACGGTTGCCTCAACGGGCCTGAACGAGCTTCCAGCCATTGCCGGAAGGGTCGCGGAAACTCGCATCCACCGAGCCGTAACGCGTGATCGGTTCCTGGGTGAATTCGACGCCGCGTTTGTGCATGGCGTTAAAGGCCTTCTGGCAATCCTCGACCACCAGAACCAAAGGCGGCATGGCGCCCTTGGCCACGGCTTCGTTCAGATCCTGCGCCGTCGCCTCGTCAACGGTCGGAGTCTGCGGCCGAAACAGGCCGAGCTGAAAATCCGGCTGGTCCGGATGCTGCACGGTCAACCAGCGATAATCGCCGTTGCGTGCGTCCGTATGCACACGAAATCCAAGTTTTTCGACATAAAATTGCAGCGCCTCGTCCTGGTCATGAACGTAAAGCCCGACGACTTGAACACCATTTTTCATGAGCTATCTCCCTTTCACTCACCATGCGTAGCGCCTTTCGCCTGTCGGCGCTTCTCCGAAACTGCGATTGTGAGATGGGGGCGGTGGGCGGCGCTGACGAAGCAATGGGGAACCTGCTCGAAATTGGCAGGCGAAAGCCGCATTTGTCGTCGCACTTCGCTCGGGTTCTCACCGGTTACATCGCGGAAGACGCGGCCAAATGTGCCGATGCTGTTCCAGCCGGTCTGCAAGGCGATGTCGATGACTGGAAAGTCGGTGTCGCGCAAAAGCGCCACGGCGCGCTCCACCCGGCGGGTCAGCAGATAGCGGTGAGGGGGTATGCCGAAGGCATCGCGAAACGATCTTGCGAAATGCGCCTGCGAGGCACCGCTGACTTTTGCAAGGCGTGAAACGGGCCATGCCTCATGCGGTGCCGCGTCCATATGATCCCTGGCGCGCAGCAGGCGGCGCAGGAGCAACAAGTCTCTGTTTGCAGAGTTCTTTTCATTTCCAGACGGCATGTGGCAATCATTGAATGAACCTGCCGTTCTTGGCAAGGTTCATGCCAGCGAGCCACTGCGGGTGATTTAGATCACCGGATAAAGCGACCAGAAGAACAGTTCATATTCCTGGTCACGGTCGTCATCATGCTGTTCATCGTCCGGTCTGCGCGGTGTTTTGTCCTGAAACTCGGTCTCCACCCGCTCATTGACGACGGGCATTCTTCGGCCGATGCCAAAGAGGTCAAAGGAGAGCATGTTGAACCCTGCTACCATGGCCAGTTCCCTTCTTCACGCGAGTTAACGGTGTGTTAAGTTTCGCGCGTTGCCATGATTTCGTCAAGATTGGCCACGGAATTTGTCTACTATTTTTAACAACAATGTCGTGATTGACGTTCCACCGGTGCCGGATTTCACGCAATGAATGTTTGTCGGTACCGTCAAACCTCTTTCGAAGCGGCCTCGGAATAGCTCTTTGCAGCCGCTTGCAGTGCGGAATCGGTATCGGTGGCATGGCCGAGGTTTTTCAGGGCGCTTGAGACGGCTGCGATATTGGCTTTCACCGCCTCCGGATGCGCGCGCCGGCCGGTGTGGTTGAGCCTTATCAGCCGTTCCGCGCCGGGCCCGACGCCGGCGGAAATATCCGCGCCATGCTCCTTGGATATGGCGGCGAGAAACGCTCCGGCTTCGACGGTATCCGGCAGGATCGCCGTGGAAACGAGGGCTGATGCGTGCGCGTCTTCCACCCAAGTGGGAATGCCGAGTGCCCTGATGCCATGACGGGTGGCCGCCGCTGCCCGCTCGTGGCGCTCATTGGCGGCTGGCAGACCCTCCGCCTCAATCCTGTCGAGCGCCGCCTCCAGCGCGTAGAATTCCAGCGGCGCCGGCGTTCCGGGCAGCGCGCCGCGGCCGGCATCCAGCCAGAGCTGTTTCTGGTCGAGAAGCGAGAGCATGGAGTTGCTGGGCGCCTTGTCGTGCGAAAGAAGTTCCCACGCTTCTGGGCTGACCGAGATGGCCGATATGCCGGCCGGGCCAGCCAGCGCCTTCTGCGGCCCGATGACAGCGATATCAATGCCCAGCCTGTCGACCTCGAAGGCATGGCCGCCAATCGAGGCGACGGCATCGACAAGGGTGATAACGCCTCTGGCCTGCGCGAGCGCGGCGATGGCGGGCAGGGGGTTGAGAATGCCGCTTGCCGATTCCGCATGCACGATGGCGAGAAGATCGAAACCCGGCCCTTCATCCAGCGCCCGTTCCACCTCGGCCAGCGTCACCGGCTTTGCCGGGCTGGCCGTCAGGTTGCGCACCGTCGCGCCGCCGCGCTCCAGCCAGCCGCCGAACCATGCGCCATAGGGGCTGGTGACGATGTTGAGCGCCCTCAGCCCCGGCCGCGCAAGGCTTGTCGCCGCCGCCTCCAGCGCCAGCACGGCTTCCGCCTGTATCAGCAGCACGTCGTTTTTTGTGCCCATCAGGGCCGCCAGCCGGTCGGCCAGCATGGCGTAACGTTCGGCCGGGAAAGCGGGCGGGTCGAGGAGCAATGCGTAATCCGGGGCGGGCATGTCTTATCCTTGCATGGTGGTGGTGAGCCGAGGGGCAGCGGCGATCAGGCTTCTGGCGGTTGAGGATTGCGGCGCGGAAATGATGGCCCCGGTCCCGCCGATTTCGACGATCCGACCCGTCTCCATGATCGCGACACGGTGGCAGACGGCGCGGATGACGGCGAGATCGTGGGACACGAAAATACAGGAAATCGCCGTTTCCCGCTGTATTTCCACCAGAAGTTCGAGAATCTGCCGGCGAACCGAAACATCGAGCGCCGAGACCGCTTCGTCCAGAATGAGAAGCGACGGTTTGGGCGCAATGGCGCGCGCAATCGCCACACGCTGCCTCTGCCCGCCCGAAAGTTCGAAAACGGAGCGGCCGGCATAGGCGGCGGGCAGGCCGACACGGTCGAGAAGGCGGTGTATTTCCGCCGGGCGGTCACGCCTCTGAACGATGCGGTGAATGCGCAACGGCTCGCCTATGGCATCTTCGACGGTTGCGCGGGGGTTGAAGGCACCATGCGTATCCTGAAACACCATCTGCATCTGTTGCCGGGCGGCGCGCAATGCGCTGCCGCCGAGTGCAAGCCAGTTGCGGTTTTCAAAACGGACCGCGCCTTCGTCGGCGGGGATCAGCCGCATGAGGATGCGCGCCAGTGTCGATTTCCCGCAGCCGGAGGGGCCGGCAAGCCCCAGCGTCTCGCCACGCTTGAGCGAAAACGAGATATCGGAGAGCGCCGTCACCGTTCTTGCGCCGGTGCGGTAGGTTTTGCAAAGGCCATCCACGCTCAGAAGGGTTTCGTTCATGGCGCGGCCTCGCTGACGAGCGGCGGGGTCGAAAGATCGAGGTAATCGGCAAGCAGGGTCCGGGTGTAGGCATGCGCGGGCGCGGAAAGCACCCGACGGGCCGGGCCGTGTTCCACCAGCTCTCCGGCGCTTAAAACCGCGATGTCGTCGGCAAGGCTGGAGGCAAGACCGATATCATGGGTGATGAAAACAAGCGTCCTTTCTTCCTCGCGCACGAGATCATCGAGAAGGGTGGCGATGGCCGCCTGGGTCACCGTGTCGAGCGCGCTCGTCGCCTCGTCGGCAATCAGGATCGAAGGGCGCGCCGCAATGGCGGCGGCAATCGCCACACGTTGCCTCTGTCCGCCGGAAAGCTGGTGCGGATAGGCGGAGAGCAGATGGGAGGGATGCGGCAGCCGCACCTTTTCCAGAAGATCGCGGCCAAGATCGCGCGCCGCTTTCCAGGAGAGACCGAGATGCCGCACCGCGCCTTCGGCCACCTGTTCGCCGATGGTCAGGACCGGGTTCAGCGTCGCGCCGGTATCCTGAAAGATCGTGCCGATATCGCGCCCCGGCATCGGCCTGCCGGTGAAAAGACCACTGTCGCGGCTCCAGGATATATCGCCCGAGACCCGTACTGTTCTGGGAAGAAGACCGGCGATTGCCTTGCCGAGTGTGGATTTGCCCGAGCCGCTTTCGCCGATGATCGCCAGCCTTTGTCCCTGCCGTATCGTCAGGGAAACCTTGCACAGCGCCGGGCTGTCGGCCGCGGTGTAGCGGACGCTGAGGTCGTCGATCCGGCAAAGGGCGTTGCCGCTCATGGCGCTTGCCTCCTCGTTGCCATCGCCCTGTTGATGCCTTCTCCGAGAAGGTAGACGCCGAGTACCGTGACCAGCAGGCCGATGCCGGGGATGACGGACAGGAACGCCGCTGAGCGGAGCACGTTGCGTCCTTCCGCGATCATCGAACCCCAGGTGACGATATTGGGATCGCCAAGCCCGAGGAAGGAGAGCGCGGCCTCGGTGAGGATGGCGGCGGCGACGATGATGGCGGCGAGCGCCAGAACCGGCGGCAGGGCATTGGGCAATATTTGCCGGAAGGCGATTTCCAGCGGATGCATGCCGATGGCGCGGGCGGATTGCACATAATCGCGCTCGCGGATGCTCAGCACCTGCGCCCGCATCAGCCGTGCCGGATCCGCCCATGCGCCGAGCGCAATGGCCAGAATGACTGTCGGCATGGAGGGGCCGATGGTGCTGACGAAGGCAAGCGCCAGCAGGAAGTTCGGCACGATCTGGAAGGCATCGGTGACGCGCATCAGCGCTTCATCCACGAGGCCGCCGGCAAAACCGGCAATCGTGCCGATAACGGTGCCGAAAACAAGTGCTGCGGCGGCCGCACCCATGCCGACGAGCAGCGATGCCTGCGCGCCATGGGCAAGTTCGGCCAGCACATTGCGGCCCAGCCGGTCGGTGCCGAGCGGCAGGGCGACATCCGTAAAGGGCGCAATCAGCGGCTCGCCGACGATCGCCAGCGGGTCACCGGGGAACAGGAGTGGAGCGGAAAGCGCGGTCACCGCCAGCAATGTGAGGATGACGGTGCCCGTCACACCTTCGAAGCTGCGCAGGAGCCGGAGAACGAAATTCATGCCGCACTCTCCCCGCTGCCGATGCGCGGATCGAGAACGGAATAGAGAATGTCGACGACGAGATTGACGAGGATGACGAAGACGGCGCTGGTGAGGATAATGCCCATCAGGAGCGGCGTATCGCGGCCGCTGACAGCCTCCTGCGCCAGCCGGCCGAAACCCGGAATGGCAAAGACGCTTTCGATCACCACGCTGCCGCCCAGCATGGTGGCGGCCTGCAGGCCAAGCACAGTGATGAGCGGCAGCGCCGCGTTGCGGGCAACGTGACGCAACACGATGCGCCGTCTGGAAAGCCCCTTGGACGCGGCAAAGAGCACGAAATCCAGCGGCCAGACTGCCGCCATGGCGGTGCGCATGACGCGCAGGAACAGCGCCAGATAGATGAGGCCGAGGCTGGCGACTGGCAGCACGAGATGGCGGGCAATATCCAGCGCCCTTGCAAATCCCTGTTTGCCCGAGGCGATGGTTTCTATGCCCGAGGTTGGCAGCCAGCGAAGCTGCACGGCAAAGACGATGGCCAGAACGAGGCCGAGCCAGAAGCCGGGTGTGGCGTAAAGCGTGAGCGACAAGGTGGAGAGTACGCGGTCCGTCAGCCCGCCGGGACGCGCGCCGGCGACGATGCCGAGCGCGGTGCCGAGGATGAAGGCGAGTGCCGTGGCACTGCCCATCAACAACAGCGTGTTCGGCAGCCGCTCAAGGATCAGCCCCAGCACCGGCCGGTCAAAGGCAAGCGACCAGCCAAGATCGAGCCGCAGCACCGAACTGGCATAAAGCCAGAAACGGGCGAGCATCGAACCGTTGAGGCCATATTGCTCGCGCAGCGCGTCCCGCAGCCCGGCATCGCCGCCGCCGATGGAAACTAGATAGGCATCCACCGCATCACCGGAGGCATTTTCAAGCAGGACGAAGGTGAAGATGAGAACGATCAGCAGCACCGGAATGGCGCTGAGTGCCCTTCGCCGCAGCAAAGACGTCGCACGTTTCACGGCGCGGCCTCAACTATCGACCGCGGTATCCGCCCAGTTGGAAACCGCCCAGCGCGGATTGCTGGCGACATGTTTGACCGTATCGCGCGCCACCGTGATGAAACCCCATTCGGCGACGTTGATGAGCGGCAGATCGGCTGTAACCTGCTTCTGGAAATCCTTGTAGAGCGCGGTGCGCGCAGTCGTATCCACGGTTTCCGCCGCCTTGTCGATCAGCGTATCGAGCGCCTTGTTCTCATATCCGCCCTGATTGGAGAAACCGACGCCAGCGGGAATGCCGGAGCGCACGAGAATGGTGGTGGAGATTGCCGGATCGCCCCGGAACACCGGCGGCGCGACGGCCAGATCGAAGGCGTGGTCGGTATAGACGGCCTTCTGGTGGGCGGCGGCATCATTATTGACCAGCTCGGCATCGATGCCGATTTCCTGAAGCGCCTGACGAAGATAGGAGCCGAATTGTCTGGTTTCGTTGAAATAGGGCGCGGGCAGAAGCTTCAGCGCGAAACGCTTTCCGTCGGGTCCGCGCGCATAACCGGCCTCATCCAGCAGGGCATTGGCCCTGGCGACGTCGAAATCATAGGTTTCGACATCGTCGGTGTAAAATTCCGGTGCGTTTTTCGGCACGGGACCTGTCGATGCCGTGGCGTAACCGAGGAACACCTTGTCGATGACGAATTTTTTGTCGATGGCGTGGGCAATGGCCTTTCTGACCTTGAGATCGGCCAGTTCCTTGCGGCGGTGGTTGATTTCCACCACCAGCTGATAGGTCAGCGCTTCGTAGCCGTCGGCAATCACCTTGATGCCCGGCTGCTTGGCGATGCGGGCAAGATCGGCGAGCGGCACGGCGGAGAAGGCGGCCAGCTGTATTTCTTCCGCTTCCAGCGCCGAGGCGGCCCCTGCGCGGTCGGGCAAGACGCGATAGATGATTTCCTCGAGCTGCGGCTGGCCTTTGTCCCAGTAATTCGGGTTGCGGGTCAGGCGGTAATATTCGCCGGGTTTGTATTCGGCAAAAACGAAAGGCCCGGTGCCGACCGGTTTGGTGTTGGCCGGATTGGTGGCGATATCGGTGCCTTCATAGAGATGTTTCGGCACGACGCTGGTGACGACTGGCAGCGCATTGCGGATGAGCTGGAACGGCGTGGGCTTGGAAAAGCGGAAGACGGCCGTGTGGTCATCAGGTGTCTCCACCTTTTCCAGATTGGCGAAGACCAGCCGGCCGAGGTTCTGCAACGGTTTCCACACGGAGAGCGCCGAAAAGGCCACATCCGCAGAGGTGAAGGGCTTGCCGTCATGCCAGGTCACGCCTTCGCGCAGCTTGAAGGTGGCGCTGAGGCCATCATCCGATCCCTGCCATTCGGTCGCAAGCCGCGGCTCCAGCCCGTCCTTGCCATTAAAGGAGGCTTCCGCCAGCGGCTCGACGATCTTGCTGGCGATATAAAACACGCCGTTCGAGGCGACGATGGCCGGGTTGAGGTTCTTCGGCTCCGAATCGGCCGCGACGATCAGCCGGCCTGCGGCTTTCTCCTGCGCTGCGGCAATTCCCGCCAGTCCCGTGGTTGCGGCAAGAGCAAGCGAGGTCTTGAGAAGCGAGCGGCGGGAAAGCTGGACAGGCGACATGAATTTCACTCCGGAAATGAGGGCGAGACGGGCTTTTCCGCTTGGCCCGCGGCACGCCGATCTTAAGACTGCAACCTCGGCAGTGTCCACGTTAATTCGCGGCCTTTACAGCAATGATTTTACGTTGCGGGTGAGTTTGAAGAAACAATATGCCTCACGCACGCCAATCTGGTTTTCCCCGGTTGCTGCGGAATATCCCCAGCCGGCGGAAAAATCGATTTAATTAAATGAAAACAAATTGTTGATCTTCGTTTTTGCCATGGGCGCATACCCAAAAGGGCCAGTGGGTGAGGTGAAATCTGCCGCCGAGGCGCCGTTTGGAAAGGGGTAATTAACCTTTATTTTCTATTTCAGGGAGACCGAAATATGTACGTTTATGATGAGTGTGCACGCTGCCATGAGCTTCTCCCGATCCAGATTCCAGAATTCGTCCAATAACGCAGGGGAGGGGAGCGAAAACGCCCGTCATGCCGGCGGCAAGGCGGTTGCCGGGCAGCAGACGGCGATGAAGGCAAATGCCGCGCCCCGTCCAAATGCCGATGTCAGCGCAGCCGACGCCATTGAAGGCCGTGCCGAAATGCCCGGCTGGCAGAATGCTTTTGTGCTTGGCCCCAATGTGCGCTTTACCCGCACGCCGGAAAGCGCCTTCAGTCGACGCATGCCGGTCGAGACGCCGAATATTCCGGAAGAACTCCATATTCTCGAAGAGGAAGTCGTGGCTGTCGCTGCGCCGGACACGATGGAGCCGGAGGCGACGGCGCAGCAGGCCGTCGCACATGAGGACGCTGCTACCATAGCTCAGCCGGTCGTAAAGCCGGCGGAGCAGCGTGTGCCGCCGCCGCGCATGCCGTTCCTGCCGCAGCCGCCCGATGCGCGCGGTGCCAGGGCGCTGACCTATAAATTGCGTCTCGAACTTGCCCGCAAGCAGGCGGAAGAAGCCGCTGCCGCCGCACTGGCGCCAGCGGAGGCCGCGACATTCGCGCCCATGGTGCAAGCGCCGTTACAGAGGGTATTCTCCTCCGTTCAGTCGCTGCCTGCCGTCCAGCCAGTTGCTGCGGCGCAGGCCCCCATGCCGGCTGCATCCGTTCCCGCCTTCGCCGCCCATCTGCCGGATGAGCTGTTTTGGGAAGTCATGACGCTTGATCTGCCGGTGGCAGCGGGCGAGACCGTTCCCGCCTATCTGCGGGCCAATTTTGCCGATCCGGCCCTTGCACATCCCGCTCTGGCAAATCCCGCCCTGGTAAATCCCGCTTTGACGAACCCGGCGCTGACGGTGTCGATCCCTGCCGTTTCTGTGTCGGCGGCCGCTGCCGTCGTGCTTTCAGCCGAGCCTCCGGTCGTCACCGTGCCGGGCGGTTCCGCGATCCGGCTTTACCGGGAAATTGGTGTGCGTCAGGCTGTCGTTCCGGTCGCCACTCCGGCCGCAGAACAGGAAATCGCGCCGCAGCCGGTTACGGAAGTCCCCGTCTTCGTCGAGCCGCAGCGGCCGATCGAGCAGGCCCAGCCGATTGAAAGCCAGCCGGCAGCAAGAGTGGCGGCAGAGCCGCGCTTCACGCCCCGCGCACCTATTCAGGCTTCGCAGCCGATGTTCCGCGAAGCGCCGGTCTTTGCCGAGGGAGAATATCAATATCCCTCCATCGATCTGCTGCAGGAAGCCCGTGTCCAGCAGACCACGACCATGACGCCCGAAGCGTTGGAACAGAGCGCCGGGCTTCTGGAAAGCGTGCTGGAGGATTTCGGCATCAAGGGTGAGATCATCGATGTCCGCCCCGGCCCTGTCGTGACGCTTTACGAATTCGAGCCGGCCCCCGGCGTCAAATCCTCGCGCGTCATCGGTCTGTCCGATGATATCGCCCGCTCCATGTCGGCGCTCTCGGCCCGTGTCGCCGTCGTGCCCGGCCGCAATGTCATCGGCATCGAACTACCGAACCCGGTGCGCGAAACGGTCTATCTGCGTGAACTGATCGAAGCGACGGATTATGCCGAAACCCGCCAGAAGCTCGCGCTCTGCCTCGGCAAGACCATTGGCGGCGAACCCGTCATCGCCGAACTGGCCAAGATGCCGCATCTGCTGGTTGCCGGCACCACCGGTTCCGGCAAGTCGGTCGCCATCAACACCATGATCCTGTCGCTGCTCTACCGTCTGAAGCCGGAAGAATGCCGCCTGATCATGGTCGATCCGAAGATGCTCGAACTGTCGGTCTATGACGGCATTCCGCATCTGTTGACGCCGGTTGTTACCGATCCGAAAAAGGCGGTCATGGCGCTGAAATGGGCCGTGCGCGAAATGGAAGACCGCTATCGCAAGATGTCGCGTCTCGGCGTGCGCAATATCGACGGTTATAATGCAAGGGCAGCCGCTGCCCGCGCCAAGGGCGAAACGGTGTTCTGCAACGTGCAGACCGGCTTTGACCGCGCCACCGGCGAGGCTGTTTACGAGCAGGAGGAAATGGACCTTACGGCCATGCCCTACATCGTCGTCATCGTTGACGAGATGGCCGACCTGATGATGGTCGCGGGCAAGGAGATCGAAGGGGCGATCCAGCGCCTGGCGCAGATGGCGCGTGCCGCCGGCATCCACCTCATCATGGCCACCCAGCGTCCTTCGGTCGATGTCATCACCGGCACGATCAAGGCGAACTTCCCGACCCGCATCTCCTTCCAGGTGACGTCGAAGATCGACAGCCGTACCATCCTTGGCGAACAGGGCGCGGAGCATCTGCTCGGCCAGGGCGACATGCTGCACATGATGGGTGGCGGACGCATCGCCCGTGTCCACGGTCCGTTCGTATCGGATGAGGAAGTGGAAAAGGTCGTCGCACATCTGAAGACGCAAGGGCGTCCGGAATATCTCGGTACCGTCACGGAAGACGCCGAAGAGGCGGATGAAGAGGCGGAAGAGGATGCCGCCGTCTTCGACAAGACTTCGATGGGCGACGATGACAGCGACGACCTCTATGAAAAGGCCGTCAAGGTGGTGATGCGCGACAAGAAGTGCTCGACGTCCTATATCCAGCGCCGCCTGTCGGTCGGCTACAACCGCGCCGCCTCGCTGGTGGAGCGTATGGAGCAGGAAGGTATTGTCGGCCCTGCAAACCATGTCGGCAAGCGCGCGATCATCGCCGGTGAGCGTGATCCCTATGATGCGATGGGGACGGACGACTGATTTGATTATCAGAGCGCCGTGCGCCCGTTCGGGCGCACAAAGGACGCTCTAACACCCAGAGTCCGCACATCGTTCCTGTCGAAAATCGTTCCGATTTTCGGGCCGATGCGCTGGGCGCGATATTCGATTGCAAAAACGCGCTCCGTGAATAGCCTGTGCGGCATGGATTCTGGAATCGGGAGGGTTCCCCGCATGTCGCACAGCAATGAAAACGCCACCGTTCTCGCAAGGCTGGATGAGCTGGAGCGGTTCTGCCGCAGCACCTTCCTGGCCGCCGGCACGGATGACGAGACGGCCGATGCCGCAACCCGCGCCATGATGCATGGCACAAGGCTCGGCGTCGACAGCCACGGCGTGCGCCTGCTTGCCCACTACATTCCCGCCCTTGAAGGCGGACGTCTCAATCGGCGGCCGCAGATCCGCCGCGTCTCGGGCTTCGGCGCGGTGGCGACCATCGATGCCGACCATGCCCACGGCGCCCGCGCCACCTATGCGGCCATGGACAATGCCATGACGCTGGCCGAAAAATTCGGCATCGGCGCGGTGGCGATCCGCAATTCCTCGCATTTCGGCCCTGCCGGCGCCTATGCGCTGGAAGCGGCGCGGCAGGGTTATATCGGCCTTGCCGTCTGCAATTCCGACAGTTTCGTGCGCCTGCATGATGGCGCGATGCGCTTCCACGGCACCAACCCGATTGCCGTTGGCGTGCCTGCGGCGGATGACATGCCCTGGCTTCTGGACATGGCCACCAGTGCCGTGCCCTATAATCGGGTTCTGCTTTACCGCAGCCTCGAACAGCAATTGCCTGATGGTGTCGCGTCTGACGGTGACGGCATCGACACGCGCGATCCCCATGCCGTTGAAATGCTGGCGCCACTCGGCGGCGCTTTCGGCTTCAAGGGCGCGGCGCTGGCGGGCATGGTCGAGATTTTCAGCGCCGTTCTCAGCGGCATGAAACTCAGTTTCGACATAGACCCCATGGGCGGGCCCGATTTTTCCACGCCGCGTGGACTAGGAGCCTTCGTTCTGGCGCTGAAGCCCGAAGCCTTCCTTGAACGGGAAGTGTTCGATGAGGGCATGAAACGTTATCTCGAAGTGCTGCGCGGCTCACCCGCGCGCGAGGACTGCAAGGTCATGGCACCGGGCGACCGGGAATGGGCGGTTGCGGCAAGGCGGGAAAGGGAAGGCGCGCCCGTCGATCCCGTTACCCGCGCGGCCTTTGCGGAACTGGCGTCGAAATTCTCGATCGTGCCGCCCGCCTATCACTAAGGCAGGGGCCGTAGTCCGTCAGGCGGGACGCAGCAGCATGTTGGGACGCGGATAGGGGGTTCTCGCCGCCCCCAGCCGTTCGGCGACGACCGGGCGTCCGAGATAATAGCCCTGCGCATAATCGATCTCCAGCTGGCGCACCAGCCGCAGCTGTTCTTCCGTCTCCACGCCTTCAATCAGGATTTTGTGGCCACGGTTGCGGATGAGGCGGATCATGTCCTGCAGCATTGCCCGGCCGCGCGGCGTATTGCTGTCATGCAGGAAGGAGCGGTCGATCTTGACGGTGTCGAAATCGGTCATGCGCAGCCAGGAAAGGCCGGCAAACCCGGTTCCGAAATCATCGAGCCAGATGTTGATACCGAGCGTTTTCAGGTCATTCAGGCAGCGCAGCACATCCGAATGCATCTCCATATCCAGACCTTCGGTGATCTCGAAGGCGAGCCTGTTGCCGGCGATGCCGGCCTCGACGAGGATTGCTGCAACCGAGGTGGCAAAGCCCGGATTCTTCAGCTGCATGGGGGATACGTTGACGCTGACCACGTCCACCCGGTCATCGGCAAGAATCTGCTTGCAGACGGTCTTGATGGTCCAGAGGCCGAGTTCCATGATCGTACCGGTGCGCTCGGCAATCGGAATGAAGATGCCGGGCGAAACGGCGCTGCCATCGAGCAGGCGAAGCCGCATCAGCGCTTCGGCGCCCGGCGTTTCATTGGTCGAGACGTTGAGGATCGGCTGGTAGACGAGGGAAATGAGGTTTTCCGCAATGGCGATCTTCAGAAGCGCTGCGATGTTTTCCGTCTCGTCGCTGGTTTGCGGATCGTCCGGATCGAACAGCTTCATGCAGTTGCGGCCATTGCCCTTGGCAATGTAGAGCGCCCGGTCGGCCTCGTTGATGATTTTCTCCAGCTTGCCGTCCGGATTGGCGCGGGTGAAGGACGCGCCGATGCTGACGGTGACGACGAAGGTGCCGTCCCGGCGCTGGTCGTGGGCAAGCGACAGGTCTTCGACGGTGTGGCGGATCGTTTCGGCCAGCTCGCCCACCTGCTGCTTGGATTTGAACGGCACGAGAACGATGAACTCCTCACCGCCATAACGGCCGATGGAAGCGCCATGCCCGGCGATTGCATCCTGCAGCGCATTGCCCACCGTAACCAGGCATTTGTCGCCTTCCTGGTGGCCATAACGGTCATTGTATTTCTTGAAGAAGTCGACATCGATGAGGAGAACGGCGAAACCTTCCTCCTTCTTGCTCCAATTGTCCCACAGCAGGCGCAGCTGATGGTCGATGGCGCGACGGTTCTGCAGGCCCGTGAGCGAATCCGTATTTGAAAGCCGCAGCAGCGCCTGGCCGCGTTCATCCGCAGCCTTCTGCTGGGCCTTGGCCTCCAGCGCGTTGAGAAAGACGTGATACCGTTCCCGGTTCAGGTTCCAGTTCACATAGGAGGTGAAAACGAAGCAGGAAATATAGAAGGTGCCGAAAGCCACCTTGTAGAACACATCTTCAGGAAACTGCGTCAACGCCAGAAAATAGGTGACGAGAATGATACCTGATGACACGAGCGACAGGTGGAAACGAAAGGTAAAGAACAGGTTGGCGCCCATCATGAAGATCGCCCCGAAAACCATGTAATAGGACATGTTTTCAAGGTTGTCGGTCAAAAGCGAAGGCAGCAGCCAGCCGATATAGCCCATGACGAGCGCAGTCGCGCAGGTGAGGTCGAGGGCAGCCGTGCTGGCGCCCCTGTGCAGCTGGATTTCCAGCGTCAGCAGCGAGGAGAAGACCACGACCAGACGGGCGATGATGGCGTAGAAAGCGACGTCGGGTATCAGAATGATGTCGGTGACGGCAAACAGAAGATAGATGAAAACGGCCGTCCACAGGCCCTGTCTGATCGAACCACGGCGGCTGCGCTCACCTTCCTGCTGGTAAAGGGCAAGAAGTTCATCAGAAAACCGGGAGTCCGGCCGCCGATAGTCTTGCTGTCCTCCCACCTCTCCCAATGTGTGCTTCATGCACTTTCCCATAGTGTTGCGTATACTTTATTAAGTAACTGCTTATTCCACTTTTCCGTGTGCTGTCGCACCCGGTGCGGGTTCCTGCCGATCTTCGCCGATGCGTGCGGAGAACATGGAAAGGAAGAACGCATCATACGTTCGCAACATTAAGTTTCACTAAATCGCGTATCCGCTTTCTCCTATGCCCACGAGTGTGACCAAAAAAATACGCTAATCTACTAATCTATCCCTACACCGCTCAAAAATCGAAAGCGAGTGGCCTTCCGTCTCCGAGAAACGTATAGTTAACAATGTGTTAATACTGGAGGCTGAAGTGGTGCGGGTAAAGAAGAAAAATCTTGACGGGGCAAGTCTGATTACCCCGGATACTGTCGCAAAAGAGATTTTTGCACGCAGAACGGAGACATTCGATGAGCAGTTCGCAGTTGCGAAAGCAGAGATCGCCATCATTCTCGAATTGGCACAGCAGCAATTCGACAATGGCGTTTCGGCGCGTGAGATAATACATCGAACGGCGGGCGCACTGCATGGATTGCGAGATAAGCTCCACTCCAGCGTGTGGGCGGAGTTGATCCCCCTGGTGCAGAATCACTCCGTGTCGGAGCGTTTTCTCGAAGATCCCTTCACCCGGTGGTCGTTCGAAAAGCCGAGGGGTTATTCCGGCGACGCCCAGTTGCTCGACTTCATCTACGCTCATGACAGCGTTGCCGAACTGGTGAAGAACGCTTCGCCGCTGGGGGCCGCCCTTTACGATTACACAAAGGACGCTAGTTCCTCGGTTGCCGTGCGCGAGCGGCGGGATCTGCTGACGCGGTTCGTGGATGAGGCTGCCGCCCGCCACGGCGAAGAGACGGAAATCCTCACCATCGCCTCCGGCCACCTGCGTGAGGCCGATGCTTCGGTGGCGCTGAAAGAGGGCAGGATCAAGCGCTGGGTGGCACTGGATCAGGATCCCTTGAGTGTCGGCTCCGTCGCCCGTGATTTCGGCGGCCGCGGTGTGGAGGCAATTGACGGTTCGGTCCGCGATATCGTGCTGCGCACGCAGGAGCTCGGCAGCTTCGATCTGATCTATGCGGCCGGCCTGTATGATTATCTGAACGACCGTGTGGCGATCAAGCTGACACGGCGCTGCATGGAGATGCTCAAACCCGGCGGCATGTTCCTCTTCGCCAACTTCTCCGAAGATATCGTCGTCGACGGTTATATGGAGACCTTCATGAACTGGGCGCTGCTGCTGCGCTCGAAGGCGGATATGTGGCGGATCGTCAATGCCAGCGCCGATCCTGCAAGTATCGAGGCGGAGGTGTTCTTCGGCGAGAACCACAATATCGTCTATGCGACGATGCGTAAGAAGGTGTGAGACAGAAAGCCGCGCTCGTTATTCCTTCGCGGGAAGCGAGCGCGTGCCGCTTGTGTCTTCTCCCCGCCGGGGAGAAGTCCGCGGCAGCGGGATGAGGGGGCGAGCTCTCCTCATATCGCTGGCGTTGCCACCTCATCTGCCCCTTCGGGCCACCTTCTCCCCGGCGCGGAGAAGAAATGCGCGGCCACCTCCGTGCCCAATGTCATCGTTGTTTAGGCCGCCCTCTGCCAATAACCATTTGATTAAACCACATCGCGGGCCTAAGAATCCGCGCGGAATGCGTTGCAGAATGGAATGGCTGAAATGAAGAGATATTATTCGGATATGGGCGGTCTGCCGGGGCAGACGGAACTGCTGTCGAGCAAGGCTGTTTTCAAGACCGCCTATGCGGTCATCCCCAAGACCGTGATGTCCGATATCGTGACAAGCGTGCTGCCGCACTGGACCGGCACGCGGGCCTGGATCATCGCCCGGCCGATGACGGGGTTTTCCGAGACTTTCGCGCAATATATCGTCGAAGTGCAGCCCGATGGCGGCAGCGAGCGGCCGGAGCCGGACGAGAGGGCGCAAGCGGCGATCTTCGTTGTCGAAGGCGAAATGACCGTGACGTTCGAGGGCGCGCAGCATGCGCTGCGGGAGGGCTCGTTTGCCTTCCTGCCGGCCGGTGCGCGCTGGCAGGTCAAGAATTCCGGCAAGGCGCCGGTCAAGTTCCATTGGGTCCGCAAGGCGTTTCAGGCGGTTGACGGGCTGGAGCCGCCGCCGGCGATCTTTTCGCATGAAGACGAGATCGCCATGTCGGCCATGCCCGATACCGATGGCAAATGGGCGACGACCCGCTTCATCGATCCCGAAGACGTGCGTTACGACATGCATCTCAACATCGTTACCTTCCAGCCGGGTGCGACCATTCCCTTCATGGAAACCCATGTGATGGAACACGGTCTTTACGTGCTGGAGGGCAAGGCGGTCTACCGGCTGAACGAGGACTGGGTGGAAGTTGAGGCGGGCGACTTCATGTGGCTGCGCGCCTATTGCCCACAGGCCTGTTACGCGGGCGGCCCGGGCCGGTTCCGTTACCTGCTCTACAAGGATGTGAACCGTCACGTGAAGCTCTGGTAAAGGGCATCCCAGCGGCGAAATCCGTGAATTATCGCGCAATCCGGCAGGTTGCGCGATAAATGCTTGCGTTAAATCGAATATCCCTAATAAATCCCGATATGCGGGCGGTCGTCGCCGTGCCGCACCGTTTGGCATCCGCCTGCATCCACCCTTGAGAAGACTGCCCGTATGAGTGAGACGATCGATACCAATATCTTCAATCTCGCGCCGGTGGCGATGTGGATCGAGGATTTCAGCGCGGTGAAGAGCCAGTTCGATATCTGGCGGGCTGAGGGCGTCGAGGATCTCAGGGCGTTTCTTCTGGAAGATTTATCGCGTGTGGCGGCGTGTTCGCAGAAAATCCGCGTCATCCAGGTCAATGCCAAGACGCTGGAACTGTTCGAGGCGCGCGATCAGGCGCATCTCGTCGACAATCTGCATCGGATTTTTCGCGACGACATGCTGGAAAGCCATGTGAACGAGCTTTCCGAACTCTGGGCGGGGCGGACGGAATTCACCAGCAATGCGGTGAATTATTCGATCGGCGGCAGGCGGCTTGATATCCAGCTGCGCGGCGCGGTCATACCCGGCCACGAGAACACGCTCGGCCGGCTGCTTTTGACCACCGAGGATGTGACGGAACGGGAAGAAGCCCGCCGCAAGGAGCTTCTCAACCGCCGTTATGCCGAGGGCATGTTCAAGCATTCGCCGGTTTCGCTCTGGGTGGAGGATTTCAGCCGGGTGCGGCGACTGATCGAGGAAGTCCGGGAACGCGGCATCATCGATTTCCGCGTGTTCATGGATGTGCATCCCGAATTTGTGCGCCAATGCATGAGCGAAATCCGCGTCATCGACGTCAATCGCGCCACGCTTGACCTGTTCTGCGCGCCGGACCGGCAGGTTCTATTGCAGCGGCTCGGCGATATTTTCCGCGGCGAGATGGAAAAGCCGTTCCGGGAACAGCTGATGGAGCTTTGGAACGGCAATCTCACTCACCATCGCGAGGTGGTGAATTATGCGCTTGACGGCTCGGAGCGTCATGTTCTTCTGCATTTTTCCGTCTTCCCCGGCCACGAGCATGACTGGTCGCTGGTGCAGGTGGCGCTGACGGACATCACCGCGCGCAAGAAGGCGGAAGCCTATCTCGAATATCTCGGCAAGCACGACGTGCTGACCAAACTGCATAACCGCGCCTTTTATTCGGACGAGTTGAACCGGCTGGAGCGCAGTGCGCTGCGGCCCGTTTCTGCCATTGTCATCGATCTCAACGGCCTGAAAGAGGCCAATGACAAGCTCGGCCATGATGCCGGCGACGCCCTGCTGCGGCGGGTGGGCGAGGTGCTGAACGGCGTGGTGGCCGCGCCCAACCATGCTGCGCGCATCGGCGGCGATGAATTCGCCATTCTTCTTCCCGGCGCCGACAAGCAGATTGCCGCCGCCATGGTCGAAACAGTCTATGAGCTGCTGAAGATCAACAACCAGTTTTATTCAAGTGCGCCGCTCAGCCTGTCGCTGGGAGTGGCGACCAGCGAATCCGGCGAAGCGATGGAATCGCTGGTGCGCCGCGCCGATATGAATATGTACGAACATAAGAACGCCTATTATGCGGCCCTGCGCAGCAGATCCGCCGACAATAGTGAGACGCCGAAGAGCAGTCCGCAGCCGGAAGCCACTTCGCTAAAGCGTCTGTTCTGAAGAAAGGCGAGGGCGCTTCAAGGCGCGGGGCGTTCTTGTCTTCCGCGACGATTTGCATCATCCCGACGTCATCCGTGGGCTTGTGCCGAGGATCTAACCACGTCGAATAAAATCGATACGGTGGCAGATCCTCGGGATAGGCCCGAGGATGACGTCGGCGCAATTGGCCCGACCCTCTCTCCCATTTCACGGTTCCACTCTTCCTTGGTGTTCTGTCAGGGCCTTACACATCTTCACAAGCGCGTGAGGCCGCTGTTGCGCTGCAACAATTCCGTTGCCCGAATTTTACATACGTCTTAGTATGTATGTAAATGTGACCTTTTTTGTGGAGTCGGAGCGCAGTATGGCGAAGAAATTGGGGCAGATCGTAGCGGTGTTGTTGACGGGCATCGTTCTGGTCGGATGTAGCGACGAGCAGGCCTCTGCGCCCGGCGCGCCGCCGCCCGGCGCGGTCAAGGTCGTGACCGTGAGCCAGGAAGAGCTGCCCATCACCAATGAATTGCCGGGACGCATCGCGCCGACGCGGCTTGCCGAAGTACGCCCGCGCGTCTCCGGCATCATTGTCGAGCGGGTGTTCGAGCAGGGCTCGCTGGTGAAGGAGGGCGATGTGCTCTACCGGATCGATCCCGCGCCGTTCCAGGTGCGCGTCGATAGCGCCGAAGGCACGTTGCGCCGGGCGCAGGCCGCACAGCTGCAGGCGCGGCAGACGGCTGACAGGCAGCAGCAGCTGCGCCGTTCGAATGTTGGTTCGCAGCAGGAATTCGACAATGCTATCGCCCAGCTGGCGCAGGCGGATGCCGAAGTGGCGGTGGCCGAGGCCGGCGTTGCGGAAGCCAAGCTCAATCTGCAATATGCCAATGTCACCGCACCCATCAGCGGCATGATCGGTCGGGCGCGCATTACCGAAGGCGCACTCGTCAGTGCCACCGGCTCGGAGAACCTGGCAACGATCCAGCAGCTCGATCCGATCTATGCCGACTTCACCCAGCCGGCCGCCGATCTCATTCGCCTTCGCAAGGCCCTGCAGGATGGCCAGTTGATGACCGGCCCAAACGAGGCGGAAGTCAATCTGCTGTTTGATGACGGCACCCGTTATCCGATTTCGGGCCGCCTGCTGTTCTCCGAAGCGGCAGTGGATGAAACCACCGGCCAGGTGACGCTGCGCGGCGAATTCCCCAACCCGAACGGCGACCTTTTGCCGGGCATGTATGTCCGCGTGCAGATCCAGCAGGGCATCCAGAAGGCAGCCTTTGCCGTGCCGCAGCAGGCGGTGCAGCGCGATGCGGGCGGGCAGGCGAGCGTGCTTGTCGTCAATGCCGAAGACACGGTCGAACAGCGCCGCGTCAGCGTCGGCCGCTCGATTGGCGATCGCTGGGTGATTACGGAAGGCCTGAAGGACGGCGACCGCGTCGTTGCCGAAGGTTTCCAGAAAACCGCGCCGGGCGCCAAGGTGAAGCCTGAGCCATGGTCTGCGGAGCCCGATGTCGCTGCCGCCGCCGGCAGCGAAGGCGCGGCTTCGGCCGAGACCTCGTCTGAGACCCCGGCCGCGAAGCAATAAGGACCGATTTCCATGGCACGTTTTTTCATCGATCGGCCCATTTTTGCCTGGGTCGTCGCCATCTTCATCATGCTGGCGGGCCTGCTCGCCATTCCCATGCTGCCGATTGCGCAATATCCGAATGTGGCCCCGCCGCAGATTTCCGTCGGCACGACCTATCCGGGCGCATCGCCGGAAGATATCTATCAGAGCGTCACGCGTCCCATCGAGGAAGAGCTGAATGGCGTCCCGGGTCTGATCTATTTCGAATCGACGTCGGAATCCTCCGGCCGTATCTCGATCAACGTCACCTTCGAACCCGGCACCAATATCGGTGAGGCGCAGGTCGAGGTTCAGAACCGTATCGCCCGCGTCGAACCCCGACTTCCGCAGGCGGTGACGCAGCAGGGCCTGCGCGTTGAGCAGGCCGGAACCTCGTTTCTGATGATGGTGGCGCTGACGTCCGTGGACGGCAATACGGACGCCATCGGCCTTGGCGACTATCTCAGCCGTAACGTGGTTGGTGAGTTGCGTCGCGTTCCCGGCGTCGGCAGCGCGCAGCTGTTCGCCACCCAGCGCTCCATGCGCATCTGGATGGACCCCGACAAGATGCTGGGTCTCAGCCTGACCTCGAGCGATGTCATCGGCGCCATCCAGGCGCAGAACTCGCAGGTCGCGGCTGGCCGCATCGGCGCATCGCCAAACCCCGTTGGCCAGCAGATTTCTGCCACCGTCAACGTGCAGGGCCAGCTGACCTCGCCGGAAGAATTCGGCTCCATCGTGCTGCGCGCCAATCCGGATGGTTCCTCCGTCCGGCTGCGCGACGTCGCGCGGGTCGAGGTGGGCGGGGAAAGCTACACCTTCTCGAGCCGCCTGAACGGCAAGCCCAGTGCGGCCATCGGTGTCCAGCTTTCGCCGACGGGAAATGCGTTGCAGACTTCCGAGGGCGTGCGCGCCACGATGGAGGAGCTGTCGCGTTATTTCCCGGCGGGTATCGAATATGAAATTCCCTACGATACCAGCCCCTTCGTGAAAATCTCGATCCAGAAGGTGATCAACACGCTGGTGGAGGCGATCATCCTCGTCTTCGTGGTGATGTTCGTCTTCCTGCAGAACATCCGCTACACCATCATCCCGACGCTGGTCGTGCCCGTGGCGCTGCTCGGCACCTGCGCCATCATGTATATTTCGGGCTTCTCGATCAACGTTCTCACCATGTTCGCCATGGTTCTCGCCATCGGCATTCTCGTCGATGACGCGATTGTCGTGGTGGAAAATGTCGAGCGCATCATGGCGGAAGAGCATCTGTCGCCGAAGGAGGCGACCCGCAAGGCAATGGGCCAGATCTCCGGCGCCATCATCGGCATCACGCTGGTTCTGACGGCGGTGTTCGTGCCCATGGCCTTCTTCCCCGGCGCCGTCGGCATCATCTACCAGCAGTTCAGCCTGACGATGGTGGTCTCCATCCTGTTTTCCGGCTTCCTTGCCCTGTCGCTGACGCCGGCGCTCTGCGCGTCGTTCCTGAAGCCGATCAAGGCCGGGCACCATGAGAAGAAGGGCTTCTTCGGCTGGTTCAACCGCGGCTTCGACAAGGCCTCGCATAAATATTCCTCGTCGGTCGGCAGCATCATCAAGCGTTCCGGCCGCTTCATGGTCATCTATGCGGCGCTGCTTGCCGGTCTCGGCTGGGCCTATATGCAATTGCCCAGCTCCTTCCTGCCCAATGAGGACCAGGGTTACCTGATCGTCGACATTCAGGCGCCGGCGGAAGCCAGCAGCGAACGCACCCTGCAATCCATCCAGGAAATCGAAAAGATCTTCCTGGCGGAGCCGGCGGTCGATCGCGTGATTGCAGTTTCGGGCTTCTCCTTCTCCGGTTCCGGCCAGAATGCCGGTCTAGCCTTCGCGACGCTCAAGGACTGGAGCGAGCGTGGACCGGAGGATTCCGCCTCCGCCATCGCCCAACGCATCAACGGCAAGCTGTGGGGCCTGCCGGGTTCCATGTCCTTCACGCTGTCGCCGCCGCCCATTCAGGGTCTCGGCAATTCCAGCGGCTTTACCTTCCGCCTGCAGGATCGCGGGGGTGCCGGACAGACGGCGCTGAGCGCCGCCGGAGCACAGCTGATGGCGGCAGCGCAGAAAAGCCCCATTTTGGCCGGCCTGCGCGTGGAAGGCATGCCGGACTCTCCGCAGGTCAACCTCATCATCGACCGTGAAAAGGCCAACACCTTCGGTGTGACCTTCAGCGACATCAACGCCACCATCTCGGCCAATATGGGTTCGTCTTACGTCAACGACTTCCCCAATGCCGGCCGCATGCAGCGCGTGACGGTGCAGGCGGAGCAGGGCCAGCGCATGAAGACCGAGGATCTCTTGAACCTCAACGTCCGCAATGCCAATGGCGGCATGGTGCCGGTAAGCTCCTTCGCCACGGTGGAATGGGTGCGCGGCCCCTCGCAGGTGGTGGGTTACAACGGCTATCCGGCGATCCGCATCGGCGGCCAGTCGGCGCCCGGTTATTCCTCCGGTGATGCGATTGCCGAAATGGAGCGTCTGGCGGGCGAATTGCCAAACGGCTTCGGTTTCGAATGGACCGGCCAGTCGCTGCAGGAAATCCAGTCCGGCTCGCAGGCGCCGGCCCTTATCGGCCTCAGCGTGCTGTTCGTCTTCCTGCTTCTCGCGGCGCTTTATGAAAGCTGGTCCATTCCGCTCTCCGTCATGCTGGTGGTGCCGCTCGGCGTCATCGGTTCGGTGGCGGCGGTGATGCTGCGCGGCATGCCGAACGATGTCTACTTCCTGGTTGGCCTCGTCGCCATCATCGGGCTTTCGGCCAAGAACGCGATCCTGATCATCGAATTCGCCAAGGATCTGCGCGCAGAGGGCAAATCCACCTATGATGCGACGGTGGAGGCGGCGCACCTGCGCTTCCGACCAATCCTGATGACCTCGCTCGCCTTCTCGCTCGGCGTGCTGCCGATGGCAATTGCGTCGGGCGCCAGTGCGGCGAGCCAGAACGCCATCGGTACCGGCGTTCTGGGCGGCATGATCTCGGCGACGATCCTTGCGATCTTCTTCGTCCCCGTCTTCTTCGTGTTTGTCATGAAGTTTTTCGGGGATCGGAAGAAGGACGACAAGATTGCTGCTGACGCCGTGTCGCCGGCGGAATAAAACGGATGTGAAGGCCTGGCCGAAAGTCATCTGAGTGTATTCATGTGAATGACAGCCCGGCACGACAAAAAAAGGCACGGTGCGAAAGCGCCGTGTCACGATTGGAAGGAGACATCAGCATGCGCCGTACCAAGGCCGAGGCAGAAGAGACGCGTCAGGCGATCCTTGCCGCTGCCGAGCGTGTGTTCTTCAAAAAGGGCGTGGCCAATAGCTCACTGGACGAGGTAGCGGTCGCGGCCGGGGTGACGCGCGGGGCGATATACTGGCATTTCTCCAGCAAGACCGACCTTTTCATCGGCCTTTACAAATCGGTGGCGCTGCCGGAATCGGATCTGCTTAATTTCGATGATCCTGATCTCAAGGGGTTGACCCTGCTGGCCAAGATCGAGGAGGCGGCCTGCAAGTGGCTGGCACTTCTGGCGCAGGACGAACAACGCCAGCGCATCATGACCATCAGCCTGCGTACCAGCTATTCAGACGAATTCGCCCCTGTCCTGCATGCGCAGGAGGAGCTGGACCGCTACCACAAGGATCGGCTGGAAGCCGCTTTCGAGCGGGCGCAGGCGGAAGGTGCCTTCAACGACAACTGGACAGCGGAATCGGCGCTCGGGGCACTCTACTGGCTGCTGAAAGGCATCTGTTCCGACTGGCTGCTGTTCGGCAAGCGCTTCGACCTTTCAAAAGACGGCGGTAAGGCCGTGCATAGCCTGATGAAAGGCTTCAGGCGCGCCGCCAATCCCTGACCCGATCCGCCGTCGGGCTGGGAAGTCCCCTTCAAATTTCAGTGTATTCTAAAAGACGAGCGAAATTTGCTTTACGTACCTCAAAACGGACGTTAGCTTCTTCCCTGAGCTTTGGGAGGAGTTCGCCTATGGTCAAATCAGGAAAAATCGAGGGGCAAAAACCGTTCGTTCTCACCGGCTGTCGGTGACGGCGCATGGCTTCTGCTGACGAAACTTCAGCCCCCGTTCTTGTCCGGACGGTCGGGCTGTCGAAATCCTTCGGGCCGGTTCAGGTTCTGAAGGATATCGAGATCGCGGTGCGCGCCGGCGAGGTGCACGCCATCATCGGCGAGAACGGCGCCGGCAAATCGACGCTGATGAAGCTGCTGGCCGGCAATGAAAAGCCGTCGGGCGGTGAAATCCTCATCGATGGCGCAGCCGTTACGCTTGGCGGGCCGGTGGATGCCGAACATCGCGGCATCGTTCTCGTACATCAGGAAATATTGCTGGCGCCAGATCTGACGGTGGCGCAGAACATCTATCTCGGCCGCGAATTGCATAAAGGTCCAATGATGGACGACCGCGCCATGCGCGATGGTGCGCGCAAGGCCGTTGGCGATCTCGGCGGCACGATCGATCCCGACGCCATCGTCGGCAGTCTGTCGATTGCCCAGCGGCAGCTGGTGCAGATTGCCCGTGTGCTGCTGGTGCCGCATCGCGTGGTGATTTTCGACGAGCCGACCGCGAGCCTGACGCCTATCGAAACCGACGCGCTTTTGAACGTCATCCGCGACATCCGGGCGAAAGGCGTGGCCGTGCTTTATATTTCGCACCGCCTGCCGGAAGTGAAGGAGATAGCCGACCGGGTGACGGTGCTGCGCGACGGCAGGCTGGTCGCCTCGCATCCTGCTTCGGAGCTGGAGCCGGCTGATATGGCGAGGCTGATGGTGGGGCGGGATGTGGCCAAGCTCTATCCCGACCGGAACGCTGGCAGCGAGCGTGAGCCGGTTCTTGAGGTGGAGCATTTTAACGTCCCCGGTTATGCGCAGGATGCCGGTTTCGGCCTGCGCAAAGGCGAAATCCTCGGTTTTGCCGGTCTTGTCGGCGCGGGCAGGACCGAGCTTATGGAGGGCGTGCTTGGCCTGCGGGCCGGGCGGGGCACGATCCGCCATCTCGGCAAACAGGTGCATTTCGCCAAGGCCGAAGACAGCCTGAAGGCCGGGATCGTTTATCTGAGCGAAGACCGCAAGGGCAAGGGCTTGCTGCTCACCAAGGATTTGCGGGTCAATCTCACGCTTGCTTCGCTCAAAAAATTCAGCCGGCTGTTCCAGATCGATACCCGCCGGGAAACGGCGGCGCTGGATGATGCCATCCATGATTTCGATATCCGCACCGGCCGCAAGGATTTGCTGGCGGGCCAACTTTCCGGCGGCAACCAGCAGAAGCTGCTTCTCGCCAAGATGATGCTGCTCGATCCGTCCATCGTCATCATCGACGAGCCGACGCGCGGCATCGATATCGGCACCAAGGAACAGATCTACCGCTTCATCGCCAAGCTTGCAGACGAAGGACGTTCGATCATCGTCGTCTCCTCGGAAATGCCGGAACTGATCGGCATCTGCGACCGCATTCTGGTGATGCGTTCCGGCCGGATCGTCGGCGAGGTAACGGGCGAGCGCATGACCGAAAACGATATTGTGGCGCTGGCGACCGGCGTTCACACGCAGGAACCCGCCTGAGGCTGCGGGTTTCGAAAGATATGGCCTGAAGAAAAGACAATTGAGGGGAAACATGACCGAGGCCGCAACTGACACCGGCAAGACGCCGAAGACCTCGAAGGACTGGGA
>CAACWB010000399.1_pt1 | contig 61434 bp, 52 predicted proteins | sample 2275501 | NCBI WGS metagenome assembly CAACWB01 (sample SAMEA5312444, study PRJEB27640) | indoor metagenome | biome: indoor environment; feature: controlled; material: polymer antistatic dissipative epoxy resin | place: Italy | collected 2014-05-27 | reverse complement strand
TTGAGGGGGAGATGCCCGGCAGGGCAGAGGGGGGTGAGCCACACTCACCAAAGCGGAAACGCGACCACCGCCGACATGCCCCACTTCCCGGTTGTCATCCCATCCCGCTTGCCCTAATCCTTGTCCCAGACAATGGGGAAGAGAATGCGCGATCTGAGTGATTTCAAGGGATGTCCGGCACCAAAGCCGGTGGTGTTGAAGGGCCGTTACGTGACGGCGGAGCCGTTTGATCGTGACAGGCATCTTACAAAGCTCTGGGCCGCACTTGGCGGTGAGGGCGTCAATGCACTTCTCAAATATTTCCCGCAAAACGCTTTTCCCGATGCCGACGCCTTTGGCGACTGGCTGATCGGTGCAGGGCAAAAACTCAACTGGGTGACGCTGATCTTCGTGGAAAATGCCAGCGGTGATGTGGTGGGCATGGCGAGCTACATGCGGCCTGATCCTGCCAATGGCGTGGTCGAGGTCGGTTCCGTCGCCCATGGCGGCAGGATGAAGCGCTCGCCTTTATCCACTGAGGCGCATTACCTGATGGCGAAACATGTTTTCGAGGATTTGGGTTACCGCCGCTATGAGTGGAAATGCCACAACGAAAATGAGCCCTCCAAGATCACCGCGAAACGTTATGGTTTCACCTTCGAGGGCGTCTTCCGTCAGCATATGATCTCGAAGGGTGAGAACCGTGATACCGCGTGGTTTTCCATGATCGATGGCGAATGGCCGCTGATCGGCAAGGCCTTTGAAATCTGGCTTTCGCCGGAGAATTTTGCAGATGACGGGGCGCAGAAGCGCAAGCTCGAGGATATCCGTGCGGAGCTTGCCAATGGCTGAGAAGAAGGATTGGTCGCCGGCTTTAGCAGCCGCCCTCATCATCATCGGCTTCGGGCTGGTGTTCTTCGTCATGCCGAAAATCATGCTGTGGCTGGGTGATTATTCACCCTGGCTTGCGGCTGCCTTCGGCACGGTTGCGGTGCTCTGTTTCTTTCTGGTGTTCTGGCTGCGCGCGCGTTACCAGCGCCGTCGTGACGGTTAAAGCACCCAAGTGCTTTAACTCTTCTGTTTTAACCAGAACGTAAGCGGCTACGCATTTTTACTGGAAACGCCCTAGAGCCGAAGCGAAGCGCCGAGCAATAACAGACCCATTATCAAAACGAACAGCGCACCGGCGATCTCTATCGCGTGGCTGATGCCAGCTGCCTTGCGGCTGCCGGCGCCGGCGAAACGCACCGCAAGCCCCTTGGCCGATACCGCCATGATGGCGAGAACCGAAACCATGATGGCGGTGCCGAGCGACATGGCCAGCACGGAAAGCACGCCGCCGAGATAAAGTCCGTTTAAGAGCGCGAAGCTCATGACGATGATGGCGCCCGAGCAGGGCCGCAGCCCGACCGCAATGATGGCTGACCAGGCTTCGTGCAGGCTGAAATTCTTGCTTTTCAAAAGCATGGGGTCGGGCGCATGGGATTTGCCGCAGGCCGAGCAGAGGTCGCCCGCGCCATCATGGTCGTGATCGGCAAAGACCGGCTTGCCCTGGAACCGCAACCCTGTGCCCATGCCGCTGGTTCTGCCCGCCGATGTTTCGCCTGCCGTAGCGAAGACGGCGACGGGTTCGCGCTTTATGCGCAGCGACCAGAGTTTGCGCGCCAGAAGCCAGGCGCCGAACAGCGCCACCATGGCGAAACTGGCGATCTCCATCGCCTGTGTCGCCTTGGTCATGGTGATCGAGGTGCCGCGCAGCACGAGCCAGGCCGCGCCGACAAGGCCGATGGCGACTGCGCCCTGAATGAGCGCCGAGACGAAGGAAATGAGAATGCCGCGTCTCAGCTGTGTTTCATTGGCGATCATGTAGGACGAAATGACGGCCTTGCCATGGCCGGGCCCTGCGGCATGGAAAACGCCATAGGCAAAGGAAAGGCCGATCAGCGAGCCAAGCGCCCAGCCATCCTCGCGCATCGCCTTCAACGCGCCGGTCAGCGCCCGGTAGAACATCTGCTGATGTACATTGATCCATTGCATTAGCGGCGCAAATGGCCCGCCGACGGAAAAGGAAGGTTCGGCCGAACCGATGCCAAGTGGCGACTGTGCATGCGACGCGCCGGCAACGGCAAGCAGGGTGAAGGCCGCAATGACCAGAGGCCCCGCCAGACGGCCGCTGCGGCTCAGCATGTCACCTCCAGCCGGGTGGCGAAGAGCTTCGTCATGTCGGTGCCGGTCGGATCATTGAAGAATGCATCGGTAAGCGAACTCTGGTTCTGCGAGATCACCTCGTCGGGATCGGGGCGAACGACATGGTGCTTGCAGGCATTCAGATCCTTGCCCTCGGTGGCAATATCGGCGTCTTTGGCAAAATCGATTGCCGTATACATGGTCGGATCCCAGGCGCCGAAACTCAGCTTGCCTTTCACTGCAAGGGGTTTGGCGGGCTTTACGGAAAAGAACATCAGGATCTGCTGATCCTTGTAATCCACGTGAATGGCGTCCGGTTTGGCAAATTCTACCGGTTTTCCGTTGGCAGTGATGAAGGTGTAATAGGAATATTCGGCGAGCGACTCCAGTACGGTGGTGCCGATTTCGGCCAGCTCGTCCTTGTCCAGCTTCAGGTCGCTGTTCTTGTCGTAGTCCATTACCACGCTTGCCGAGAACATCTCGTCAAAACGCCAGATATTGCGCACTTCCTGAACGGTGCCGTTCGGCCCCTCGACAATTTCCATGCGCGCCTCGGCGAAAATATGTGGATGCGCCGAGGCCGCGACGGGAATACAGGCAAGGCCAGCCGCGAGAAGCAAAAATCGTCTGTTCATTATCCGCTCTGTCCTGCCTTCGAATCTCGAAGGCTCGAGTCTAGCAGAAATTGGGACCGAATTTCGACCCGGTGCCGACCGATGGGATATTTCAGAATGTGCCGGTGAAACGTGAGGTGACGCTGGAGCCGCTATAAGAGAAGTCTGTGTCGCGCTCGCCATGCAGCAGACGGTTGAATTCCACTTCAAGCTTGCTGCTCTTGCCGGTATCGATTGACAATGTGGCCACAAGCCTGCGTTCGCTGGTATCGTAGTTGTAGTAAATCCAGTCCTTGTGAACGCGCTGCAGCGCAAGGTTGAGCCCCACCGTGTCGGTAAGCCTGCTTTTCATGACCAATTGCCAGCGCCGATGGAATTCGGCGATCGGGTCATCGGGGTCGAAAAGCGCATAGTCCTGCGAAAAACCGGCGCCGAAGGCGATGCGGTCAGTGGCTTTTACCTCGGCTTCTGTTCGCAGATAGGGCCGGGTGCGTTTCACCTTGTCGCTGATCTCATCGCCGGAAATGGTTGTGAGGCCCGCCTCGGCCAGAACCGCGAAACGGTCGGAGAACTTGTAACCATAGCCAAGCGAACCGCGCAGCGTATTGGCCTCAAACCGCTCGTATTTTTCCTGTTGGCTTTCCGGCACGACGATGCGGTCATAAGCGAGTGTCAGCCCGGCTTCGCCGCCGGCCAGCGGTCGTTCATGTTCAGCCTTGAGGGATAAAAGTGCCTCATTGGCCTCCAGCCGGGTGGGCAGGAAATAGGCGGGCCTGAAACGCGCCTTGCCTTTCATCAGGCTGGCAAGGCTTGCCGTCAGTGTGTTCTTGCCGCCCAAGGCCAGGATGCCGAGCTGCGAAGAGGCCTCCAGTTTGTGGTCCAGCCGCCGATAACCGATGTCTTCTTCTGGCAGGTGCACGAAGATATCACCGGCATCGCTGCGCGTGCCGCGCAATTCGATTGCCCATTCCAGTTTTTCAGAAAAACGCCTGGTCAACCCCAGCGAGGCAATGGTGTTATGTTCATTGGCAAAACTATATCGGGGGAGACGGACCTCTTCATGCTCGAGTGCATAACGCAGTTCTGCCCCTTCCAGCGCGACCTTGCCATTGAGCCCGAAGCCGGCGCGCAGCGAAATCGCGCTCAGACGGTTGGTATCGGCGAAATAATTTGTGTCATAGGCGACGCCCGACTTGTAGGTGACAGTGTGCTCCTCCGCACTTTCGCCCGCCCGTGCGTCGGAGCCACAGGCAAGCCCAAGAACAAGCGCGATACATCCCCCCAGCCGCATTCGTATCTCCGGTCTCTAATTAAGCAATATCTTATATTTAGATGGTTAATAAAGTTTCCAGGGATTGTTTACTGTCATGGCGGCAAATGATCACTCACAGCAATCGAGTTCAGTGAGATGAACGCGATGCAAGGTAGATAAAAATTTATTAAAATCACAAGTATTAGTGTTAATTGTTTATTGTAATATTAGCGTTTGCTTGAATTAGAATCCTCTAAATATACAGTCCGGTTACGCCAGATGGCGTGATCAAACATAAGAGGAGAGAGAAATGATTGCTAAATTTGCTTGCGTAGCCGCTATTCTTACTGTCGCTTCCGTTGGTCAGGCCAATGCTGGCGGTCTTCTTGGTGGCATCCTTTCCGGAAACAGCAACAAGGGTGGCGCGCTTGTCGTCGTGTCGCCAAGCGTCGATCTGGGGCTCAACGGTATCCTGTCCAATAACGGGATTCTGAACGGCAACAAGACCGGTATCCTGAGCGGTATCCTGAATGGCAACAAGACCTCTGTCGACGTCATCGACAACAAGAATGACGGCGGCAAGAAGCGCCGGCACTAACAGGCCAGACCGAAAATCGACAGGGATTTTCGACGAGAACGATGTGCGCAGGACATAAGCCGGAAATAATCCCCGCGTTGCGTGTGTATGACGCATGGCACTTCCGGAAACAACAAACGGCGCATCGCACAACTGAAAGGGGGCCTCATGGCCTCCTTTTTTTGAAATACTCTCGGCCATGCCTTCACAAAGTTGCGTGCTGGACGCTACTTCTGATGGGTTTTGTTGATTGGATGTAGCTGTGGTGGCTTAATTCTGGTCGCTCGGATTTATGTGTTTATTACCTAATTAATATATTATTAGACCTTAGAATATTAACGGATTTATATCGATCATACTTATGTTTTTTTAAATTTTTACACGATGTTAACCTTGTTGAGCTTCAATCATAAGGTGCGTTCACCTCGTTAATTGCGTTGTGTTTTCCGTGGCGGATTTGTTCGCGTCCCGCAACGTGGTGGGTGAAGATATTTTTCAAGGAGCTATCGCATGTTGAAACAATCATTTCTGGCACTCGTCACTATCGGCGTGTTTTCGGGGGCCGCCGCTGCCGCTGATGCGGTCAATGACATTCCGGCTGCACCGTATGTCAATGACGTTGCGCCTTCCTTTTCCTGGGAGGGTTTTTACGCCGGTGGTTCGGCTGGTTATGGCTGGAACCGTGTGAAGTCGACCACTTTTGGCGTCACGACGAAGCATGAATTCGATGGCGCCCGTTTTTCTGGTTTTGCCGGTTATAATTTCGAGGTGGCACCATCCGTCGTTCTCGGCGTTGAGGGCGACCTTGGTTATGCCTGGGGCGACAAAACCATCGTTACCAGCAAGGTTTCCGCAGGTCTTAACGGCTCCGCACGTCTGCGTGCCGGTTATGCCATCGATCGTGCCTTGATCTACACTGCCGGCGGCTACACCGCGACCGATAGCGAAGTTGATGCACCGTTCGGCAAGGACAGCAAGGTGCTGCATGGCTGGACGGTTGGCGCGGGTATTGATTACGCTTTCACAGACAATTTGTTCGGCCGCGTTGAATATCGCTACAACGATTTTGGTAAGGCGACCTACAGAACGGGTGCGATCTCGTCGGTGGGCGATGTCAATGAACATCTCGTCAAGGTTGGCCTCGGCGTAAAGTTCTGACCAAGGGCGCTTCCGCTCTTCGGAGCGGCCGAGGTCGCTGACAGCGCCAACGCCACGGGCGCCATGGGACTGTTTTATCGATCCATACCGGCCCGGCGGGAAATATTCTGCCGGGCCGGATAACTTATTGCGAGCCTGTGCTTGCCGTGAGACACGAAAGAAGCGGGCATGTTTTCGTTCGAAACCAAAAACGTGCGCTTCCTGACATACGAGCTTGAACCGTGGGTGGTTTTGGTGTGATGGTGCGATCCGATCCCGTCCCGTCTCCCAGCATCCAGTCGATTCCCCATGCTACAGAAAAGCACTTCGCCGGGCGCTTTTGATCGTCAGGCCTATATGATCGCGCTGCTGGTCTTCGTTGCCGGCGGCACCAATGCGGCTGTCGTGCCTTTTATCGGATTTTACATTATTCAGGTGCTCGGCCACGCGCCTGCGACACTCGGCATCTACAGCGTTACAGCGATGGTTGCCTCGATTGTAGCCAGTCGTATTTATGGTGAACGTGTCGATGCCGGTGTGCGGGTGCGGCCCTTGCTGCTTCTGTCCGTTGCGGGGGCTTTTATCGCGGCGGCGGCAGCGACTTTCGGTCATCTGGCGCTGCTGGTGGCTGTTACGGCCACTGGAATGGGGCTTTCCAACGCCGCCAGCACGCTCGTCTTCAGTTATGGTCGATATCACGGCCGGGTGCAGGCGCTCGATACCACCGCCTACAACGCTTTCCTGCGGATGATGGTATCGCTGGCGTGGATGCTGCTTCCGGCCGCCGCCTATCTGATCGTCGATCTCGCCGGTGCAAAAGCCGTGTTCATGAACGCCATGCTGATGGCAGCCATCTGGGGCGGACTGGCCTTGGCCATCGTGCCGCGCGGCCAGACATGCCCTATGGAACGGCGACAGGGGGGCGAGACCGATGAAGGGCGCAACCTGCCGCTGCTTATGGCGGCGGCGGCCAGTTTCTGCATGTCTTTCGCCCATTCCCTGTGCGCGTCGGCTCTGCCGGTGTTTCTTGTGCGTGAGGTTGGGTTGCCGGATTACGCGCCGGGCCTGTCGCTCAGCATCAAATGCGCCATGGAGGTTCTGCTGATCCTGCTTGCGCCGAGGATCATGCGCCGAGTCAGCGCGCGCCTGTTGTTGAGCGGTGCGGCGGTGACGGCGATTATAGCCTTCAACATCATCGCCTCGGTCACGACATTACCCGCCATGCTGTTCGGCGCAGCCATGGAGGGAGCTTATTATGGCCTTTTTGCCGGCACGAGCCTGACCTTCATTCAGGGTTTTGCACGCGGGCGCACGGCGCGGGCGACCGCGCTTTATATGAACTCCATCTTCCTTGCCGCACTGTTTGCGGTGCCCTTGATGGGGTTCGTGGCGCAATATTCCAGCTTCGGTGTGTCGATCCGGCTTGCCTCGGTGGGCGCCGGCGCAGCCCTGCTGCTATTGTTCCTGACGCGGCGTCAGGTGAGCGAATAGACGGCTCTCCGCCCACATTCCCATGATAAGGACGGGAATGAGAGGAATAGAGCCAGTAAATTGTCTGACCAGTGCCTGCCTTACGCCGAAATATCGATAATGCCGCAGTCGCCTGCCTCTGAGGCAAAGGCGAGCAGTTTGCCGGTAGCGCTCCAGTCCATGGCGGTGATGGCGCCCTTGCCGGGGCGACGAAGCAGGGCTTCCTTGCCATCGGCCAGGCGTACGCCGAGGATCATGCCGTCGATGAAGCCAATGGCGAGCACGTCTTCCACCGGGTGGAAGGCGACGTTGGTGACCATGATGTTGGCGCGGCTGCCGAGCTCTTCCGGCGCCTTGCCCATCGGGCCGTCCTTGCCGGCAAATGGCCAGACGATGGCCGCCGGCGCGCCGGAAGAGGCAAGCCATTTGCCCTTAGCCGACCAGGAAATGGATTTGACCTTGGCGGGATAACCCGTCATGCGCATGTGGCGGGCTTCCATGCCGCCCTTGGTGGCTTCCATCTTCCAGCCATGCAGGGCGTTTTCCTGCATTGTGGTAACGAGGAACTTGCCATCGGGCGAGAAGGTGACGCCGGTATGCGCGCCCTTCCATTCCAGATCGACCGGATCGCCGGCGCTAGCCACCCAATGCAGTGTCACGCCGTTGTAACGTGCAACCGCAATGCGCAGGCCCTTGGGCGCAAAGGCAATCGCTTCCACCGTGCGCTCTTCCTTGAATTCCTTGACCGTGCCGTCCGACAGCCGCACGAAGCTGGACTTGCCGACACCGTAAGCGACCGCCTTCTGCGGCCCGCCGGCAACGACGCCGACCCATTTGCGCGGCACGTGCGCCAACTCGCTGATGCTGCCATCATGGCCGATGCGCAGCACCCGACCATCTTCGCCGCCTGACAGCAGCGTGGCGCTGTAGGGATCACGAATGCAGGTCAAAAGCCCCTCATGCGCCTCGGTTACCTTTTCGCCGCCATCCAGCCGGTGAATGGTGCCGGCGGCGGTGGCAAACAGGGGAATGTCGCCGAGAAAATGGGTCGAGACCACGTGGCCTTCGATATCAAGCGGGGCAACAGTCGGCATGGGGCATCGGTCTTTCGTATCTGTGTCGGATGGGGCGACGATGTCGACCCCGGCGGCAGGCATGGTTCTAAAGCATTTCCTGCAAAAGCGGAACCGCTTTTACGTTCGGACGATTCGTGAAATCAAGGAGATAGAGCTCTTTGTCGTCGAGGGACCCACGGTGTACGGCATCACGATTTTACAGGACGGTGCATCTCCCTGTCCCTCATTCCTGTGCTTGTCACAGGAATCCAGCCGACGCGCGTCTGCGCGACGGGAAGGCTCTTTTCAGCCCAAAGACTTGGGCTGGCTGGATCCCTGTGACAAGCACAGGGAGGAGGGGCGGTGAGCGCATCCGAATGACGTACGCGGTGCCACCCCGGCGCCAAGGCCGGGGCGACGGAGGTATAAGGATCAGGCCGTTGCGAGGCAGGCGTTGAAGCTCTTTTCCAGCTTTTCGCGGTCCAGTTCGCGGCCGATGAAGACGAGGCGGCTTTCGCGTTTTTCGTCTTCCTTCCACGGGCGCTGGTGATCGCCCTCGATGATCATGTGCACACCCTGCACCACGTAACGTTCCGCATCGCCCTTGAAGGCGATGATGCCCTTGAGGCGCAGAATGTTCGGACCGTCGGTCTGGGTGACCTTCTGGATCCATGGGAAGAAACGCTCGGGGTTCATCTCGCCGCCGCGCAGCGATACCGATTGTACGGTCACATCATGGATCGGCGAAACCGCGCCATGGTGGTGGTGATCGTGCCCATGGTCGTGATCATGGTGATGATGCCCGTGGTCATGGTCGTGATGATGGTGGTCATGGCTGTGATCGTGGTCGCAATCGGGCCCGCAGACATGATCCTCATGGCCGTGCTCGAGGAAATGCGGATCATTTTCCAGCGCGCGTTCCAGGTTGAAGGCGCCCTGATCGAGCACCCGGGCGAGATCGACGCCAGAACGGGTTGTCTTGTAGATGCGGGCGGAAGGGTTTATGGCGCGCACGATATCCTCGATGCGGGCGACTTCCTCGGGCGAAACGAGATCGGTCTTGTTGACGACGACGACATCGGCAAAGGCGATCTGGTCTTCGGCCTCGCGGCTGTCCTTCAGCCGCAGCGGCAGGTGCTTGGCGTCAACGAGGGCAACGACCGCATCAAGCTCAGTCTTGGCGCGCACGTCGTCATCCATGAAGAAGGTCTGAGCGACGGGAACCGGATCGGCAAGACCTGTCGTTTCGACGATGATGCCGTCGAAACGGCCGGGCCGGCGCATCAGGCCTTCCACGACGCGGATCAGGTCGCCGCGCACCGTGCAGCACACGCAGCCATTGTTCATTTCGTAGATTTCTTCATCGGACTCGACGATCAGATCGTTATCGATGCCGATCTCGCCGAATTCATTGACGATGACAGCGTATTTCTTGCCGTGGTTCTCGGAGAGAATGCGGTTAAGAAGCGTCGTCTTGCCGGCGCCGAGATATCCCGTCAGGACGGTGACTGGAATGGGCTTGGCTGGTGCTGTTTCGGTCATGGAAAACCCCGCGTGGAGACAAGGCCGGTAGAGGCCTCAAGGAAGAAGTGTCGACGTCCATATAGGCGCGACGTCCGGGCAGTTCAAAGAGATTTTGGCCGAATCCGGCCAAGTGCCTCAAATTTTGTTATGAAATAACGTTATGTCAAAAGCGTGGACATCTTCAAGCAGTTCGACAAGGCCCTTGACGGCGTGGGAGATGAGCCTCTCACCCTTTTGCGCCGTGGCTGCTGCGGCATTTCCGGCAACACCATCAGGGTTGAGATCGCTCATCAGCCAGCCGAAGGCGTGCGGGCCATAGGCGCGCAGATGCCGGAAGCGGCTGGCGAAATCGCTCTGGCGCGAGGGGAAATCGGCTGCCTTTTCCATTCTTACTTGTTCCGGGCAGAGCGCCAGCATGACGGAGGTTTCGATATCGCCGCCATGAATGTCGATTGCCTTGTCTTCCGGCTTCACCACATCGGCGGGCACGCCGAAACGGGTCCAGCTGGTGGCAACCGCCAGCATGCCGAAACGGGCGCGGGCCTCGGTGGCAACGATGGTCATCAGCGGTGAGTTGCCGCCATGGGCGTTCAGCATCACGAATTTGCGCACGCCTTTTTCATGTTCCGTCTTCGCAATGCCGAGCCAGCGTTCAACAGCTTCATCGTAATGCAGTGTCTTCGTGCCCGGCACATCCATGTGTTCGATGGAATATCCGACGGGTTCCACCGGCAGGAAGGCGACCGGCAGATGGGAAGGCAGGGCGGCGGCAAGACGGGCAACGATACCTTCGGCAATCAGCGTATCGGTCTCGAAGGGCAGGTGCGGTCCATGCTGTTCATGCGCCCCCAGCGGCAGCACGGAAATTGCACCTGTTGCGCGAAGATGCGGGTCTGTTACGTTTTCGTCGTGATAATGCGTGTATGAGTTTGGCATCTGGCAGTCCGCGCGTGCATTCGGTAAGGATTTCCAGCAACATATATCGGTTCCGCCACAGGGTAAAAGGCACTCGCATATGAGCAAGGACAAAACTGGGCATAAGGACAAGGGCGCCAAGAAAGAAAAGGGCGGCAAGAAAATAAAGGACGCCAAAAAAAGGGATGAGAATTTCAACCCCGAAGAACTGGCGCAATCCATCACCCAGGCCGCCCGTTCCATGCGCACGGCGCTGAGCCACAGCCTGGCCGAAAGCGGGCTTTATGCGGGCCAAGACGGCGTTATTCTGGCGCTGGCGCAGGAAGGCAGCCTGACGCCGGGGCAGATCGCCCAGAAACTCGGCGTCAAGGCGCCCACCATGACGCGCACCATCGGCCGCATGGAGGCACAGGGCTTCGTGGAGCGCAGCGGCGACGACGAGGATGGCCGCGTGACACTGGTGAAGCTGACGGAAGCGGGACTGAAAAGCGTCGAACACATCAACATCTCAATAGCCGATTGTGGCGCAAGGGCCATAGAGGGGCTTTCGGCCAAGGATGTGCGCACCGTGGTTAAACTTCTCAAGGCAATCGATACCAATCTTCAATGATTTGTTGAAATTTTTAAAAATAAAACTCTGTTTTGTGGGTATCTCTTAAACGGGTTGCGGATTTTGTTTAAATTGTTTAATTGCAATTTAAACAGGGACATCCGTCGCTGACATGCGTTTGGGAGGAATGCTGTGGCTCAAAAGGTCAAACTGTCCACGATTGCCGAAAGTCTTGGTCTCTCGACCGCCACCATTTCCCTTGCATTACGTGACAGTCCGCTGGTTGCTTCCGATACACGCGACAAGATCAAGGAACAGGCGCGGGCGCTGGGTTATATCTACAACCGTCGTGCCGCCAGCCTGCGCACATCGCGCTCCGGCATTGTTGGCGTGGTGTTCCACGATGTGATGAACCCGTTTTACGGGGAAATTCTCAAAGCCATCGAAAGTGAGCTGGACCGCAGCCGCCAGACCTTCATTCTTTCCAATCATTATGATTCAGTGGAAAAACAGCGCACCTTCATCGAAACGTTGCTGCAGCTGGGTTCCGATGGCATCATCATGTCGCCGGCCATCGGCACGCCGATTGAGGATATGACGCTTGCCGAAGAGAACGGCATGCCGGCCATTCTCGTAGCCCGTTCCATGGATGGCGTCGACATGCCGACCTATCGCGGTGACGACAGCTACGGCATTTCGCTCGCCACCAACCACCTGATCAGCCTCGGTCACCGCACCATCGCCATGGTTGGTGGTACCGACCAGACCTCGACGGGGCGTGATCGTTATCAGGGTTACGTCAATGCGCTGCGCAAGGCCGGCATCGAGGTCGATCCGAACCTGCGCATTCCCGGCCCGCGCTCCAAGCAGGGCGGTTTCGAGGCGGCGGTGCATTTTCTGTCACTACCGCAGAAGCCGACGGCCGCCGTCTGCTGGAACGATCTGGTCGCCATCGGCCTGATGAACGGCATTTCGCGTGCTGGTCTGGTGCCGGGTGTCGATATTTCGGTAACCGGCTATGACGATCTGGAGGAGGCGGCGATTGCCACGCCGGCGCTGACCACCGTTTCCAACGGTCAGGCCGAGGTGGGGCGTCTTGCGGCCCGCGCGCTGCTGGACAGGCTGGCGGGCAGCCATGAACCTGACGGCATTCACCTCATCAAGCCGGAAATGCGCATCCGGCAATCCACCGGGCCGGTGCGGCCGCGGGTTTGAGGCTTCAGACGATGGGAAATGGTGCGCGTTCTGTGCATTGCACCTTTCCGTCATCCCAGCCTTGAGCGGGAATCCAGCTACCGCGTGTCCACGCGGTAAAAAAAGACTCTCTCAGCCCAAAGACTTGGGCTGGCTGGATGCCGGATCAAGTCCGGCACGACGGTGAGGGGGCGCAAAAAATCGGCATGAAACTTCCGTCTGCCCCCATAGCATCCCCTTATTGCCCTTTTCACGGCGGTCTTTGTTTGAAAGGATCGTCGCCCAGAGGAGTGGTATGCGAGCGGTTCGCCTGCAACCCACTTCAGCATATTGGAATGTTATCAGGAGGAATATCCGCTCATGTCTGACAAAAAGGCCGTCGTTCTCGTTCCCGGCAAGATAAACCCGCGCGTTCTCGAACGCCTCGAAGGCAAGGTCGAGATTGTGACAGCGCCTGCCGGTGCCGAGCCGGTTCTGCCTGATGGTGCGGCGGAGCGCATCAATGCCATCGCCGTTTCCGGCGTCGTCAACGCAAAGTGGATCGATGCGCTGCCGAAGCTCGAGATCATCGCCAATTTCGGCGTGGGCTATGACGGCGTCGACGCCAAACATGCCGCCACACGCAACATCGTGGTGACGAATACGCCTGACGTGCTGAACGACGAGGTGGCCGATACGACGATCGCGCTTTTGATCAACACCGTGCGCCGTCTTTATCAGGCCGAGACCTGGCTGCGTGACGGCAAATGGGTTGGCGAAGGACCCTTTGCGCTGTCGCCGTTTTCGCTGCGCGGCCGCAAGGTCGGCCTTTTCGGCATGGGCCGCATCGGCCAAGAAATCGCCAAGCGGCTGGAGCCTTTCAAGGTGGAAATCGGATACCACACCCGCAGCAAGCGGGATGGCCTCTCTTACACCTATTACGGTTCGCTGAAGGAGATGGCGGAAGCCGTCGATATCCTGATCTGCATCGTGCCCGGCACGCCGGAAACGCATAAGGCGATCAATGCCGAAATCCTGACGGCGCTTGGGCCTGAAGGCGTGTTCATCAATGTCGGGCGCGGTTCCAGCGTCGATGAAGATGCGCTTCTGCAGGCGCTTAAGAGCGGTGCTGTGGGTGCTGCCGGTCTCGATGTGTTTTATGCCGAGCCGAAGGTGCCGGAAGCCTTCCTGTCGCTGCCGAATGTCTCCCTGCTGCCGCATGTCGCCTCCGCCTCGATCCCGACGCGCAACGCCATGGCCGATCTGGTGGCCGATAATATTCTCGGCTGGTTCAGGGACGGCAAGGTGCTGACACCGGTGCCGGAAACGCCGGTCAAGGGGTAATAGTTTACCGCCACACGCCCGTCACCCCGGACTAGATCCGGGGTCTAGCATGATCAAGTCTTTGATCATAAAAGACTCCTGTCACGGCGCAGACGCGCCGTGGCTGGATGCCGGATCAAGTCCGGCATGACGGAGGAGACGTTTTCGCCCTTTGTGGACGTTCTATTCCGCAATCTCCGAGCTTCCCACCCAACGCCCTTCGGCAAATGACCGGGCCATGGCGTGGATGCTGCGCTCGATCTTCAGCCCTTCCTCGAAATCGATGATATGGGCTTTTTTGCCCTCAATCGCCGCGATCAGCTCCCGGCATTCGATCACCTTCAGATCGTTGAAGCCGAGGCCGTGGCCGGGGGCGGGAATGAAGCGGTCATAGGGCTTGTGATGCGGCGCGGTGAGGATTGTTCTGAAACCCTGCTCCTCCGGGCGTCCGTCCGTGGTGTAGAGCTGGAATTCGTTCATCCGCTCCTGATCGAACAGGATCGAGCCGGTGGAGCCATAAATCTGGATGGCGATGCGGCCCTTGCGGCCCCAGGCGGAGCGATTGGCGATGAGCACGGCGGAAATGCCGCCTTCGAGCTTCAAAAGCACGCTGGCAAGATCATGCGTCTCGACAGCGCGCTCGCCGCCGCCGGCAAGCGGGCGAGTCTCATAAGGTTTCACCATGTCGGTGATGGCGCTTTCGGCATGGCCGAACAGGGCAAAGAGCAGCGATAGCGGATGCACGGCAAAATCATCCAGCGCGCCATAACCGGAGGAGGCTTCGCTCTTCCAGTAGAAGGGCTGGGTGGCGTCCGCCATGAAGTCCTCGTCCATTTCGGCGCGGACATGATAGACCCTGCCGATGACGCCTTCGTCGATCAGGCGGCGGATATGACGGATGACGGGGTTCTGAATGTAGTTGTAGCCCATCGCCGCTGCCTTGCCGGAACGGCGGGCCGCATCGCGCATCTTCACAGCATCGGCAAAAGCCGGCGCCATTGGCTTTTCACACCAGACATTCTTGCCGGCCTCAAGGGCGGCAATCGCCATTTCCGGGTGGAAGGCATTCGGCGTGGTGACTGAGATCACGTCGATCTCGGGATCGGATAGCAGGTCGCGCCAGTTGCCTGTCGAGCGGGCGAAGCCGAACTCGGCGGCTTTCTTCGCGGCAAGCTCGGGATTGACTTCCGCCAGCGTCACGAGGCGGGGGCGTTCCACATCGCCGAAGACGCTCGTGACGTTGTTCCACGCCAGCGCGTGGCATTTGCCCATGTAACCGGTGCCGATAAGGCCCACGCCAAGAGCGGCCATGCTATTCTCCTCCCGAGAGTTTTAGAATGAAATCAATGTATTGAGCGTTTGTTGAAATGTGACAGGCGAAACAAAGCCCCTCCGCCCTCATCCCTGTGCTTGTCACAGGGATCCAGCCAGCCCAAGTCCTTGGGCTGGGAAGACTCTCCCCGTCGCGCAGACGCGCGCCGGCTGGATTCCTGTGACAAGCACAGGAATGAGGATGTGAGTGAATTACGGATTATCCCGTTTGAAAATCCAGTCATGATCCGGGTGGTTCTTGAAGCGCCATTTGCGCATCGGCCCGGCCATCACGTTCAGATAATACATCTCATAACCATAGGGCGCGCCGCAGGGGTGGTGGCCCTTGGGCACCAGCACGACATCGCCGTCCGACACCGCCATGGTTTCGTCCAGCGAACCATCTTCGGTAAAGACGCGCTGGAAGCCGAAACCCTGCGCCGGGTTCAGCCGGTGATAATAGGTCTCTTCCAGATAGGTCATGTTGGGGTAGTTATCCTCATCATGCCGGTGCGGCGGATAGGAGGACCAGTTGCCTGAGGGCGTGAAGACTTCCGTTACCAGTAGGCTGTCGGCCACATCGCGCTCTTCCATGGCGATGGGGAAGATGTAACGCGTATTGGCGCCCTTGCCGCGCTCGGTGAGCTGCACGCCATTGGGGCCGATCTGCTGCGCCTCGCGGCTGCCTTTTTCGCCGGGCGCGGTGCAGACGCCGACGGTGCAATCGGTCGTGGCCGTCAGCGACCATTCGGAGCCTGCGGGCACGTAGACGCAGTGCGGCGGCTTGCGCTCGAACACGTTCATGCGGTCGCCGAGTTCACCGAAATCCTTATCCCCTGCGGAGATCGTCGCCTTGCCTTCGACCAGCACGAGAATGACTTCGGTATCGCCGGTTTTCTCCGCCGCCGTTTCGCCCGGCTTCAGGCGGTAGAGGCCGAAACCGACATAACCCCAATCCGCGCTTTGGGGCGTGATGTCGTGCACCTTGCCGCTTGTCGCGACCGGCTTGCGCAGAAGTGAGGTCATGGTGGTGTTCCTTTTTGGTCAGTCGTTCAATGTATCGGGCGGCTATTCCCACGTTTCCCTCATCCCTGTGCTTGTCACAGGGATCCAGCCAACCCAAGTCCTTGGGCTGAGAGGAGTCTTTCCGCCGCGCCGACGCGCGTCGGCTGGATTCCTGTGACAAGCACAGGAATGAGGGAGGAGGGGGTGCACCGGAACATACGATTCTAGGACGTATAGACGAATGCCCCCCGCTCAGCTCAAGCAGCCTGAGCCTTGTCCAGCCCCGCTTCGCGCGCAAAAGCCTTCAGCGATTTCAACCCGAGGCTCTGATATTCGAACGGGTTGCGCACGTCAGGGTCCTGTTCCGCCTCGATGACCAGCCAGCCGCTGTAACCATGCTCGGCGGCCACCTTCAGCACCGGCGGAAAGTTCACGCCGCCTTCGCTGTCGCCGGGAACGGTGAACACGCCACGGCGCACGCCTTCGAGGAAGGAAAGCCGCTCGCCCCGAACCTGATCGGCAATGGCAGGGCGCACGTTCTTGGCGTGGATATGGCCGACGCGACCCATGTATTTCTGCGCGACACGCACGGGATCGCCGCCGCCGAACAGGCAATGGCCGGTATCGAGCAGAAGGTGCGTCTTCGGGCCGGTGTGCTGCATCAGAAGGTCGATCTCGTCTTCGCTCTCGACCACCGTTCCCATGTGGTGATGATAAACGAGGGTGATACCCTGTTCTGCGGCAAAGGCGGCCAGCGCCTCGACGCCCGCGCCGAATTTGGCCCATTCCTCGGCCGCAAGGCGCGGACGGTCGACCAGCGCCTTGTTGTCATCGCCGTGGATGGCGTTCGAGGTCTCGCAGACGATGATGACCTTCGACCCCATGGCTTTCAGCAGGTCAAGCGCCGGCTGCATGGCCTTCTTTTCGGATTCGATGTCGTCGGTCAGAAGGTTCAGCGAATGCCAGCCGGAGACGAAGGAGAGACCGCGCGGCGAAAGCACGCCCTTCAGGCCTTCCGGCTCAGTCGGGAACTTGTGGCCCTTTTCGATGCCGTCGAAACCGATCCTGGCGGTTTCATCGAGGCACTGTTCGAGGCTGATATGCGCGCCCAGCGTGCGGTCATCGTCGTTGGACCAGGCGATAGGGTTGGTGCCGTAGCGGATCATCTTACTGTCTTTCCTTGACATGGTTTTCATAACGGGTGCGCGCCGGGCCGATTTCGGCGCGGTCGGAGACTTCAGGCACCGCGACATCCCACCAGTGACCGCCGGCCTGAGGGGTCGGATAGGGATCGGTATCGATCACGATCACGGTCGTGCGGGTGGAGGCGCGGGCGCTCGCGAGCGCTTCTTCCAGCTCGGTTATGGTGGAAACCTTACGCGCATCCGCCCCCATCGAGCCGGCATGGGCAACGAAATCGATGGCGATGGGGTTGACGTTGGTGTGGGCGTAGAGGTTGTTGAACTCCGCGCCGCCGGTCTCCATCTGCAGGCGGTTGATGCAGCCATAGCCCCTGTTGTCGGTGATGACGAGCGTGATCTTCACGCCCATGGCGACCGATGTGGCAAGCTCCGAATTCATCATCATGTAGGAGCCGTCACCGACCATGACGATCACGTCGCGGTCCGGCTCCGCCATCTTGATGCCGAGGCCACCGGCCACTTCATAACCCATGCAGGAGAAGCCGTATTCCATGTGATAGGAGAGCGGCAGCTTGGATTTCCAAAGCTGGTGCAGCTCACCCGGCATGGTGCCTGCCGCGCACATGACGACGGTATTGTCACGCGACTGGCGCTGCACCGCGCCGATGACCTGCATGTCGGTGGGCAGGCTGTTGGCGTTGTCTTCGCCCGGCGCGGCTGTATCGGCATCGGCCTTTTCGAACCATGCCGCCTTGAGACCGGCATCCGGCGCGGCAAAACGGTGGCTGCCGAGTGCTGCGGAGAGCTTTTCAAGCCCGATCTTGGCATCCGCCGTCAGGCTGATCGCATCATGCTTGGCGCTGTCATAAGGCTGGACGTTGAGCGCCAGGATCTTGCGGTTCGGGTTCTTGAACAACGCCCAGGAACCGGTGGTGAAATCCTGAAAACGGGTGCCGACGCCGAAGACCAGATCGGCCTTTTCACTGATGATATTGGCGCTTTCCGCGCCCGTGACGCCGACGGGACCGAAGTTGAGATCGTGATCCCACGCCAATGCCGATTTCCCAGCCTGCGTTTCGACAACGGGAATGGAATGGGTTTCGGCAAAGCGCTTCAGGGTTTCGGTTGCGCCGGCAAAATGCACGCCGCCGCCGGCAACGATGATCGGGTTCTTCGCCGCCTTCAGCGCGGCGACCGCATCTTCGAATTCCACAACATCCGGCTGAGGACGGCGCTGACGCCAGACGCGCTTTTCGAAGAAGCTGACAGGATAATCATACGCTTCCGCCTGCACATCCTGGCAGAAGGCGAGCGTGACGGGGCCGCAATCGGCCGGGTCTGTCATGGTGCGCATGGCGCGGGGAAGGGCGGTCAGCAACTGTTCCGGTCGCATGATGCGGTCAAAGTAACGGCTTACCGGGCGGAAGCAGTCGTTGACCGTCATGGTGCCGTCGCCGAAATCTTCGAGCTGCTGCAGCACGGGGTCGGGGCCGCGATTGGCGAAGACATCGCCGGGGATCAGCAGAACCGGCAGGCGGTTGACATGCGCGAGCGCTGCCGCCGTCACCATGTTGGCGGCACCCGGGCCGATGGAGGAGGTGACCGCCATCGCCCGCCTACGGCGCAGCTGCTTGGTATAGGCAATGGCCGCATGGGCCATGGATTGCTCGTTCTGGCCGCGATAGGTCTGCAGCTCGTCGCGAATGCCATGCAGCGCTTCGCCGATACCGGCGACGTTGCCGTGGCCGAAAATGGCCCAGACACCGGCAATATAGGTTTCGCCATGTTCATTCATCTGCGCGGCGAGGTAACGAACCATTGCCTGCGCAGCCGTCATTCTGATTGTCTTCACGCTGCCTCTCCCTTTTTGGCGCGCGCCTCATCCCATATGCGGCACAGGCTGGTATAGCGCTGCGCCATATCCTTCACCGCTTCCTGATCGGTGATCCTGCCACCGAGCCAGCTTCGCGCGGCATCTGCAAAAATCGTGCGGCCAACGGCGAAACCTTTGACCAGATCAAAACCGGCGGCAAGGCGGAAGCTCTCCTCCAGCTCGCTTTGCGGCGCGTCGAGACCGAGAACGACGATGCCGCGCACATAAGGATCGTTGCGATGCACGGCATCGCAGGCGTTCTTCCATGCGGCGCGGGTCTTCATCGGCTCCAGCTTCCACCAGTCGGGATAGACCCCGATCTCATAAAAACGCTCGACAATGCGGGCGGCGGTAAGGTCGTCGGTCGGGCCGACCTTGGAGGGAATGACCTCCAGCAGCATTTCCAGCCGGTTGCGGCGTGCGGCTTCGAACAGCCGTATCACGGTCTCTTCCTGCGCGGCGCGCATCTCATCTGTGTCGTCAGGGTGATAGAAACACAGAACCTTGACGACATTTTCAAGTGGCCATTCGGAGAGCCCACCAAAATCCTTGCCGAGATCGGGCTCCAGCGTCAGCGGGCGCGAGCCCGGCCATTCCACCGGACGGCCGATCCAGAGGCCGGAGCCGCTGGCGGCAAACAACGCATCGCGGCCAAGACGACCATCGCAGAGAATGCCATAACCCGCCTCACCACCGGCCACCTGCTGCGCGGCCTGAAGGCAGAGCTTCTTGAAAGCGCCGATCTGCTCGTGCTTGACGCCAAGCTCGTCGGCGATGGCTTCCAGCTGCATGCGGTGGTCGAAGGCGAAGACGCGCATCGTGTCCCAGTCGCCCTTGCGGTTGGTGGACCAGTGCACCTGCTCCAGTGCCTCGTCCTTGCGCAGCGCCTTGTTGCGAATGCCAGCCTTGAAGAAATATTGCAGCTCTTCCCAGCTCGGATAGGCCGGCGTGCAGCCGTGGCGGGAAACGGCGAAAGCGCCGCAGGCATTGGCGTATTTTAATGTCGTCGGCCAGTCTTCGCCGCGCAGCCAGCCGCGGAACAACCCGGCCATGAAACCATCGCCAGCACCCAGAACGTTGAAGACCTCGATCGGGAAACCTTCGCCCGTCTCGCCGTCGTCGAGACTTGCCGGGATTTCGCCGGTGAAGACCGAGGCCCCCATCGGCCCGCGCTTGCACACCAGCGTCGCGTTGGAAACCTTGCGCACGGCCTTCAGCGTCGCAAGCGTATCGGTGGAGCCGCCGGCGATGTGGAATTCTTCCTCGGTGCCGACGATCAGGTCGAAGAGATGCAGGGTGGATTGCAGCTTGGCGGTGACCTTCTGCGATTCCACGAAACGGCTTTCGCCGTCGCCATGGCCGGCCACACCCCATAGATTGGGGCGGTAATCGATATCGAGCGCGGTCTTGGCGCCATTTTCGCGGGCGAGTTTCAGCGCCTTCAGCACGGCCGCTTCCGTTTTTGGATGCGACAGATGCGTGCCGGTGGCGCAGACGCAAGCAGCTTCGGCAATGAAGGCGGGATCGATGTCGTCTTCGCTGAGCGCCATGTCGGCGCAGTTTTCGCGATAGAAAATCAGCGGGAACTGGTTCTGGTCGCGAATGCCGAGCAGCACCAGCGCGGTCAGCCGCTCCGGGTCTGTCCTCACACCGCGCACATCAACGCCTTCACGTACCAGCTGTTCACGGATGAAGCGGCCCATATGCTCATCACCAACGCGGGTGATGACGGCGCTGGCAAGGCCAAGGCGCGCAGCACCGGCGGCAATGTTGGTGGGAGAGCCGCCGATATATTTGGCAAAGGAGGCCATGTCCTCCAGACGGCCGCCGACCTGCGAACCGTACAGATCGACAGACGAGCGCCCGATCGTGATAAGATCAAGTTTTTTCAAAAGGTTCCTCCTTCGAGCCGCCCATTGCGGCGGCCTGCCTCACATGTTTGGAGCGATATCGGGCAAAGCTGCCCGCACCTTTCGCCATCCCGTTCCGGCAGGCCTCCTCCGCCCGCTGTCATCCGTCACGAGACGGACGAATATGGAATGCCCGTTTCATGGATTTGGATCATAAATTCTATTTTTTCCATTTTCAATAAAAATATTCAGGCTGTTTTGCGGGTTCCCACAGCCACGGCCAGCGTAATCGCCAGACAGAGGGTGGCGGAAAGGGAGCGGAATGCACCAAAATCGATCTCCGTGACCGTCAGAAGCGTTGCGCCGGATTTTCGCAGCGGATTGACGGCAGAATCAGAGAGCGCAACCACCGGAATGCCATTGGCCCGGGCCGTTTCCGCCAGTTCCAGCGTCTCAGTGGAATAGGGGGAGAAGGTGATGGCGATCAGCGCGTCATCGCTGGAGATGGCGCTGATATTGCCCAGCCCGCCGACGGCGCTGTGCAGAACCGCCGGAACCTTCATTTTCTCGAAGGCATAGGCAAGGTAACTGGCTATGGGGAAAGAACGTCGCAAACCGACAATGTGGACGGTGCGCGCGCCAGCCAGTGCCGAAACTGCCTCGTCAAGCTGCCGTGTATCGACCGATTTCAGCAGCATTTCCAGCGAGGAACGACCAGCTTCGACAAATTCCGCAAGCAGGCTGGAGGCACTTTCATCGCCCTTTTCACGCAGATGGTCGAGCCGTGTGGTGTAATCCGGCCAGCCGCCGACATAGGAATCGCGAAACAGGCGCTGCATTTCCGAAAAACCGGAAAAGCCCATGATCTGGCAAAACCGCATGAAGGCCGAAGGCTGCACGCCAGCACCCTCTGCCATTTCGGCGACGGTGGAAACGGCAATGCGGTCCTGATTGGAGGCGACATAATCGGCGCATTGCCGCAATCGTTTCGGCAGCCCCTCCGCAACCTGGAGCAACCGCTCCTCAAAAGCCTTCACCGATTCTGGCGCCTCGATTGCCGTCATTGTCGTTCCTTTATGCAGACTGAAATCGTGTGCACTTTAACTCCAGTGGAATTTTTATTCCATTGGGTTTTTTAGGAACGAATAAATGAGGTGTCGTGGGTCCGTTGTGGGCACAGTTGATCCGACGCCCTCATTCCTGTGCCTGTCACAGGGGTCCAGCCAATGCGCATCTGCGCGGTGGGGGCTGGAAACCTGTTCTGGTTTTATTTCGATGCACTCAGTGCAGCCCGCCAACGCCAAGATGCGTATCGACAATATCCGGGTTCTCCGCAAGCGCGCTGGACGGCCCTTCCCAGACGATGCGGCCGCGTTCCATGATGATGGCGTGGTCGGCGAAGTCGATGGCCATCTGGATACGCTGTTCGACGAGGAGAATGGTCATTTCGCCCGATTGCGCCAGTTTGGAAAAGGCCGCCATCAGCTCCTCGCAGATGACGGGTGCGAGGCCTTCGAGCGGTTCGTCGAGAAGCAGCACACGCGGCTGTCCGAGAATCGTGCGAGCGGTGGAAAGCATCTGCTGTTCGCCGCCGGAGAGTTGCGAGCCGAGATTGCGGCGGCGCTCCTTCAGGCGCGGAAACAGCGTATAAGCTTCCTCGATCGCCGACTTCGGCCGGCCCTTGAGGCCGACGAAAAGGTTTTCCTCAACGGTGAGTGTTGGGAAAACATCACGGGTCTGCGGCACGTAACCGAGGCCGACTTTGGCGCGGGCAGCACTCGGCAGGGCGGCAATGTCCTGTCCGCCGAGGCTGATATCGCCGGCAAAGCGCTTCGTCTGGCCGGCCAGCGTGGCAAACAGGCTGGTCTTGCCGACGCCGTTGCGGCCGAGAACCGCGAAACGCGAGCCCGACGGCACGGAAAGCGACAGACCCTCGATGACGCGGGTGGGGCCGTAACCGGCGGTGAGGTTGACGATTTCAAGCGGCGCTGCGGGCATCGGCGTAACTTCCCAGATAGGCTTGGCGGACTTCCGCATTGCTGGTGACATCATCAGGCGAACCATCGAAGATGACCGCGCCTGCGGCGAGCACCACCACACGTTTGGCAAAACGGAAGACCAGATCCATGTCATGCTCGATCATCAATATGGCGAGATCGGCCGGCAGCCGGTCGAGCGCCTGCTCGATGCGCGCCGTTTCCGTGGAAGGCACGCCGGCGGCCGGTTCGTCGAGCAGCAGGATTTTCGGGCGAAGCGCCATTGCAAGCGCGATCTCGATCAGCCGTTGCTGGCCATAGGCGATTTCGCGCACGCGGGTTTCGGCAAGCGCCAGAAGGCCGAGCGTGCCGAGAATGTCGCGCGCTTCGCTCATCACCGCAGGCATGGCGCGGTACCGGCCGAAAATCCGGCCCGTCCTGCCTTCCCGTTGGAGAATGGCAAGCGCCACATGCTCCTCCGGCGTCATGTCCTGAAACAGCCTTGTGACCTGGAAGGAGCGGACGAGGCCGCGCTTCACCCGCTGGCTGGCGCCGAGGCCTGTCACGTCTTCACCGGCTATGCGCACCGTACCGGCCGAGGGCTTGATGTTGCCGGTGACGAGATTGACGAAGGTGGTCTTGCCGGCGCCATTGGGGCCGATCAGCACCGTGCGGTCTCCCGGCGAAAGCGACAGCGAGACATTGTTGGTGACGACGAGGCCGCCAAAATTTTTCTTGAGGCCGGAGACTTCGAAAATGGCGCTCATTTGCGACCTCCACGGATGCGCGCAATGATCTGCTCACCCGCGCCATAAAGCCCGCGCGGCGCAAAAAGCACGACGGCAATCAGCAGCAGGCCGACAATGGTGAGCCAATGGAATGGATTGGCGGCGGAAACGACATCTTCGAACCACATGAAGGTGACGGTGCCGATCAGCGCGCCATAGAGCGAGCCTGCGCCGCCCAGCACCAGCATGACCAGCGCTTCGGCCGAAAGCGTGAAGCTGAGACTGTCGAGCCCGACGACCTGGGTGGAAATGGCGTTCAGTGCACCGCCAATGCCGGCGACGACGCCTGATATGACGAACATCTTCAAAATCGTGCCATTGACCGAGCCGCCCATGGCCTGAATGCGGATGCTGTCCTGCTTGACGCCGCGACACAGCATGCCGAAGGGCGAGTGGACAATGACCCTGAGGGCGAGAAAAACGAGGAGCAGCAGACAGACGCCATAGATATAGGCGGTGCGGCCGAAAAGATCGAACTCGAAGGTGCCGAACAGGGCGTCCGGCGAGACGCCGGCAAGGCCGTCGCTGCCGCCCGTCCAGTTCGACGCCTTGTTGGCCGCCTCATGGAACAGATGGATGACGGCGATGGAAAGCACCAGCTGCGGCAGGCCGTGGGCACGCAGCAGAACAGTGCCGGAGAGCAGCCCGGCGACGCCGCCTGCTGCGGCGCCGATGGCGGTCATGAGCAGCGGATCGGTGATCTCGAAATGGGCGGCGGCGATGCCGGCGGCATAGGCGCCCGCACCGAAGAGCGCCGCATGGCCGAGCGTGGCGACGCCGCAATACCCTGTGACGAGATCGATCGAAAGCACGAGAAGCGCAATGGCGATGATGCGGGTCAGAAGCGCCAGATTATCCGGAAACAGAAAGTAGCCGATGATGGCGGCGGCGATGATGAGGAGCGGCCCTGCGACAGCGCGCAGCGGCGAGCGTGTTTTCGGGATCTCTGCCGTTTCAGTCACGTCGTTCATGAGCACCGCCATCTCATTTCGCCCTTCCGAGAAGGCCGCGCGGGAACAACGTGATGATCACGATGACCGCCAGATAAAAGAAGAATTCGCCATATTCAGGGGCGAGATACCGCCCGGTCGTATCGATGGCGCCGAGCAGCAGGCAGGCGATCAGTGCGCCGGGGATGGAGCCCGCGCCGCCGACCGAGACCACCACGAGGAAGGTGACCATATAGCGCAGCGCATAATAGGGTTCGACCGGCAGCAGTTCCGCACCGATGACGCCGCCCATTGCGGCAAGACCGACGGCGATGGCGAAGCTGACGGCATAGATGATTTCGGTGCGCACGCCCAGCGCCGCAGCCATCGCGGCATTGTCCACCGCCGCTCGCAGCTTGATGCCGAAGGCCGTCTTTTCGAAGGTGAACCACAATGCACCCGCCACGGCCAGACCGCAGGCAATGGCGAAGATGCGGTGGGTCGCAATGGTGCGGAAGCCGAGATCGGTCGGGCCAGCCAGCTGCTGCGGCAGCGGAATGGTCTTCAGCGTCGGGCCGAAGACGAAATTGGCGATGCCGATGATGCAGAAGGTGATGCCGATGGTCATCAGCACCTGCGTCAGTTCAGGTGCGCCATAAATCCGCCGGTAAAGGAAACGTTCGAGCGGTATGGCGATGATAATGGTGCCGACGATGGCAACGAGGATCGCCGCCGCATAACCGAGACCGAGGCCGTGGGCGGCATAAGAGGCGAGGTAACCGCCGATCATGGCGAAAGCGCCATGCGCCAGATTGACCACCCGCATCAGTCCCATCGTCACCGAAAGGCCGATGGAGATGATGAACAGGACCATGCCATAGGCAAGCGCATCGATGAGGATGCTGAAGACCGTCTGCATGTTGAAAAACTCCTCCCGGTGCTGTAACGCCCGTCCGGGCCGGAACCGAACCGCCGCAAGGCGGCTCGACCGTTTCAAGAATGCCGCCCTTTTGGCGGCGAGGCCGGTATCGCCGGTTATTTCGCGGCGGTGAGACCCGGATCGCCCTGTTTTTCGAAGGTCTGGACTTCCTTGTTGTAGTAGCTGCCGTCATCGGCCTTGGCGACTTCGCGCAGATAGATGTTCTGCGTGATGTGGCGGCTTTCCGGATCGATGCTGACAGGGCCGCGCGGGCTTGTCCAGGAAAGACCCTTCACCGCCTCGACTGCCTTTTCCGCATCCTGTTTGCCGCCGGTGGCCTCGATCATCTTGCTGATGACATACATGCCGTCAAAGGCGCTAACGGCAGGGAAGGACAGTTCCTTCGGATTGCCGATCGCCTTGGTGGCGGCTTCCACGAAGGTCTTGTTCTCAGGTGAATCATGCGAGACGGCATAATGGAAGGTCGTCTGCATGCCGAGTGCGGCCTCGCCAAGTGCCGGCAGGTCGGATTCCTGCGTGAGATCGCCCGGCGCGAAGAGCTTGACGCCAGCGGATTTCAGCCCGTTATCGTTGAAGGCCTTGACAAAGCCGAGCGTGGTCGGGCCTGACGGCAGGAAGGCGAAAACCCCTTGCGCGCCGGAATCCTTCACGCGCTGCATGATGGGGCTGAAATCATTGGTGGAAAGCGGCATGCGGATGGTTTCCACCACCTCACCGCCGGCGGCGGTAAATGCCGCCTTGAACGCGTTTTCGGCATCGACGCCGGGGCCGTAATCGCTGACCAGCGAAATGACCTTCTTTACACCGCCATCAAACGCCACCTTGGCAATGGGGGTGGAGGTCTGCCAGGTGGTGAACGAGGTACGCACCACATAGGGGCTTTTGGTCACGATGGCCGAGGTGGCGGCATTCATGATGACCATCGGCACATTGCCCTGCTTCAGAAGCGGCGTGACGGCCATGGCGTCGGGTGTGAAATAGAAGCCAGCGAGATATTGCACGCGTTCCTTCACCACCAGTTCCTGTGCCAGCGCCTTGGACTGCGCCGGATCGGCCTGCGGCACATCGCGATAGACGACCTCGACCGTGTCATCGCCAACCTTGTTGCCGGGAAGGGCGAACCAGGCGTCAATGCCGGCCTTGAAGTTCTTGCCCTGCAGCGCAAAGGGGCCGGAGAACGGACCGACCACGCCGACCTTGATTGTCTCGGCATAAGCAGCAGAACTGAAGCAGATGGCCGCGATTGCGGCGGTGATCCGTAATTTCATTGATTTTCTCCCAATTGATCCGTGGCTCCCATCCACCGATCCAGGCTGCCAGATTGATGAGTGCGGTGACCAAAGTAAAATGAAATAAGGGGGGTAATAAATAACCTGACGGTTATCAATCCCGGCTTCATCTGCTTCCGTCTGCAATGGGATCACACAATAGGCATCGCCGGGTGATTCTGAATACGAAGCCCGCCGGCGACCATCGCGGGCGGCCTTTCTGGAAGGTGCCGCGTCTGGATGTCCCGTTATCAAACGGCTGCGGCCGGTGACGGGAAGACACGGATTTCATGCGCGCAAAATGATATGCCTTAACCAGTTCTAAGGGGATTGTTCGTAGTCTCTCGAAGCATATTTTGAAATTTATTTGGTGTCTGATGGGCGAATATCAAAATAAGGCTGTTGAGCTGATGCGAAATCGCGTCGGAGAAAGTATACTCAACAACAAGATCGAGCGCCGCGAGGCGTTTCTGCGCAAGGCGCTGGCTCTGTATCACGTCATGGGTGGTACGGCGGAGGGTGTTCAGGCGGCGACGAAGGATGTTGCAACCTTGCCGGTGCCGGCCGTCGACGTGGCCGTCGGCGATGTCATGTATAAGCTTGCCGCAATCGGCCATGTCGCCGATATCGATATCATTCAGGCCGGTTATAACAAGCTAGACGCCGCAAACCTGCATATCCTCAGCAAAGGCAAGAAGCTGTTGCAGAAACAGCGGGAAAACAAGCTTTCCGCCACCACGCCGCCGGCAAAATAAGCGTAATTTCGGTTCCTGCCCGCCAAAAGTGCGGTTCAGGGTATGCCCCAGCAGCAGGCTGGGGCAGAGGCATTTCAGGCGTCAGGCGATGATCGGAATCCAGATTTCCACGGTGCCCCGTCCCGTTTGCGGATCGAAACGTCGATCATACAGTTCGAAATCGGGGGAGCGGGCGGTTTTGAGGCCGGCATCGGGCAAGGCTTTGTTCCAGATCGTATAGACCGTTTTGGGAAGATCCGAGATATGGCCACTATGGGTGAAGACCGCGTAGGATTGCGCGGGTACCTCGATGTGATCCATGCCGGCTGTTTTCTTCAGCGCTTTGACGCCGGCTAGATATGTGCAGTTGCCAGCTTCATCGGCGACGCTGCATACGCCGTAAGCGGCCCCGTATACCGCCTCCTCGACGTCGTTTTCACGGGTGTTAAAGGCTTGCCAGAGCGCCGGAATAGCGCCGTTGTTCTCCAGCGAACAGGCGGTGCTGAGACCGACTACCAGGAAGGCGTCGGCGCTGCGCATTTCCGGTGGCTGGACTTTGACGAACATGTCGTTCTTCATTTTGAATGGCTCCATGAGGTCAAGGGATGAGGTTGATCGGGCCTTGCGAACAATGCTCGGTAATATGTTGAAATAATTCGCAAAGGCTCGTGTGAACGCCTCATGAGACCCGTATCCCGCACCAAGCGCGACGGTGAGGATGCCAGCATCGCACTGCGCGATGGTTCTGGCCGCCTCGGAAAGCCGACGCGCCCGGACATAAGACATGATCGACAGGCCGGTGGAAAGCTGGAACAACCGGCACATATGATGTGTGCTGATTGCGCAGCGGTCGGACAGGACCATCAATGTCAGGTCTTTGTGCAGGTCGGTCTCGATCTGCCAGATAAGTTTGTCCAGGGCGGGCATGGGGTCTCCTGTGGTTCACACCCGCATCATGCAAAACCGCTCCGCTTCATGCTTGATCGGGTTTGACTTGTTGTCGCGAATGGACCGGACAATACAGGAGACATCCGAATATTTGTCGGATGTCGCGCCGCTGCTTCCAAGTTGACCGGGTGCCAGCGCGCCCGAAGGTGAATACGCTGGCATGGGGCCCTTACATGGCGATGTCAGGCGACCTGCGGTGACACAATCTCCTGCCAGGCATCATAGGCCGATAGAACCGTTTCCATCTGTGCAGTATGGCCGGTGATGAAATCATCGCCATAGATCGTCTCATCGGGATATTCGGTAATCAGCGTCATCGGCACGGTGTGGCGGTCGTCGATGGACGAGAGGCACGGGAAGCCGTTGATGATGCGGAAACCGGTTTCGCCGGCGTGGATTTCATAAAGCGCGATCTGGCGATTGTTGTAGTCGAGCAGCCCGGGAATGGCGCCGAGATGGCGGGTTACCCTGTCGAGCAGGGCTTCGGCCTGGCTTTCCCAGTCGGCATGATGGCGGATGATGAGGAAAAAGCCTTTCGGCAGTGTCCACATGGCGAAGTTGCGCGGCACATAACCTGATAGAGGCCGGGTCCATTCATGCGAGGGATAGCCGTGCAGGTTCACATGCAGGCTGGCACCGCTCATCTCCTGCGCTTTGAAGCGGATTTCCTTCTCGTTGAGATGGCTGCCTGAATTTTCCGGCGTGCGATATTCGAGATCGTCGCCCAGCGCCGTGTAGCGTGCCGCATGGTGCATATGACGGGGATTGTCGATGCGCAGCCGTTGGTGCAGGGCGTAGCCGTCAGGGTTTTCCAGCGGCGATATGGTGAAATGCGCACCCTTGCGCTCTGCAAGCTTGCGGGCGGCGCGGATGGCGCCGGCGATGCCTGTCGTCTCGTTGGGGTGCTGGCCGCCGCTCACCATCACGGCGGCATCGCTGCCGGCGATGTAACGGGCGGCAAGAATGCGGCCGGAACGCGAGCGGGCATCGAAGGCCTCGCCGCCGATCTCCGATAGCAACCCCGCAATCTGACCTGCGGCCACCGGTTCGCTGGCCGCATCGATCGTCTGCTCCTTGCCATCGAGGAAGGCGGTGGTGAGCGCACGGGTCTCGATGCGGACCGAAACCTCGCCATTGCTCTTGACGATTTCCGGAACGATCTGGCCGGGTTTCAGGCCGCGGTCACCCAGCGGCCGGCCCGATTTTTTCTGGAAGAATTCCAAGAGCGAGAAATAGAAATCCTCATGCAGCGCTTCACGCAGGCTGACGACTTCATCGCCGACCGGTAGCGACAGGTCTTCGGCCGGATGCGCAGCGCGGATGTTCAATTCCTCGAAATAGGGTTCTTCATTACCCCAGTCGTGGCTGGCGACTGCTTTAATGGCCGCTTCGAAAAGCCGCTCGTAATCCGTCTCCAGCCGCTCGCCGGTCATATCGCCCGCAAGACGGAACCAGCCGGTGGGTGAGACATTGGTTTCGCCGACGATATCGTCGTGAACCCGGTTTGGAGCCAGAACCTTCAGTGTCTCCGTACGGTCGCCACGCTTGAGTGTCAGGTCATAATGGAAGGCATCGTCCTTGCGGGCGATGAAGCCTATCTTCGCATCGCCGACCAATGCCGCCAGCGGATAGGCCTCCAGCCGGAAACGGTTGGCAGGCGCGTTTGCGTGCACCGGGTAACCCACCTCGATGCTATCGACGCCATCAAGATTGATCTCTTCCAGAAAGGTGAAGAGAAGCGGCTTGTAGGCGCTGCGGATACGGGCGCTGACGCCCTTTTTCTTCAGCCTTTCTTCGGCCTCGCGGCGGCTTTTGGCATCATCGAAGGTCCATGCCTCGAAGGATTGGCCGGGCGCGGCGCGGGCGACAAGTGCGTCCAGGGTGCGTTCGAAGGTCTGTTCGAAAATCTGGCTCATCGCTGTTACCTCGAGGTTCTGCCTGTTGGGTCAAGGCTGTCGCGCAGCCAGTCGCCGAGAAGGTTGAGGCCAAGCACGGTGAGGAGAATGGCGAGGCCGGGGAAAACGCTGACCCACCATGCCGTCTGCAGATAGGTGCGGCCATCCGCCAGCATGCCGCCCCAGCTCGGAATGGTCGGATCGACGCCGAGGCCAAGGAAGGTGAGGCTGCTTTCCAGCAGGATGTTGTTGGCGACATTCAGCGTCATCAGCACGATGACGGGGCCGATGAGGTTCGGCAGCAGGTGCTGGAGGATGATGCGCCAGTCCTTCACGCCGATGGCGCGGGCGGAAAGGATGAATTCCCGTTCCCTCAGCGTCAGCACCGAGCCGCGCACGAGGCGGGCATATTGCACCCATTGAGACACGATCAGCAGGATGATGGTGTTGGTAAGGCTGCCGCCGACAATGGCGATGAAGGTGATGGCAAGAAGGATGAAGGGCATGGCGAGCTGGATATCGGCAAAGCGCATGACCAGCATATCCCAGAAGCCGCGATAATAACCGGCCACGAGGCCGACAGCGACGCCGAAGATGACGGCGCCGATGACCGAAGTGAAACCGACCAGCAGCGAAATCTTGCCGCCGGCGACGACGCGGGCGAGCACGTCACGCCCCAGCGGATCGGTGCCGAGCGGATGGGCGGCGCTGGCAAAGGGCTTGGCAAGGCGCGCCATCAGGTCGATCTTCTCCGCCCCACCGGGAAACAGCACGTCGGAAAAGAGGACGGCAAGGCAGATGACGGTGGTGAGGAACGCGCCGAGAACGAATTCGAGATTGGTGAAGCGCGACAGGCGCGAGGTTTTGGCAGCCATCGTCACTTACTCCGTGCGGATGCGCGGATCGACAAGCCCATAGGCGATATCGACCAGAAGGTTGATGCCGACGATCATCAGCGACAGCACGGTGATGACGGCCTGAAGCACGGGATAATCACGCGCGCCGACCGCATCGAAAGCCAGCGTGCCGAGACCCGGCCAGTTGAAGACACGCTCGATGACGACGATGCCGCCGAGCAGCCCGCCGAATTGCAGGCCGAAATAGGTAATCAGCGGAATGGCGCAGTTGCGCAGCGCGTGTTTGTAAAGCACCTTGCTTTCGCTGAGACCCTTGGCGCGCGCCACCATCACATATTGCGAACGCAGCGTATCGAGCATGGCCGTGCGCACCAGGCGCACATTGGTGGCGGTCAGGATCACACCCATGGTAACTGATGGCATGATGTAGCTGGCAAAACCGCCCATGCCGCTTGGCGGCAGCCAGCCGAGCGTGATGGAGAACAAGAGCACCAGCATGGTGGCCAGCCAGAAATTCGGGAAGGACAGGCCGACGAGCGAGAAGATGCGGATCACCTGATCGGCCGTCTTGCCGCGCGAAGTCGCCGCCTTGATGCCGAGCGGGATCGAAAGCGCGATCGACACCGCCATCGAGATGAAGGCGAGCAAAAGCGTGGCGGGCAGGGCGTCGGCAATCAGCCGCGAGACCGGCGTGCTGCCGGTGAAGCTGCGGCCGAAATCGAGCGTTACGAGGCCCTTCAGGAAGCTGAAATATTGCACGAAGAACGGCCGGTCGGTACCGAGCGCCGCGCGGATGCGCGCCAGATCGTCTTCCGTCATGCTGCCGCCGCCCTGGAACATGGTGACAGCCGGATCGCCCGTCAGGCGGATGGCGAAAGAGACGAGAAGGGTGATGGCGATGACGACAAAAATCGCCTGCAGCAATCGCTTGATGAGGAAACCGGCCACGTTTTTTACCTTGCGAGGAAACGGGGGAAGAGAAATCCCGCCTTGCCCGCGAGAGGCGGACAAGGCGGCGTGTCAGAGGATCAACCCGCTTATTCGACGGTGACGTCGGTAAGCTTCAGGCGGTTGTCCGGCGGTGCGATGAAACCCTTGACCCGCTTGTTGATGCCGTAAATGGCATTGGTGTTGTAAAGCGGAATTTCCAGCGCGCGTTCGGCGGTATAGCTGCCGATTTCCTTGAGGATCTTTTCGCGCTCGGCACGGTCGGTCAGCGGGCGCTGGGATTCCAGCAGCTTGTCCAGCTTCTCGTCCTTGTCATAGGGGTTCCACTTTTCACCCGAGTGATACATGGAATAGGCCGTGTTGTCGTAATCGAAGGTCCAGCCGCCCCATTTCTGCTGGAACATCGCGCCGGTCTTGCCCTGCGGGATGATGTCGTTCAGCAGGACGTTGGTTTCGTAAGGCTTGATGGTGGCGGTGATGCCGACCATGGACAGATAGCTGGAAATGACCTGCGCCACTTCGTTCATAGTCGCGTCATTGCCTCTGATATCGATCTGCAGCGCCGCACCCGGCTTAACGCCGGCTTCCGCGAGAAGCTTTTTGGCGCCCTCGGGATCGTAAGGCAGTGGCTTCAGGTCGGCATCGTAACCGAAGGACAGCGCGCTCTGGAAGCTTGCAATCTCGGAGGCCTGACCGGCAAGGATCGACTTGACGATGGTGCCACGGTCGACGGCCATGATGATCGCCTTGCGCACCTTCGGATCGGCGGTGATGCCATCACGGGTGTTGAAGCGCAGCGCATCCACCGTCGGGCCGGGAACGCTGACGATCTCCAGCTTGGAATCGCCCTCGATAACCGGGATCATGCCGATCGGGATGGTGGGCGGAATGACGAGATCGACGCGGCCGGCCTGCAATTCGGCAACGGCGGTCGCCGGTTCGGCGATGAAACGATATTCCAGTTCGGAAAGCTTCGGCGCACCGCCCCAGTAATCCGGGTTGGCTTCCAGCTTGATGTTGGTCTTCGGCGCGTAGGAAACGAATTTGAACGCACCGGTGCCGATCGGGTTGAGGTTGAAATTATCCTCGCCCTTTTCCTGAATGTACTTCGGCGGAACGATCATGCCGCCATAACCGGCAAGCTTGGTCAGCAGCACCGGATCCGGCGCCTTCAGCTTCATGTCGACAGTGTAGTCGTCGATGACGTCGACGCTTTCGATGGCGACATAATTGGAGCGCTGCGGGCCCTTGGCACCCTGTTCGCCAAGAAGGCGCTCGAAGGTGAACTTGACAGCGGCGGCGTTGAAGGGTTCGCCATTGTGGAACTTGACGTTCTGGCGCAGCTTGAAGCGGATGCGCTTGCCCTCATCCAGCTCTTCCCAGGATTCGGCAAGGCCGGGCACAACCTTCAGGTCCGGGCCGCGATAGGTGAGGCCATCGAAAATGTTGGTGGCGACGGCAGCCCATTGCACGAGGAAAGTGTCGATCGGATCCCAGCTGCCCGGGTCCTGCGGGCTGGAAATGGTCATCTTGCCGGCGGCGAAAGCCGGTGCGGCGGTCAAGGCCGTGGCGGCCATGGCAAGCGCGACGAACGTTGTCGTCATCCCCTTCTTGATTATTGTCATCTACCTGTTCCTCTTCAGATTGTTGTGGGTCTGGTTGTTATTCAGGCGCTCTTCGCGATGAAATGGCCTGGATTGATTTCCTCATGGGCGAGAATGGCCGGCTCATCGCCGACACGGCGCACGGGATTGGGAATTTCGCCCTCGATCATGGCGATGCGGCGCTCGATCTTGGGATCGGCGACCGGCACGGCCGAAAGCAGGCGGCGGGTATAATCATGCGTCGGGGTTTCGAAGACCTGCCGGCGGCTGCCCATTTCCATGATCTGGCCGAGATAAAGCACGGCGACGCGGTGGCTCATCTTTTCCACCACCGCCATGTCATGGCTGATGAAGAGATAAGCGAGACCGCGCTCGGCCTGCAGGTCCATGAACAGATTGATGATCTGCGCCTGAATGGAGACATCGAGCGCCGAGAGCGCCTCATCCGCGATGATGAGCTTCGGGTCGGAAGCGAGCGCGCGGGCAATGCAGACACGCTGGCGCTGGCCGCCGGAAAACTCGTGCGGATACCGTGATGCATGTTCGGAGCTTAGGCCCACACGTTCCAGCAATTCATCCACGCGCCGCCGTACGGCCTTCTGATCATTAATCAAACCATGGGTGTTGATTGGCTCGGCAATGGAAAAACCGACCGTCTTGCGCGGATCGAGCGAGGCGAAGGGGTCCTGGAAGATATATTGCACTTCCTGCCGCATGCGGAACCGTTCCGCCACCGACATCTCAGAATAGCTGCGGCCATTGAAGGAGATTTCTCCCGACACCGCCGATTGCAGCTGCTGGATGGTGCGGCCGATGGTGGATTTGCCCGAACCGGATTCGCCCACCAGCGCCAGCGTCTCGCCGGCATGAATGTCGAAGCTGACCTTCTGGACGGCGCTGCAACGGTGTGTCGCCTTGCCGAACAGGTTCTTGCGGATATCGAAACGAACGAACAGATCTTTGACCGACAGTAGCGGCTTGGCGTCATATTTTGCGGTGTTCTGCACGCGTTCCTCGCCAACCACCACCGGCTGGCCGTCCTGCAATACGGTGAGCGGCAGGCGCTTGGGAAACTCTTCGCCTTCCATGCTGCCGAGGCGCGGAACGGCGGAAAGCAGGGCGCGCGTATAGGGGTGCTGCGGATTGCCGAAGATATCCTTGACCGGACCTTCCTCGACCTTCTTGCCCTTCCACATGACGACGACGTCATCGGCCATTTCAGCCACCACGCCCATATCATGGGTGATGAAGACCATGCCCATGCCGAGCTTCTTCTGCAGGTCGCGCATGATGTTGAGGATTTGCGCCTGAATGGTCACGTCCAGCGCCGTCGTCGGTTCGTCGGCGATCAAGAGCTTCGGTCGGCAGGCGAGCGCCATGGCGATCATCACGCGCTGGCCTACATCGTCAATCCCCCCGGCTCAAAGGTCAGGGTGCATCAGCATACCGATTTTGGCCAGGGCGAGATCGACTGGGAGACCTTCTTTGCGACGCTCGCCGACATGAAATTCGACGGCGTGCTGTCGAACTGCGTGTTTGCCTGGGAAGATCGTGTCGATGACAGCGCGCGGTTCATGCTCAGCGAAACCCGGCGATACGTCGCCAAATACTGGAAATGAGGTTTTTCAAATGACTGTCAGAATTGGTGTCGTCGGCACCGGCGCAATCGGGCGTGATCACGCCCGCCGTATCAACAAGGTTCTGGGCGGTGCGAAGATCGTCGCTCTCAGCGACGTCAACCGCGCATCCGCCGAGGCGGTCAAGAACGACATCGCCCCGGATGCCGTCGTGTTCGCCACCGGCGAAGAGCTGGTCGCATCGCCGGATGTGGATGCCGTGCTCGTCACGTCATGGGGTGCCACGCATGAGCAATATGTGCTGGCGGCCATTGCCGCCGGCAAGCCGTGCTTCTGCGAAAAGCCGCTGGCAACAACGGCGGAAGGGGCAAAACGCATCGTCGACGCCGAGGTGGCGCATGGCAAGCGGCTGGTTCAGGTGGGCTTCATGCGCCGTTATGACGCCGGTTACGTGGCACTGAAACAGGCCGTCGATAGCAAAATCGGCGCGCCGATCATGGTGCACGCCGCCCACCGCAATCCAACGGTTCCGGAGCAGTACGTTACGCCCATGGCGATCCATGACACGATGATCCATGAGATCGACGTGCTGCGCTGGCTGCTTGACGATGACTATGTTTCGGCGCGCGTTCTCTTTCCCCGTTCGGCGGCCAGAAGCCATGCGCGGCTGAAGGACCCGCAGATCGTCATTCTGGAGACGGCGAAGGGCACGATTATCGACGTCGAAATCTTCGTCAACTGCCACTATGGCTATGACATCCAGTGCCAGGTGGTGGGCGAGGACGGCATTGCCAGCCTGCCGGAGCCGATGTCGGTGCAAACGCGCCTCGGCGCCAAGCTGCAGAACGACATCCTCACCGACTGGAAAGATCGCTTCATCGCCAGCTACGATGTGGAGTTGCAGGACTTCATCCATGCGGCGGCGAAGGGCACGGCATCGGGGCCCAACTCCTGGGACGGCTACGTCGCCGCCATCACCTCCGACGCCTGCGTGGCCGCGCAGGAAACGGACGGGGCAGCCGTCGAAATCAAACTTCCCACCCGTCCTGCCCTTTATCAGTGAGGTCTTTCATGCGTTTTGCCATCAACCACATCACCGCGCCGAAGCTCTCCCTTGAGGCGTTCTTCGCGACAGCCCGCGAACTCGGCCTCACCGAAGTCGAAATCCGCAACGACCTGCCTGATATCGTCGGCACGGTGGAGCCGGCGGCAGTGAAGGCGGCGGCCGAAAAGGCCGGCGTGACGATCATCTCGATCAACGCGCTTTACCCCTTCAACGTTTGGTCGGGCGACCTGCCTGCGCGGGCCGTTGCCATGGCCGATTATGCGGCGGCAAGTGGCGCGAAAGCGCTGGTCATGTGCCCGCTCAATGATGGGACGCCAGTGTCTTTTGACGATCTCGTCACGGCGCTGAAGGCCATGAAGCCGATCCTTAAAGAACGCGGCCTGATCGGTTTCGTCGAGCCGCTCGGTTTCCCGATCTCGTCGCTGCGCACCAAGGCCGAAGCGATCAGGGCCATCGATGCGGCCGGTGGCGGCGATGTCTACAGGCTGGTGCATGACACCTTCCATCATCACCTTGCGGGAGAGACCGAATTCTTCCCCGAACGCACCGGCCTCGTGCATATTTCCGGTGTGATCGATCCTGCCGTCTCCGTCGCCAGCATGCTCGACGCCCACCGCGTTCTGGTGGATGGCGACGACCGGCTGGAGAATATCGCCCAGATCAGGACGCTTGAGGCGGCCGGTTACAGAGGGCCTTACAGCTTCGAGCCCTTCGCGACGGAAGTGCACGAGCTGAAGGATCCGGCCGCTGCCGTAAATAGCAGCATCGACCATATCTCCCAGGCGCTCTGACCGCCTCGCCGCCCGCGGTTCGCCGCGGGCGGCGTTTCTTGCGGGGGATTAAAAACCCAGAGAAATCAATTCCGCATTTACGGATGATGCTGTAATCTTCCGGCGACGAGAGAACAGCAAACAGGCACGGGTATTTTTCAGATCGACTGCGTGGGGCAGGCTTTCTGCCCGCACCGTCCTAAGTAGAGTGGTTGAATTTCCCCTTTATGAAAATAGACAGGAAAACGACGCTTAAGGACGTGGCGCGGGAGGCGAATGTTTCGCTGAGTACCGCTTCGCATGCCCTCAACGGCACCGCACCCTTGACCACGCAGGTTCGCGAGCGGGTGCTGGAAGCGGCCCGGACGCTCGGTTATCTCGAAAACCGCCGGCAGAAGGCGACGATCGCCACTCTGCGTGTCGTGTTGCTTGCCATGACCAATGATGCAGCGCCGCAGAGCGATCTCAATATGGTCAGCTGGACGATGCTGAACGGCTTCCGGCGTGAATGCGAGAAGCGCGGCATTCGCATCGTTCCCTTTGTCAGCACGACGAGCCGGCTCGATCCCGTTGCCGTCGCGGAGGCTGCCGATGCCGACAATGTCGATGGCATCGTGGTCCTGAATGATGACAGGGCGCAACTGGTCGAGGCGCTGTCCGCGCTTTCCAGGCCGGTGGTCCTGATCAATGGCGAAGACCCGGCCATGATCGTCGATACGGTGACGGCCGAGAACCGTTTTGGTGCGCGGCTCGGTATCGAGCATCTGCTCTCCCTCGGGCATCGCAACATATTGCATGTCACCTGGAAGGGCCGTACGACGATCCGCCGCCGTTATGATGGTTATAGCGACGCATATCTCGCGGCAGGCCTGACCGTTCCGGCCGATATGGTCGTCGAGGTGGAAAGCTACGAGCCGGAATGGGGCGAGGCCGCCATCCGCCGCCTGCTGGCCGAGACACGCCCGCTTCGAAACGCGACGGCGATCTTCTGCGCCGCCGACAATCTGGCGCTCGGCTGCCTGAAGGCGTTGACGGAGGCCGGTATCCGCGTTCCCCATGATGTCTCGGTGCTTGGTTTTGACGATATCATGCCGGCGGCCTTCAGCGCGCCGCCGCTCAGCACCATACAGTTGCCCGCCGACAGGCTGGGCGGTGCCGCCCTTTCACTTTTGGAACAGCGGCTTATGGCAGCTGATCCCACCCGACCGGCGCACCGGCTGGAACTCGGCTGTCGCCTCATACTAAGGGGTAGCATCGCTCCGCCGCCAAAATAGGATCGTCGGCCCCTCTGCGGGCTGGTGGAGAATGCCTGTTGGGCGACTAATTTTCTCGCCGTCATGCCGGACTTGATCCGGCATCCAGCCGACGCGGCTCTCGCGCGGCGGAGAGACCCCTTCAGCCCAAGGACTTGGGCTGGCAGGATACCGGCTCAAGGCCGGTATGACGGGGTGGAGAGGTCTCGGTACTACATCATCCAATAGTCGAAGCGGCTATGCTTCAAAGCGAGCGTCCTCAAACCCCGCCTCACTTCATGCCTGTTCCCGCAATGCCTGTCGTGATGTAACGCTGCAGGAACAGGAATACGACGGTGACAGGCGCCAGGCTGAGGAAGGTCATGGCGAGGATATAGTGCCATTGCACCGAGAACTCGCCCTGGAAGGCGTTCAGCCCCACCTGCAGCGTGAAGTTTTCGCGGCTGCTGAGAACGATTAGCGGCCAGAGGAAGTCGTTCCAGCGCCAGAGCACCGAGAAGATGGCGAGAACCGCAAGCGCCGGCGCCGTCAGCGGCAGGATGATGCGCCAGAAGATGCGGAATTCGCTGGCCGCATCGACGCGGGCCGCCTCGATCAGCTCGTCCGGGATGGTCAGCATATATTGCCGGAGCAGGAACACGCCGGTCGGCGTCGCAACCGTCGGGATGATGACGCCCCAGAGATTGTCGACGAGGCCGACGCCGACGATGACGAGATAGGCCGGCACCATGACAACGGTGAGCGGGATCATCAGGGTCGAGATGATCAGCACGAAAATCGCCTTCTCGCCGCGGAAGCGGTATTTGGAGAGGGCAAAAGCGGCCATGGCGTTGACGATCAGCGTCAGGACGGTTGCGACGAAGGTGACGAAGACCGAGTTCTTGAGGAAGGTCAAAAAGCTGAACCGGGTGAGCGGATCGGTGAAGTTCTCCGTCGCGATGGTCAGTTTCTGAACCGGCGTTATTTCCCGCGTATCGACGCTAACCGGCGGACCGGGATTGGCGGGGTCCACCATCTGGGCTTTGAGGCCGATGCGACGGACCATGGCCATCTCCCGCTCTCTGCCGTCGATGGGGGCTTTCCAGAGGCTGAGCGGTTTGTCGTAACCCTGCACTTCCACCTGCACGGCGGCGCGCGGCAGAAGGCTCGGCGGAAACCGGGTGATTTCGGCTTCCGGTTTCAGCGATGACATGGCGGCCCAGACGACGGGGATGAGGACGGCGAGCGTGCCGCCAATGAGCCAGACCCATGAGAGGATATCGGTGAGGCCGATGCGGCCGGGGCGGCGGGTGCGTGTGAGGAAGGAGACGGCGTTGGACATGGTCAGGACTCCATCTTTTTGCCAAGGCGCAACTGCACCAACGTCAGCGCGAGAAGCACAAGGCCCATCAGAACCGATGCGGCGGATGCAAGGCCGAACAGCCTCAGATCGCTGCCGAAGGCCATCTGGTAGATATATTGCACGACGAATGTATTGGCTGTTCCCGGTCCACCACCATTGGTGAGAACCCACGCTTCATCAAATATTTGCACCGATCTGATCATCAGAAGGATTAGCACGACCAGCAGGTTGGGCCCAAGCAGCGGCAGGGTGATGCGCAGCAGGGTGCGCCGGGGCGAGGCGGCGTCGATGGCGGCGGCTTCATAGAGGTCCTTCGGGATGGCCTGAAGGCCGGCCAGCAGGATGAGCGTATAAAAGCCCATATGGAACCAGACCGAAACGACGACCACGAAGAACCGCGACCAGCCGACATCCAGCAGGAAGATTTCCGGCGGCACGCCGAGCATCTGGAAAAAGGCGTTCAGCAGGCCGTTGCGGTCGAGGAACCATTTCCAGATGAGGCCGATGACGACGGGCGACAGCAGGACCGGATAAAAGAACATGGCGCGGAAGAAACCGCGTGCGGCAATCGCCCGGTTGAGGATGAGAGCGGTGATGAGCGCGACCAGCAACGTGGCGACAACGTTGAAGCCGACGAACCACAAAGTGTTCCAGATCGCCGTCCAGAACAGCGATTCCCGGCAGCTTCCGGGGTCCATGTAGCTCTGGCAATCCAGCAGCTTGCCGAAATTTTCCAGCCCGACAAAGGGGCGGTCGGTGATGAGAAGTTCGGTGCCGCCGGTGAAGGCGTAACCGACGGCAATCGCAATGGGCAGGAAGGTGAAGATGCCGAACAGGACAAGGTTCGGCATCAGGAAGATATAGGGCATGCGCCTTTTGCCGATCAGCCGCTCGATGAAGTTGAGCGGCACTTCGGCAATCGCCATCACGGCATCGAGCGCACGGTCGGACAGTCTCGCAAGCTTCGGATTGGCCATGCTAACCTCTCCCTTCGCTGTCGAGGCGCGGCAGCGCCAGTTCGGTGGCGGGATCGAAGACATGCACCTTTTCCCACGTTGGCATGATCTTCAGCACCGAGCCGGAAGCGGGGGCGAAATGGCCCGCCTGATGCACGATGATCTGCTCCTTCTCTCCCTGAAGATTGCCATAGAGATAGGTCTCGGTGCCGAGGCTTTCGTGATACTGCACCTCGAAGGGCAAGCCGGCATTGTCGGAGATGGTGAAATGCGAGGGGCGAATGCCCGCGAGAACCGCCTGCCCGGGGCTGACGGCTGCCGGATCGATGAGGCAGGGCAGGGACACGCCATAACCGGTGTCGATGGCGATGCCGCCGTCACTGCCCTTGGTGATGGTGCCCTTCAGCATGTTCATGCGCGGCGAGCCGAGGAAGCCGGCGACGAAGAGGTTGCGCGGATTGTCGAAAAGTTCGAGCGGGCTGCCCACCTGCTCGATGCGTCCGGCGCGCAGCACCACGATCTTGTCGGCCATGGTCATGGCTTCCACCTGATCGTGGGTGACATAGATCATCGTCGTCTTGATATCGCGATGCAGGCGGGTGATTTCGGCGCGTGTCTGCACGCGCAGCGCCGCATCGAGGTTGGATAGCGGTTCATCGAACAGGAAGATGTCAGGCTCACGCACGATGGCGCGACCGATGGCGACGCGCTGGCGCTGGCCGCCGGAAAGCTGTTTCGGCTTGCGGTCGAGATAGGGTTCGATGGCGAGCATGCGCGCCGCCTCGTTGATGCGGCTTTCGATTTCCGCCCGCTTGAAGCGCAGGTTTTCCAGGCCGAAGGCAAGGTTCTTGCGCACGCTCATATGCGGATAAAGCGCGTAGGACTGGAAGACCATGGCGATCTTGCGCTCGGCCGGCGACAGCGCGCTGACATCGCGCCCGCCAATGCCGATGGTGCCTGACGTGACATCCTCAAGGCCGGCGATGATGCGCAGCAGCGTCGATTTTCCGCAGCCCGAAGGGCCGACGAAAACGACGAATTCGCCGTTCTCGATCTGAAGATCGATGTCATGCAGCACATGAACGGCGCCGAACGCCTTGTTGAGGTTTTCGAGTTTCAGACTTCCCATCACCTGCTCCCTTCGGACAAGTTCGTCATCGCGACGATCTCTTGTTTGTTCCAGCCCTCGGGCAAGGGCATCGTTCTTTTAATGGCGACATCACGCGCAGAAAATCCCTCTACGCCGGCAAGGTAGACCGCAGGCATTCCGCCGGGATAATCCTCCATTCCGACGATCCTGCCCTCAGCATCCTGCGTCCAGGCATTGGCGCGGCCGGCGGCATGGGGGCTTGGCGCAATATCCGCATTGGTTGGGCGCAGGTCATATTGCAGGCCGGTGCCGAGCTTGCCCGGCTGCTGCGACAGCGTGATGCGCTCCAGCCGGACATTGTGAATGCCGGCCTTCGATGTGGCGACGAGGTTGATCGCGCCTTCCATGGAACCGCTTAAGTCTTCCACGACCAGATTATCGACGCTGCCGGCCTGACGCTCGGGGCGGCGGTCGACGACGGTGACGGTGACCGCTTCACCCGAACCCCAGAAGCCGCCCGGTGTTTCGTGGCACTCGGTCTCGATTCTTGAAAAGCGGATGTTGCGCATCGCGCCGCCATCGCGGGAAAACAGGCCGACACCGCGATTGGACTGGATAATCCTGCAATCCTCGAACGCGACATTGGTGAAATCGCCGAAGGATTCCGTGCCAAGCTTCAGCGCGCAGCTCATGCTGGAAACGGTGCAGCGGCGAACGGTGATATCGGCGCAGGCGCCGACCGCCTTGCCGTCCGGCCCGGCGCTGGTCTTCAGGCAGATGCCGTCATCGGCGGTCGAGATGAAGCAATCCTCGATCAGGGCGCGCCGGCAGGCATCGAGCACGATGCCGTCCGTATTCGGCAGACGGCGGTCGTTTTCGACGCGCAGATTGCGGAAATGAAGGTCTTCGCAATCGACCATATGCAGCGTCCACATCGGCGAACCGGTGACGGACAGGTTTTCAAGGCGCACATTGCGGCAGCTTTCCAGCACCATCACGCGTGGGCGTTTTTTCGCCGGGACATAGGTGCCCATGGCCTTGTCGTCGCCGACGATGAAGTTTTCACCGCCGGCCTCGATGCGGCCGGGGCCGGTGACGGCGATGTCATGCACGCCGCTCGCGATGATCATGCCGCGATCGGAATCTTCGGCAATCACCGAAACCCGGGTGAGGGCGTAGGCGTTGTAATCGGAAACGGGGGCAAGCACCGCATCTTCGGCAAGGTGCAGTTCCACGCCGTTTTTGAGATGGAGGCCGGCGCTGACATGACGCCCGGCCGAGAGAGACACGCGCCCACCGCCTGCGGCTGATACGGTATCGATAGCCTGCTGGATGGCCGCCGTGGCATCAAGGCCACCCGCCGCGACTGTGATATACTGACTGATGTTCATGATGCTCACGATGCCTTTGGCCTTTTCAGAAAAACGTCGATCAGGAGCAGCATCGTCAGTGCCTGCCCATAAGGTGTCGGCAGGTTGGGGATGCGCCGGTAGAAGTCGAGATCGTGGCCCATCGGCGTGCCGTCGGAAACGCCGTGGACGACGCCTTCATCGTCGATATTGCCAAGCACCGCCTTCAGCGCCCGTTCCGCATGCGGGCGATTTTCTTCTCCGAGAATGCCGGCTTCGATGCCGCGCAGAATGCCATAGGCGATGCCGGCCGTCGCCGATGTCTCGACTGGCGAGGTCGGGTCATCGAGAAGTGTGTGGAACATGCCGTCCTCGCGCTGATATTGCCTGAGCGACCGCACCTGGCTTGCCAGCACATTGGCGAGGAAACGCCTGTCCTTTTCGCCAAGCGTCGGCACCAGTTCGAAAAGCTCGGGAATGGCGACGGTGATCCAGGAATTGCCGCGCGCCCAGAAGGCGTCAGCGAAATTATGGCGTCCGTTGAAGGTCCAGCCGTGATACCAGAGCCCGGTGACGGGGTCCGAGAGATAACGCGTATGGATCATGAACTGGTAGACCGCCTCGTCGATCCAGTCCTGACGTTTGCAGACAACGCCGGCGCGGGCGAGGAACAGGCAGGCCATGAACAGCGTGTCGTCCCAGAGTTCGCCCTCATTCAGCCGCTCCTTGACGACATGCTGGAAGCCGCCATCTTCGGTTTTCGGCAGTTGATGCACCAGCCAATCGGCCCAGTCTTCCACCAGCGCCCGGAAATCCGGCCGGTCGACATGTTCGGTGAGGATGACAAGCGGCAGCATCGGAGCGGAGCTGTTGATCTGGCGCGGCGGCAGGCCACGTTCGATCTGCCAGCCATACCATGTCACGAGGTCGTCCAATGCCTTCCGGTCGTTGGCGGCGAGCGCCCGGCGCAGGAAACCGTAAAGGCCCACACCCACTTCCCAGTCCCACTCATCGAACTGGATCTTGCCATCGGAACTGCCGCTGACCAGACCTTCCTGAATGCCCTTGAGGCGGCTGAAGGCGGCGGCGACATTGTCGATCGTCGTCCTGAGAGTGTCTTTTTCCATGCTTGGCTGGTTCATCTGTCAATTCCGCTTAGGAGTAGAATGGTCGTGCCGCGCCGCCCGATGCGGGATCGGCACTGTCGAAGGTGATTTCGGGCTGGGGCTGGTCGTGGTCGAAGGCCATGGCCTGCCCGCCAATGGTGAATGCGCCGTCCCAGGTCAGGGTAAGCTCAGCTCCGCCCGGCGGTGTGACCGAGAGCAGCCGGCTTTCGGCATCGAAGGTGATCTGCGTGGCGAGGATTTTTTCCCGAAAACGGGCAAACTCAGCGACATCCCCGCAGCCGACGATGCCGACCCAGCCGGCGCGGCGGCCGGGCGATCTGATCTCGCGATTGGCGGTAGCACCTGTGCTGACGGGCTGAAGCCCGTTGGTCGCATAAAGCGCGGCAAAGCCGCGGCCCGAGCGGGTGATGAGCCAGTTGCCCTCCACCAGCACTTCGTCCAGCCCGTCGCGGCCGAGATAGGCATGGGTCCAGTCATTGCGGTGATCTTGCGTATCGAAGATCAGCATCGCCAGATCGCGATGCTGCGCCACGCGCGGCAGGATGCCGCTTCCCGCCCAATAGGAGGGGCGCTGCGTGCCCCACGGATCGTCTTCGCCCGGATGGTTGACCCAGAGCCGCGCCATCGGGTGGCCGGCAAGCTTAATGTCCATGACGTGCTGCTGGTGGCCCTTGCGGCCAGTCTTGTGATCGACAACGGTGGAAAGCTGGGCGGCCTCGTTCTTGAAGAGCACGAGCTTGCCGGGCTCCAGCCCCTGCGCATACCGCGCCTCGACCACACGGCCGGTCTCCAGCTGTGAAAGGGCGGCGAGATGCGCCGGGGGCAGGTAATCGCCGCAGCAGAACATCGGCAGCGAGGCGACGCCATTGTTCAGCCAGCCCTGACCGAAGGCGACCTCTGCAAAGGGCGCCAGTTCCGTCAGCGGCCCGGCGCGCAACTCCTTGTCATAGGCTCTGCCCTGCGAGCCGGAGGGAACGCCACCGAGCGTATGGAGCGCGATCATTTCGAAGATGAGATCAAGCTGGTAGCGGGCGCGGACGGCAAGCTCCGGTCCCGCCCAATGTTCGATGGCGAGAAGGCCGATGAAATCCACGGGGTAATAGGCGGCCGAATTCCATTCGGCCAGCCCGTGCGCCTCGACGCTGTCGAACCAGCGCTCCAGCCGGTCGGCGGCCAGCGCCGCCTGTTCTCTGCCGGTGCGGCCGGAGGCGGTGAAGACGGCGTCGGGCAGATAGTGTCCGGCGAGCAGTTGGCTGGTGTGGAAGCAGAGAACATGGTTCTCGCTCCAGAACCACATGACGTCATTGCCCGGCTCGTCCACCCAATAGCGATAGCCGAGGATCGAGGCGTTGATCCGTTCCAACATCTCTTTCGGCAGGCGGTCACCATAGGCGCGTACCAGCCAGAGAAGCGGTATCATGACGAAATCGGAGCAGTCCTCGCGCCGGTCGATGGAGCGCAGCGTCGCGTCAACAATGCCGCCGATCGTCTTGATGTCATCGCTGCCGGTGGCGACCATCGCCAGCGCGCGGCCGATGCGCCAGGCGCCAAAACGGGCACTGAAGGACAGGGCCGCCTTTTTTCGCTCGTTAATATCGGCATTGGGGGCTTCCGGCGCGATATCATGCATGAAGGCTGCGTCGATAAGGCGGGTTACTGTTCCCGCTCCCGAGCCCATGGTGATTTTTACGCCGTGATACCCATCCGAAATGCCTGTCGTTTCGGGGATTGTCAGCGTGGATTGCCCGGCCTTCAGCACGGTGTCCACGTCCGCAAGCGCAGCGCGCTCATGCCCATGGCTTTTGACAGTGATGTGCACAGGCAGGTCGCTCGCAGGGGCTGCTCCGAAGACCAGCTCAAGGGCCGTGCCGCAAAACACGTCGCGTGCCGGGCGAACATCGCGCACCAGCGCGGCAAGACGCTTTGTTTCTTCCCGGTCGAGCGGCACGGGCAGCACGACGGTCAACGGTGCGGCGTCGATAACCTCAAGCTCGAAGAACCAGATGATGTCGCGTTCCGCCAGATCCTCGCAGAGCAGCAGCACCTCGTTGTCGCCGGCCGCGAGATCGAGCGTGATGTCACGGCTGCTTTCGACATTGCGGATGAAGGGTTCGAACCGGACCTGTTCAACCCCGCCCACCCAGATGCGGACGCCGCCGCAGGTGCGCAGCCGAAAATGCGCCTGTCTTGCCCCATCGCTGCGGAAGGTGCCCTTCAGCCAGCGCTGCACATGGGTGGGAACATGCCAGAAACCGGTGAATTCGACACGCCGGTTGGAGCCCGGCAGGTTGAGGTGTGACACCGCAAAGCCAGTCTCGGGCGCGACGTCGCGGCCGATCATGGTCTGCTGGAAGGCCTTGCGGCAGGGCAGGTCGCCCACATCCACGAAACCATTGATGAAGCGATAGTTCACGCGGTCTTCGGCGGGGGCCGCGGTGCCGGGAAACGACGCCTCCACAAGATCGGAGACGATCCAGGCGGTCACCGTTTCGCCGTCTGCGACGGTATATGTCGGCTGCGAGGCATTCGCCGCAAATGGTCCATCCGTCATAATGGATCGCCTCCCTTCGATCTTTATGAAATTATTTTCACAATTCGATTTTCGCTTTTTCGCGTCGATTTGTGCGATTTACCCAAAACAAACAGCTTGACGTTTATTCTGTCAAGCCGCAAAACAGGATAAATCGAACTAAGCAGAGGAGCTTTCGTTCGATTTATGAAAATATTTTCATTTGGGAGGATGAGCATGATGAAATTGTTTTCGGGCGTCAGCGCCCTGGTAATTGCCTCCGTCGCCGGTCTTGCGGCCGCGCAGGCCGAGACCCGCACGATCACTTTCCTTTTTACGGATGACGACCAGGGTTATGTGCAGCGCATGGCCGAACTCAGCAAGGAGTTCGAAGCGGCCAATCCGGGCGTGAAGGTCAATTTCGTATCGTCGGGTTATGACGCTGTTTCCAAGCAGCTGCCGGTGCAACTGGCGGTGGGCGAAGGTCCTGACATCGCCAAGATCACCGACTGGCAGCTAGCGCCCTATTATCTCGACATGCGCCCCTATATGAAAGACGCGGAAGCCTTCGCGAAGCTGCACGGTTCCAGCCTCAACCAGCTTCGCCTGCCGAATGTCAACGATCCGCAGTCGATCAACGGTTACATGGCGTCGCAGACGCTCAACCTGCCCTTCGTCAACAAGACCCTGTTCGAGCAGGCGGGTGAACCCGTGCCCGGCCCGACCGCGAAATTCAGCGAGATCGTCGAGGCTTCCGCCCGCGTCGCCAAGGCGACGGGCGTGCAGATCCCCTTCACTATGGACCGTTCCGGCCACCGCTTCTCCGGCGGCGCCTTTGCTTATGGCGCGACCTATGTGAAGGACGGCAAGTTCAGCTTCCCGGACGATGCGGCGAAAAAATATATCGCCGATATCTATTCATGGACGCAGAATGGCAGCTTCCCCAAGGAAATGTGGGGTGCGGCGGGCGGTTCGCAGTACAAGAACATGGGTGACGAGTTCGTCAACGGCAATGTCGTGACCTATCTGGCCGGCAACTGGATGGTCAATCCGTTCCAGAACAAGATCGGCGACGCTTTCGAATGGACCGCAATCAACGCACCTTGCGGCGATGCCGGATGCTACGCCATGCCCGGCGGCACCGCCATTGTCGGCTTCAAGCGCACCAAATATCCTGAAGATGTGGCTCACTTCGTCGAATTCCTCGGTTCCGAAAAGGTGCAGCGGGAAATCGCCGAGAACTATGTCGTCCTGACGGGTGCCGAGATCGTCGATCCGCAATACAAGCTGAAGAGCGAAGACGCCAAGGCGGCGATGAAGGTCTTCCTCGACAACAAGAAGAACGTGCCGCAGGCCGCTCGCGATTTCGAACGCGCCAAGGGCGGCAGCGCCATGTATCAGCAGATTGTGCAGCGCATGAGCCAGCTCATCGTCGGCGAATTGACGCTCGACCAGACCTACAAGGTTCTGGAGGATGACGTCGCCAAGATCAACGAGGCGGTTGCGGTCAAGAAATAAGGGCCTGACCGTCCGCTTCCGGCGGAATGATGAAGCTCTCGAACGATATGCCCGGAGTGGTGCTCCGGGCATATCGCGCCGTTTCTTTCCGAAGGCGGCGCATTTTCGCTGGAGGAATTGCCGCAGGGAGCCATTCCCGGCGGCCCATCGAAAAACTGAAATACGCTCTGTTTAAACCTGACGATGAGGCGCGCGGAACGCCGCGCCGCCTGTTTTCGTCACGCGTCACTTGCTGAAAATCATAGGATTCGTCATGGCCAGACTGAAGATGTCATCTTTTCTTTCCGCACGCTCGAGCCTGCTCGCCTCCGTCGCATTGTTGATTCTGGTTCCGGGCGCGCAGGCGTTCGATCACACCGGGCCGGCAGGACAGGGTTATGCGATTACGGTGCCGGAACCGGCGGCAACATATCCGTTGCCGCTTGCCGACAATTATCGCAACCAGACCGGCAAGAATGAGAAGGGGGAGGCGGTTCGCGCCTATGATGACCGGGACAACCCGATCATCGAAATCCTCTCCGGTTTCAACCGCATCTGGACGCTTGGCGATGAGAAATGGGCGGATGGCGGCGCCAATGGCGATGGTCCGGCGGATTTCAGCCATGTGAAGATCGTCGATCCCGCCGTCTGGCAGGAAAACATGCGTTACGTGCTGTCCGTTACCGGTGAGAACCGCACCCGCGCCGCCGCTTTCGAAGCCTATATGAACGACCGGCGTTCGCAGGGTTACAGCGTCATCGACGGCATGGGCCCGCTCGCCGACTGGTATCGCGAAGGGGCGGGCGCGACGACGACCATCAATCATACGCTCGCTGATTTCGACCCGAATGAGGTCATCGCCCGCAAGGAAGACGACAAGGGCACCGAGGCGGGTGCCGCCGATAGCGAGCTGAAGGATTTCGTCGCCTTCATGAAGGTGATACGCGGCCCGGAGGGCACGACGTCGCCGGCGAAATATTTCTATTCCACACCACGGCCCTGGCGCATGAATGACAAAGGCGAAGTGATCGAGACCGGCAAGGAAACGATTGGCGACCGCAGCTTCGAAAGCCATGACAGCGATCCGGGCGTCATCGTGCCGGCGCTGAAATATGCGCGGGAAAATCGCGGGCGCGGCAAGGATGGCGGTTTTCCGAGCGGTCACACCAATGCCGCCTATCTCGCCGCCATCGCTTATGCCTATGCCGTGCCGGAGCGCTTTTCCGAATTGCTGACGGCTGCCTCCGAACTCGGTGAAAGCCGCATCGTCGCCGGCATGCATTCGCCGCTCGACGTGATCGGCGGCCGCATCACGGCAACGGCGATGGCCGCCGCCATGTTACAGGACCCGAAAAATGCCGAGGTGAAGAAGGCCGCGCATGCGGCCTTGCAGGCCTATTTCGCCAAACGTCTGCCGCAGGGCCAGTCGCTCATCGATTTCGCCCGTGGCGCAAAGCCGGATGTCGACCAATTTGCCGATGCGGCGAAGAACGGGGCGGATTATCGCAGGCGCATGACCTTTTCCTTCAGCCGCGACAAAGCCGTGGGCGATGCGCCGATGGTGGTGCCGAAGGGGGCGGAGGTCCTGCTGGAGACACGTTTGCCCTATCTCGATGCCGCCCAGCGCCGCGCCGTGCTGTTTTCTACCGGCATCGAGGCCGGTTATCCGCTGCTGGATGACAGCAATGGCTGGGGGCACATCAATCTGGTCGCTGCCGCCAGCGGTTACGGCGCGTTTGACGGCGATGTCGAGGTGACGATGGACGCTGCCGCCGGCGGGTTCAATGCGGCGGACAGATGGACGAACGATATTGCCGGGGCAGGGCGTCTCGTCAAATCCGGCAACGGAGCGCTGACGCTTGGCGGCCATAACAGCTATGGCGGCGGCACCATTCTCAGGGAGGGAACGCTGGTGGCGTCATCTGCCGATGCCCTTGGAACCGGCGGCGTGCTGGTCAGCGACGGCACGCTCTCGCTTGCGGGAGAGACGGATCTTGTCATCGGCGGCGACTATGCGCAGTCGGGCGGCACGCTGGCGGTCGACCCCCAGAAGACTGCGCTTCTGATCAAGGGCAATGCGGTGCTGGACGGCGCGACGCTGAAGCTCGCTTTCGATGGCGGCGCGCCGGCCGCCGGCACGCGGTTCGACGTGATCAACGCCAACGGTCTGACCGGGACATTCGCCACGATAGATGCGGGCAATGTGAAGGTGCGGCCGGTCTATACCGGTTCGGCATTGTCGGTGGTGGTCGAATAGGCCGATGCAAGAGGCCTGCCGGGCACGGTTTAAGCAGCCGCGCCCGGGGCTTCGGTTCAAGAATTCTGCCGTCGCATCAGCAGGAAGATGACCGGTGCGGCGAGCACCGAAACGATGGCGGCAATGATGAAGGAGGCCTGATAGCCGAATTTTTCGGCAATCGCGCCTGCGCCCAGCCCGCCGATCATGCCGACAACGCCATCCATGCACTGGAACAGGGTGAAATCGACCCCGGCCTGCCGGGGGTCGGACCAGCCCATGAAGCAGGCGTAAAGCGCGACGAAGCCGATGGACATGATGCCCGACGAGCTTGCCACCGCAACCGCCATGACGACCCATTGCGAAATATCGCGATGAACGCTGAAATAGGCGAAAAGGCACAACATCGCCGTCTGCACGAAGATGGCGATGAGCAGGATTCGTGACGCCCCGTAGAGGCGTACCAGCGTTCCGCCGAGCAGCGCGCCGGCGAAGCCGACGATCATGCTGCCCACGCCATTCAGCGCGCCGATGGTGGCGAGGTCGAAACCGTAATCGACCAGAAACGGGCCGAGCATTGCCAGACCCCATTTCTGCGCGGCGACATAAACGGCCGCGACCAGAAGGCCGGTGCGGACTTCCCGTCGCTTGAGCGCGTTTTTGATCGATGGCAGGTGGTCCCGTGTTTGCGTGACCGTTCTTGCCGCCGGGCCGAGCAGGAAGGGGAGCGCGAGCAGGATGACCAGCCCGGCCATGACCAGCGTGGCGCTCGTCCAGCCGGCGCGCTCCACCAGCACCAGAAACAGGCCGGCGCCGATGGCGGAGCCGAGATAGGAGCCGCCCACCTGTGCGGCATTGCCCCAGCCATGATGCTCTTCCGCCAGCGTTTCGACCGCATAGCCGTCGCAGGCGATGTCGACGGTCGCCGTCACCAGCGCGATCGCCGACAGGATGGCGATTGCGACGGAAACCGGCGACGGGCCGGTGAAGGCAAGAACGGCGAGGCCGCAGGCGCAGGCGGCGATACCCGTGCCGACGATCACCCGCGACCGGTTCCTGCCGACGGGCGGCAGCCGGTAACGCTCCACATGCGGCGACCAGAGGAATTTCAGCGCCCAGGGCAGAACGACGAGATAAAGCAGGCCGATCTGGTCCAGCGGCAGTCCGGCGGTTCTGAGCACCGCCGGCAGGCCGAGAAAGGTCAGCCCGCCAATCACGCTCTGGCCGACATAAAGCCCGCCGACCGCCACGAAGACGGCGGCCGGCGACGGCTTGGTTGTGGCAGGGTTCTGCTGCAGCATCAGAAGCGATACCGGATGCTGCCGACGACCTTGCGGCCTTCGTCATAATAGCAGAAGCCCGTGGTGCAGACCTGTTTCACCTCGTCGAGAAGGTTGGTGGCGTTGATCTGCAGTTTCACGCCTTCCAGCGAGGGCAGGGCCTTGCCGAGATCGTAGCGCAGCGAGGCGTCGACGAAGGTGCGGGCCTCATTGTCAAGAATGGGGGTGTGCTGGTTGTCGCCGAAGCTCGATCCGACGTAACGAACGCCCGCGCCGATGCCGAGGCCTTCGAGCGCACCGCTCTGGAACTCGTAATCGGCCCACAGCGAGAAGGTGTGATAGGGCGAGGAATTGAGCTGCTTGCCCACCGTTTCCGACGTCAGTTTGGTAATTTCAACGTCGTTATAGGAATAGGAGCCGATGAGGCTCCAGCCATTGTCGAGCGAGGCCGTGGCTTCGAGTTCCACGCCGCGCGAGCGCAGGTCGAGCTGGCGCAGCAGGTTGATGCCGGACGAGGTCTCATAGACCGTCGCATTGTCCTGATCGAGATTGAAGAAGGCGGCGCTCAGCAGGGCGTTATATTGCGGCAGGGCATATTTCACGCCGAGCTCATATTGCTTGCCGAGCGTCGGCTGCACCTGTCCCGTTACCGTTCCCGTGGTGATGATGACGCCCGGATTGGCGACGAAGGAGGTGCCGTAGCTGATATAGGGCATCACGCCGCTGTCAAAGACATAACCGAGGCTGGCGCGGCCGGTCGTCTTGGTTTCATCGCCATCATAGATCGGACCCGCTGCGTCTCCGACGGTCTGGGTCTGATATTCGGTGTCCAGCCAGTCGTGACGAATGCCGGCCGTCAGGCGCCAGCGGTCGATTTCGACCTGATCCTGCGCATAGATGCCGAGCGTGTTCATCCTCTGCTTCAGTATCAGCGACACATCAGGCACATAGGTGAAGGTGTCGGTGAAGGGGCTGGCGCCGCTGCCCTGTTTTGAGGTGTAGGACATGTGGCTGAAGTCGATACCGGTCAGCAGCGTATGTTTCGCCGGGCCTGTGTCGAATTCTGTCTTCAAGTAATTGTCGGCGGAGACGCCTTCATTGTCCTCGATGGTGATGCCACGCGACCATGACAAGGCGCTGTTTGCCGATCTGATCGGACCAGTGCTACCGGGGAACGGAGAGGGTGGCGACAGCGCGGAAGGGTTTCCATGAACCGGTTACGACTTGCCCGGGACGCATTCAAGAATATGATGCGCGCCGCCGCGCGAGATCCGCTTTGGGCAGTCCTGGCTTTGCTTGCCATGCCGTTCCGGATCTGGAAACCGCTCGCCGGATTTATGTTCATCCTTATCATCGTCACGTTTGTGATCGGCATGGGCGGGCGTCATTTCCTCGAGCAAACGGGTTTCGGTCACGGCTCGCCTGTCTACATCATCCCCGATTTCCTCACCTTGCTGGCGCTTGCCGCTATCACCTTCCGGTTCATCACCGCTCCACTGATTTTGCATTTCGGGGACAGTGACGATGATACCCATGGCTCCGCCCGCTTCGCGACAAACAAGGAGATAGCCGCTCTCACCTCATCCGGCTCAGGCCTCCTGATTGGTCGTGATACGAAAACGGCCAAGCCTCTGCGCTATGATGGCCCGGCCCATCTCCTGACAATGGCGCCGACCCGTACCGGCAAGGGCGTCGGCACGATCATCCCGAACCTGCTGACCGCCGACCGTTCCGTGATCTGTGTCGATCCAAAGGGCGAAAATGCAAGGATCACCGGCCGTGCTCGTCAAAAATTCGGGCCGGTTCATGCGCTCGATCCTTTCGGGATCACCGGCAGACCCTCGGCAGCCTTCAATCCCCTGGCCATGCTTGATCCCCACAGCCTCGATGTCGCCGAAGACGCCAGTGCGCTTGCCGATGCTCTCGTGTTCGACGAACCGGGAATGGCGGGCGAGGCGCATTGGAACGAGGAGGCAAAAGCGCTGATTGCCGGGTTGCTGCTCGAGATCGTTTCGGCGGAACCTTTGCGATGCCGGCACCTCGCAACGCTTCGCGAGTATCTCACCCTTGCTCCGGAACAGTTCGCAGCGCTGCTGAAACGTATGCAGGACAGCGATGCGGCAAGAGGTCTTGTCGCGCGTGCCGCAAACCGCCACCTCGGAAAATCCGACCGCGAAGCCGCAGGCGTTCTGTCCGCAGCACAACGCCACACGCATTTTCTTGATTCACCGCGCATGACGGCCGTCCTCAGTCGCTCGGATTTCCGGTTTGCCGATCTCAAGCGCAGCAACATGACGGTGTTCCTCGTCCTTCCCCCTGATCGTCTCTCGACCTATTCGCGCTGGCTGCGTCTGCTTGTCTCACAAAGCCTGCTCGAAATGGCTCGCGATCCGACAAAGCCGGCGACACCGGTTCTTTATCTGCTCGATGAGTTCGCATCGCTTGGGCATCTGGCGCCGGTCGAACGCGCGATGGGTCTGATGGCGGGTTATGGTGTCCAGCTTTGGCCTATCCTCCAGGACATCCATCAGCTACGTGCCACATATGGTCATCGCGCCGGAACCTTCCTGTCGAACGCCGGCGTGCTGCAGGTCTTCGGCGTCAACGATCATGATAGTGCCCGCCTCATCTCTGATTCGCTCGGACAGGAAACGGTCGTGTTCCAGACGATGGCAAGAGCGCTCGATTCCGATAAGACCGGGATCTCCTACAGCCAACAGCACACCGGCCGGCCGCTCCTTACCCCTGATGAAGTGCGCAATCTGCCGGCGAAAGGACAATTGTTGTTTCTGGCCGGGCAACGACCAATTTTCGCTGAGAAGCTTGTCTACTTTGCCGAACCGGAGTTCAGGGAGATGTTTGACGCAGTCGAACGGATGCACAACGAAAAGGCAGTCCAGCATTTGAGACCTTGTGTACGCGGCGCTCGGGCTCTCTTCGGCGCAACGGGAAGCGGATAGATGAGCCTTCGTCCAAATTGCAGTCCTGTGGCGACGGTGGTATCGCGGCGGAGGGATCGTTTTCGACCGCGAGGTCTAGCAACGGGGTAATGACCTTGACAGGGCACCACAGGAGTCTAGAGGGGTTTTCATGATCATGTTGGGAGTATGAAAATGAAGACGCTGGCAGCCGTTTCGGCTTTTGTGGGCAAGACTTTTGCCATCTGGGTCATCCTGTTTGCCGTCCTCGGCTTTTTCTTTCCGGATACGTTCAAGCAGATCGCGCCCTGGATCGTAACGCTTCTGTCAATCATCATGTTCGGCATGGGTCTCACACTTTCGGTCGACGACTTCAGGGAGGTCGTGAAAAGGCCCTTCGATGTGACGATCGGCGTGCTCGGCCAGTTTCTCATCATGCCGCTTCTGGCCGTGCTGCTGACGCTTATCATTCCCATGCCGCCGGAAGTCGCGGCTGGCGTCATTCTGGTTGGCTGCTGCCCGGGCGGCACTTCTTCCAATGTCATGACTTATCTCTCCAAGGGCGATGTCGCGCTGTCGGTCGCCTGCACCTCGGTCACCACGCTCGCGGCGCCGCTGGTGACGCCATTCCTCGTCTGGCTGTTTGCGAGCCAGTTCCTGCCGGTTGACGGCTGGGCCATGTTCCTCAGCATCGTCAAGGTCGTTCTGGTTCCGCTCGCTCTCGGCGCCGCCCTGCAGAAGCTGCTGCCCGGTCTCGTCAAGACCGCCGTTCCGGCATTGCCGCTGGTGAGCGTCATCGGCATCGTCCTCATCGTTTCGGCGGTGGTCGGAGGATCCAAGGCATCCATCGCCCAGTCCGGGCTGATGATTTTTGCCGTCGTCGTGCTGCATAACGGCCTTGGCTATCTCCTCGGTTACCTCGCGGCAAAGGCAACGGGCCTGTCGCTTGCCAAGCGCAAGGCCATTGCGATCGAGGTCGGCATGCAGAATTCGGGCCTTGGCGCAGCACTTGCCACGGCCTATTTTTCGCCTCTCGCTGCGGTTCCGAGCGCCATTTTCAGTGTCTGGCACAATATATCCGGCGCAATCCTGGCGAACTGGTTTTCGGGCCGGGTGGACGCAGGCTCCGCCAACAAAGCCGCCTAAAGCTCCGCATTTGTCAGGTCGCCCGTCGTTCAGGCGGCCTGACCCTGCCTTAGAACGGCATAGTCTGACGTGCTACGGCAGGTGGATTAAGCCGGGCAAAGCCCTCCTGGCGCTGATACGGGAAATGCGGATAGGGAGCAGTCGTCTCGCTGGCCTCGTCCAGCGTCGCTATCTGTGCGGACGTCAGTTCCCATCCCACGGCATCGAGGTTCTGGCGAAGCTGTTCCTCATTGCGCGCGCCGATGATGACCGTGGAAACAGTCGGGCGTCTGAGCAGCCAGTTGAGGGCGACCTGCGGCACCGTCCTGCCGGTTTCTTGCGCGACAGCGTCGAGCGCATCGATCACGCGGTAGAGATGTTCATCATTAACCGGCGGGCCGAAGCTGGCTGTCTCATGCAGGCGGCTACCCTCAGGCAGCGGTGCGCCGCGGCGGATTTTTCCGGTCAGCCGCCCCCAGCCAAGCGGGCTCCAGACCATGGCGCCAAGGCCCTGATCCGCCCCGAGCGGCATCAGATCCCACTCGTAGTCGCGGCCAACAAGCGAGTAATAGACCTGATTGACCACATAACGCGGCCAGCCATATCGATCGGCGACCGCCAGCGACTTCATGATCTGCCAGCCTAAAAAATTCGAGACGCCGGTATATCGCACCTTGCCCGACCGGACGAGCGTATCGAGCGTCGAGAGCACTTCCTCAACCGGCGTGAAGGCATCGTAGGCGTGGAGCTGAAGGATATCGATATAATCGGTCTTAAGGCGGCGCAGGGCGTCATCCACCGCGCGCAGCAGCCGGAAGCGGGACGACCCGGCCTCGTTCGGCCCGTCCCCCATCGGCAGGCTGGTTTTGGTTGAGATGAGAACGCTGTCGCGCCTTCCCTTGACGGCTTCGCCAAGCACTTCCTCCGATGCGCCATTGGAATAGACATCGGCGGTGTCGAACAGGTTGACGCCGGCTTCCAGGCAAATATCGATCAGGCGCCGGGCTTCCGTGGCGTCTGAATTGCCCCAGTTGCTGAAGAGCGGGCCGGAGCCGCCGAAAGTTCCGGTGCCGAAACTCAAGACCGGCACTTTCAGGCCGGATTGGCCGAGATGACGATATTCCATAGGGCGTTCCTTTGTTGCTTCGAAATTGTCGCGGGCGGGGCTCTGGCATCACCGCGCTTTGTCCATCCCGTCATGATCTGGCAGATGAAGATTGCGATGCGTTTCAATCGCCGTCTGAAGATAGACGCTCGCTCTTCAATGAAATAGGATGCCGAAAATATTATCACTTGTGAGATGAAGTCATCATGGCGCGACTGGAGGTCAACCGGGCAGGGGAGATGGAGATCTTCGTGCGGGTCGTCGAACTCGGCGGTTTTTCCCGCGCGGCCGCGGCGGCGAACATGACGCCTTCTGCAGTGAGCAAGCTGATCGCACGGCTGGAAGGCCGCCTGGGCGCGCGCCTGCTCAACCGTTCGACCCGGCAGCTTCAGATCACGCCGGAGGGCTGCGCCTTCTATGAAAGGGCCATCCGTATCCTCGCCGATCTCGAAGAGGCCGAACGCGCCGCCGGTGAGGGCGAACAGCCTGTCGGCCGCGTGCGGATCAACACCAGCGCTTCTTATGCAACGCATATTCTTGCGCCCATCCTGCCACGGTTTCTGGCGCTTCATCCGGGCATCACGCTCGATATCGTCCAGACGGATATGGTGGTTGACCTTCTTGCGGAACGCATGGATGTGGCGGTGCGCGCCGGGCCGCTCAAAAGCTCAACTCTCGTTGCCCGGAAACTCGGTGAGACAGGGATGATCATTGCTGCCGCCCCGGATTATCTGCAGCGCTGCGGCGTGCCGCAAACCATAACCGATCTGAAAAATCACAATCGGCTCGGGTTCGGTTATGCCCGGTCAATCGACGGGTGGCCTTTGCGATGGCGAGGGCCTTCGCCATCTCGCCCTTGCCGGTGTCGGGTTGGTTCGCGCTGCTGCCTTCACCGTGCGGGAGGATATCGCCGCTGGCCGGCTCATATCGGTCCTCGATCACCTCGATACGGGTGAGACGGAGATGTTTCATGCCGTTTATGTCGGCCAGCGCGGGCCGCTTCCCGCACGCATCCGGGCTCTGCTCGATTTTCTCGGCGAGCACGGGCGAGTGAAATGACCTTCCGATGGCATCGGAAGTCGCGGCGGGGATGAAGACGGCAGGCGGCTGGAAAAAGGTGCATCCGGATGGCCGGACGCCTATGGTCTCGGACCGGACAGCGTGAAGGCGCCAGCCGATTCCAGCGAAATGTGTGTCTCGCCGGCAAGTGTGCTTGGTATCGCGCCGCAAAGGCTGCCAGTCGTCACGACATTGCCCGCTTTAAGCATCTCGCCGGTGTTGAATGCCGCATTGGCAAAGGCGACCAGCGGCGCGAGCGGATCGCCATTCGGATGTTTTACCCCGGCATCGAACAGCGATACCGACCCCTCGGTAACGGTGAGCTGCGGCAGGTTCTCGCCATTTCCGGCAAAGACGTCCCTGATGTACTTATCGACTTCCGGGCCGATGACGAAGCCGTGGTTGGCGAGACGATCCGCGAGAAAAAGCGGAAACGGCACCTGATTTTTCTCCACCAGCCTGTAGCGGAGAAGTTCAGCGCCAAGGTGAACCTTGTCGATAAATTCTCTCAGGTCGGCTCTCGTCAGTGGCCCCGCCGCCGCCGCAGGAATATCTGCCGAAAGCGTAAAGCAGATCTCGACCTCGATGCCTTCGGTGCCGTCATGCGGAAAAGAAGCGGCATTGGCTTCATCGACCCGCACACAATCGAACATAGGCGCCCCGATGGCCTCGCCATCCGCGCGGATCGCCAGTTTCCAGCCGGCAACCGGTTCTGCCCAACTTTCAGCAAAAGCCCGCTGGACCGCCATAGCCTCTCCAAGCGTACCGGGAATAAGACCCTCCGCCTGCACCGCCGCCAGAGAAATCTTCGCCCCCTCGCGGCTCGCTGTGATGAAGCTTTCCGCCAGTTTTTCGATTGCCGTCATTGCGTCCATGGTCTCCGTTGTTCTTGAACGCCAAAATGTTGTCACGATTTGACGTTCACTGCCAAGGCCATCAATGCCGGGTTTGACCACATCGCCGACTTTAAGGACGTGCGGCGAGGGCCACTGTAGAGCCAGTATCCTTCCTCGCGTGCCGCGGGCTTTATGAGAGAGCAAATGATAGTGTTTGTGGTTGACAGCGTGACAAAACATAAATTGAAGCGTTTGCTTCTGGGTTCCCTTAGCGTATTCGTCCCTACCAAGGCGTAGAACAGAGAGTTGACGCATGACATTGCAATTTCCGAGTATCGCGCAGACACTTGCCGAGGAGATCGGAACATTACGCAAATGGCTGGATGAGGACGCCCTGCCATTGTGGTGGGAGGCGGGGTCAGCCCGGCCGGATGGCGGCTTTTATGAGCGTCTCGGTCAGGATACGAAACCGGTTTTTTCCGACGACCGCCGCGCCCGCGTCCAACCGCGCCAGGCTTATTGTTATGCCGCCGCCGGCCAGCATGGCTGGCACGGACCCTGGAAAGACGCAGTGTTGCACGGGCTGTCCTGGTTCGAGAAGGTCTATCGCCTTGAAAACGGCCTTTACGGCAACCTGGCCGACCAGACCGGAAAACTGATCGACCCCTCCTTCGATCTCTACAACCAGGCTTTTGCGCTTTTCGCCGCAGCGCAGACAGCTGCGATCCTTCCCGAGCGAAGGAATGAGATGCGCAGCCGCGCGCTCGAAATCCTTGCCATTCTCGAACGCGACTACAGGCACCCCATCGCTGGCTTCGAGGAGGCGAACCCGCCGCGCACACCGCTTTGCTCCAATCCGCATATGCATCTTTTCGAAGCGATGCTGGCCTGGGAAGAACAGGATCGTGACGGCCCGTGGTCGGCGCTGGCGGACGAGATTGCCGGCCTCGCACTTTCCCGCTTCATCGATGGCGGCAATGGCGGCCTGCGCGAATTCTTCGCCCATGACTGGACGCCCTACGAGGGGGAGAAGGGCCGGATCATGGAGCCGGGCCACCAGTTCGAATGGGCCTGGCTTCTGGTGCGCTGGGGCAGCCTGCGTGGAAACGAAGGAGCGATCAGGAAGGCAAAACGCCTGTTCGAGATCGGCGAAGACCACGGTATCTGCCCGCGCCGCAAGGTGGCGGTGATGAGCCTTTACGACGATTTTTCGATGCGTGACGGGCTTGCGCGACTATGGCCGCAGACGGAATGGCTGAAGGCGGCGGTGCGGCTTGCCAGTGTGACTGATGGTGAGGAGCGGCAGCGTTACCTTGCCTCTGGTCTGAGCGCCATCGGCGCGCTGCAGCCTTTCCTTGACACGCCGGTCAAGGGCCTGTGGTTCGACAAATGGCCGGCGGACCGGCCTATGCTCGACGAACCGGCGCCGGCAAGCACGTTTTATCACATCGTCTGCGCCATCTATGAGGCCGAGGCCGTGCTGCGGTCAGGTATTGTTGACAAAGTGGAGTCCTAATCAGCCAACGAAGCGAATGCCGGATCGTTGAACCGCAGTTGCCGACCAAGCGTTGTCTCGCGTCTCGACCATCGCATGTAAATGCCGCTTTTTCAATGGTGCGTTTCATGTGTTGCGCGTCAGCTGGCCGCGTCACGATATGCACGAGAGGTAATGGAAAGTGGAATTCGGTTGACCTTGCCGCGCTGAAATAATCCGTTTGAAGCAAGCTCTAGTCTTTTGAGAGGAGCAGAGAATGAAGCGGAACCGTTTCATAGACGAGAACAGATCATCGGCATTTTGAAGGAGAATTAGGCGGGCATACCCGTTGCGGAGCTTTGTCGCAAGCACGGCGTCAGCGACGCCAGTATCTATAAATGGAAGCCAAGTTCGGCGACATGGACGTGTCCGAGACCAAGCGGCTGAAGACGCTAGAAGACGAAAACACGAAACTGAACCGGTTTCTGCGATGTTTAAACTGCCCCATTTCGACCTGACAGTCGGCCCCAACATTCGGATGGGAGAAAAAGCGTTACGCAGCTTTTGGTTCGCCTGGTCCTAGCAGGCGAAAAAATAGATTCGCCCACATGCTCCCTAAGCCGTCGTAAAAGCTCCGAGAAACGTCGGCCACGGCGGGCATCCCTGAAAGCTCCCGCGTCCATTTCATGACTCCTACAATGGCCGTCATTATCGTAAGCGGCAAGCTGAGACCGTTCAGCGCGTGTAATTCCACGGCATGAGCGCATCGAGATCGCTGCTGGGCCAACCATTTGCTATGCGCTCGAGTGTCTGGGTGAGCCAGGCCTGCGGATCGACATTGTTCATTTTCGCTGTTTGAAGGAGCGTGGCGATTGTTGCCCAAGTCCTTCCACCGCCATCGCTGCCGGCGAAGAGGCTATTCTTTCTGGTAATTGTCTGGGGCCGGATTGCACGCTCGACTATGTTGTTATCGAGCTCGATGCGGCCGTCGGTGAGAAAGCGCTCGAAGATGGAGCGACGCGAGGTGGCATAGCGGATCGC
>CAACWB010000062.1_pt1 | contig 65387 bp, 72 predicted proteins | sample 2275501 | NCBI WGS metagenome assembly CAACWB01 (sample SAMEA5312444, study PRJEB27640) | indoor metagenome | biome: indoor environment; feature: controlled; material: polymer antistatic dissipative epoxy resin | place: Italy | collected 2014-05-27 | reverse complement strand
ATGCCGCGCTCCAGCAGCATTTCTTCCACCAGCCGCAGGCTTAACGGGAACCGGTAATACAGCCAGACCGCATGGGCGATGATCTGCGGTGGGAAACGGTGGTTCTTGTAGCTGATGGTCGGCGTGCTCATCACGTCCGGTTATCCGTCAACCGCTAAGCCACGAACAACGTGACAACGCCCTGGCGGCGGTGGAAATGCGCAAGCGGAACATCAGCCTTTGGGGGCGCTTACGGAAGTCAACCGGCGTCGCCCGGCCGACAGACGTCCATCACGCTGGCGACGGCATCGCTGTCACTGGCGTCTTGCCCTTGAAGTCGGTGATGATCTCGCCGATCAGCGCCCGTAGCCAGCGGTGTGCACGATCGTGCTGGTAGCGGACGTGCCAGGCCATCTCCACGGGAAAGCTGCCGAGGTCGACCGGCGCCGGCAAGATCTTCAGCCGAGGGTCATCCATCAGCCGCCTGCAGATGAGCGAGGGTAAAGTGGCGCAGTAGTCGGTCACTGCCACCATCTCGGCTGCAGCGAAGAAGTTGGTCACGGAGATCGCGATGTCGCGCTTCAGCTGTTGCTGCGCCAGCGCCTGGAACAGACCGGCGCGCATCCGTCCGGGCGGCATGATGTTGACGTGCTTCATCGCCTCGAACTGCTCGCGCGTCATGGCATCGCCGACGCCTGGATGGTCGGCGCGGACGGCGCAGGCTAGCCCCTCGTCCATCAAGTGCTGGACGACGAGGTTGTCGGGTGGGTCGACGATGCGGCCCAGCACGAGGGCCGTCGTGCCCGACACGACGCCCGTCTCAACGAGATCGTTGCCGTACGGCGTCAGGTGGAGCTTAATGCCGGGCGCGACCTTTTCCAGGCGCGCCACGACAGCGGGGACGAGGACGAACTCGACATAGCCGTTGGGCGCGATCGTGAAGAGCCGCTCGGCCTGTGCGGGGTCGAAAGCCTGCTGACCGAGGACCGCGTCGTCGAGCAGCGCGAGTGCCTCGGCGATCAGCGGTGAGAGTTCGAGCGCGATCGGGGTCGGCTGGATGCCATAGCGCTCGCGGACGAACAGCTGGTCCTGAAGCATCAGTCGTAGACGCGATAGGGCATTGGACAAGGCGGGCTGGGTCATGCCCATGCGCTCGGCGGCCCGCGTGACGCTGCGCTCATCCATCAAGGCGACGAAGATCGGCAATAGGTTTAGATCGTAGCGCATGCAGTCATGCTATCAGCGATATATCTGAAATCAAGAAAATAAATTTCTAGAATGTGTCTACATGGCCTATCTCCCATCCATCGGCGATGGACGCCGCGAACATGGAGGTTCAGATGAGCAAGGGTCAGAATCCGGCGTCGGACCAGGCCATAGCTGGCGCGTTGATCGAAGCCCTCGATCGCGCCGCTGCATGAGTACCAGGATGACCGGCGGGGCGCTCAGGATGCGCCCTGCTTCGAATATAGCCAAAACAAGGAACGATGCCATGACCGCCAACGTGAAGATCGTCGCCGTCCTCACCGCCCGTGCGGATACCGTCGACCGCCTGAGCGCTCTGCTAGACGCCATGCTAAAACCGAGCCGTGCCGAGCCGGGCAACCTGCGCTACGATTTGTGGCAGGATCAGAGCGATCCGAATCGTTTCGTGCTCGACGAGCTGTACGCGGACGCGGATGCGGTCGCCGCCCACCGCGAGACGCCCCACTTCCAGAACTACCTCTCTCAGATCGGCGATCTGGCCGAGCGCGCCGCGTTCGTCCTCAACCCCGTCTCAGCGACCTGAGGATGGTGCCATGGGCAAGCTTAAGGAATGGGTGGGATCGGCGCTGCGCGCACAGCCGTTCTGTACCGAGGATCTGCGGTTGATCGGCCTGTTGACACCTGCTCTCCGCGTGGGCCTGATGGGCCTCATTCATCCACGCGACTACCGCTAAGGCGGAGCCGCGATCCGGCGAAAAATCAACATGTGAATTGAAGGAACACAATCATGACAAAGGGTATCAAAGACAAGGTCGTTCTCATCACCGGCGGCAGCACCGGCATCGGCGCAGAAACCGCGCGTCTTCTCGCTGAACGCGGCGCGAAGGTGGCCATCGCCGCGCGGCGCAAGGACAGGCTCGACGAGGTTGTCGCGGAAATCGCCGCAAGCGGCGGCGCGGCGCGTAGCTACGCGCTCGACGTCACCGACAAGTCGGCGGTCCAGTCCGTCGTCGCTGCAGTCATTGCCGACTTCGGCCGCCTCGATGTGCTGATCAACAACGCCGGGCTGATGCCGATCCGTCCGATGGCCGAGGTCAACACCGACGAGTGGGACCAGATGATCGACGTTAATCTAAAGGGTACGCTCTACGGCATCGCGGCGACCCTTCCCGGCTTCCTCGAGCAGGGCAGCGGTCACATCATCAACCTGAGCTCGGTTGCGGGCATCAAGGTCTTCGCACCGGGCGGCACGGTTTATTCCGGCACCAAGTTCGCCGTCAGCGCGATCAGCGAGGGCCTGCGCCAGGAGGTGGGTGAAAAGGTCCGTGTCACGTCGATCGAGCCTGGAGCCGTCGAAAGCGACTTGAAGTTCACGACGTCTGGCACGGCTGCCGAGACGGTACTCGACTTCTACAAGCAGGCCATCCCGGCGGCGGCGGTGGCGCGCGCTATTGCGTTCGCTGTAGAACAACCTGATGACGTCGACGTCAACGCGATCGTCATCCGGCCGACCGCACAGCAGTTCTGATCTCGACGAGGAGGCGGGGCCGCGTGTGCTCCGCCTTCGTAACGTCAGCTAATCTCACCGTCGTTCAGCAAAAAATGCCGACGTGGCGACCTATGCGCTGACGATTGTGTATCGCAGCTCATGTCAGTCCCAGGTCGGCGCAACCAAGGCCGAAATGATCTTCTCACCGCAAGGCCATTTCCTCGAAAATGCGAGCGATACCGAGGATCTGCTGGTCGTTGTCGCATTCAATGCATCCTCGATGGAGCCGGTCGATGACATCGGTCTCGGCCAATCTAACAGGGCGATGCCCGCAAACGTTCCGGCCGCGGCGTTCAGCGGCTCGATCGGGAAATTCGAGAACCGTCCCGACAAGCTCGGTCGCGCCGTCCTCGCCACCACGGAGGGGCTGACGTTATGCCAACGTACGCTTCCGACCCATTGGGGTGCAAGATGGATTGATGCGCTGATTCACGTGGGCAGACCGCTGTCTGCCCTGCAACAGGTCGGTGGATGCCGCGTCCGCTCTTGCGGGCAGGTAGCTGCCGCGTTAGCTCATTGCGTTTTCCACTGCGGCGTTGCCAATCGGGTGATTGCTGGGGAACGTTTAGGCCCGCTCGCGCGTTATTTTGCCAGATGATATCTGTTCATTTACCCTTAGGAGTTGATCATGCCCAAACTTGCGCTGTACGTGCCATTGAAGGCCAGGCCCGGAAAGGAGAACGATGTTACCGATTTCCTGACCTCGGCGTTACCGCTCGTTCAAGCCGAGTCCGGTACCCTGACCTGGTACGCAATCCAGGAGGGTCCCGGTGCGTACGCGATCTTCGATACGTTTGACACAGAGGAAGATCGGCAGGCGCATCTTGACGGCAAGGTTGCCGCCGCACTTATGGATAAGGCGGAAGAACTGTTTTCCGAACCGCCGCAGATTCATAAGCTTACCCTACTGGCAGCTAAATAGCGGAATACTCGGCACCATTCCGGTGGGCTTGGGTGAACGGAAGATCAGTACTTCATACGCTCGTGTTCTCGACGTACGATGTTGGAGTCCTAAGCTGCCGTTTGACTGCACGCTGAGGGGCGTGTGCTATTCGGAATGAATGGGCCGGCTCTCGATCTCAATCAGAGGGAAGACAACAGGCCGTCCGCCATAGTGGATCGCCTCGTCCTTTGCGTTTATCCCGCTTTTGACGTTACTGTCTGATAAGGCTGCATTCCTGCATCGCAGGTAATAAAGAGAGCTTACGCTAAGGTCGAGGGAGGGGTGGCGCTTGGTTGCGGACCGCACCGGACGGAAACAAGGTGTCCATTCGAGGTTTCGTTACCAGTCAGACTCGTTGTTTTCGCAGGAATTTCTTGAGTATATCAATCTGCCGTTTTTTAGACTGTTTAAGCTCAGGAAATCAACAATCCGCTGTAAATCGATCTGAGAATTGCCGAACGGTGGAACCGCTCAGGTGTCAAGCCGTTAGGGTCAAGACCCATTGATTTGAACTGACGGCTGTGATTCAGATGGGCGTATAGGAGCCCGACTGATGAGTAATTTGTTTTGGCTGACGGACGAGCAAATGGCTCGTCTTCAGCCCTATTTCCCCAAGAGCCATGGCCGCCAGCGTGTTGATGATCGACGCGTTCTGAGCGGCATCATCTTCGTCAACCGCAACGGGCTGCGTTGGCGTGATGCGCCGAAGGAATATGGCCCGGCGAAGACGCTTTATAACCGCTGGAAACGCTGGGGCGACAAGGGCGTATTTATCCAGATGATGGAAGGTCTGGCCGTGCCTGAAGCCGCAGAGCACAAGACCATCATGATCGATGCGACCTATCTCAAGGCCCACCGCACGGCTTCCAGCTTGCGGGTAAAAAAGGGGGCGCGGGCCGCCTGATTGGGCGCACGAAAGGCGGCATGAACACCAAGCTTCATGCCGTAACGGATGCGAGTGGTCGCCCGATCAGCTTCTTCATAACGGCAGGCCAGGTCAGCGATTACACCGGTGCTGCCGCCTTGCTTGATGAACTTCCCAAGGCCAAATGGTTGCTGGCCGACCGTGGCTATGATGCCGACTGGTATCGTGACGCTTTACAGGCGAAGGGGATCACTCCCTGCATTCCAGGTCGAAAATCCCGCAAGAAGACCATCAAATACGACAAACGCCGCTACAAACGGCGCAACCGGATCGAGATCATGTTCGGGCGTCTCAAAGACTGGCGGCGTGTCGCTACGCGTTACGACCGGTGCCCAATGGCCTTTCTCTCCGCCATCGCTCTCGCTGCGACCGTTATCTTCTGGCTATGAGCAATGAGTCCTGACCCTAGGACGCTGAGATCAGCTAGAAAGATGCCATGTCCTCCGCCGCTGCGCTGGATTGGCTCATAAGCAAACTTCGAACTGATGGCGCTTTGAGCAAAGCTACAAGAGGAGATGATCCGTGAAAGCTGTCGTATACAACGGACCTAAAGACGTTTCCGTCGATACCATCGATGATCCCAAGATCGAGAAACCGACCGATGTAATCATCCGCCTGACTACGACAAACATCTGTGGGTAGGACCTGCACATGTACGATGGCCGCACCAGCTTCGAGAAGGGCAGGGTCTTTGGCCACGAAAATCTTGGCGAGGTTATCGAAGTCGGCTCCGGCGTCGATCGGATCAAGAAGGGCGATCGCGTCTGCATGCCGTTCAACGTCGGTTGCGGGTTCTGCGATAATTGCGAACGCGGACTTACGGGTTTTTGCCTCACAACCAATCCTGGCACTGCCGGCGCTGCGTATGGCTTCGCCGAGATGGGGCCGTGGCAAGGCGGTCAGGCCGAGATGATGCGCGTACCTTATGCCGACTTCAATTGTCTAAAGCTGCCCCACGATGCCGAAGAGAAGGAGGACGACTATGTCATGCTCTCCGACATCTTTCCGACCGGTTGGCACGGCGTCGAACTATCCGGTCTCTTGCCTGGCGAGAGCATCGCGATCTACGGCGCTGGTCCGGTCGGTTTGATGGCCGCGCACTCGGCCGAAATCCGAGGTGCCGCGTAGATTTTCGTGGTCGATGCTCACGATGACCGCCTAAAGCTCGCCGTGGCTATGGGCGCGATCCCGATCGACATGCGTAAGGGCGATCCCGCCCAGCAGATACTTGACGCGACCGGCGGCCAGGGTACCGACCGTGGCGTCGAGGCAGTCGGTTACCAGTGCTGCGATCGCCACGGCAAGGAGCGCAGCAACTATACGATGAACTGCCTTGTCCAAAGCACAAAGGCTACCGGCGGCATCGGCGTCGTCGGGGTGTTTATCCCGGAGGATCCGAAGGCGCCCGACGATCTCCAGAAGGAAGGCAAGATTGCGTTCGACTTCGGCAGCTTTTGGTTCAAGGGACAGAAGATCGGCACTGGGCAGTGCAATGTGAAGCATTATAACCGGCGGCTGATGAACCTTATCGAGCATGGCCGGGCCAATCCTGCGCAAATCATCTCGCACCGACTGCCGCTCGATCAGGCACCGGATGCCTACAAACATTTCGATGCGCGCGATGATGGTTGGACAAAGGTCGTGCTGAAGCCGACCGCCTGACCTTAGTATTTGACGGAATAGGGGATAACTTATGACCTTAGATGGCAAATCAGTTGCGGTTCTGATCGCGCCCCGCGGGACGGAAGAGCCAGAATTCTTGAAGCCGAAGCAAGCTATCGAGGAGGCTGGCGGCAAAGTCACCGTGGTCAGTTCTGAGGCAGGCAAGGCTCGCACAGTCAATAATGATCTTGACGAGGGTGGCAGCTATACTATCGACAAGACGTTTGCGGACGTTGAAGTCGATGTTTTCGACGGCCTTGTTGTGCCCGGAGGTACTGTCGGTGCCGACATGCTGCGCGGCAGCGGCGAAGCAATTGATTTCATCCGCGCTTTCTTCGATCAAAAAAAGCCGGTTGCGGTTATATGCCATGCACCTTGGACATTGATCGAGGCTGACGTTCTTAAGGGACGTACCTTGACCTCCTATCCAACGCTGAAAACCGATATCGAGAATGCCGGCGGTACATGGATCAATGAGGAAGTCGTGGTCGACAAAGGCCTTGTCACAAGCCGCAACCCTAGTGATCTACCCGCCTTCTGTGCCAAACTCGTCGAGGAATTCGCCGCAGGTGTGGGCGCTGGGCTCGCAGCCGGGAGTTAATGACGGGTCGGTTTCGACAGACCATATGGCCCGCCCACATATCTTATCGTGACTACAACGTTTATCAGTGGGTGGGCCACTCGCTTCGCGCTGGCGAAATGCGGCGCTTTTTGCGTGGCTGCTCTCGGTCTCCTCGATTGAGAACGAAGCGGTTGAGGATGGCTGCGCGGATTTGCATTTCGGCGACCTGACCATCGAAGCCTCGTGCCATGAGGCGTTCGCCCGGCAACTTGGAGCAATGCATTTTTGTTTCGACCATGCTGCGCTGGTGATAGCCGCTCTATCGTTTCCAGAGCGCTCTGCTGAACCGCCTGATTGAGCGAAAAATTTCGTTCCGGACCACAAAGTCCGGCTTATTTTCGGACCAGGTTTGCGCATTGCTGCGGGCGAGGGTAATGGCGTTGGCATCGCGTGCGCAATGGCTTCGCGACAGTTTCTTGTGTCGAAAGCGCCATCGGCGCTGACGCTCGCGATGGCTTGATGATGTGGTATCTGGTCCAGCAGTTCGGGTAGCATGGGCGCATCGCCCACTCGGCTTCCCGTCACTTCGATAGTCCCGATTTCCCAGAATACGAGGTCTACATGTTGGTTTCCGCGCAGAAGTGAGCCGGTTAGGCGGCGGCTCACTTCTGCGCGGAAACCAACAGCCGGTCTACGCCAATATGTGAACCCTAAAAACGAGATGGTGGCGGTTCTGCGCGCCACCAGCCGAATCAAAAGGAGTGTTCCATAATACAGATTATGCGATATGTTATTGTAAGGGCTATTTAGTAATGCGACAGTTGGGCCAGTTAGAGATGCGACAGTCTCGCCTCTCGACGCACTGGTCAAAGCCAACGTTGGGAGCAAGGATGACGATCTTCAGCCTGGTCGAGACCATGAGCGGTCGGAGTCGTCATGTCCTTTTTGATCACCATGTCGCAGAAAGAATTGCATCGCCTCGAACTTATCCAGAAGATCCGTGACGAACGCCTGAGCGTCGTCCAGGCGGCGGACCGGCTCGACCTCAGTCGAAGTCAGGTCCATCGGCTGCTGCAGGCCTATGACCGGGATGGCCCGGCCGGGCTCGTTTCGAAGAAGCGATCACAGCCAAGCAACCGGCGCCACAGCGAGGAATTTCGCAATGCGGCGCTGGATCTGATCCGCGAACGCTATCTGGATTTCGGCCCAACGCTGGCGCGTGAGAAGCTGATCGAGCTGCACCGGATCTCGGTCGCCAAAGAGACGCTGCGGCAATGGATGACCGAGGCCGGAATCTGGATCTCGCGCCAGGAACGCAAGAAACGGGTTTTCCAACCACGTGGCCGACGTGATTGCTTTGGCGAACTGGTTCAGATCGATGGTTCGCATCACTGGTGGTTCGAGAACCGCGGCCCCAAATGCGCCCTGCTCGTCTATATCGATGATGCCACCGGCAAGCTTCTGCATCTACGCTTTGCCGGATCGGAGAACACGTTCGACTATCTGCATGCTACGAAGGCCTATCTACAGCAATGGGGCAAGCCGCTGGCCTTCTACAGCGACAAGCACGGCGTTTTCCGCTCGCTGCATGCGTCGAAGAAGGACCGCACCAGCGGACTGACGCAGTTTGGCCGTGCTCTTTATGAGCTAAACATCGACATCATTTGTGCCAACACCCCGCAGGCTAAAGGCCGGGTGGAGCGTGCCAATCAGACGCTGCAGGATCGGTTAGTGAAAGAGATGCGGCTTCGCGGCATCGACACGATTGAAGAAGCCAATGCCTTTGCACCTGAGTTCATTGCGGATTTCAACATTCGTTTCGGCAAGCTGCCACGCAATCCGAAGGACATGCACAGACCGCTGGCCGATCAGGAGAACCTCGATGGCGCCATGTGCCGCAAGGAAGTCCGCACCCTGTCGCAATCTCTGACACTGCGTTACGACAAGGTGCTGTTCATTCTCGATCCGACCGAGATATCCAGGCCATTGGCGGGCCAGAAGGTGATCGTGTGCGATTATCCCGACGGCCGGCTCGAGATCATGCACGAGAGCTTTGCCCTGCCCTATAGAACCTTCGACACGTTACGCTCGGTACATCGCGCCGAAGTCGTAGACAACAAGCGACTGGATGACATGCTGTCGCTGGTTGCCGAGATGCAGGCTGGTCGCGAACAGCAACGCAGCAAGGACGGCCATCGCCGCACCGGTCAGACGGATCATATGTTCGGCATTCGCGACGGCAGCACGGCGAACGGCTATCAGAAGCGTGGCCGCAAGCCGGGACGACGCACGGATTTCATGAATGATCCGGAGGTGATTGCGAGAAGGCAGAAAGCGCTTGCTCGAATGGAGGCGGCTGAATAAGGCCGCTTTCGGCCCGAAGGAGACATTGTATTAGACTGATACGATACCGGCCCGCTTTTCAGATCGAGTAAAAATGATAGACAATTGTCGCTCTGATCCAGAGATGCAGGAGTCGCCATTGCCAAACGTGTCGCTCGTACACAGAATTGAGCAATCGCTTTTGTCATTATGTCGTCGGGAAATTCTTCCGTCATCTGCGGCAAGTTCCTTCCTGCTTAACGGGCGGGCGCTGGAAGCACTCCCGTATCATCTCATCAAAGAGATGGAAGACATCGGAATGGACCTCGAGATTGCGGCTTGGCACGATGAAGAAGAGTTTAGTCCAAATATTCGCCCTGTTATCTCCCGTGCAGAAGAGTGGCTGGCGAAGGTTCCTCGGTAACTTTTCGCTGAGAACTGATGACCGGTATTGGCGCAAAGCAGTCGCCACAACTGAGGAAGCTAAAGCCGAAGAGGGAGTTTCATTACCCGCCCCCTCCCTACCCTTGCAACCCGGCCCAGCCGGTCCGGTCGGGGGCTGATTGTCGGAGCCAGTGTCGCATTTCTAACGGGCCAGCGGCGTCGCATCTCTAATCAGCTTTGACAGTTATACCATAACGGTACATTCTATTTCGAAGTGCGACATGCCAATAATTTCAATGGCTTCACTTTGGAGATTTTACATGTCCGGATGCTATACGCAATTGACCCTTGCCGATCGCCGCCTCCTTCATCGTCTCGTTGATCAGAAAGTCTCCGTCAATGAAATGGCCCGGCGGCTGGGACGCCACAGGTCGACCATCTATCGAGAAATCCGCCGCAACACCTTCCATGACAACGAGCTGCCCGAGTACACCGGGTATTTTGGGACGATCGCTGATGAACTGAGGCGCGAGCGTCGTCGTCGCCTGCGCAAGCTTCGACGCTATCCAGATCTTCGTGCCGAAGTCATCCGACAATTGGAGGCCCGGTGGTCACCCGAACAGATCGCCGGGCGTCTGGTATCGGAGAAATTGAGCCTTGTCCGTGTGTGCGCCGAGACCATTTACCGGTTCATCTACAGCAAGGAAGATTATCAGCTCGGTCTCTATCACTATCTGCCGGAAGCACGCCGCAAACGTCGGCCACTGCGGTCAAGAAAGCCTCGCGACGGAGCATTCCCGGCCAGCCATCGCATATCGCAAAGGCCTGATTTCATTGGAAACAGATCGCGGTTTGGGCACTGGGAGGGTGACCTTATCATCTTCGAGCGACCGTTTGGCCATGCCAATGTCACGTCCCTCGTCGAGCGCAAGAGCCGCTACACCGTTCTCATCAAAAACCCGAGCCGGCATTCGCGACCAATCATGGACAAGATCGTGCGGGCATTCTCCCGCCTGCCCGCCTTCGCACGTCAGAGCTTCACGTTTGATCGCGGCACAGAGTTCGCGGCATTCCGGGCTTTGGAAGATGGGTATCGGTGCACGAAGCTGGTTCTGCGATCCAAGCGCGCCCTGGCAGAAAGGCGCCGTCGAAAATGCCAACAAACGCATCCGCCGCTTTTTGCCGTCGAACACCGACCTCAGCCAGATGTCGCAAGCAACCCTGAACCAGGTCGCACGCATCCTTAACGACCAACCCAGAAAGTGCCTTGGATACCGGACACCAGCCGAAGCATTCATGGCCCATTTGCAGGAGGAGGCCTGATCCCCTACCCTGCAAACCGGCATGGTGCACTTGGGTTAGGACGTCCAACTTGATAGTATCCCTGTCCACGCGCCGGCATCACTGTCGCTGGAATGTTCGCGCGCCGCCCTCTCTCTAAGCGATTGGACCAGGAAGCGCGCCGAACACCTGCATCCCTCTGAAGGAGTTTAGAATGGATTCGGATACACAATCGGCGCTTTTCCAAGCCGCATTTCGCGAGATTAACGCGACGCCGGACGTCGAGATCGCTCTTCACGGGCTCAATAAGGTCTATCGGATCGATTTTTCCACCTATCATCTTGCTCAGACAATCGCCGATGTCGTCGACATACCTTTTGTGAGAACCACGTATCCCGGTCCTTGGGTTTCTCGCTATCTTCTCAGAGGATACGCCAAGGTCGATCCCATCCTTCGCGACGGCATTATGCGGCAACTGCCTTTCGACTGGCGCGAGATCGAAATCCCGGCAACAGCCCGCGATTTTCTGGTCGATGCCGCAGAACACGGCGTTGGTGCAAGTGGCTACTCCATTCCCATCATCGACAAGTCGCGGCGCGCCCTGCTGTCTTTCAATTCTCACAAGCTGCCTGCGGAATGGAGCGCGAGCATTGATCGGCATCGAGGCGAGTGGCTGGAACTCGCTTTCCTGATCCACAAGAAGGCTGTTTTCGAGCTGCACGGTAAGAATGACCCGGTTCCACGGCTCGGTCCACGCGAAAAGGAGTGCCTCCATTGGAGCGCGCTCGGCAAGACAAATGAGCAGATCGCCGAAATCCTCGGGCTCTCCGAACACACGATACAACGATACCTGACGACCGCCCGGACCAAGCTTGGGGCCGCATCAACCACCTCTGCGACTGCGCTTGCGATTCAGCTTCGCCTAATAAACCCGTATGGCAATACTCAGGATTCGGGGAGCTGATTTCCAAGTATTTATCGGCTGCGAGAAGAGCAGCATGTTGGCTTCTGTCATCAGATGGAGGCCAACATGTATCTCCTTGTTCAAGCGCATGAATTTCACAAATTTCGGAATCTGCTCGACCAGTCGTTCCGCCTGAGGAAAAAAGTCTTCGTTGACCAACTCGGCTGGGCGGTCAGCGCGCGTGGGCCGTACGAGCACGACCGATACGACGCTCTTCACCCGGCGTATCTGCTTTGGTGCGACGAAGAATTGGAACAGCTCTATGGCTCGGTCCGGCTGATGCCAACGACGGGTCCGACACTGCTCTACGACGTCTTCCGCGATACATTCCCCAATGCCTGCGATCTCATTGCGCCTGGAATATGGGAAGGTACGCGAATGTGCATCGATGACGAGGCTGTCGGACACTCGTTTCCGGACATGCGGCCGGAACGAGCCTTTTCACTGCTGTTGCTCGCCCTCTGCGAAGTCGCTTTGGAGAATGGCATCGACATGTTGATTTCGAATTACGAACCACACATGAAGCGAATCTATCAGCGGGCGGGCGCCGAATTCGATGAACTCGGACGTGCCGAAGGGTTCGGCAGGTTCCCGGTGTGCTGTGGCGCCTTTGAAGTGTCACCGCGCGTGCTCGAGCAGATGCGCAGCAAGATCCATGTCGTCGAGCCACTCTACAGACGCCCGCATTTTAAGAGAGCGGGCTCCGAAATCCTCGAAGCGGTGTCGGCATGAGCCGAAGCGTCCACCTCCGCAACGGGCTCCTCTTGCACAGCACGACGGAGCAGTTGAGGCTAAAATGGAGCTCAAATGTACAAACACATTGCCGAGGCCTTCGTCGCCGTCGCGCACGCGCAACGCGTAACCGAGAATATTTGCGCGAGAGTGCAGGATTTCTGCCAATCCACCGTGTCCGTAGATCCCGACAGGCTGCTGGACTTCGGTGACGGACGGGTGATCATCCGGCCGGTTGACGAAGGTCTACTCGTTCATGTCTCAGCCGAGCATCTCGTCATTTTTTATGGGATCCGGGCTCTGCTTGAAGGCAGCCTTATAAAATACTTGCCCCGCGCCGAGGGGGCAATCGAATGGCTACCGGCCGACCGAGCGCCGTTTCGGGCGATCAACCGGCACGTCGCTGACGACGGAGCTGGCAAAGCGAAATGTCCATAGGCTAGGCCTATGGGTGACTGTTTGCACTCTAGCGCCGGATATCGAGTTGATTTGCACGGGAAAGGTCGCGGTTTTGCCGCAGCGCCCTTTGCTGCACCACCCCCAATCGCTCGTGGATTCCACGCAATGCTATTCCCTGCTCCGGCGATATCCCCAGAGATGAAGCCAATCTGCCTATATTGCCGTCCTTTAGGTCCGTCTTCTCCGCAGGAGAGAGCCGTTTGGCGATTGCCAGCGTCAAAGATTCGAGCTCACGTCTCAAAACCGGCTCAGCGCTTAATCGCCGGCCTTGTTCCTGTTTTTCTGTTCCCAGGACTTCCATCAATGCTGCAGAAGGCTGCGGAATCTCCACACGCTGCCTCACCTGTTCCTCGCGGCGCTGCGTCATTATCTGATGCCGCTCGAAATCCACCGCCAGACCATAATCGGCAAGTGCCGCCGCAAGTTGCGGCGCATGGGCTTCGGCTGTCTGGCGATCAAGGTTAGGGCCACGCAACCATTTTCGTCCCTCACCGGCGAGATCGCCCAGCCTGCCATCGCGCATATCGTCGCTGGCGGCCGCGCCACTGCGTGCATCGGTGATCCGATCGACCGATGCCGACAGCGCCTGGCTGTTGCCGAACACAAGCCGCGAGAGGTTTTCGATCTCGGCGCGTTTGTCGGCCAGCCGCGAGGAAACGCGCAGGCGATCGGCGACCTCCGGCTCGGTCAGGTCGGGCAATTGCCGCGCTGGCACGAGGACGTCGGGTTGCGGGGCGCCCCGACCCGGTGCTTGGTGCATTCCGAGATTTCGTTCGTTTTCGGCAATCCCGCGAACAAACTCTTCGGCGGTTCGCCGCTGTTCCGGACCAAGATGACCGTGCCGTGCCGTCTCGGCCAGAGCCGCCTCCATCATGGCCTTCGCCCGTGCCCGATTGTTTAGATCGGCCGTTCGTAGCCGAAGATCGTCCCGCATTGCGCGAAATGGCTCTCCTTTCTCATCGATGACCAGAGTCGCGATCGCCGCGCGCTCGGCAAGCGCCATGTTCCGATCAAGGCGCCGGCTGGCCTGTGCATTTGCCGCCGCATAACCCGGCTCGACGATTTCGGACATCGCCGCGTCGGCCGACATGCCGCCGCTGGCGACCGCATTAGCGGCACGAGCGAGCGTCTTGCGCATCCCAGCAGCCTCCACCCAAGAATCCGCGACATTGGCGAGACGCGACAGGCGATCGGTTCGACTGAACACCTCGCGATCGACAGCGACGCGATTGAGCTCGACGTCAAAATGATCCGTGAGCCGCCGGCGCGTGCCGTCCTGCATTTCAACGGCGATATCCGCGGGCAGGCGGTGCGCCGCGGGAAACTCTTGGGTCGCGCGCTTGTCCTGGACCATGGCGCGCGTTGCGACAATCTTCCCGTCCTCCGGCAAAAGGCCGAGGCCGCTGGCGGCTTCGACCAACTTCAGGGCGATGTAAGTCTGCGTGAGCCGGCCGATGGCATGAGCCTCTATGTCGCCGATCGGCCGGCGTACTGCGTCGCGTGAACCACCGTCGTAAAGTTCGACAAAGAGGGCCAGCGCATCGGCCTGACGCTGGAAGATCGTCCGTCCCCGCTGCGTGCCCTCCTCTCCATTTGTCTCACGCCGTTGCGTGAGCAGAAAGTTCACGTCTTCGACAGCACGTGCCCTGACCGCCGCGATACGGTCGTCGGGAGCATGGCGTTCTTCCATCCGGCTCAGCACATAGCTCCAGTCATCGGCAAAGCGCTGCAGCTCGGCTCGAGTCATCGGGCGCGACTGTTCCACCTCGAGCGCCTGCCTGGCGCCGGAAGTGCGGGACCATTCGCGATTGTGCATTTCATTGTCGTAAAGGATCGTGCCGCCGCGTGTCAGCAACTGCACCCGGTCGACCAGGCGCTCACTCTCCACTTTCTCCAGGCTGATGCGAAGCCCGTCGACTGCGGCGTCGTGAATATGCTGCGGCGGGACGCGCGCCGCGTCTCCAGCGCGCAGCATTTCCTCGAAGCGATAGTGGTTGCCCTGCCAGCTGAGCCGCGGATTGACGGCGACGGCGCGTACCTCGACGTTATAACCGGCCTCACGCGCCACACCGATGACCCGGGCGACGTTTTCCGGGGTGCGCATCGTCGTTTCGAAGACGATGTTGACCTGACGCGCGACCGCGGCCGCCAACAGCTTTTCCGTCCAGCGACCGGCATCACCTTGAGTGAACTGTGACGCAGTTTCCGGATCCTGTCGCTGGAAGACTGGGAATTGCGGATGATAGGACCTGAGATCATCGCCGATGATGCGGATCGTCGATCCCGATTGCTCGAGCTCCGCATGGCTCGCGATCAGAACCGCCGTCTTGCCGGCGCCCGGCTGACCGCCGAGCAAGATCAGGCGCGGGCGCTGCGCCGGCCTCATTGCGTCCGGCAGATAGTCTTGCACAATGTCGTTACGAAAGATGCTCTCGTTCTTCTCTGGCGAGAGCAGACCGGAAACCGTCTCCTCCGCCATGGTCAGAACTCCGCCCAGAAGCGGGCCTCGTCCTTCACGCGCGGTCCCCAGACAGCGATCAGGTTTTCGACCGTGTCACGATCGGCGACGCGGATGCTCTGCTGCAATTCGATGAGGTCGCGCCGGCGCCGGCGCAGGTCTTCGGCGGCGCCGGGATCCTGCTCTTCGAGTTCGTAGACGCGTGCCGTGACGATGGCGCGCGCCTGGTTGATGAGTTCGATGGCGATCTCGGCGCGAACGATCGCGTCGTAAGAGATTTCCTGTTCAGCCATTTTCTTCTCCTTCGGCTTTCTTCAAAATTCTCAACGGATGACGCCGCGGGCGCGATCGAGGACACGCCGCTGGCGCTCCGCTATGATTTCTTGGCTGCTCTGCATACGCACCGTCTGCTGCAGAACCTTCAGTCGCTCGTGCATCGCCTCGAAGGCGCGACGCTGCGCCGGCGGTACCCGATTGATGACGTCCTTCTCGCCCCGCAAGATCGCATTGCGACCGAAGCGCTCGTCGAGCGCACGGCTGACGGCTGTGAATTCCTGGGCGACGCGGGGATCGAGCGAACTCACCGCGACGGCGAGCTTGGCGTTCTTCTTCTTCATCTCCGCCGCCAACTGTCTGAGCGCGTCTTCGGCTGGTTGCGACAGACCGGGAATGGCGACCGCCATGCGCCGGCGCTCCTCGGTGATGTCTCTAGTTTCGGCCTCGAGGGCACTGGCATAAGATGCGCCGAGCGAACGGACGCGGCCTGCGGCTTCCGGCACGGCCAGAAGGGCGTCCCTCCGCTCTCTGCCGACGGCGAGCAGTTTGTCCATGATGCGGTCGGAGCCGCGCAGCGCACCGTAGGCAGCGGGATCGTTGCTGACCGCCGCCGCGATGCGCTCGCCGGCAAAGCTCTTCATGACAAGCTCCTCGATCTTGCCAATCGCGCCGGCCGGATCACGCCAGATGCGCGTCGCGGTCTCGGCGAGTGCTGCGCGATGATGGCGATAGTGAGAAGCAGCCAACGCCCTCCCCCGGGCCTCCTCTTCCACTGGTGTCTTGAATTCGGTCACAGCGGCGAACATCGGCAACATGGGCGCGGTCTCCTTGTCCAGCGCGACGCTGGCGCCGGCAACGATCTTCGAGCGGTCCTGCCGCTCGGCCAGATGCTGTTCTTCCGCAAAACGCCTGATGACGGCGAACAGGCGGGTGAGCTTCTCGCGGCGCTCGGGAGCAAGATCCTCCGGCATCCGCTCGACCATGCTGCGCTCGGCGGTCGCATCCGCCTTCGCGGTGAAGGCACTCCAGCCGAAGCGTCCGCTCAAGGCATCGTTGACGGCCTTGACCTCCTGGACCAGCAAGCGGTCCTCCACGGCAAAGGCGAAGGCGGTCTTGTAGGCATCGTCTCCGCCGCGGTCGCGCACCGCCTCGATTTCGACCAGACGCGCCATCGCCTGTTTCGACAGCGCCGGGATCGACAAGGACATGTGCGCACGGCGCTGCTGCTCGCGGATGCCGAAGCGCTCCGCCTGCCTGCGGAACTCGGTCGCATGGGCGCGCGCCAGAGGCAGCAATTCCGCCATGGCGGCCTTGGCAATGTTGCGCTCGTCGCGCGCTGCGCGACCATCTACCATCAAGTCCGATCCCCGCAGACGACCGAGGCGATCCGATGTAACGGCGAGATCCTCGGCGAGCCTGCGCGGCTCGATGCCAGCATCCGACGCCAGCGCGTCCAGGCGGACGAGCGCTTGATCCGGATCGCGATAGATTTTCTCGAGCACCGGCCGCAGGATCACATCCCGCTCCTTCCACCGTTCCGAGGCAAGCTGCGCTCGGCGCGCATCCTCTTCGACGCTGCGGACGAACAGGGTGGTGGGCGGGATCAGATATTTCCCGCGCGCCCCGACGTCTGCTGCGAGGGTTTCGTTCTGAGCCTCGTTGTAGGAAACGCGCCGTTCGCGCTCGATCGCGAAACCAAGCGCAACGCTCGCCCGCTCCCAGAGCTTCGCCACCTGCTCCTTCCTTTCCAGAATCCACGCCAGCCGCCGGGAAGCTCCCTCCTCCATCCCGGCCGCGACCTCGGCGAGCGTGTCGATCCCACGCCGCCGCGCGAAATCCCGCGCATGCGCCCGGTAGCCTTCCTCGCTCTCGAAATCGAGCGTGGTCGTCTTGGCACCGGATCTGCAGAGGCGCTCGACCAGTTGCTTGAACACATCCGGCCGATGGCTTTCCCGCTCGATCCGCTCCAGGCGGACTTCGGCGGTTTCAATCTGCTTGGCAGTCCAGACATTCCGGTCGACCTCGCGTTCCTCGAAACGCTTCTGCCCGGTTTTCTCATCGAAGATGGGAACCTGGACCTTGACCCTTTCGACGCCGCCCTTGCGCAGAGTCACCGTGTCACCATCCGAGACGCGGGCATCCTCCAGCGCCTTTGGCAGGCTCACGCCCCAGAGACGGACCGTTCCGTCATCCGTCTTCACATCGGCGTAGGGGCTCTCGTCCGCATCCTCATCATGCGGCCGGAATTTTGCCTCCCCGGTTTCCACGAGCTCACCGGTGACGCCGGCAGCATGATCGACACGCGGCTCCCGCCCCCATTCCGGCTTCGCTTCAAAGTCCTCGCTTGCGGCATAGAGGTCGGCGCGGTCGCGATGGCGCGTCATCGCCACATAGGTCAGATGCTGGTCCATCATGCCGGTGGCGAGCACGAAGGTCCGGTCGACGGTGGCGCCCTGAGATTTATGGATGGTTGCGGCGTAGCCGTGATCGATATTGCGATAACTGGCCTCGCTGATGACGATGTCGCGGCCATTGTCGAGATGTATGGTCAGCAACGGATCGCCGCGTTTGTCGCCAGTGGAAACGACCGTGCCGAGCATGCCGTTCTTGACATATTGCGGACCGAGCCGCCTTGCCCGCGGCTCAAGGAAGCGGGCGTTTTCGAGGAAGATGATCCGATCGCCGGCGGCGAACTCGCGCACCCCGCGCGCCGTCTGGAATTCACGCGCACCGGTCAGGGCGCCCTCTTCCATCATAACCTTGCGCAGGAACGCGTTGAGCTTCTGCACGTCGACATTGGTATGCGCTAGCACCAGCAGTTCGTCGCCACGAAGGCGGCCAGGATGTTCGCCATCGGCAGATTTCTGAAGTAGCTCGCGGCGGGCAGCCGTCCAATCGGCAACGATGCGCTCGACGAGATCGGCGCGGGTTTCCGTCTCGACGATGCGGCCCTGCTGCGCATAGGCGTCGAGGCTCTCTTCGATTTTACCGCGGGCGAAGTGACGCGAGGCATCGCGCGCCCACTCATCGCGCTGGCGGCGCACACCGGCAAGTTCGGCAAAGCCGATCCGCTCGGTGATCGCCCGGAACGCCGCACCCGCCTGGATCGGCTGAAGCTGCATGGCGTCACCGACCAGGACGATTTTCGCCTGCGCCTCCTCAGCGATCTTCAGGACACGCGCCATCTGCTGCGACGACACCATGCCGGCTTCGTCGATCACCATCACATCACCGCGACCCAGCAATTCGCGTCCACTGGCCCAGGCCATTTCCCAGGAAGCGAGTGTCCGCGACCTGATGCCGGAACTGTCCTCCAGCCCTTCCGCTGCCTTGCCGGCCAACGCCGCACCGATCACTCGGCGGCCATTACTTTCCCAGGCGACGCGGGCCGCCGCCAGTAATGTCGACTTGCCCGCGCCGGCAAGCCCGACCACGGCGGCGATGCCGTTGTCTCCGGTGACATGACGGACGGCGTCCACTTGCTCCGGATCAAGACGGAACGCCTTTTCCGGATCCTGGGTTTCGACCTTTTTGATCGCAGCCGCAATCGCCCGGTCGGAAACGACAAAACCGCGGCGCGCCGATGAAACCTGCGCCGACTGCGCCATATCAAATTCGATGCGCAGGATTTCCCGCGTCGTGAAGACCGCCGGTTCCGTCGCCTTCCCCGTTTCGGTATCGACCTGCTGCGGCTTCAACAGCACCAGGTCGTCCGAGGCCATCAGCCGCGCGCGGATATTGGCGAAATCCAAGGGATCGTCGACGGTGCGATGCAGGGCCTTGGCGATATCGCGCTCATCGAAGGTGGAGCGTTCATTGCTCAACTGCTTCAGCAGCAGCTCCGGTTCCGCGAGCAGCCGGTCTGCCATCTCCTGCCGTCGCGCAAGATCGGCCGGCGCGAAATACATCTCGACACCCTTGCGCGCCAGCGCCGCTTTCTCTGGCCCGAGATGTTTCTGCGCGATGCCATCCAGGCCCTGTTCGGCATAGGAGCGGCCGTCGAGGCGGATCTCATGGCCGGCAAGCGCCAAGTGCCGATTGGCGGTTTCGGCCCAGGCGATCTTCCACGCCTTCATGGTTTCCTTGTCGCCGGCCCAGAGCTTGTAGACGATCTTGCCGTTCGGCCGGTCGGGCGTCACCACGCGTAGCGGATCGCCGTCTGCATCCAGCACCGGCACCTTCTTCGGCCCGAACCCCTCGTCCGTCAGCGGCCTCAAAGTGGTCATCAAATGGATATGCGGATTGCCGTCCTTGTCGTGAAGCACCCAGTCCGCGATCATGCCCTTTGAGATAAAATTGTCCCGGACGAATTCGCGCACCAGCGCGATGTTCTCCGCTCGCGTCAGTTCCTCCGGCAGCGCGATGATCAGCTCGCGGGCAAGCTGCGCGTCCGCCCGCGTCTCGAAGGTATCGACCGCGTTCCAGAGTGCCTCGCTCGCCTTGGCGACGGATCTGCCGTCGACGGCCGATTGCAGCCAGGCCGGCATCTGGTCCGGCAACGCCAGTTCCTCATGCACCAGTTCCGACGCCCCGCCCCGATAGCTGAAGGACGTTCCGGCCTGTTCGTCCATCATCCGGGCGCGGTGGCGATAGGCGGCGGCCGAGACGATGCTGCGTCCCGCTCCCCTGCTGATCACCTGCGCTCTGACGAACATAATCGCCACTACCGTCTCCAGACATCTCCGAGCACGTCGCGCCAGCGACGTATATTGCGCCCTCAAACCGATCGGCCCGCAGGGCCGATGCCGCTTTTCCGGAAGACGGCCCAAGCCGGAATTCCGGCATCGACGTTTTGGGGACTTGTGCAAGGTAGCTTATTTTACTATCGTATTCTAGTCAGTATAATAGATAAATCTGAAGATTGTCGCGACGGAAAAGGATACGCAGATGGCCGCAAAATCATCAATTCTGGATATCGACGCCCAGATCGAGAAGCTGCGCGAACGCAGGCGTTCTCTGATAGTTAAATCCGCCGAGCGCTTCGCCAGGGCCGCCACGAAGTCGGGGCTGGCGGAGATGGAGATCGCCGATGAGGAGGTCGATCGCATCTTCGAGGAGATCGCCGCGCGATTTCGGAAAGAAGAGAAGAAAGGTTCTGGTGGCGCAGCTGCTCCGGCGCGTCGACCGGCAGATAGTGGGGCTGGAACGGCGGAGGCGGTTTCAAATGACGGCTGACCGCAAACAGGAGGCGCGGGAAAAATTCCTGCTCGGCGGCATCGTCGTCAAGGCAGGCCTGTCGAAAGCCGACCGGGCCTTCCTGCTTGGTGGCCTGCTCGAACTGGCGCGCGTGGCAACCGGCTCTCCCGAACACCGGCGGCTGCGCGATATCGGCGAAAAGGCCTTCAAGGCACCCGCTCTAAAGAGCGAGCCCGCGCATGCCGGGGAGATGCTGGAATGGCATTGAAGGGAAAACTCCATCCGAGCCTGTTGCTGACCCTCGTGCCGGTCGTTGTCACTGCGATCACCGTCCATATCGCCGGCTGGCGTTGGACAGGATTGGCGACCGGGATGTCGGGCAAAACGGCATACTGGTTTCTGCGCGCCGCCCCGTTACCAGCGCTTCTGTTCGGGCCGCTCGCCGGCCTGTTGACGGTCTGGGCCTTGCCCATGCATCGCCGGCGGCCCATAGCCATGGTGAGCCTGTTGTGCTTTCTCGGCGTCGTCGGCTTCTATGCCTTGCGAGAATTCGGCCGTCTCGCTCCATCGGTCGAGCGCGGTCTCGTCAGTTGGGACTATGCCCTTTCCTATCTCGACATGGTTGCCGTGGTGGGAGCCTTGGGCGGCTTCATGGCGGTTGCGGCCTCGGCCCGCATCTCCTCCGTCGTTCCCGAACAGGTCAAGCGGGCGCGGCGCGCGACCTTCGGCGATGCGGACTGGCTTTCGATGTCGGCCGCCGGAAAACTCTTTCCGCCGGACGGCGAGATCGTCGTCGGCGAGCGTTACCGCGTCGACAAGGAAATCGTGCATGAACTGCCCTTCGATCCGAATGATCGCTCGACCTGGGGGCAAGGCGGCAAGGCCCCGTTGCTCACCTATGGGCAAGACTTCGATTCCACCCATATGCTGTTTTTCGCAGGATCGGGAGGCTACAAAACGACGAGCAATGTCGTGCCGACGGCGCTGCGCTATACCGGTCCGCTGATCTGCCTCGATCCTTCCACCGAGGTCGCGCCAATGGTGGTCGAGCATCGCACAGCCAAGCTCGGCCGCGAGGTCATGGTGCTCGATCCGACGAACCCGATCATGGGGTTCAACGTGCTCGACGGGATCGAGACGTCAAAACAGAAAGAAGAAGACATCGTCGGTGTCGCCCATATGCTCTTGTCGGAGAGCGTTCGCTTCGAAAGCTCGACCGGCTCCTACTTCCAGAGCCAGGCGCACAATCTGCTGACGGGACTCCTCGCCCACGTCATGCTATCGCCGGACTATACTGGCCGGCGAAACCTCCGCAGCCTGCGCCAGATCGTCTCCGAGCCCGAGCCATCGGTGCTGGCCATGCTACGCGACATTCAGGAGAATTCGGGATCGACCTTTATCCGTGAAACCTTGGGCGTGTTCACCAACATGACCGAACAAACGTTCAGCGGCGTCTATTCGACGGCGTCGAAAGATACGCAATGGCTGTCACTCGACAGCTATGCAGCACTGGTCTGCGGCAGTGCCTTCACATCAAGCGATATCGTTACTGGCACAAAGGACGTTTTTCTGAATATCCCGGCGTCGATCCTGCGCTCCTATCCGGGCATCGGCCGGGTGATCATCGGCGCGCTGATCAATGCGATGATTCAGGCTGACGGCGGGTTCAAACGTCGGGCGCTGTTCATGCTCGATGAGGTCGACCTGCTCGGCTACATGCGCGTCCTCGAAGAGGCGCGCGATCGCGGTCGCAAATACGGGATTTCGATGATGCTGATGTACCAGTCTGTCGGCCAGTTGGAACGGCATTTCGGGAAGGATGGTGCGACATCATGGATCGATGGATGTGCTTTTGCAAGCTACGCGGCGATCAAGGCGCTCGACACGGCGCGCAACGTCTCGGCGCAATGCGGCGAGATGACGGTCGAGGTGAAGGGAAGCTCGCGCAACATCGGCTGGGATACGAAGAACAGCGCGTCGCGCAAATCGGAGAATGTCAATTTCCAACGTCGGCCGTTGATCATGCCGCACGAAATCACGCAGTCGATGCGCAAGGACGAGCAGATCATCATCGTGCAGGGGCACAGCCCGATCCGTTGCGGACGCGCGATCTACTTCCGGCGCAAGGAGATGGATCAGGCTGCGAGAGCCAACCGTTTCGTCAAAGCGGAACCGTGATCAGGCTTGTTCCGCCAAGTCGTACTCAGCCTCGGTCGGCCACTTCGCGGCTTCCATGACCGCCAGCGCCGCATCGATCGCCTTTCGTGCTTCAAGGAGATCGCGACGCCGGCCCGAAGGATCGACATAGATACCATAGCCGTTCACGATGCGGCCGTTGAAGCCGGACTGCAGGGCCTCCAACGCTGTACCGGCATGGTCCTGTATTGTGGTTGTTGAAGCTGCAGCTTTCTCGATGGTCGACATAACGTTCTCTCACTAGTCTATCTTCGATGGGGCGTCTGTTCTCGCGGAGCTTAGCCGCTACGAGCGGCGAAAGCGAGCCGTCCCAACTCGGAGAAAGTCGCCTTATCGGCTGGACGGCGATACCGCGCGAAAGGGTCGGCGGCGCCGGGCGGCGTGATCCAGCCGAGGAAGATGGTATAACCGATGGCGAAGCCGACAAAGCCGAGCGTCATCAGGATAAAGGCCCAGAATGGCATACCGTTCGCGACCTCCGGTTTCACGAAGGCTGCAATGGAGAGCGGCACCATCACGACCGCCGCCGCCACAGCCATCCCGATGAACGGACGGAGCATGCAGAGGATGAAAAATAGCATGTACCATGCGCTGTAGAGCAGCGCCCAAACGATGACGCGAAAAATGGCAAAGGGTAGCCTCGCGGTGAACCGTAGGATACGGCCACGGGGATTTTGATGAGATTCCTCAACAGCCGACTCGCATGAGCAAGGTTCAGCGGTCATCGATGCGCCTCCTGTTGCAAGTAGCCGGCAAGCCCCGGGCCGAACGTGGCGGTAAGATTTACTTGCTTGTTTGCGTGAGTCTAGCTCCGGCAAAAACGCTGCGCAAGCATTGGCGTGTACCGGACACGTCTTGTCCGCATGACGAGAGACAGAGAGGGGTCAGGCCGCCGGGCGACGAGCGCGCAGCCGATTTTCTGGCGCCGCCTTTTTTTCTTTCTTGGGGGTGGCGACGGAGCTGAACACGGTCCAGTTGCCTCCTGGTCGTTCCACATCGCGAGAGGATCGTCACGCGGATGCGCGGAGACCGCTTGCGGGCTCCGGGAGCGCCCATTCGGGCGCGAGTAGAGCCGCGCCCAGCAAGGGCCTCGCCCGAACCTTCTTTACGGAAGACACCGGATTAAACCCACCAATCATCACTGCAATGAATCAGTCGGGGCGGATCGATTCAAAGAAGTCGTTGGACGGGTCTTCCAAAGGAAGCAAGACTCCGATCATGGAAAATGAGGATACAGGAACAATTCATCTTCGCCGCATCGATCCGTCACAGAACATGCGGCGCTTCTATGTGCTCGCGATCCAGCCGACGCTCTTCGGTGGCGCATCAGTCATCCGCAACTGGGGCCGGATCGGCACGAACGGCCAGTCGAAGATCGAAACCTTCGACAGCGACAACGATGCCGCAACTGCCGCGATGCGGCTTCAAAAGGCAAAACGCCGAAGGGGATATCGGGATGATGGTACGACCTGAAGGCAGGTGACACGACGAAAACGTCGATTTCCAGTGGATTCAGGGCGGTACTGTATTCTTTGCCCCTACCATCGCCGCTGGCCGATTGCGATACAGGAAGGGATCATCAACCTGGTAACGAGATTTCTTCCATGACGACAGCAACCGAGATCGCGGACAAGATCGCCGGCGAACAGAACCTGACCAAAGCACAGGCGAAAGCTATCGTCGACAGCGTGTTCCGGCAGATCGGCGAAGCGGCAAAGAGCGGCGCTGAGACGAACGTGCCGGGTTTCGGCAAATTCAAGGTGAAAGAGACGCCAGCGCGTGAAGGCCGCAATCCGGCGACGGGAGCGACAATCAAGATCGCAGCGTCGAAGAAGCTGACCTTCACGCCGGCCAAATCCGTGAAGGACGCGCTCAACGGCTGAAGCCGCCGAGCGCGCCGGAAGCGTGACGCCGCCCTAGAAGGGCGGCTCGTTCTTGAGGAAGGCTGCCTGCGCGGCCCAGAGCGTCTCGCGCTCGGCCAGTGCCTTCGCCAGTTCCTTCTCGATCCAGCGGCGCTCGTTGTGATGGACGGCGTTTCGCAGTTCGGCCCGCAGTTCCTCAATGTGCTGATCGATCGACATTGGTCATCTCCTTGATGTTTGTGAAAGACGCCGCCCGCGGTCATGGCGGGCCGGAGGGGTCAAGGAGCGCGGAACGCGACCGCCGGAGGCGGCGAGTGGGGGAGCCGATTTTCTGACGTGGTCCCGCAGGGGCTGCGGCTGAAAATTGGGGGAACCGCTCGTCCTTGAGGCATTCGGGTCGCCATGGCACCCTTGGACGGACTGAGCAGACAAAGTTTGGTCTCGTTTGCCACCGGAGAGGAGCGGAAGGGGCTCGATGCCCGCTTTCGCTCCCGTGACCACGCGGGGTCGGCTGGCACAAAAATGCCGAAGCCGGCCCCGATCGCTCAGGGCCGGCTGCGTGCCGTTCAGTTCGGGTTGTTCCAGAGGATCACCTTCTTCGCCGGATCGCCGCCGGGGGCCTGGGCGAGGTTGCCGAAGATCACGCCGATCTCGGGGGCCTCCAGCTTCACCGAGAGATATTCCTCGCCGGTCTGGCGGGCGATGCGGTTCCAGCCGGCGCCGATTTCGAAACCGGTCTTGCGGTGGATGACGCGGTAGTCGGGGGCTTCTTCGCTCGCCTTGTTGGCGTTCGGGACGATGGCGATCGGGGCGTTGACCCGGATGGTGGCGAAGACGCCTTCGAGGATGCCGTCGGTCTTCTGCGTGAGCGTTGCGATCGTGGTGGCCATGGTTCTGTCTCCTTCGGTTGCTCGGGACCATTCCCGATGGCGCACGAAGAGACGGCCGATCTGCTGCGGTCAGCTCGCCTGAAAATTTTGCAAAATTGTATTTTCCGCCAACACAAGGAACCGAAATAGAATTTTGCAAAAATTTCGGGCGAGTCTTACCCCTTCAGGGGTTGGCCGCAAAAGCGGGCGGTCGTCTATACGAGCGACATACAACGGGAATGGTTCGGGGCAATCGAAGGGCAAGACATCATGCCTGCCCGGTCCGGCACTGTGCGAAGCGGCCGTACAGCTCCATCAATCCCTTCGCCACTATCCGCTTCAACGCCACCTCCCTGGCGACCGCTCCCGGTTGAAAGGCATGCGGTGACGCTTCCGCCTTGCCATCCCTTCGCGGTCCGCGACGATCGGCACCGCGACCGTCTTTGTCCATTGCCAACCGTGCGGCAATATCTGGTGGCGCTGCATGCGCTCGTATCCGATGCGCAATCTTTGCTAGCTGCCCGGTTATCGCCCAGACACCCGGAACTAGAGACCCTCTGGCACGCTGCCTACCGGCAGGCCAGCAGTACCGAGCGAACTGGGACGACTTCGTCGACGGAGCCAGACCATCGGAGATCACAAGGCGACTGGACCTGGACAAGTCAAAAAGGAATGCGTCCCCGAGCTTGCCGATCCGCAGTTCCAAAGCATCTGCTTATTTTTCAAAGAGTACGGCAGCGTAGTCCAATGCACCATGCAAGACATGGACAATGACCACTTGTTCGGCGTCCACACGGTAGAAAATCAGATAGTTCCCATGTACCCGGCGGCGAATGCCGTAACCTTCGTATCGGGGTACCAGAGGAAACGCCAATGGGTTGTAGGCCAATGCTTCGCACTTGCCGCGTAATTCCTGTACGAATGAGAGCGCCCGGCGCGGATTATCTTTGGCGATGTAATCCACAATTTGTTCAAGATCGCTTTCCGCCTCGCCGGAAAATTCAACGATCATGCGGACCGTTCATCCTGTGCAGCCATCGCACGATATTTGGCCTCCAGGCGGTCAAACACCTCGCTGGCTGGCTTCGTGCGGCCAGCGTCAGCATCGGCCAACCCGCGCATAATCGATGCATCAAGTGCGGCCAGTTTCGTTTCTCTGTCCTGCACAAGCCGCACGCCCTCGCGTAGCACTTCGCTCTTGGACCCATAGCGACCTGTATCGACAAGCTGCTGGATATAGCTTTCGAGCTGCTTGCCCAAATCGGCACTGATCATGTCAAAATCTCCGTCGATTGTGTTCGCAAAGCATAATAGATTTATCAACTATTATCAATGCTCGCCAACTGGATGTACCTCAACGTGGAATGTTGAAGACTGGCCGACTGAATGAAGTCAACGGAGAGAGGCTAACCAGCTTCCTATTCTGTGTGCTCTGTTCGCGAAATCCGGCTTGATGGCTTCGGCAAAGAGCAGAAACATTGCGTCGATTAAAACAAACAAGACGGCGATAGCGCTCAGAACAACAATCACCCATCCGAAAGCGATAATGATCACAAAAGCAGGTTGTTCGACTACCGGTCCCCATAGATCGGCATTGCCGACAATCAAGCCGAAGGCGAGAAGGATCAGCACGAAAGGCGTGGCCCCCACTGCGAGAATAAGGACCTCTATGCATCGGAGCGACGGCGAAACGGCGCTATGCTTCATCTGCCATGGAAAACGGAAGCGTATCGATGAGGCCGGATCCGTGAACCTCATCTCAAGATACCCGCGCTTCAGTCCTGGCAGAGCGGATATGAACTTCCCGATCAACGCAACAGTTAGACTCGCACCACGGTTGTAGCGGCAGTCCGGCGAGGTTGTCAGTGCGATCACTGAGCGAAGAGTACTCGCCGACACAAGAATCCACACTCCGACTGTTGCTGCGGCCGCCAGCCACGATGGGCTTTCCTGGTGCCTGAAAACAAGCGCGAAATTCACACACCCAAGAGCGCCGAGCACGACGGCTGTGCGGAATGGAAACATGACGAATATCTCCGCTCGACGAAGAGATGAGCGTCGCTGTTCGAACGATGAAACAGAGTTCGGCATAGCACTCCTCGTCAATCATACGATATCCTGACCGAACTATAGCATCCGGACGTGCTACATCAACCATACCGGGCCAGTGCCTTCAGGGGCAACGTTGAAGCCCTTGCGCGCGATAATTCGGAATCACTCGGCCATATGATGACCCTGGAGTATTTCAGAGGCCGCTGCGCACGGACCGCACGGCCTCCGAAGGGACCGCTTAAGCACTGTCTCCGCCGAAGCTCCAGACCGGGATGCCGAGCCGGCGAGCCTTGTCGGCAAGATTGTCGGTAATCCCGGAGCCGGGAAAGACGATGACGCCTGCCGGCATGACCGAGAGCATGGCATCGTTGCGGCGGAACGGGGCCGCCTTGGCGTGTTTCGTCCAGTCGGGCTTAAAGGCGATCTGCGTCACCTTGCGGGTCTCGGCCCAGCAAGCGGCGATGCGCTCAGTACCCTTCGGCGAACCGCCGTGCAGCAGGACTAGATCGGGATATTTGGCATGGGCCTTGTCGAGTGCGGCCCAGATCCGCTCATGGTCATTGTAATCCATGCCGCCGCCAACAGCGATCTTGGTGCCGGTCGGGATCAGCACTTCGGTCTCGGCGCGCCGGCGGGCGGAGAGGAAGTCTCTGGAGTCGATCATTGCCGCGGTCATGTTGGCATGGCTGACCTTGGACCCCGTGCGCGGCCGCCATGTCGATCCGGTGTGCGCTTCGAACAGGTCAGCAGCGACATCGCGCATGAACTCAAAGGCATTGCGGCGTTCGAGGAGCGTGATGCCTTCGGCGACATGCCGCTCAAGCTCGACGCTCTTGACCTCCGAGCCATCCTGCTCACGCTGGCCGGTACGCTGGGCATCCTCGTTGCGCTGAAGATCGCGCTGGATGCGCTCGCCGGCGCGATGGAAGAGATTGGGAACCGACCACATCAGGTCTTCGAGATCGGGTTCCAGCCGCGTGTCTCCGAGCATCTCGTAGAGAGCGTCGAAGATCGCGGTCAGCGCGGACTGAACGGTCGGCTCCTCGGGCAGCCGTCGCGGGTCCGGCTCGTCCTGGAAGGGGCGATGGCCGTAGATCTGCATTTCGTAGATGAAGCGGTCGGTTGGCGACGATGCGTGGTGCGGTTCGAAGGCGTCGTCGATGGGAAGCGTCATGTTCACGATGGTCTCCGTCGGTTTGGGCCGCGCCTCTCGCGGCCTGACGGCGATCCCTGTCCAGGCGGCGGGCGGGCCGGAACCGCGAGCGAAGCGAAGCGGCCCAGCGCAAGCGCCGGGCGGTTGAGGGAGGGTTTCTTGGCCCGCGAGGAGCGCCGGCGAGCCGGCGCGGGGAAGAAACCAGACCGATCCGCTGAAGGCCCAACAGCCCCCTGGTAAGGGTCGCCTCTCGGCAGGCCCCGCAGGCGCGCCACCCAGACTGAGACCGGCACGATCGGTGCTTACGCAACGCAATGCCGGCCCCACCCGCGTTCACCGCCTGCCTCCCGGCCCTGTCACGCAAGCAGAGCGGCCTTAGCATCCTCAGAGGACAGCTGGGCGCGGAGATTTGCGATCAGCCGGTCAGGTCCAAGCCGACGCAGATCCTCGTTGAAGTCGCCGAGTTCCGGGGTGAGCACAAGCGGCAGGATCCCGAGCGCCTGCGCCCGGCGGCTCAGTCCCTCGATGCCATGCCGCCCGGCCGCATCCGCGTCGGCTGCAACGTAGAGGCGCAAGCACCCGTCCGGCGTCCGGAAGGCGGCCAGGTGATTGGCCGTCAGCGCCGAGACCATCGGCAGGCCGGGCATCACATGCGACAGCGACAGGATGCTTTCCAGGCCTTCCCCCGCGACCATGACAGGTACAGGGCCAGAGGCCGGAAAGGCAAAGCGCACGGCATTGCCAAGAAGCCCGCCCAGCGCGCGGCGGGGATCGTCGATCTTCGCCTTTCCGTCGCCATTGGGGTCGAGCCATGTGCGATGCACGCCGGTGATGCCGCCGGCGGGATTTGTGACGGCGGCTATCAGTGCGGGCAAGGCGCGTGTCCGCCCGGTTTCCAGATCCCGGTAGTAGCATGAGGGATGGAAGCGCAGCGCCGCGTGCTGAGCCCCTCGAAGAATGCCGCGCTGGCGCAGGTAGCTGTCGGCAAGCGTGCCGGAGAGTGGCTGCGTCATGCGGAACAGGCGTCTTGCGCGTTCGGCGGCCGGTCTTTCAGCTGGCTGGCTGTCGGAAGTCTCTTGCCCGCGGGGCGCGCCCGGTCCGGGCTGGGGCTCGTTCAGGAAACGTCGCGCCTCGTCCGCGACATCGCGGAAGTCGATCAGACCGCAGGTCTCGCGCACGAGATCGAGCAGATCGCCATATTCCGATGTCGCCGCATCGGCCCATCGCCCTGCTCGCGGCCCGGTGAGGTGGACGTAGAGCGATTTGCCCTTATTGTTGGCAGTGTCCCCAACGACCCAGTAGTTGCCAGCCCGGCGGCCGGCGGAGAGGTAGTGGCGGCAGACCGCCTCGGCATGGCGCGCGAGACGGTCGGCAAGTTCGGAAGCGGACAGCATGACGGTCAGGCCCGGCCGGCGACGTCGACGACGCGATGGCGTTCGAGGAGGCGCGACAGGACCGCCTGCCCGTCCTCCGACGCCGGGATGAAGAAGCGGAGCTTCCAGGCAATCATCTCGGAGAAGAGGCCCATGGATCTCAGCCGGTCGCGCATGCCATCGGTGAAGCCGGTGAGCTCGACGCGATAATCGTTCATCACCCGAACGCGTCGCAGCGTCATGTCGCCGGCGAGCAGCGAGTGCCACACCTCGGCGGCGCTGACCGCCACGGTCTGGTCGAGCCCGAAGTTGCGGCACAGCCTGGAAAGCCCTTCGGACGAGACAAGCCGACCGACGATGCGCTCGCCTTCGTCGGTCTGAAGACGATAGACCCTGCAATGGTCCTGCGGCAGCAGTTTCCAGATCGCCAAGAGCAGGCCGGAGACGACGTGCATCGTCGACAGGGAGAATTCTGGAAGAGCGGCGACCTCTGCCTCCCAGGCAGCGGCAAAACTCTGCTCGTCCGTCTCCTCCCAGTTCGTCTCTTCGAGCTGGCGCAGTTCGAAACGGATCTCGTCCATCGGCCGGACGAGCGCGACGCGCGGCTGCACCGAACCGTCATCGAGCATGATCGACCGCGTCGGGATCCGGACGGCCGGACGGCCGGACTTGCCGTTGACCATCAGCCTTGCCCGCGGATCGCGCTGAACTAGTCCCAAGGCATCGGCAAGCAGCATCGGCTTGTTGCGATCCATGCGTTCAATGGTCAGAAGATGCGACTGCGCGCCGGTGACGGGATGAGTGTAGATGAGCCTTCGCTCCTTCACCGTCATTCGGTCCGCAGTCAACGTCTCAAGCCCCCTGTCATAGACGCCGGCGGCGATCGCCCCTTCGATGCGGCCTGCCAGCAGTTGTTCGAAAGCCTCGAACAGGAGGTTCTGCATGGCGATCGTCAACGCCAGCATGCGGTTCAGGAAGGTGTGGATCGGCGGCAGCTCGTCCCTGAGCCCGCCTTCCTCTGACGTCAGCGACAGGCCGGTGATCGCCTCGAATGTCTCCAGCGAGCAGCCGGCGACGCCGCCGCCGTGGATCAGCCTGTAGAATTGCCGCAGCGCATCGCGGGCATATTGGGATTCGAGGTTGTCCTCGCTCCTGAACATCCCCTGTCCGCCCGTCTGCCGCTGCCCGCGGGTGATGGCGCCGAGCGTGTCGAGGCGCCGGGCGATCGTCGACAGGAAGCGCCGTTCGGCCTTGACGTTGGTGGCGATCATCCGGAATTTCGGCGGCTGCGCCTGGTTGGTGCGGTGGCTGCGGCCGAGACCCTGGATGGCGACGTCGGCGCGCCAGCCGGCTTCGAGAAGGTTGTGCAAGCGCAGGCGCTGGTTCTTCGCACCGAGGTCGGCATGGTAGGAGCGCCCCGTGCCGCCGGCCTCCGAGAAGACCAGGATCGGCTTCTCGTCATCCATGAAGGCGCGGGTCTCGTCGAGATTGGCGCTGCCCGGCCGGCTTTCGACGGCGAAGCGGTCGATCGTGCCGCCGTCGTCACGGCGCACGATGCGGCGCGTGCGGCCAGTGATCTCGGCGACCTGGGCAGTCCCGAACGTCTGGACGATCTGATCGAGCGCGGTTGGGATCGCCGGGAGGCTGCCGAGCCGTTCAAGCAATGCGTCCCGGCGCGCAACCGCCTCGCGGCACAGGACCGGATTGCCGTCGGCGTCGTAGACCGGCCGGGACAAAAGATTGCCTTCGGCGTCGGAATATTCCTCGAAGAGCTGGGTCGGGAACGAGTTGTTGAGGTATTCGGCGACGATCTCGCGCGGCGTGACGTCAACCTGGATGTCGTTCCATTCCGCGGTCGGGATCTCCGCCAGCCGGCGCTCGGTGATCGACTGGCCGGTGGAAATGATCTGGACGATCGCGGCGTGGCCCTCCTCCACATCCGATCTAATCGCGCTCATCAGCGAAGGCGTCTTCATCGACGTCAGCAGGTGGTTGAAGAAGCGCTGCTTGGTGCTTTCGAAGGCGGAGCGCGCGGCCGCCTTGGCCTGTCTGTTGAGTGTGCCGCCGCTGGAGATGATGCCGGACGCCTCCAGCGCCTGGTCGAGGTGATTGTGGATGACCTGGTAGGCTTCGGCATAGGCATCGTAGATGCGAACCTGCTCCTCGCTCAGTTCGTGTTCGAGGATGTCGTACTCGACACCCTCGAACGACAGCGAGCGGGAAGCGTAGAGCCCCATCGCCTTGAGATCCCTCGCGAGCACTTCCATGGTCGCCACGCCGCCATCCTCGACTGCGGCAACGAACTCGGAACGGGTCGAGAACGGGAAATCGGCGCCGCCCCAAAGGCCGAGGCGTTCGGCATAGGCAAGCGACTCCACCTCGGACGCGCCGGTCGCCGAGACGTAAACGACGCGGGCATCGGGGAGCGCGCGCTGCAGCCGCAGGCCGGCGCGGCCCTGTTGCGAGGCCGACTTTTCGCCGCGCTCGGACTTGCCGCCGGCGGCATTGGCCATCGAATGGCCCTCGTCAAAGACGATGACGCCGTCAAAATTTTCTCCCAGCCAGTCCACAATCTGCTGGACGCGTGACCGCTTGCCCTCGCGCTCGTCGGTCCGTAGCGTCGCGAAGGTGACGAACAGGATGCCCACATCAAGCGTGATTGGCTTGCCCTGCCGGAAGCGCGACAGCGGTGTGACCAGCAGCTTCTCCTGCCCGAGTGCCGCCCAGTCGCGCTGGGCGTCCTCGATCAGGGTCTCGGACTTGGAGATCCACAGGTGCCAACGACGGCCCTTGAGCCAGTTGTCGAGGATAATACCGGCGGCCTGGCGGCCTTTGCCGGCTCCGGTGCCATCGCCGAGAAACCAGCCGCGACGAAAGCGGCGGGCGCCTTCTCCGTCAGGCTTGACGGCTTTCAGGTTGTCAAAACTGGCGTCGACCGTCCAATGGCCGGCGAGATAGCCGGAATGCGCCTCGCCGGCATAGATGACGCTTTCGAGCTGGGCGTCGGAGAGGTCTCCGCCGGTGACGACACGCTTCGGCAGATGCGGCCGATAGGTCGGCCTCGGCGGCGCGACCGACGCCATGGCGACGGATTCGACAAGTTTGTCGGGGTGCGGCTTCGCGTCCAGGATGTGGATCGCCTGCAGCCGATAGGGCTCGTAGATGCCGTCGGCGACGTCGGTCTGGTTCGTCCACGCTGCCTCACGTAGCTCATACGAGAGTTCGACGATCTCGTCAGCGATGCGGGCAGGCATCGACGCGGCGGATGTGGGGAGGGATGAAGGAGCAGGCGGTGAAAGACGAAGGCCGGGAGCGGCGACCGCAGCAGGGCGCAGGGTCTCACCGGCTGTTCGGGCTGCCATTTTCGCCGCGCAGGCGCGCAGGATGCCATTCGACAATGCGCCGATCGAGTTCGGCGCGGTCGATGGCGAGCGGGGCGGGAGGTCGGAGATCCATGAGAGCAGGGTTTCGAGATCGGGAGCGGTGCCCTGCGAGGCGATGAGGCGCGTCGGATCGGCGGCGGCGATCTTGTCGATCACCGTCAGTCGGGTTTCCATCGTCGTGCCGTGCCGGACATACACGCGGCCGTCGATCGCCGCGCTGAAGAGCACGGTGCCGCACTCCTGCAGGCGGACGAATGCGTCGCGCCATTTGGGGTTGTCGGGAGACAGACTGGAGCCGGTGATCGCGACCAGGCGGCCGCCGGGCGCAAGCCGCGCGAAGGCGGAGGCGAGATGACGCCATGCGGCGTCGGCCATTCGCCCTTCCACATGGATCCCGGCGGAGAACGGTGGGTTCATCAGGACGACGGACGGGCGAGCGGCGCGATCGAGATAGTCGTCGATGTGGGCCGCGTCATGCTGCGACACGGTTGTTCCAGGGAAGAGCTGCTCCAGCAGGCCGCGGCGCACCGGCGCATATTCGTTGAGAACGAGACGCGCACGCGTGAGCTCGGCGAAGACCGCCATCAGGCCGGTCCCGGCAGACGGCTCCAGCACGGTATCGTCCGCCATGATGCCGGCGGCGCGGGCCGCGACGAAGGCCAAGGGGATCGGCGTCGACAACTGCTGGAGATGCTGGCTTTCCTCCGAGCGCCGCGTATGAGTGGGGATCTGGCTCGCGACCTTCGTCAGCATCGAGAGCGTCCCCTGCGGTGCGTGGGCGCGGGCGGCGATGGCCACGCCGAACTTGCGCAGGAACAGGACCTGTGCGGCCTCCGTCGCCTCGTAGGCGTCTTTCCAGGACCAGAAGCCTTCGGCATCCGAGCCGCCGAAGACATCGGTCAGAATGGTGCGAAGGTCGGCTGCGCCGATGGGCTGGCCACGTTCGAGAAACGTCAGAAGCTGCTCACCGGCGCAAGCAAGTTTTGCCGCGCGGCCAATCTGATCTGCCGGAGCCGGAGAAACAACTGCGGCGGTGGCAGCGCGAGAAGAAACGATGTTCATGGGAGATCCTGTCGAGAGCGGGAAGGGACAGACCCGCCCGGACGCTCTCCAAGCCCCAGCAGGTCATCTCTTTCCGGCCCCTCTCCCCCTCTGCCCAACGCAAGGCGGCGGGCGCCCGGCCACCAGCCGGGCGCGAGCTTCAGGTTTCCAAACGCCGCAGTGCCCGAAACCGACACTTCGTGCAGGACGGCCTTGCCTCCGGCGGCGATCCAGTCTGCCGCCTGCCCGACCGACAGCTCTTGGACGTGGACGCAATGCCGCTCCGCCGTGGCGCGCTGGCGCTCGAAGGCAGTCCTGTCCTCGAAGGCGTAGATCGTATCGCCCGGGCCGTCCCAATAGACGACGGCGAAGCAGACCGGCCGGACGACCTCGGAACGGAAGTTCAGGAATACCGGCTCTGCGGCCGGGCGGCGAATATCGATGGCTCGAATGGACATGTTACTCTCCTTAAAATGCGGAAAGGCCCGGCGCTCCTTGGGAGCACCGGACCTTGTTCAGAAAAACGACGTCGCGGACGGCTCTTCGCCGGCGACACCTAGGGCGGGCCGACGGTTGCAGCCTCGACGAAGACCTCATCGCTATTGGCTTCGAAGAGCATCAGGATGCGATCGCCAACGGCAACACACTCGTTGATCCAGCGGTGATCGGTCGTCGAATGGTGGCCGAAGCGGGCGGTCGGAACATAGACGATCGTAAAATGCTCGTAGTCCCGGCCATCGGGCGCCTGATAGACGACGGGGCCCTCGACCGCGATGACAATGCCGCCCGTGCCATAGGAGGTGCGAACCGCCATGCCGGACCGGACAAGGGCCGGCACGTCCGGAGCGCCGGATCGGGTTACGCGATAGCGCCCCTCATCGTGTGCGCCAAGCTTGGCCGAATACAGCGAATGGGCGATATGCCGACGCTCGCCGGGCCGCGGTTTACGCCGGGTCTGCATCGCCACCCTCTTCGGCGCTGTTGGTTGATGGACCGGCGGCGGCTCCCGCCTGAACCATGGTCAGGAAACCGCTGGGATCATCGGGATCAGGCGGGGAATAGGCCTCGTACGGGTTTCCGTCGGCAAGATGGCCGAAGGGCGTTAGAACGCGGTCCGTGCCGTCGCCGCCGACGGCGCACAGCACGTAACGAGGTTCCCGCGTTCGAGCGTCGAGGCACTCCATGAGGGCAAGATTGCCGTCGGCCGCGGCGCGCAGCAAGGTTCGGAAATTTGTCTGAGCGTAACTCGGTATAGTCATTCTGTCCTCCTGAGATGGAAAAGCCTGGCTTTTGCCGGGCGGATGGATGATCGATTTGATAGACGGCTCAAAATCGACGTAGCCTGCCCGGGCAACTCTCTACCGGCTGGACAAGCCCAACTGCCCCTCTGCCCCCTCTCCCTCTGCCGCACGCGCTGACGCAGCTTCTTCGAGGTCGTCGCTGATGGACATGCGGGCCTGGTGCGGAGCCTGGAGGAAAGACAGATTTTGACTAACGATTTTGCGTTAGTCAAATGGCTCGTGCTTCTGTAGCGTGGCACAATGAACAGGGAGAATTGAATTGAGGACTTTCAAGCTAGGTGATCGGGTGTTCGGGGAAGCCTCCGAAGAGCTGCAGGCATTTCTTCCCCAAGCCTACGAGCAACGATTGCGGCCGATGTGCATGTGCAAGGCACCGCCCGTTCCGATGTACATTGCGCGGGTCGAAGACCAGCATCTCGTCAAGCGGATGCCGTTGTCGGGGCGCGATCATGACGCAACCTGCCCGTCCTACGAGCCTCCCTATGAGCTTTCCGGACTTGGGCCGTTGATCGGCAATGCTATCCAGATCGATGCCGCCGGCAAGGCCGAGCTCAAGCTCGACTTTTCCTTGACGAAGCGCGGGCCTCGCGCCGCGCCCGGCAGTTCGGCTGAAGCTCTAGAGCACGGCATCCGCAGCGAGCCCAGGAAACTGTCGCTGCGGGCGATGCTGCATTACCTGTGGGAGGCGGGCGAGTTGACCGAATGGCGGTCGACCTGGTCAGGCAGGCGCGGCTGGGGTCGCGTGCGCGCAAGCCTCCTCAATGCCGCGGCGCAGATGACGGCGAGAGGGGCTGCTTTGGGCGAGATGCTCTTTGTGCCGGAAGTGTTCCATGCCGAGGATAAGGATGGGATCGCCGCCCGCCGTACAGCTGCACTCAAAGGCATCCAGGCGGCCGGCGCGGGACCGCGCAAGCTGATGATGATCGTGGGGGAGGTGAAGGAGTTTTCCGCCGCGCGCGAGGGACAGAGGATCGCCGTTCGGCATTTGCCCTTCCCGTTGATGATCGAGGAGGGCGCATCGCGGCGGCTGGCCGCTCGTTACGAGACGGAACTGGAACTGTGGCGTTCGAACGAAGCGTTTCACCTGATCGTCATCGCCACGTTCGGCGTCTCCGCGGCCGGCATTGCAGCGGTCGATGAGACGGCGCTCATGGTTGTCAACGAGCACTGGCTGCCATTCGAGGATATTCACGAGTTGCGGCTTCTCGAAAAGCTGGGTCAGATGAAGCGAAAGAGCGTCAAGGGCTTGCGCTTCAACCTGCCGCGCGACGCGCCGATCGTTTCCGTGACATTGCCGGAGCAGAAACCGGCGGCGGTCGCCATGTTCATCGTGCCGGCGAGCGCTGGAGAGGAATACGAGCAGGCGCTTGCGCGAATGATCGAGGAAAGACCCGAGATCACGCCCTGGGTCTGGCGCGTATCGGAAGGCGAAATCCCTCGCCTGCCGTGATCCGCGTCGATCACCACGGCGCCGGTCAAACAGAGAACCGCGAGGCACGACAACGTCAAAGCCCCTGTGTGGCCGCCCGGTTTACTCCTGCGGAGGCCGGCAAGAATATTCGAAGCCGCGACCATCGTGAGGAACTGGCTCGCCATCGACGCCGGCGTACCGCCAGTCGATCAGCCGCGATCCGGGCGAGAACTTTCGCAGTTGTTCCCGTAGAGTCTCGGCAATGCAGTCGCTGGCCTCCGTCTCGCAATCGACATCGACGAGAAGCTCCAAGGTTGCCTTGAACAGGGCCATGTCACCGTCCTCCGAATGAGGCGATCCTTTCGGAAGCCGGATCGGGGCTTGATGCACTCTGCGCGACGATATCGCCCCGATAGCGCCTGACAGCCGTCATCACCTGTTCTAGGAAGTCTTCCGGCTCGCCTTCACGGTGGGCTCCATCCTACGACCAGAGCAGGGTTTCGACAAAGGCCGGCGCGAAATCGAATCGAAGGTGAAGCCTTCTTCTTCAAGATCCTCGAACAGGTCGTCATAAACATCATGCGCAAAGGGCACGAGCGCGCGAACGCGGAGCCGCATGGGCTGCCATCCTACCTCATCCCAGAGCTCCGACATGCGAACGATATTGTTGGGGACCGGCCGGCCATCCTGATGAAGCCCGCGGAAATACAGCATGGCCTCCCACAGGCACAGAGCCGTCTCAAGTTCCTTGCCTTCAAGGCGGTTGGTTGCGGTGCCATTGTCACAGACGCCGCCATCCTTTGGAAGCACAAACCGGGATGTCTTGGGCAATAAGCCCTTGTCCTGCTGCCTGAAGCCGGCGAGAAGATCCTCGCTGGTGGCGTGGTGGATAGCCTTGGCGGTGATCAGCGAAACACTGGCACCGTATGAATCGGGACGTTGAGAAGGATGGTTCATCCACTGGATCACGGTAACCTCGCGCAGATCCGTCGATCGTGCGACGATACCCTGCACCACGGATTGCCACGGGAAATCGCTGAGATCGATATCGATCGTTGCGTCGACTTCGGAGGTGTTGCCGCCTGCCGGCAGAAGGGCAAGCACACGGCTGGCAACGAAAATATTGACCGCCGCCTCGGCACGCTGGGCCGAGGCGCGAAATGCCTCGATCAAGTCGCCGCGCGCGACGCGAATAGGGTTGGCCGGCCCCAGATCGGTGAACAGGACGAGGCCCGCGTCGGTTTCGCTGCACTCGAGCACATTGGTGAGGATGAGCATCTCGAGCGGACTGATGTCCGCGAGCGGAATAGGTGGCCAGCTGTAGATCCTTGTTTCGGGAGAGGTCATGACAGTTCCTTTCCGGGAATGGAAAAGCCCGGCGCGATGGCCGGGCGATGAAGGGTGGGGAAGACAATGGAGGGCCGTCACGCGGCGCTCTCGAGCAGCTTCTTCGCCTTGGCTTCGAGTTCGAGCCGGGAGTCCTGATGCGGCTTGCCTCTGGCAAGTGCGGTGATGCCTTGCACGAAGTCGAAAATGCTTTCCGGTGGCCGGCCCTCCTCGCTCAAAACCGTCTCGATGATCTTGCCGGTTTCGGCCTTGGAGAAGCCGCGCTTGCGCAGGAATTCCGAGCGATCGTCCTCGTTTCGCGCGACGATTCGCTCGCGGGCGGCGCGGATGCCGGCGATGAACGGCGCGGGCGAGGAATTGGCGAAGTTCGTCAGCGCCGGGGCGGCCTCGTGGGCGAAACGCTGGGCCGCGAATTTCGAATGCCTGATCGTAATTTCCTCGAAATTTTCCGTACCCCAGAGATTCCTGTTGGCGCACACTGCCCTGAGGTAGAAGCTCGCGATCCCAAGAGTTTTGGAGCCCACCTCCGAGTTCCAGGCGTAAAAACCGCGAAAATACAGATCGGGCTCGCCGTTTGGCAGGCGGCCTGCTTCGATCGGATGGGTGTCATCGCAAAGGAAGGCGAAGACATCGCGGTCGCTGGCATAAAGCGTCGTCGTATCCTTCGTGATGTCGACGAAGGGATTGTGGGTCATCGTCGACCAGTCGAGCAGGCCGGGAACCTTCCAGATCGTGTCGCCTGTGCCATTGCCTGCAATGTTCATGATGGCGGCGATCAGATCCTTGTCCCAGATACGACCATATTCAGGACCGGTCGCGGCGCGCAGTTCGAGGCGGCCGTCCTCCATCTCTAGCGTCTTGACCGTTTCGGCGTTGTGATTGAGCAAGCCGTGCTGGAGATTGATGGCGGCGAGCGATGCTGGGAGCTGGCGCATGTAGCTCGCCGGCGCGCCGACCAGGCTGCAGAGTTGACCATAACTCCAATGGGTCGGGGCCAACGGCTCACGGCTGCCAGGCAAGATCAGCGACATGCGCTCGGTGTTGTCGCGGGTCGCTTCGACGTGGACGTCGGCGGCTTCGACGGTGCGGACACGAGCCTGATCGGTCCGTGCGCTGACGGCGCGATGAAGGTCGGAAAGGGACAGGTAGCGTTCGTCGTCTGGCCGCGAGAACCATTCCGACGACACGCGGCCGATGCGTTCGCCGCGCGATATATCGACCTTGAAGCCTGACGAGGCCGGCCGGGAGTTGGAAATCATGGTGTGCATGTTGGTGTCTCCTTGGACAAAAGGGCGGGCGGCTGACCGCTCCTGCGGACAACCGGACGGGCGAAACGGGTGTTGAAGCACAGAGCGCCACAGCGCATGGGCGGCGCTTTATGGTGGGGGCAGTCGACTGCGCCGCCCTAGGCGGCGGCGCAGGGGAACACTCAATCGATGGCCTGGAAGATTTCCGAGGCTTCGGGATGGTCCGCGGCGTAGGCGTAGAGGCAGCCGTAGCCTTCCGAGAGACGATCGGATTGATGCTGGAAGGAGAGATGCGAGAAGGCGAACAGCGTCGCGATCACCCCGGCAGCCTCCGCCGAGACGTCCCCCTGAAACCCGGTGATCTCACCGGTGATCCTGAAACGCGATGTCGATCTCGGAGCTAGAAACAGCGACTTGCCGTCCTGCTCGTAGAAATCCCAGAACCCGCCGCGGTAATCGAGCGGGCTGAGCCTCTCCATGAGACCATAGACGGCATTCTCGCCGATGATGACGAGCGAACGCCCGAACAAGGTGGGAAGGAATTCCGCGCGGCGATCGTCGGGGACAATAGACGCGGCCAGGGGTGATATTTGGCAACTGGACATTGATTTTCTCCGGAGAGGCGATGGGACGACACCGGGCTGCCCTCTCTTCGCCCGCCCGGCCTGCCCCTTCCCGGCCCAACTCTCGCCTCTCGCCGGCCGCAGCTGCCGGGTTCCACGCGCGCGCCGGATAATCACCCCCGGTGCGTCAACCTGGCTGGAGCCGACGGTGCGCCGCCCGGATCGCCTCCATTGCCGCCAGAAACTCCGCATTGCTCACGGCGTCGGAGAGATCTGCGGTTGCGACGATGGTTTCGCAGGCAGCTCTGACGTCTTCATCCGTCACCAGAGCCGGCGAGACCGATCGGAAGCTGTCGTCAACATCGAGCACCGAGGCGATCGCGCTGCGCACGCGCTCTTCGTCCAGACGCGCAAGGACATAGCTCGGCTTTGGCGCGACGACCGGATCGGCGGGATCAGCGGAACCGGCCAAGATCGCTTCACCCCGCGCAATCGCCCAATCCGATTTGGCAAGCCAGTCGACCGGCAGCCGACGGCGCGCGTGGACATCGTGGGCCATCATCTTCAGCAGGCCGAGCAGGATTTCGAAGTGGTGGGCCCGGCGCTGAACGGATTCATCGAACTGCGAAGGGACTGCCACCGGCGATCCGGCATAGGCGGCATTCTCGCCTTCCCAGATGCCGGTTACGTGGATCTCACCGGAGGAATCGTAGTCTTTCTTCAGAGACTCCCAGTTGTCGTCACCGAGTGCCGCCTTGCAGGCAGCCTCGGGCGTGTCGGCGAAATAGGTCGCATGCCGGAATACCGGCAGAGTGTAGGTGGTTTCGATCGTATAGGCAGGCATGACACTCTCCTGAAAAACAGAGAAGCCCGGCACAGCGGCCGGGCTTTCGTGAATGTGCGTTTTGGAGTGGTTACTCGGCGGCTTGCAGATGCTCGCCGTCGCCATCGATCGGGTCGGAGGTCGCTTCCGCGGCTTCCTCTTCCTCCGTCAGGAAGGACGGCAGATCGATGTCCGCGGCCTCAACGACAGCGTCGGATACGACGGTATCAAGCTCCGCCTCCGCCCGAACCTGATCGACCGGCAGCCGCAGCACTTCGGGAAGCCATCCGCTGCCTTCGAGCAACCGGGCGGCTTCGCGCGCCATGTCGGGCTTCTTCAGGTGGTCGATCAGTTGAGCCGACTGCTCGCCTTTCGCCTCGCGGACCGCCTGCAGGATGTGCGCCTTGGTCACGCGGCCGAGGTAGTTGTCGACCGTCGGCGTCCAGCCGGCCGTGACCATGCCGAAGCCGAGCGAGCGGGCGAGCTGCGTGGCATGGGCGTTTTCCTTGCTCCGCCGGTTCCATGCCTGCACGGTGGTGTTTACCGACAGCGAGACGCAATGGGCAAAGAGCGCCATGCGGCTATCCTGATCGAGCGCGATCAGGTATTCCCAGACCTCGTCGGCGTTGCCGGGGAGATCATAGCCCCAGGATTCCTGCCGCTGTTCGATCTCCTTGGCCCAGACCGTGTCGCCGAGGCCCTGCGTCTGACTGAAGGCGGTGTGCTGGAGCGTGATCTCGAGGCATGAGTCGCTGCCGTATCGATAGAAGATCTTCAGGACCGCGACATGCAAGGCGGCGATGAAGGCCATGACGGGATCGTTGGCCAACGCATTGCGCAGAGCGACGGTGCGCGCCGCGGTCAGATCCTCGATGACGCGATCGGAAAGCGGACGAACCTTGCCGTCGTCTTCCTCCGGTTCCTCGACGCCAGCAGGCTTTCCGTTGACCGAGACGCCCCCATTCGAAGAAGGGGCAACGGCGTCATCGTCGCCATTGCCATGGTTGTCACCGGCATCACCGCCTTCCGGCTCGGCGATCGGTTCGTCTTCGGGCCGCACGAAGCCGCGTTCGATCTTCAGTTCGCCATTGGCGGCAAGCGAGACGAAGGCGCCGCCGCGAGCGACCTCTTGCGGGTCGAAGACGTAGGGCCGGTCGTTGAGGGCATCGAGCTCGTTGCCCAGTTCATCGAGGCGCGCCTCGGTCTCGTCGGACTGTTCATCCGCCTCGGCGTATTCCGCGTCGAGCTTGTCATATTCCGCCTTCAGCGTGTCATGCCGCGCGAGCTCTTCCTCGGTGTATTCGGCACGCTCGCCGTAGAAGCGGCGAAGGCCGCCGGTGTGGCCGTAGGGGAAGTCGAACGCCGCATCGACCCACTTCCAGCCTTCCTGGTCCTTGAGCGCTTCCGCCTCAGTGGTCAGCTTTTCCAGCACCAGTTGTTCGAGCAGCGCCGGATCCTGCAGCCATCCGCCGTTGTCCTGCTCGAACAGGTCGCGCATCACGACGCCGCCGGCTGCCTCGTATGCTTCGACGCCGACGTAGACGGCGCGGCGGTCGGAGGCCCGCACCGCGGTTTCGGTCAGCATGCGCCGGATGTAGTAGGCGTCCTGATTGTGGGAACGCGAGATCGTGTCCCACACTTGTTCCTGGCGGACATGGTCGTTGGTGATCGAGAACGCCATGACCTGGCTGAGTTTCATCTCGTCGTTGGCATAGGTTTCGAGTAGCCGGGGCGAGACCGAAGCCAGACGCAGGCGCTGCTTGACGGTGGCCACCGACATGTGGAACCGGGCTGCAATGTCCTCCTCGTCGAGCCCCTGTTCGCGCAGCGTCACGATGGCGCGAAACTCGTCCAGCGGATGAAGATCGACACGCTTGACGTTTTCGGCGAGCGAATCCTCGACCTCGAGGGTATCACCTTTGCTGACGATGCAGGGAATGGCGGCTGTCTTGGCGAGCTTCCTCTGGCTGACAAGAAGTTCGAGGGCGCGATAGCGGCGACCGCCGGCCGGAATGCGATAGATGCCGGTCTCGTTGCCGTCGCCATCGACTTCGGCGCGGACGTTGAGGCTGGTCATCAGCCCGCGATGGGCGATGTCCTCGGCAAGCTCCTCGATCGAGACGCCCGCCTTGGTCTTGCGGACGTTTTGCTGGCTGAGAACAAGCTTGTTGAAGGGGATGTCACGCCCGGTATTGAGCATGATCTTCTGGATGGCCTGTGCCATGTCGTTTCTCCGTGGCGGGCTGGCCGGAGGCTCTCTCCGACAACCTCAACCCACCGCGAACACCCCTTCCCCCCTCTTCCTCCAGCCACATCCGCTCGCCACCGTTTCCAACCGGCCGCCCGCCACGCTCCTCCGCCACAACTCTCGCCACGGTGCGATGCCGCCTGCTCCCGGCCATACACGTCGCCGGATATGAGGTTTGAAGGCCAAGGTGTCGCATAAAAATTCGTCGAGATGTCCTAAGCTGGCCGGGAAGCAGTACGCGCTGCTTTGGGGCGTCGAAACCCCTGTATCCAATGGTTGGGCCTGCCCAAAAGGCCCCCTCCTTGACCTTTTGCGTCGGGGAGCCTGTGGCGTATGTCCAGGTTCTCGAACTAAAGGCTACAGGGCTGTGGATACACAGTTTCGAACTCCCCGCGGCTGGGGTCATTGAGTGCGCGAACGGGGGCGAACCGTTCCGCCGCATGAAGTTGGAAACGCATTGGGCAATTCGGACAGAGAGAAGGATGTTGCGAGAGCGCCTCAACGTCGCGCGCGCGGGCGACACGAAATCCACCAGACCTACGCGAGCGATGCGCACAAGGCTCTGGATCATTGGCTGGCTCAGGCGACGTTCGTTGCCGCGCTCGGCGACATACTGAAGACTCCGCTTGCCGATGAGACACCTGCGGCCAAGCTCAAGCAGCTCGGCATGCTGGTCTATATTATTGAACTGATAGGTCAGGACAAACCAATCACCTTGACGTCTCTCGTCGAGGCGAGCGGTCTGGCTCGCAGCGCCGTCGGCGACATCATGGACAAGCTGGTCGAAAAAGGCTGTCTGATCGAGTCGATGGGGAGGAACGCGTGGGGGCGAGGCAAGGCGCGCCAGTTCAGGGTCAGCGCGTCCATTTTCGACCGCATTCGACCTTAGGCTGTCCGATAATTTCGTGCCTGCCCGTCTCGTTCGTTCGCAGGTACGGCGACTGCATCACGATAGTAAATCTCGGTCACCCGAAACCGTCCATCGATCCGTTTGCATTGGACGATGATATCGATCGCGATCGTCAGCATTTCGCGTATGTCGTGCCGTTCGAGATCGCCACCACCTTCCGACTCCTTCACCAGCAGGGTCAGTTGCTCGAAGGCAAGGCGTGCGGAATCGGCGTGAACCGTCGTAATCGATCCTGGATGGCCGGAATTCACATTGCGGATATAGTAAAAGGCCGTGCCATCTCTGAGCTCCTGCAACAATATCCGGTCCGGACGCATACGCAGGCAGGATTCGAGTAGCTCCCTAGCCCCGATCTTCGCGGTCCCCTGGCCGCCCTTCGAATAGAAGAGACGGACGTGGTTGGGCTGCGGGATGACCAGTTCGGGCGTATCCTCAATGGAAATGATCCGTTCGGTATCCGGGATATACTGGATCAACGCCTTGGATAGCGTCGTCTTGCCCGATCCCGTGGCCCCGGAAATGATGATGTTTTTCCGCGCCAGCACCGCTTCGCGAAGAAACTGCCTGTGTGCGCCGGCACGATAGAGTTCCGACAATCGTTGGTCCGGTTGCCCGCTATTCTCCTGCGTGCGGACCACATCGGCAAACAGTCCACTCTGGTCAAGATCGTCAAGGCCGAGCGACACCGAGGACGGTTTGCGAATGGTGACGCTGACGGTTCCCCTCGTCGTCGCAGGCGGGATCACGATCTGGATTCGCTCGTCGTCGGGAAGGGTCGCCGACAGGATCGGGCGCGTTTCGTCGATCGATTGATTGGAGTAGCTCGCCACCGCGCGAGCGAGACGCATCAGCCGGTCATAGGCAAGTTCCGGTATATCGTGGATCTGCCATCCGTTCGCTCCTTCGGTCACGACCTTGCCGGGCCTGTTGACGATGACTTCATACAGCGCCTTGTCGCGAAGGAACGGCGAGAGCGGCAGGAGCAGTTCACGCACGACACCGGAATCTGTGGCTTCAGTCATCGCAACACCTACTTCGTTACAAGCTTGGAGTCCGGGGCAAAGTCGCCGAGAACGGCGCGGTCATAGACGCGGTTGCGCGGTTCGGTCACGCGCAGCCGGTAGACGCTGGAAAAATCGAGATCGCGCGCCACGAAGATCGAGACCAGTCCTCCCTGATGTTTCATCAAGGTCGGCGGAATGTTGATCGATTGTTCAACGGCAATCGCCGCGGCCTGCTGACCGGCGCTGGTGGTGTTCTGTGCATCGACGTCGCTATCGCGTAACTGGCTGTTGGCATGGGATGTCACATCGCCAACGAGCGATAGCAGGATGGCGCTGCCGAACCGTTCCCACCAATGCGTATCGACATAGCCGTCCATGCCTGCGCGACCCAGGGCATCGGTGGCCGGCGACGCCAGCGTGATGATCACGCCCTTCGGGGTCTTCGCACGGTTCCAGAGGACAAAAAGCCTCTTCTGGCCCCGGCGCAGTCCGCCACGATATTCGCCGACGACCTGCGTGCCCTTCTCCATCAGCACGACGCGGCCGTTGTCCGACAGGACATCGCGATTGATGACGCAGCTGGTGAATCCCGGCTGATCGGAAGAAAGCGCCGTCTCGAGCACGCAAGGGATGGAGGTTCCCATCGCGATGATGAAATCCCGGTTGCCGAGTGTGCCGGCACGCGATCCCTGCAACTGCGTCGGGGTCAGCATACGATTGAAGCGCTGATCCTCGTTTTCCCCCTGCCCCGTAAAGCTGCCCGGGGTGTTTGCGAGCGGAACATAGTTCGAGGCGGCGTTGGTGTTCGCATCGTCCTGCTGGCGCCTGGCGGTCGGCGTTTTCTCGGCGCCATACGCCATAACAGGAGCGCGGCGCGCTGCGTCGAGCAACTTATCGTCACCGGTGGGCGCCTGCTCGGTAACGACGGGCGCCGGGAGTTGAACCTCAGTTGGGGTGGTCACGGGCTGGACCAGCTCCTTAGCCGGCTCGAAATCCGACGTCTGACGGATGACCACGCGCTCCGGCTGCACGCCGTCCGTCGGTTTGTTCTTCCCACCCATCGACCAGAGGGCAAAGGTAACAAAGGCAACGATCGCGACGGCGACGGCGCCCCGTTTGAGAACGGGGTTGTTGTCGATCCGCCGGCTGGTCGATGTTTCGGCGCGCTCGCCGGGGATCGGGGTGGTTTCTTCGTCGGCCATGACACCTCCTATTGCGTCGTGCCGGGGGCGGCCTTGACGACGCGCTCAACCGACGGTGACGTCGTATTCGTCTCGGGATTAATGCCGACGCGATCGTAGGCCTCGTTGAAGACGCACAGGACATCGCCGCCGCGGCGCAGGATGAACTTGCGGCTGATCGCATGGACCAGCACCAGATTGCCGTCGACGGATTTTGGAACCAGGCTTTCGCTGCCGTCCGAATTCTCCATATAGATCGCCGGCATTTCCTGATTGCCGGTAAAGGCGAAGGTCGTGACCTTGCCGTTGTCGTAGACGGCCTGCGGTTCGAGCGCTTGCGAACCTTGAGCGGAATACCGCCAGTTGCGCGGTCCATAGGCCTCGTGAAGAGAGAGAACACGATCGGCCTCGCCGGCCTGCGCCGCCAGGGCGCGAGCGGCTGCGACCTCTCTCCGGCGCTCCGCTTCATCGGCCGGATAGCGGTATTTTACATAAAAATAGGTGTTCTGCCCGGCTTCGACACTGCCGTCCCTGACCGTCAACTCCATCTGGTAGCTGCGCGTCGAACCGTCCCGTCTGGTCGTCACGACGGAGATGTTGGTGACGGGCTGGTTTTCCCGGGGTTTAAGAAAAAGGATGTTGCCGGCCGGGGCCACCTCCCATGCGACGCTGTTGCCGAGCGCCACATGCGCGATTTCCTCGTCGGCGGCGAACTCGACCTGCACCGATGAACGCAGCGTCCCAACAACCCGGGTGATGTTATAGGGCTGGTAGTCGACAAACCGGACTCGGCTGTCCTGCGACGCCCCGCGCGGGATCTCCAGAGCTGATGCCGGCAAGGAAAAGCCGGCGATCAGGAAAAGAACAGGTAAAAATCTCTGTATCAATTGATGGCCTCCGGATCGGCGCGATACTCGCTGACGACGAAGCCCAGGGGATTGACCAGCCGGTCGGTGGAAGACATCGGAGCGTTGACGTAGGAGAAGGTGAGCGTCGCCACCCAATGCGTGGTGCGAACGTCGTCGCCACGGGTGACGGTGCGCATGTATCGGACTGATGCCACATTGGCGTTGATCAGGGAGATCGAAACGATGTTGATCCGCGAGGTCGCGTTCCGGCCGTAGGTATTCTGCGGCGAGTCCGGATTGCTGCCGCGATAGGCCGCGGCAAAGCGGGACTGCTCTGGCTGTGTCGACAGGAGCGCCACCGTCCGAAAGTTCTCCTCCCCCTCGCTCCAGACATAGCCTTCGCGGGCGCGCACATATCTGGCCGCAAAAAATTTCGTGACGGCATCGTCATAGGTGCCGGCGGTGGAGGTTAGTGCTGACACCACGTCAACGATCCCCGTCGAATTGTCGACCCGCACGACGAACGGCTCGACCGTCTTTAGAGGCGTGAGGCCGGCGATCGCGAAGACAGAGACGACGGCAAGGACGCTGGCCGAGATCGCAACGAACCAGGCGATGCGGGCCGAGCGCTCGACCTGGATGAGCCGATCCTGATCGAAACGGCGCGCCGTGTCGAAATAGCTCTTGAGGCTGTCGGTGTTCACCATCTCAGTTGCCCTCACACGGACGGTATGAGCCTGCGACATCGAACTGCGCAAACGCAGCCGGCGTTACCGAGGCCGGCTCTTCCGCGAAAGGGGCCGCGCGGCTCACCTGGTTATGAGCGTTCTCAGCGCCAGGCTTCTGCAGCTTCCCCTTATCCTCCCACTGCCACATAGAGCGGTTCAGCGGACGCCGGGAATAGCCGTCACATTTGGGCAGCGGGTTGGAGATCGAGGCGCAACCGGAGAGGCTGGCGCTCAGCGAAAGCAGCAAGAGAATACGGATCATCTAAAAATAACCTGTCCAATGTCCTTGATATCGAGGCGGTCATTCCGCCCGGTTTGGTGTCAGTCGGCGGCCGACAGCGCGTGTTCCGCGGCCAACTGCCCTCACCGTGTGCGAGGTAGCCCAGGCGAGTGTGCTTTCATGCGCGTCCCGGGCCGCGCCATAGCCATAGGTCAACGATGCCCCGCCGGCGGCGAGCGCCGAAGCGATGCCGGGCAATTGATAGAAGACATAGAGAGCGGCGATGCAGATGGCGCAGAGCGCGATCGGACGCATCAACACATCGCTGTACCCTTCGATCGCGGTGAAGGTCGTGTCGATACAGGTGATCAGCAGCGAGCCGATGGCAACGACCAGCACCTGCAGAATGACGAAGTTCACCAGCTGACCAATCCAGGATTCGGTAAACCGGCGCGTCGACTGGAACATGGCGAGTGCGATGAAGATCGGCCCGATCGCCAGAACGATGGCGAGCGCCAGACGGGCATAAAGCGAGACGATATAGCCGATGGCCGCGACGAGAAAGCTTGCGCCGATCACCAGCATACCGCCAACGCCGGTGACAATGTCTACCGGCCAGGAGGCGCGGGACCAGATCTCATAAGCGCACTTCTGGCCCTTATCCAGCAGGCTGTCGAAAGTCGATGCGCTCGGGGACGTCCCGGAGTTCAGTGCCTCGGCGATCTCCTTCGGCAGGGTGTCGAAAAAGATGTTGGTGACGTAGGTCTGGTAGTCGCTGGCGTTCCTCACCAGCATGACGATGATGGCAAGTTTTATGGCCCGGAAGGCGAATTCCAGGATCGGTTCCTGCACCGAGCCACGCAGCACGAGATAACCGTAGAGCACAACATACAGTGTTAGTGCCGCCGTGAGCGGGCCGCTGACCCAGTTGGCGATGTTCGAGGTGCCGGTGGAAATGAAGTTTTCGAGTGGCGCCTTGAACTGCCCGTCGACGAAACTGAATACCTGATACATCGGTCAGCCTCCGAGCGACTTGCGCATGCGTTCGAGGCGGAGCTTGCCGTCGGAGGCTTCGGCATTACGGCAATTGGCGGTGTCGCTAAGTTCACCGGGATTGTTTCGGCATTCCCCGATGATTTTCGTCAGAAGGGCCGCGTCGGTGACCAGTTCATCGACGGTGTATATCCTCTCCTCAGAGGAACAGGCCGACAGGAGAAGCATCATCAAACCGGAAACCAACCATCTCATTTGAGGGCTGCTCCCATGGTGTCCATACGCTGGCGCCAGTCCTCGGCCTTTCGCTGGTCATCGACCTGCACCTGCGCCTGCTGGACCATCTGCAGGCCCTGCATGCGAAGGACATCGGTTTGCAGAAAGGCGGTTTCGGCCTGCAAGCGCGCCTGCAGATCGGCGATGTCCTTGGCGTCGGCGGCACTAGAGATTTTCTGCCGAAGCTCATCGATGCCGTCGATCCGCTTGGTGGCGGCATCATAAATCTGCTGGCCGAGACTTAATTGTCCGGCGTTCCTGTTCTGGACGCGTGAGAGTTCCTGCGCGTAGAAATCGTTCGCGTTGGTACGGTAAGTGGAATTGCCCTCGAGAAATTTCGAGGCCGAGTCGCCGAAGACGCCGCTTGCCGAGCCCTTGAACAAGCTTTCGATGGCATTGAAGTTTTGCGGGAGCGCCTTGCGGATCGAGGAATCGTTGAGCAGGCTGGCGACATCGGCCATGTTGGTGATTTTGTTCAGCGAGCCATAGAGCTGCTGCGCCTGCTGTAGCTGCTGGTTCAGCGCATCAAGCTGGGACTTGAGCTGGGCGATACTCTCGATCTGTTTGGCGATCGCCGCCTGGTCGGTAACGGGAATGCCCTGAGCATTCACTAGACCGACCGACGCCAGCAGCGTGACGGTTGCCAGCAAGAGCCCTGTCCTGCCGTTACGGATCATGATGTCCTCCTTCTTTGCTGGAACACGGTCAACCAGTCCTGGTGTCCCTCGCCGAGTTCGGCGCGGATGGCATCCGCCAGTTCCACATTCACTGTCCGACCCGACAGGATCGCGAGCTCATCGTCGAAGCCATTGAGGTTCAGTTCGGCCACCACGCTGTTGTGGCCCTGCTTGACGATGAAGCGCCGGCTTTCGAGCGAAAGCTCGCGGGAGATCAGTTCGAATTCGCGCTCGGTCAGCTTGAAACCGTCGACATAGTCGGCGCGGTCGCCGCGCGGGTTGGGCAGAAAAATCTGCGTCGGGCACTGTTCGATGATCGTATGGGCAATCGGTGATTTGATAGCGTCACGCGGGCTTTGAGTGGAAAACACCATCAGCCCGTTTTGCTTGCGAAAGGTTTTCAGCTTGTTCTGGGCAAGAGCGAGGAATTCTTCCTCCTCCAGCACGCGCCAAGACTCGTCGATAACGATGATGATCCGGCGGCCATCGACCAGTTGCTCGACACGGTAGAACAAATAGCCCATCAGCGGCGTGCGGATCTCCTCGTTGTCGAGGAAGTCGGTCATGTCATAGCCGATAAACCTGGCGCCGATCCCGATATCATCCAGATCGTTGTCGAAGACCCAGCCGAGCGGCCCTCCCCTTTCCCAGCGCCGGAGCCGCGAGGCAATGCCTTCTGGATCGGTATTGTTGAGGAAGGTGCGCAGGGCGCCGATGGAGCGGCGCTCGACGGGAAGGTCCGCCAGACCGTCGACCGCGGCTGCGATATCGCGCAGCTCGCTGACATTCAGTTCCCGTGTCGCCGCTCCCGCCAGCTTGCCGATCCAGCGAGCGAGAAATATCCTGTTCTCTGGTGTCAGATCAAGCGCTTTCAGCGGTGCGCAGCCGGTCGGCACACCATTCCTGAGCGGCAGATAGGTGCCGCCAGCGGCGCGAACGAACAGGTCGGCGCCCCTGTCCTTGTCGAAGAACACCATATGCGGATCATGCTTCTCGAGCTGTGAGAGCATGAAGTTGAGGAGCACCGTCTTGCCGGCACCCGATGGGCCGCAGACAAAGGTGTTGCCGAGATCGCTGTGATGGAAATTGAAATAGAACGGCGATCCTGAGGCCGTCTTCAGCATGGCAACCGCCGGGCCCCATTCATTGCCGTCCTTCTGGCCTGTCGGATAGGAATGATAGGGTGAAAGTGCTGCAAAATTGCGGGAGGTAATCGCTCCCGAGCGCGCACGATAGCGGAGATTGCCCGGCAGCTGCGCCCACCAGGCGGCCTCAAGCCCCAGATCCTCGCGGGCGACAACAGCGCCACCGCTGGTCAGATGCGCGCGTGCCTTCGCCATATGGTCGGCCAGTTCCTTGACGGTCGGAGCGAAGACCGCAAGGCCGAGGTGATGCTCGCCCATCACGAAGCGGTTGGATTCGAGATCGTCCATCGCCTCGCCAAGCTCCTCAATCTGCGAGGCGGCCTTGTCGGCGGCGCTGACCATCTGGTTCTGCTTGCGGCCCATGATCGTGCGGGCGTCCGCCTTCGAGGTGAAGGCAAAGGACTGCGTCAGGACAAGTTCGAAAGGAGCGGTCAGGATGCCATCGAGCATGCCGCTGCGCGTCGTTGCCGGATATTCTTTGAAGCCGAACATGCCGGCATAACGGGTTTCCGCCTCATGTCGAATTTCCACCGTCTCGCGGCCGAAGATCACCCGGTCCGAATAGATCGCCGATGAAATCCGCCCCTCCGTCAGGGGCACGGGTTCACGCCGCCCGCCGACAAGTTGATGAAGAAACTCGCTCGGCTCGGAGAACAGGATCCCGTCGAGCTCATGGAGAGACAGAACACGAGGGGCGAAGCGCTTCAGCCCGGCAGCGACGTCAATCACCTTGTCCTGCAGGTGCTTGAGCGCCGCTTCGTCCAGCTCCATGCCGGATCGGCGCGCTTTGCGCAGACGGGAAAGGAGATTGGCTGCCTTTTCGGTGGGATTGTGGCTCGGAGACCAGACAAGGGTGAGATAGAGATCGTTGCGGAACAGATCTTCGCGCACCATCCGCTCGCGGTATCTGGCATTGAGACTATCGGAAAAACGATTGGTGAAGTGCCCTTCAGGATAGTCGTTGTCGCGACGGCGGATGACATGCGTCCAGAGCGCCAACCGCTCGTCGGCAATATTGCGATAGAGCGTATTGAGGCTGCGGTGCAGCCCGTTGAGATCCAGAACATCGGCGGTTTCGAAGGAGACGCCCTCGAGCACGAGCACGGTCATCAGCGCGCGGGAATTGAGCGCGATGGTGGTCTCGTCGACATGGCGTACATAGGGGATGAAGGTCTCCGGCCCGAGCTCTCGGGACCGCATCGTCACAAGGCTAGGCAAGGCTCAGATCCCTTTCGTCGTAGCGCCGGACAAGCTTCAACGGCGAGAGTGTTGCACCACCCCAATAGGCCGCGTTGCGCGAGCGGCCGCGGGTCCCGACCCAGGCAAGCAGAATGCGGAACATATTGTGGTCGTGCTTGACGAGCGCCCGGAACACGAGATGGAAGATGACGCCGACAAGCGCGTACGCGATCGATCCTGCGGTGATATAGAGGACGGTGGTCAGCATGATGTTGATGCCCATCGCTTCCATGGTCACGCCGGCAATCATCGCCGGGCGCGTGCAGGCCAGGAACAGCGTGTCTTCCTCAAGGACGGGAGTGCTCGCCATTGATGATCAACCGCCGACGATGGTGTTGACCAGCTCGGTGGCCCCGAAAATACCGCCGATACCAATGATCCAGAAGCCGGCCTTTCTCAGATCCATATAGCCGAACATCCAGGCAATGCAGATAATGATCACGGCGATGATCGCCAGCAGGCGGGCAATATTGCCGGTGAGCATGGTGACGATGTTCTGCAGCACGGTTTCGATGCCGGAGGATTGGGCTAAGGCCGGTTCGACGAAGCAAGCGACAATAACGACGGCCATGAGCGTGGAGGCCGCATGGGGACGAAAGCTGGTTCTGGAGATCATTCACTCTGCTCCGATGGGTCATGCTGGAAAATGAGAACAGAAGAGTGCCGTCTGGAACGGAACACGTCCCATGATGCGGTTTCTTCGGTTTGGGCGACTTGGTTGGGGACGGGCTGGGCCAATTGTTCGTGAGCCTGCTCCTCCGGGGCATCCTCGCGATCAAGCGGCCCGTCGATGGCGATCGACGCGAGTTTCGGAGAGAGGCGTTTCGCCTCCTTCCGCACCTGCTCGTCATACCGGACCATCTCACCGACGGACGGGTCGTCCCGTCCGTACCAGGACTGGAGCATCACCGTTTCGGCCCGCTGCGTATCAGCACCGAAACGCAGGGCAAGACGGTAGTAGCCATCGAGTAGAGTGGCTGTCGCCTTGAGGTTCTGGCACGGATCAAAGGCGTCGGAAACGGAGAGGTTGAATTTGCGAAGCTCCTCCACGCCGATACCGCCAAGCCCGATCTGGATATCCTGGTGATCCGCTATCAGGGACGTCGCCACCTCGATCGCCTCCGCCTTGCTGGCGGGCTGCGCGGGAAGCGGCATGCCGCTATTGATGCGGATATTGAAAGGAAGGAACCGGCTCTCCAGGCTGACGATGGCGGCCAGCGTTTCAACCTGAACCATCGGCGCGCAATTCTGCGCGATATCGACGAATGCGGCACTCATCGCTCAGTACCAGGCGCGCTGCTTGCCGACGCCATCGATGGTCACGTCGATATAGTGCGGCTGCGATCGCAGGTTGGGGCGCGTGATCGGATAACCCATGCACTGGAGCCGGCCGTCCTGGCGCTGCCACCGTGCCGACAGGACCGAGCCGGAGTTGCCTCCGTCATTGTCTCGGCCGAAAGAGCAAAGCGAGCCGTCTACCCGCTGGAGGGAGGTTGAAACGCAGGTCGCCTGTTCACCGCGAGATCCGTAGCTGCTCGAAAGCCGATAACCTTCGTCGCAATAATACGGCTCGTAGCCAGGCCGAGAACTATGAAACCCGACGCCGCTGCAGATTGGAAACGAATGCCCCTTGGCGAGTTCACGCCAGAGTTTCTGGATCGGTGGCCGGCATTCCGCATACTGGGTTGGCCCGCCGGGATTGGAAAGGCACAGAATAACCTGACATCCCCAGTCATCGGCACGCGCATTGCTGTGGGAAATCAGATAGTATGGCAGCATGAAGGAAACAGACAGCAGGCTATTCAGCAGAAGGTTTTTCATGGACTTGCCCCTCCGAAACAACGACAGCGCGCTACGGCAACAATGTCCGACGAGGGCGCAACGCAATGTTACTAACGTATATAACACAGTTAAATAACATGACAAGAGCGCTCAAGACACAATTGCACAACCTCGCCTTCTCCGGACTGATCCTCCATGAAATCCTCGACCATCCACTGGAAGACGAAACACCACAGGCGCGGCTGAAGGAGATCGGCATGATGACGATCTTGTACACGATGAGCCAGGCTCATCAGAAGCTAACCCTTTCCAATATCGTTGAAATTACTGGATTGACGCGGAGCGGAGCAAAGGAGACTGTCGATCTTCTGGTCAAGCGGGGAATGCTGAATGAAACCATGGGCACGAATTCCATGGGGCGGGGAACCGCGCGTCAGTTCGAGATATCGGAAGACCTTCTGAAAAAGCTGAGCACCTTCGAAAGCTGACCGCATCTTCGCGATTAAACTAACGTTTTTTGATACAGTGTGGTGGAGACGAATCGATCTCTTACGAAGCACGCAGCTGTGCATTCGCCCTCCGCCGCAAAAAAGTGTTCGTACTTGAAAACAAGCCTTCGGTGATATAGGTTATAGCATAATAGATAACCGAAATATCCCGGAGTATCGAGATGGCTGCCACTAACGGTCTTCGCGTCTATGATGGCGCCGAATTTGCCCACGCGCTACAGGTCGAGATGGATTCTGCTTCCGGCGAGAAAACACCGGACGCGGGTGGGCGCCTGCTGAAGCGTAAGCTGACAGGAAAACAGCGCGCGTCTTCTATCGCCGCAAAACTGCGCAGGGCAATGGCAAATGCGATGCACTCGACGCCGGAAACCGATGTCGATGACATGATGGTCCTACTGGTCGACACCCCAAACCTGGCGGTTCGGGAAACCATCCGCGATATCGTCGAGCATGTGCCGGCGATCATGGAAGCCCGGCAAAGCAAACTGACCGATGACGCGATCGACGCGCTGGTTTCGGTCTATATGCGCACGCCTCCCAACGCCGAAGTCGAGAGGTTGCTCTATGACAGCAATGCGAAGGCAAGAGCGCGGTTTTTTGGGGAGTGGCCAAGCTTTACCAGCAAGGATCTGGCGGACGTGGCCGGACATGGTTCCAAGAACAAAAGCATGACCGCCTCGCGATGGAAAATGAAAGGCAAGGTCTTCTCGATCAGGCATGGGGGCGTCGAATATTTCCCGGCCTTCCAGTTCGAGGAAGGCCAGCCTATTGAAACCGTTGCCAAAGTGCTCGCCCTGCTTGGTGAGAAAAAGTCCGGCTGGCAACTGGCATTCTGGTTCACCTCTCCGAATGGGTGGCTTGCTGGCAAGCGCCCGGTCGACGTCCTGAAAGACGGCGATGCGGTCGTATCGGCGGCAGCCCGTGAGGCGGAAAATATCGCCGGATGATTTCTCTGCCGCCATCACCCCTCCCCGCCTCGAACTCTCACGAGATCAAGGCGGGGACGAGATTCCACAGAGTTCATGATCACCGTTTCGAAAGCTGCTCTTTTAACCCTGGAAAAGGTCGTCCCAGCCGTTTTGCACCGCTATTCCTAGGCAGCGATCCGATCCCGACGCAATATCTTGCGACCGATTACGAGTGCGCGGTCCATGAAACGATTTTTCACGACGTGCCGATTGACGAGCCGAGCAAGGCCGTCGGCGTCGACAATATCAAGCCGCTCGCTCATTCGGTCATCGAGTTGAAGCGCGATCTCGTTCTGGTCCCGCTGTTCGCCCCTGATCTGGCCAAGTGGGGCGTCAGCAGGTCGAATCTCATCGACACGACGGCCGCTGATTATCACATCACAGCCCAGTGGGCACTAGCGATCCACCAAAGCCGGCCGGACGCGCATGGCTTGATCTGGACGTCAAAACGTTGTGATCCGCAGCAGGCAGTGGTTTTGTTCGGAGATCGCGTCGCAGAGGCCGATCTGCTCGAGATCAGCAATGTTCCGATCTATTCGGATGTTGGAGAAATGAGGCAGATCGTTGCCTTTGCCGCTCGTGTCGATATCACCCTCGTCCTGTAAATGCGCGGCTGTTCCGCGGCGATATAAGCGAAACATGAATTTTGCTCCCGCAGAAAACGGCACATCCGCAACGGGGTACATTAGATCCCTTACACCGGACCTCTCGTTTGACTGAGGACTATGCCGGAAGAGCTCTTAATCGGATGATCAATCCTGACAAACCTAGCAGGGATGGCTTGCATGGGTTGGTTCGATACGCGCACTCTAAACGGATAGACTTGGCGCCCGCTCTTACGATGGTCTTGATCTCGATCTAAGAAGCGCTAGGAGCATAGGGCCGGCACTGAATTGCCGAAGGCATGCCCGCCGGCTAAGGTCCCTGAGGTAGGCACCAGCGGAATTGATTTCCTCTGCCCTCTCAAAGATGCAGGCAATCACTACAGCTGCATTCACCGGGCCCATCGCCCGGCAAGCGGCTTGAAAGGCGGGCCGATTGATCTGCAGCATGGAGCCTAGGATGGTGCTTGCTGCCACAAAGTCTCTCCAGCTTGTGATCGAACCTCCTGGACCATAGTGTTTGATTTCAGGGCAAGCACGTAACACTGTATCCAACGAAATGGCTGGACGGATGGCATCCTGATGGGCTGGGTGATCGTTCTCTCGATGTCCAGTGTCTTGTTTGAACTTAGATCCTTGAGATGGAACCACACGGTTTGAAGCTTCGTGACCGCATTCAGATTCAAATTGGGAATATGTTTGTGAATCCTTTATGTGCCGCTCATTTTGGGATTCATTGGCGCTCATATTTCTAGAATTATCGTGTTCTTCCAAAAGGTTGATGATCCGCGCGCGGATTTCATTCAGTTGTGACAAAAGTGCTTGAAGTTCTTCAAGCGAGGGGTGCCGCGGAAGTGATGACAAGAATGACCGAAAGCGATCGTAAAGCTCCGCCCAATCGCCTGGGATGGCGTTTTCCCGGGCGAGATAGATTAGCTTGGTGATCTCGCGGCGGCAGAGACTGATTTTCTCTCGAGCGGATTGGTAAAGTTCACGATCGGCAGCCATGCGGGCGGCAATTGTCTCAATCTCCTGAGCACGAGACAAGAGCGGTGCCAGACTGAAGCCAAAGGCTTCGCTGACGTCCCCTGCCCTGCTCCTACGAGCATAACGCTTTCCGTTTGGGCTGTCCTTTCGCAGGATGAGACCCGCATCAACGAGTGCGGCAAGATGCCGTCTGAGCGTCGCAGCAGTCATCCCGCGTGCTCGGATCGAAAGCTGAGCGTTGGACGGAAACACGATCATGCTGTTCGTTGCTGAAAGCTCGTCCGATGGATAAAAGGACAATAGCGCGTCCAGGACAGTCAGAGAGCGGTCACTGACGTCAAGGTCCTCACGAGCCTCGCAGACGGCCCGAAAGAGCTTCCACTTGTTACGTTTGATGTCTGGCGGTGTTTTCTCGGCTTGCCTATGCTTTGCCAGTAAGGCAAACGTCATCGACCGCCGCCCAAAAGGCGTCGTCACGCATGCGGTATCCATGTTCTTCCACCTTTACAAAGGCAAAAGAAATTCGCTCACCAAAACGGTGCCAAGACTCTTGACGGGGATTCGTGAAAATGCGATTCTCTGATTGCTACATACAGAGGAAGGCTTCCACGACGGCAACGTTATGGGGGCCTTTTTTCTTTTGCGGTTAATCTCCTGCTTCAGTCTGCACTTCACGCTGGAACGTCTGATAGAGCGACTCCAACTGGTCGGATAAAAACGCTCCGAATCTCGATGCATCTTTCGAGGTCAGCGCGAGCGTAAATGTTTTTCCGGACGATTTGGTCGTCACGGCAACAGATTTTGCGGCTACGTCAAACTGACGAACGGACGGAGATGCGTTCTGTTTTTTTTTCGGCTTCTTTGCGGTTTTAAGTTCGGCCAGGAGAACATTGAATCGCTCCGCTTCTGCCGTATGGCGGAAATCATCCGTGCGGATAAATTCACACGCCCTCTCAGCATTGGCTGGAATCTGGAGGAGCTTTTTCAGTTCTTCCCAGCGATCGCGTCCGACGCCTTTTGCAGCGCCGACAGCGTCAAAAACAGTCTCGGGAACGGTCTCTGCGACAGCCAGCATTCTCGAAAGAAGCGTATCGTCGATCGTTAGGGCGATCTTCACGACATCCTTGCTCATACCATTGGCGACGAGCTTTCTGGCAAAGAGGGCCTTCTCGACGAAGGTCAGGTCGGATCGAGCCGTGTTTTCTTGACCCTGAGCGATCACGTGGGCGATGTCTTCGAGGGGCTTGATCACTGCCCGCACTGGGATCCGAAGGTCCCGCGCGGCACGGGCACGACGATGCCCAAAGACGATCATGTACCGCCCTTCGGCAGCCGGATGGGGGCGAACGAGTATCGGGGTTGACTGGCCCGATTGACGGATTGCTTCGCGAAGCTGGATGTAATCCTCTTGATCGTCGCCGATGCGGTCTGCAACGAATGAACCTTCAAGCAGGTCAGGATCAAGTGCAACCACCGTCTCGCCTTCGAGCATGCGGATAGAAGTCTCAGCCAGTTCGTCGAGTGACTGCATCATCGAACGCGAAGCTCCACGACGGGTATACTCCGCGCGGGCGTCCGCAGTTTTCTGATGCTCTTCCGCTGACGGCTGTACGAACTTCGCCAAAGAGTGGTTTCTAGCCATTGGTTGTCTCCCTAACGCCTTCAAGTCGATGATTTGCTGAAAGATTCAGCGCTTCTGCACGGCTGTCAAAAAGTCCCGTCATTTGCGTCCCCATGCCTTATGAATGAGGTCTGTGACTTCGCCGTTCACGGCATTGAGGCATTCGAGAGCGCGATCGTAGGTTGATCGAGTGAATTGGTGCTTCTCCACCTCATAAAGCGTCTGCTTGGTAATGCCGGCATCGCTGATGGCGGTGGATTTCAACATGTGGTTCTGCAGCATGCGCTTCGAGAACATTGCCTGCATGAACCCCACCATCTGAGCCTGAGGGCCGTCTGTCGGTTCATATCGCGTCACCAGATACCTGAACCAGTTCAACTTGACGCGCGCACCTGCTCCCTTGATCGATTCAAGGATTCCACCGAGCATGAGGAGGAACTGGCTCATCGACATGATGTCGAGCATTTGCGGATGGACTGTGATCAGGACGGAGGTGGATGCTGTCAGCGCGGTCAGGGTGAGATAACCAAGCTGCGGTGGGCAGTCGATCACCACGACATCGTAGCGATCGTCGACTTCCTTTAGTGCGCTAGAAATGCGCGTGAAGAACAGCCTGCCCTCCGGCGACGATTTGTTCGATGCGGCTAGTGGCGTCTGGTACTCGTATTCCTGGAGCTCGAGATTTGCCGGAATAATGTCGAGCCCCGGAAAGTTCGTCGATTGGATGACCTCAGTGATTGACTTGCGCTGCTCGTCGTAGCGGAGCGTTTCGAAGAGAGAGGGGTTTTTGTCGAGCTCAGGCTGAATGCCGTGAAGGGACGTCAGCGAGGCCTGAGGATCGAGATCGATGGCAAGAACACGATGGCCGGTGAGAGCCAAATATTGAGCCAAGTGGGCGGTTGTTGTTGTCTTGCCGGAGCCGCCTTTGAAATTGACGACCGAAACGATCTGCAGCGGCTCTCCTGCCCTGCGATGTGGAACGTAACGTTTAAAGTCGCTGCGCCCGTTCTTGTCCAGGAAATGGCGAAGTTCCAGCATCTGCTCGGCGGTGTAAGTTCTGCGCCCCGACGAGGTGGTCGCTGGGACCGGTCCCTTTCCTTCGAGGTGAAGCTTCTTGATGTGATTTTGCGTCACGCCGAGATAGTCGGCGACTTCGGCCAGCGAGAAGGAACGTAGACCTTTTTCTGCATCCGGTGGATATTGCTCCAACCGGAGCATGTTGAGATTGTCAGAGATCAATTCTCCCTGCTGAAGAATCTCCTGATCAAAATCAGATGCCTCGATGTTGATTGCCATGTTCATTCAGCCGAATCCAGAATAACGCTTTTAGCTCAAACGTAGTCCAATAAGCGTTATTAATACCTGCGATTCTACCTGTTCGGCAAACTTTTTTTAGTTAACAAGACCTTAACAGCTAGACCCTCTACGGCGGATCACTTTTTTTGTGGTCTAACCTTTTGTTTTCTATTGCGAAACTAGCGTTCTGCACGGCTGTCAAACGAGTGGTGGGAATCTGCGGCATTGGCTTTCGGCGACCGTTACCAGCACCATCGGGCATAAGCCTGCCATGAAGTGGCAAATAGCGTAAAAGCTCCTAGTTGCTAAAAGCTACAGCGGCGCCTGTCTCCTGAACGCCGATCAGGCGGAGACAGCTCTGAAGATCGGCGTTGGGCGCAAAACCGAGAGAATACGTATTCGGGTCTCAACCAGCCGCGATCAATGCGCGGCGCGGCAAGCGGTACACTGTTCGACATCGAGCGCCAGCTTTACGACCGAAGACAATTCGTTGAGGCTGCCGATCTCAAGAAGTGCTGTTTCAAGGGTGGTTGCGAGGCAGATCATGGGGGCGCCGGCATGATTGAATCGGCCTTCTCCAATCACACCTGAGGGGCTGGGGCCGAACGTTGCGATGTCGGAGAAGGACTGATACTGCTTCGTAATGTGCGCTGATTTCCTTGCGCGGAAGAATGTCCCAGGCGTTAACTTGGGAGTAGTGTCTGCAGAAAGTCCCCGGACCGCTTCGAGGATGCTTCGCGCGAATGGATGCTTGAGAAGCAGGAAGGGAGTGGCACTTCCTATCGATGGCGGCTCGCCAATCGACTTTTCAATCTCTTCGACCCGATCAAACGGATGTTCGAAAATGTGGATCGACCTACGTACATATGTTCCACAGCGGGGACAGAACACAAAGTGCTTAAGTGTCATAAGCTCCGCCGTGTAGAGGTGGACGAGGTGGCTCTGCTCAACGCAGTAGTACACGCTCACTGCGTTCGTCTGAAATTCGACATCGTGTATTTCGACGCCCGGACACGTAAGGGCGAAATCCTCGTAGCAGTCGACGCAACAGCATATGCTTGAGGTGAAGTCAGAATCGATCTCTTCGACGAGAATGTCGTTGAAGGTGTCGATATCGAATGCCGATACCGGCAGGTAGCTAGGCCCTGTTGACAAAGTGGATTCCCAAATCAGCAAAAGCGTGATTCAAGACTGCCTTTTAGGAGGCGGTTTTGGCTCGCGGCGACCTGACGGATATGGAATGGCGGATCATTGAGGGTCTTTTGCCCACCGAACGTGGCAGGAAGTCTCGTCCCTCGCACGACAATCGAAGATACCTCAACGGCATGCTGCATGTTCTTCGGGTCGGATGCCCCTGGCGCGACATGCATGAGCGCTACGGGAAATGGAATTCGGTCTATGTGCGCTTCCGCCGTTGGGCCGAACAAGGCGTTTGGGACGCTCTGCTTGAGACCCTCGTTGAGCTGGGGCTGACGGATGACTGGCAGCACATGATCGACAGCACCACGGTCCGCGGCCATTCTCAGGCTGCGGGCGCTAAAGGGGGACTTATCAGGAGGCTTTTGGTCGATCACGCGGCGGCTTTACGACGAAAATCCACGCCCGCGCAGACGGTCAGGGACGCCCTCTTGGCTTCGTCCTGACAGGCGGCGAGGCTTCAGACTACAACGCCGTTCCGGACCTGCTGGCAATGCCGGTTGGCAAGCCGAGACTGTTCCTCGCCGACAAAGGATATGACGGTGATTTCCAGCGCGAGGAACTCTTGATCCATGGGATCAGGCCAGTCATTCCGCCGAAGGCCAACCGGAAGAACCCGCCTGCCTGCGACTTCCGGGCCTATAAGGATCGGAACCGTATCGAGCGGATGTTCAACCGTCTCAAACAGTTCCGTCGCGTTGCGACCCGATACGATAAGACCCGAAAATCCTTCTCAGCATTCCTTGCCCTGGCCGCCGCAAAGATATGGCTGCCATACTTTGTCAACAGGACCTAGAATTCGCTCCGTCGGGAATAGTCGTTCGATCGTCATTGCCGTCTGTGAGTTCTCGGTCGCTCACGAAGCTCCCTGTCAGTGGTACATGATCACGGCGAAGCACTATTCCGATTTGCAACTTTCTCGCGCGGATGAAAAGATTAATTTGCTATAGTCACTCGTCGCTCCGGAAGAAATCATGCCGCTACTTTTTTGTAATATTGCGTGGATGAAGAACTATGCAGGTCGGGATGCCACTGACCCTCCGAAGGGTGGTGGTGGTTACGTCGTTTCGGAGGGCAAAGCCGGGGAGGAACTGAACTTCGTGGCAGCCGACGACGGGTACGTTTATGGGCATTTTGAAACGATAAAGGACGCGGTCGATCGGAAGGTAAAAATCGAGCGTTTGGGGGCATCTACCTCGGCAGAGTTCATTGATGGCGTGGATGTCGTCTGGACCGCTCCTATCGATGGCAAAGATCCGCGTTGCGTGATCGGATGGTACGAAAATGCGCGGGTCTATCGTGACCGCCAGAGGCTCGACGGCATATATCCTTCCGCTCAGCACGAGCTCGACGAGATATTGAGCTTTCGGGTGCGCGCGCGGGCCAAGGATGCGCATCTCATCCCTTTCAGCAAACGGGATGAACGACTTTACCTACAACGCGGTGAGGGCTGGAGCGGGCAAGCGAGCTGGTGGTATGCGGACGATACGACTGACCCTGAGGCGAAGAGCTTCGTAAAGTCAATCCGCGCAATGATCGGCGACAAAGTGCCATCTTATGCTCGGCCACCTGTGCGCAGTCGTGTCAAGCATCGGGCCGGGCAGGCGGCAACTGAAGGCTACGCTAAGTATGTGAAACGTCATGAGGTGCAGGTAACCCCCCGGCACAGCAAGCTTGAAAAGCTGTTCAGGGAATATCTTCAACGCACGGTCCATGGCGTTCGGTTTCTTCCTACTTTCTGCGACTACATGCGGTTTACGGATGGAAAAGGTCAAGACGTAATGGTCGAGGTCAAGCCAACGGAGGCGTCGACTGTTCGATTTGCTATCCGAACGGCGATGGGACAACTGCTGGACTATCGGCAGCACCAGAGATGGGAAGGAAGGCAGCTTATTGTTGTGGAAACGGAAGTCACCAAGGCCGACGACAGGGCCTTGGCTCTGGGAAACGGGTTCGGCCTCGCATGGCCATTGGAGAACGGCGATTTCAAAGTCGTCTGGCCGGCAGGTGACAAGCTAGTTCGGCCTTGAGGTGCGTAAGAAGATTTAATGGCACGTGAGCCAATAAATTCTCCTTTGTCGCGGCTAGTAGGTCTTCAGGGAAGACGCGCTATCTGCTCTTCAAATGGATGAGGCAGTAGTCGGATGCGCACATGGCACTACAAGAAGTCCGTAGGGTATTAGTTGGCTGGTTTGTTGTTTTGGCTTCTCAAGAAAATCAGCATTTTGAATGCGGCCGTTAATGAACCTATACCAACTGCCCAAGCCGTGTGGGGAATAGTTGCACCGTCAACCGAGATCTCGTCGTATGAAGCGTTTCCGGCGTAGTTGTAAAGGACCATGCCCGTTGTGATGTAGATGATAAACCACAACGCCGCGAAACCACGCGGAGCCCTAAGCATAGTCTTGAGGAAGCGACCTTTATTCGTGTCCCTCGACGCCAATGCAGCGAATGAGTCTGTTGCGATTGGCGTAAATCCATAAAGTCCGAAGGTGGCCACATAAGTTGAGAAAAGGTCTTGGAAACGATCATTGACGGCGAACGCGGATGTTGTCTGCGACAGCAACCAGGTAGCCAAGACCACCGAGATTGCGCCGATAGTGTGCCAGACCAGCCCAGTGCGGCGCCAAATCCGTCCGAAGCGAACTCGTTGCGACCGAGACCTTTGTCCGACGCGTCTCCAAATATCGAAGACGATAATTCCCAAGAAGCTTAAGGTCAGATAGGCATACACGATGATGATGCCCCACGAGTAACGCTCAATTTCAAAAAAGCAGTTGAGGGATACCGATCCGGAAAAAAGCACAACGCCAACAGGGAACGCTAGCTGGCTTGAAGCAATATCTCTACTCATCATTTGCTCACATCAAATGTCGTGATCCCGCGTAGATTCTTGATTTTAAGATTCGATGAGTTTTGCTGCTGAAAATTCACCTGCACACTTTTTCAAAGAATTCGGGAAGCCCGACCAGTGCGACGTGCTGCGGAGTTATAGTAGTTTGAGGCCTGCTGCACCGAGCGATGACGAGATTGCTCCATGGCCTCAGGCATCGGGATGCCGTGGTTGGCGGCCTCGGTGAGGTAGCCAGACCGCAGTCCATGCGCGGAAAACTCCCCAGGATCGAAACCAGCCAACTGCACGCGCTGCTTGATGATCGCATTGATGGATTGCGGATCGAGCCCCCGCTTCGAAACAGTGCCCGATGTGTTTCGGCATCGAAACGGGGCTCTGACTCACTTTTGATGAAATCAAGTGCTGGCTGATGTTGGTTTCACGCAAGGAATCAATACCATGGGCCATTCGCTCAGATCGTCGACGCTCGTCCCTCGCGGCTTTATAGTCGACAATACAGCCATTGATGACGACGTCATGTTGATCGCAGTCCGGCCGACGAGCAAAGCAAGCTTTTGCCCAATCTGTGGAACAAGGTCGGAACGAATCCACAGTCGATATCAACGACGCCTGGCTGACCTGCCCTTGGTGGGAAAGCCCGTTC
>CAACWB010000430.1_pt1 | contig 67605 bp, 72 predicted proteins | sample 2275501 | NCBI WGS metagenome assembly CAACWB01 (sample SAMEA5312444, study PRJEB27640) | indoor metagenome | biome: indoor environment; feature: controlled; material: polymer antistatic dissipative epoxy resin | place: Italy | collected 2014-05-27 | reverse complement strand
CAGTCAGGGTATTATCATTCCGGACGAGCTGCTCTCCCAGGTCGCACCACTACCATGGGCGCATATCGCGCTCACCGGCGACTACCTCTGGAACGAAATTGACCGACCCCTCGAACGCTTCAGGCCAATCCGGGCTAACCGCTTCAATCCAAACAACTTCAAATTCCCTTAGCGTGTATTAATGTAGAAATGCCCACGGAGCCCCTCCAAGGCGGGTGATGACCGGCTGTTCGGCAATGCCGGCCAGGATGAACTGTCCGGCGGGCAGGGCAAGGATTTCCTGCATGGCGGCGAAGGCCGCGACGTCGCCCTTTATGAAAAAACGTCCGATCGCTATGCCGTGACCCAGGAACATGCGGTGGTGACCGTCAATTCCCTGGATGATCCGACGGATGTGGATACACTCGTTAATGCCGAGACGATCCGCTTCAAGGACAAGGATCTGCAGCTCTCCTACGCGCCCAAGATTGAAATGATTGCGCGGCTCTACAAGCAGCTTTTCGACCGGCAGGGGGATCTGGGCGGGGTTCAATTCTGGGCGGAGAAGCTTTCCAAGGGCGCCACGGCTGGTGATATCGTCACGGATTTCTTCTCGTCCCAGGAAAGCCGGAACATGAAATTCCAGCAATATGGCAAGGACGGCTCCATCACACTCGAGCTTCTCTACGAGGTCCTGTTCAACCGCAAGTCTGACGATGCAGGTTATGCCTATTGGCAGACGGCACAGGCGAAGGGCATGAGCCTGACAGAAATTGCCAATCACTTTGCCTATTCACCGGAACTCCAGACAAAATATATCGAGCCGACCGGCTGGGAGTTCTTGGTCTAAAGCAGGTGGACCGTCCGGCTCCCAAAACCGGGAGCCGGGTGGCGGACAAGTGCATGTTTTAGAAGCCGGAATTTGAAGGCCTCCTAATCCGAACTCGCGAGCCACATTGATCCGGAGATGACTGTGCTGCCGTGCGGCTATGGCGAAGAAACGGCGGCAAATCAGGGGATCGCTCCTTGCTATGCCGCCTTCGCCAAGGGCTTGGCACGATCCACCCGCGCCCGCTCGTCGGGCGAATTCATGACGGCCCACAGATCGCCGCGCCGTTGCGTGTTCAGCCAGAAGTCCGGGCTGTTGCCGAACACCCGCGCCAGAATGAGCGCGGTCGCCGCCGTCACGTTGCGTCGGTCATTGCAGAGTTCGTTCACATGCTTGCGCTGCACGCCCATCGCCTCGGCCAGCGCCGCCTGCGTCAGGCCGAGCGGCTGCATGAACTCTTCCGTCAGGATTTCGCCGACCGTGGCCGGTTTGCGTGTGGTCATCAACATGGCGTCACCTCATCGATAGCTGTGGTCGTCGAGATAGAGTTCCGACGCTTCGCCGCGACCGCCGTCCCATCGGAAGATCAGCCGCCACTGCTTGTTGACTCGGATCGAATGCAGTCTGTCGAGCGTGCCGCGCAGCGTCTCGAAATGATTGCTGGGTGGCACACGCAAATCCTGATCGGTCATCGCGTCGTCGATCATCTGGAGCTTGCGGAACAACCGGCTTTCGAGATCGGGTGGAATGTTGCGGGAGGAAATATTCTCCACGAAAAAGGCCCGCAGCCATTCGTCCCGAAACCCGACGATCATTCCACGCCTCCAGTGCATGGTTTATGTACCACTCTATGGGTCATTTCGCAACGAATTTCCGTCGTCGGCCTTCGTCGGAATTGGAGCGCCACCGCGCATCCGCTTTGCCTTGGGATTGAGGGGAAGCCGTCTTCTAAATTCGACGTATTGCACCTCGGGCCTCGTAAAGCGCCACGGACCATATTGCTTTCATGCCACGTGGAACAAAATCAACACCATGAAAGCACAATCGAATTATATTCCTCGACTTATTGTCGATCGGCACAACCGAGGCGTTTGCGCCTCAATTTCCCCAAGATTGACGAAAAACTATGCATCCTTGCAGCATTCTTCTGAGTGCGCGATTAAGTAGGACATCATAGTCCTGAAACGGAGGAAATAATGGCTGTATCCCGCGCCTATACCCCAACCAATCTCATCGATCCGCCCATGTGGACCGGCGATGTCGTCCGCGGCACCTCAAATGAGTATGTCATCAGCGACGGGTACAGGACTGCCTATTATGACGGCTACGGTTTCGGTTATTCGGGGCGCAGCCTGGTGGCAGGGACCATGACCGGCTTTAGCCAATATGCCGGCAATTCCATTATCGGTGAGGTCTATGGTTTCTCCGCGCCGGCGTCGCTTGCCGATTCCTATCTCAGCCGTGGCGATCTGAAGAGCTTTATCGGCCTGATGCTGCGCGGCGATGATCAGATCTACGGCTCATCGGGCAATGACAAACTGGCCGGTTATGACGGCTACGACTTCATTTATGGCAATGGCGGCAGTGACTATATCGACGGCGGCCGGGGGATCGACACGGTTGTTCTGTCCGGGCGCGGGTCGGATTATTATCTGAAATCGGATGGCAGCTTCATCTTCATGGACAAGAAGGATGGCACAACCCACAACGATTTCATCAATGTCGAACGAATCCGCTTCGACAACGGGACGCTGGCCGTGGACATCAACGGCAATGCGGGTCAGGCCTATCGCATCTACCAGGCGGCCTTCGACCGTACGCCCGACAGCGGTGGCCTGAAATACTGGATCAACCAGCTGGACAATGGGGCAAGTCTGTCAGAGGTCGGCTGGGGCTTTATCCAGTCGCAGGAGTTCCGCTCCGTTTATGGTTCCAATCCCTCCAATTACGATCTGGTTTCCCGGCTCTATCAGAATGTTCTCAACCGCCAGGGCGAGGCTTCGGGAATGAATTACTGGGTCGGCCAGCTGGATCGGGGTGTCAGCAAGGCCTATGTCTTGGCAAGCTTTGCTGAAAGCCCGGAAAACGTCGCGGCCGTGGCACCTGAGATCAGCGCCGGCATCTGGCTGGTTTAAACTGACCGAGAGATCGACCTGATGCAATAAACCCCGCTGAAGCAGTTCAGCGGGGTTTCCTTTTGAAAGATCACAAAGGATCAAAAATCATTCCGGAGCTCTTCCAGGAAATGATTTGCGATGACGCTCCAGCTATATTGCTCTTCCACTCTCGTGCGGGCGGCGAGGATCAGACGTTCCAAATCCATCTCGCTCATATCTGAGATCTCAGACAAGGCTGTGTGCAGGTTATTCGTCGGCGCGCACAGGAAATGCTCGCCATGGGTGATGTTGAGCCCGCGGGCGCCGAATTCCGTCGAAATGACCGGCACGCCGGCGGCCATATAATCCAGCATCTTCAGGTTCGTTCCCGTGCCCGAGCGCATCGGGTTCAGCGCCACATCGGCAATGGAGAGCATGAGGTCACGGGTGGCCATGTCGACCGCACCCATCATCTCCATATTGGCCGGAAGCTTGCGCTCCTTGAAGGGCAGGCAGACACTGCCGAGGATGACGAAACGCGTATCGGGGCAACGCGGCGCTTCGAGGATCAGGTCCTCCACCGCTTCCAGATTGGGGCCGTGCCAGCTGCCCATGAAGATGGCGAGCTGTTGCCCGCCAATACCGCCAACTCCCTGCAAACGACGCCGTTCGCTCAAGGTTGTATAGGGCACATCGTCTAGAGAGACGCCGTTTGGCACTTCTGACAGCCGTGCCCGGGTCGGACCATAAAGCCTCTCCAATGCCTGAAGGTCCCGGTGGGCGCAGGCAAACACCCGTTCCGCCGTGATCCAGCATTCGCGTTCTGCCATCTCCACTTCGCGCAGCAGGCTTTCGGCCTGCGGAAGATCGCCGAACACGGCTGTTTTCAGGGTTTTTTCCACATCCTGCGCTTCGTACCAGAAGCTCTTGCCCGGTGCGGCCCGCTTCAGCCAGTCCACCATGAAGGGATGGCAGGCAATAACGGTACGGCTGGTCATGGCAGACAGCTTCAGGGCTTCGCAATAGTCCGGCGTCAGGCCCAAAAGTGCATTGGCCGTCACATCACTGACCGGCTTGTGGTCCACCAGCTTGGAAACCTCATATTCGGCTTGCGCGTGAGCATCCGTCCTTGGAATGGTGATTTCCATCAGGCCCGGTGCAATTTCCACCTCATGGCGCAGATCGGTGGTCGCGCCCAGCGTCACCAGATCGATATCATAGGTTTTTGCCAGATTGCGATAGAGGTGAAAGACGCGCGACTGGCCGCCATTCATCGGCGGATAAACCTTGAAAGTGGTCGCCACCGTCATTTTCGGCCGGATCACACGTGTGCGCACATGCGGGGCGGAAACTTCAAGAAGCCCCTTGGCAACGGTTCCCCAATGGATGGCCGCTACTTTTTCCAGCGCTGCCTTTCCAAGGGCGATCGCTTCCGCTTCGTTTTCGGCCAAACGGTTCAACCATTCGGCAAGCGCTGCGGGTTGCGGCTGGCAGACAAAGCCTGTTTTGCCATGTTGCACGAACTCGCAAGGGCCGCCGCTATCGACGACCGTCAGAACCGGCTTGCTGCTCTTCATGGCTTCAATGGTGATGAGGCCATAATCTTCATCGACAGGAATGAAAGGCACGGCACGCGCATCGGCATAAAGGCCGGGCATGTCTTCATCGGCCACATAACCCAGAAAACGAATGCGCGGATCATCGCCGGCAATCGCCTTCAGCCGGGCTTCATCCGGGCCTGTACCGCCGATCAGCAGCGGGATATCGCCTTTGACCGATTTCATGGCCTCGATCAGCAGGTCGATGCGTTTGGGCCGGTCCAGTCGGCTGCTGGTGAAGAAGTAGCTGCTCTTGCCGCACGTGTAGTTGTCGCGATGCGGCGGAGGGTAGAGCACATCCACCGGCATGTCTGGCGGAAAGTAGCTTTTCCGGCGCGCAACCGTTGTCGAAATTGCCGTATATCGCTGTATACGCAGCGGCGACAGCGCCGCATTGTCGAGAAAATGGATCACGGCACGGCTGAAGGCACCCGGAAAGGCCAGCACTTCCGGCGGCAGATCCGCATCGCGCAAGGCGCGAAGGCGGTCAAACAGTTCCGGGATCTGATCCGGATCCGGATTGGCCATTCCCTCTTCCAGCCACTCCGCCAGATTGCCGAGCTTGGGATGTTTCAAAACGTCGGGGTGATGCTGGCTTGCCGGATAGGTATCGTAAAGTCCCCGCAGCCGGTGCAACATGTAGCAGACATGGTTCGGATGTTTGACCATCCATCCCGGATATTTCCCGGAAATCACACAGTCATAGGCCGACAGATCAAGCTTCGAAAAGGTCTCGTAGGAGCTGACGAGATCCCAGAAGTTCCCCTCTGGCGACATGACCGACACGATGTCGCAGCGATGTTCGGTGTGCTCTTCAAAGTGCTGCTGCAGACCCCACCAGAGATTTTCGGCACCACCCAGCGCCAATGGAACCGGGTGAGGTGTGATGAGTGCGATTTTCATAGAAGGATATCCTTCTGAGGCGGAGCAGGCAGAGGCGGCAGGTCCTGCAGGAGTGTTTCCACCACATGCGACCAGGTGATGTTCATCGCCTCATAATGCGCGCGCCCGTTCTGGCCGAGACGCCGTGCAAGGGCCGCATCACCCATCAGCTTTTCCAATGCGGCTGCGATTTCTTCCGGTTCCGGCTCGGTGACATAACCGGTCTCGTTGTTGACCACGAATTCCAGCGGGCCGCCGGAATCCCTGCAGGTAATGACCGGCTTGCCGGACAACATCGCTTCCAGCGTCACATAACCGTAATCCTCATCCAGCGGGCCGAAAAACACGGCGGATGCATGGGCATAAAGGTTCAGCATGTCCTCGCGGCTGATCGCGCCAATGAAGCGCACACGGTCACTCAGGCCCAGTTGCGCGGTCATGGCTTCCAGGTGGCTGCGCATGCCGCCGGAGCCGGCAAAGACGGCATTGATCGGCGTCTTGCAGGCAGCGAGCGCCTTCAGCATCAGATCCTGCCGCTTCAGCCCTTCGAGCCTGCTTGGCACGAAGATGTAGGGCAGCGCCTCCTCGCAGCGAAATTCTCCCGCATTGGCGGGAGGATGATAAAGCGCCTTGGATTCGATCTTGTTGAAGTCGCGCAGCCGCTGGCAGACCCGTTCGGCAATCGTGAAGACAGCGCGCGCCGAGCCGGGCTCCTGACCGCCAAGGCTTGCCGTGTCACCGGCGATGATATCTTCCCGCAATGCATCGGTTTCCGGCTTGCCGGGCAACCAGCCGTACCGCGTGCCGTAGAGATCATAGGCAGCGCGATGCTGGTGCAGCAGCCAGACCCGCTTGTCCGGGTGGCGGATCATATAGGCCGGAAACTTCAGGCAGATCATCCGGTCGATGCGGCCGCCGTTGAAGGGCAGGTAATTTGCCCCCAGCGCCTGATCCATGGTGTGGGCCGCGGCATCGACCGGCTCGAAAAAGAAGGGCGTCGAGATCTTGTGGATGCTGTGTCCGGCAGCGCGCACCGCCTCCACCAGGCCATCCACCAGAAATTCCGCCCCGCCGTAAATGCCGGGTGTATGAACTGTGGCAATTCCCACGCGCATCAGTGTTGACCGCCCTCGACCGTTTCAGCAATGGGCTTTTCCGCATAAAGCGCGTAGTCGGCCGGCTGGCGGAACCAGTCGTTGACTTCCTGCGGCTCGAAACCGCTTTCCGGCTGCGAGAGATCGCAATCTTCATCCTTGCGGACGATGCGCGCATTGGTGAAGCCACGCGCTTCCGCGATGAAGCGTAGATAGTCTGGCGGAAGCGGCTTGTTGTGGGTCGGGTCGTAATTGAAGGTGCAGGCTCCGACGACGAGGTTTTCCGGGTTTGGCGTTTCAAACAGCACAAGGCCGCCCGGCATCAGGACGCGGTTTGCCGTATCGAACAGGCTGACCAGTTCCTTGAAGCTGATATGTTCCACGATATGGAAACCGGTGATTGCGGCAAGGCTGTTATCCGGAAGCGAACGCAGATAGGCGATGGCATCGCCTTCCAGAACGTCGAGATCGAGCGCCTTGGCCTCCGCCACCATGGCACTGTTGAGGTCGATGCCACGGGTGGCAATATTGTTGCGCTTCAAAAGCGACAGGAATTCGCCGCGGCCACAGCCGATGTCCAGCACGACACCGCCGGCCGCAATCGGCTTGTTGGTGCGGAAGATCGGCAGATAACGCTCGGACCGGCGCAGGATTTCGCTGGTCGAGCCACGGAAGCGGTTCTCGAAGGCCACGTAGAGCGAATCCAGCGACGCTTCTTCCAGCTCGGCGACCGCCTGTTGATGATCTGCCGGAAGCTTGGCGCGGGCGTCGGCGATGAGACTGTTGATGGCAGCGCGCTGCGCCACGATCTCCTGGCGAATGGAGCGGATCTCAGACAGGGAGGCGACGGCCGTATCCTTGGAGGATTCGGCATCGGCACGCGCATCTGCCGCACGATATTCCGTCAGCGTCATTCGCTTTTCGACGGCTGCATGCGCCGTTTCCAGAAAAGTCTGGTTTGCGTCGTGAATGGTCTGGTTTTTGCGGATGGCGGACAGTGTGCTGTTGATGTCATGGATGAGCGTCGTGTGCCGTTCTGAGAGCAGAGACAGCCTTTGATTGGTGGTGGAGCGCACCATAAAACGCATGAAGGGTTCGAACAGCTTGCCAAGAACCGGAAGACGCGTCAGCCTATCGAGCACGGCGGCCGGCATCAGCCAACGGATTTTGACGCCGCGTGCTTTTCCCTCGGTCGATCGGGCCAATGCGCTCAAGACGCGCACCACACTGACATGACCTTGGCGCAAAGCCGGCAGGTAATAACCGCGGCCTACGCCATCGATGTCGCGGCCAAGCACCACACGATAAGCGTTGCGCAGGAAGTCCTCGTCGTCGAGCGCCGCAAATTCCTCGATCGTATAGAAGGGGCGGCCAAGGGGGATTTTTTCGCCATCATCCGGCTCCGGAACGAGAGGGATGGTACCAAGCCCCTGACGGCGCCCCGCCGGCGGGATGTCCTCCACAGCGACCGCGGCGGTCTCTGCGCGCACCCGAGCCAGAATTTCATCAATGGTTGGCGTGTGGTCGGACATGGCCGGTCAGCTCCTGCATTCGTCGTCTTTTCTGCGATCTATCGCATTGGAGGCCGGTATGGAACGGTTTTCACAAGGCCGCTAGGCCCTTCGTATGCGTGCAGGACCCTGCTGTGGCGGTTAGACCATGGCCATCAAGGCAATTTTCCATGGCGTCGACCTTCCCTCTTCAGCAGGGCCATTATGCGCCGACAGAAGCGACCCTCACGACAATTGAGGTTAACCATTTGATAAGTTTACCATTGGTTAACGACAAGGTCTCGTGTCAAGAGATAGGTCAACACTGCTTGTGCAACTGCAGATGAGGGTTTTGTTTTGGCGACCGTACAAGGCGTTTTTGTTGCGCTCTTCGGCAGACCGGCCGATCCTGCGGGCCTTGCCTACCTTACCGGACTCACGAAAAATGGCAGCGATTGGAGCAGGCTTTCTGCCCTTTCTGCGCAGGACGAGTTTCAGGCCCGTTTTTCCGGGCTTTCCGACAAGGCGGCAGTATCCTTGCTTTACCAGACCGTTTTCGGGCGTGCACCGGAACTTTCAGGCCTGAACTATTGGCTGTCCCAGTTGCAGTCTGGCCATTACGATCGCGCCACGCTCGGCGTTGCCATGCTGGATGGGGCAAAGGATAGTGATCTTGCCATGGCGGGTTCCAAGCTGGCCGCCGCCGATCTTTTTACCACGCATCTCGATCTTCCGATGGAACAGAAGATGTATGCCGGCAGCTTTGCGTCACAAACCGGAAGGGCATTTCTCTCGGGCGTCACGCCTGAGAAATCCGCGGCTATTCCAGCCATAGACGACGCCATCCTGCGCCTCGTTCAGTCCGGTGCGCAAAAACCAGCGGATGGCCAAAAGGTCGTGCTTGTTTTCACCTCTCCGGATCTCGTCAAGCTGGATGCCGAGCCTGCGATTGGATCGGTGATTTTGAAGGCCGCCACCCTCAACAATATCGAATTCAACACCTGGGGCATTTCCGGGCAGGATGCTGCGGCGTTTTCGATTGATGCCAATAACGGCGCGATCAGTCTCAAGAGTGCCGGTTATGTGAACGCCAAAGAAGTCGTCAACTTCACGGTGATGGCAACAGATGCAGCAGGCAACAGCGCTTCGCAGGTGGTCACCGTCGCGCTGGCCGGCCAAAAAACCACCGCATCACTGACACATGAGCCTTCGCCCGCAGATAGTGCCTGGTCCCCCTCGCATCCAGATGTTTCTGTCGGGATCCTGGGCCTGGGTCATGCGCCAAGTGATGGTCATTTCATCTAGGACGGTGTTCAAGCCCACATATCGTGCCACTGGGTCTGCGTGACGGCAACGAGATCGACGCTCGAGGTCGAAACCTCTGCCTGACCTTTGCTATAGGATTCGACCGCCGTGCGGTTTTCGGCGCTGAGCGAAAAACCGACCAGCACATCGGCGCGGCTCTGGCTGCCGCTGGCAAGCGTGCCGGTCCAGTAATCGATGCCGGCGCTTTCGCCATTGCGGTCGAGAACGTTCTTGTAGAGAACCTGGACAAAGGCCGTGTCGTTCATTCCATTGGGATTGCCGAACAGCTTGGCGAATTCGTCGGCATTGATGATGCCGCTTGCTAGGTCGCGCAACGAACCGCCATTGCCAAGCACGCCGGACCAATAAGCCAAGCCGGACGTGTCAATAGAACGGTCGAGGCCGGCATTGTAGACCAGCGCAATATCCTGGCGGAACCCTGCTGCCTTTGCAGCATCCACACCGGCATCCGAACCGGCAATGGCAAAGATACCGTCGCTGGTTGCAAGGAAATCCACATCGCTCGCCGTGATCTTTGCGTCCCCGTAGGCGATAACAAAACTTGCTGCAGAGCCGGTGAATTTCAGCGTTGCAAGTGTTGTATCCAGCACCAGTGTATTGATGCCGCCGCTGCCCTGAACCGTGTCATTGCCGGTCTGGACAACAAAGATGTCATTGCCATTGCCGCCGATCAGCACGTCCGTACCGTCATGGCCGTTGATGGAAGGGACAACCGAGATATAGGCGCCGCGATCAAGACCCAGATAGGAAAGTTCGTTGCCGATCGTACCACCGGCCAGAATATTGTGACCATCCAGGCCCTCGATGCGGTCATCGCCGGCGCCACCGATCAAGACGTTATTGCTGGCATTGCCCTTGATGACATCATTGCCCGCGCCGCCGATGGCATTTTCGATCAGGGACCGCTGGTCGCCCTCGAACAGAAGCGACATGGCGACATTGCCGGGGGCTGTCTGGCCATTGCCGAGGTTGGCAAGCTGGGAGGTGCCGAAATTGATCCATCCGCCGGGCGAAAGGTCGATGGCAAGCTTGCTGGCATAGTTCGACAGATCGATGGTGTCGCGACCGCCGCCATCCCAGATCGTTTCGAACACCTTGTTGCCGCCGGGAGCACCCTGTCCCTGGCCATTGACGAATTGTTCGCCGGTTGCGGCACTCCAGGAGTAAACCGTATTGTCTCCGCGGGTCTGGAAATTTGCACCGTAAAGATGCTGGATGGCGGCAATATCGCGCACCATGGGCGATTGGGCATAATCCCAGGTGCCGTTTGTATACCCCCCGCGGCCGTCACCCGCGTAAGACGAATAACTCATCACCGTGTAGGCCATGGCATCAATCGCGTTATAGGGTCCCGTGGTGCCGAAATCCAGCGGGTTGCCGTTGGCCGCTTCCGGGGTCACGGCGGCAGATGCCGAAAACCCTGCGCCATCGCCATGGATCATGCCGCCGCAGCAGGGGCAGACGGCACTTCCCGTCCCGTCATCGGCGACATAACCGCTCCCCCCCGAACCGATAACCGGCTGGTGCGGGTGGTTGAGGCCGAGCGCATGGCCGATCTCGTGCAGGAAGGTCACCTTGGCATAATTGCCATCGACCGGATTTGTATAATACCCCCTGGATGTTCCCATCCAGACATCGCCTGCCTCGGCAAAGCTGCCCGGCGTATAGGCCCAAGCCGTGGCCGGCAACGACGAGGCCGCGATGCGGATATCGGCGGCCGAACCGGACGTTTCCGTGATTTTCAGGTTGATGAGTTCGGCCCAGCTGGACAGAGCGTCGCGGGCACCTGCCATCTGGCTTGCCGAAAGCGCCTGAAAACCCTTGGTGGTCTCACCGGAACCATAGGACGCGCCGTATTGGCTGGCCGAGGTGGTGAAACCGAAGGTGATGCTGCCGTCGGCCCACCGCGCCGAAGTCATAAGGCTGTCAATGACTGCAGAACCTGTACCACTGTTTGCAACAACACTTGCCATAACTCGACACCGTCCGTTTCTGTTGATGAAACGGACAATACGAGATAAATTTTGATATATATTTCAGTTAGTTACATCAATTTTAGCGAATTGCGGAAAGCATTGTTAACCAAAAGACGGCGCCCTTGGCAGCACGCCATCCAGACAAGGATGATCCGTCGCCAAGCCTGCCGTTTTGCCATCATTTGAATTGCGCGGCGGGGCAGTAGCCAGATGGCCACGGCAATGCGATAATGCCGCCATGAGACCGAAGATGGATATTTTCCCTCCGGGAAAAACGCAACCGATCGAGGATCCCGCCGACCGCCGGCGGGAGCGCCTTGCCGACAGGGCCTTGATCGGTTTTGGTCTCATCACGCTGTGCGCGGAAATCCTGCCCATCGTCTTGCTGCTCAAATACTGAACTATCGCCATGACCGCCGCCCAGCGCAAGCTCACCACCGGTGGCCGCAAGGCGCCGTTATGGTTGCATATTAACCTTTCATAAACGTTAGCAATTGATTAATAGTCATTTCTACCTTTAACTGCATCCCGCACTCGGCCTCCTCCTTGAGAAGAGCGAAACGGCGAGTGATTGCATCTTGAGAGAAGTGGCAGGGCCAAGCCATCGCACGAACCTATTTCCGCCAAAACCATCGGCAAGGTTCAACCGGCAAAACTCCCTGCAACCGAAAGAGTGGCTTTGTGTCTTCACGCGCCAAAATAGAAACAATACAGGTTTTACGGGGTATCGGCGCACTCGGTGTCCTGTTGTGGCATGTAAGCTTTTTCACCGGAGCATATGGAACTGGTCTGGCGGGGGCACTGTTTCATCCCGGCTCCATCATGGGCGTCGACATGTTCTTCCTGATCTGTGGTTTCGTGATATTCACGTCCGCCACAAAAGGCGATGCCGACAAGTTGCAGACACAGCCGGCGCTGGATTTCCTCGTGCGCCGGATGGTTCGGATCTACCCTCTGTATTTCGCCTGCACGCTGATCCTGTTTTCCATCGAATATGGCGCAGACCGGCAAACCATCCCGCTCCTACTCAGAAGCCTTTTGTTCCTTCCCACAGACAACACGGCGCTGCCCAATATTTTCCAGCCCACAATGACTGTCGGCTGGTCGATCACCTACGAGATTATATTTTATGCCACCTTTGCCGCAGCGCTGTGTTTTCGAACAAACGTTCTGCAGGCACTCTGCTTCTGGGCCATTGCCGTCATTCTTTCGCCGGCAATCCTTGAAGGCAATATCTGGCTTGACCCAACCTTTATCGCACAGCGCCCCTCGGCATTTCTGGCCATCGCGGCCAACCCGCTCAACCTTCTGTTCGTCGTCGGCGTGATGATCGGTGTGATCTACCGAAGCCCCTTGAAATTCCCCAGCCGGCGCGCCGCACGCTGGGCCATCCTCTGTGCAAGCGCCATCTGCATAGCCCAATACGCATTCCACTGGAACATTTCCCATGGCATGAAGGGCGTCGGCCTTCCCCTCGCCGCCCTTCTGCTGGTGCTGGTCATCGCCGAAAAAACAGAGCGATTCGAGATGCCGCGCGCCCTGGTGTTTCTTGGCGACATCTCCTATTCGATCTACCTGATCCACCCGATCACCATCTGGATGGCGATCGGCATCAATGTCTATTTTAACCTCGGCAACCCGTTGCAAGGCTGGTTTCTCGTCGTGCTGACGACAGTCGCCACCATCCCGATGGCGGCGATCAGTTACGCACTGATCGAACAGAAACTGGGGCGCCGGCTTTCCCGTATTGCCCAGGACGCCAATCTGCGCCTGCAGATGGCGATCCTGCCGGCGTTTTCCCGGTTCAGATTATCCAAAGCCCGCTAGACAGGAAAAATACACGCATGGGTGTCGCCGGGCACCGCGTTGGCATTTTCAAAGCTCTCAGCGGAGATAAGAAAATCCGCTTACGCGTAGCTCATCCGAAGAGCTATGCGCCCTAAAAGCGCTTGTTTTTCTGGCCTCAGCCGTCAGGATGCGGCGGAAACGTGTATTTATGGAGATGACTGAATGAGCAGCTGGACCCACGGTTACGTGGCAGATGTCGAATATACGCATGGTTTCTACCGAGAGTTGACGCCAGAAATCCTGCGGTTTTCCGCGCTGGTCAATGGAAACAGGGTGCCGCCATCCGGCAAGCCCCTGACCTATTGCGAACTCGGCTGCGGCCAGGGTTTTACGGCCAATCTCCTAGCGGCAGCCAATCCGCATATCAAGTTTTATGCCAATGACTTTAACCCGACACAGGTTGCCAATGCCCGGCTGTTGGCCGAAGAGGGCGGCCTCGACAATATCCTGTTCTTTGACAATTCTTTCGAGGACTTTGCCGAGGAACCGAACCTTCCGAAAGAATTCGACATCATCGTTCTTCACGGTATCTACAGCTGGATCAGCCCTGAGACCGGCAGCACATCATCAATTTCATTCGCCGGAAACTGAAGATCGGCGGCCTGGTCTATGCAAGTTACAACGCCATGCCGGGCTGGGCTCCCATCATCCCGTTACGGCGAATTCTGCAGCAGCAATATCAAAAAGGAACAGTGTCGGCGGAAGCCAATATCAAACAGGCGGTCGAATTCGTCCGCCAACTCGACAATCTCGATGCTTTCTATTTCCGGGCAAACTCCGCCCTCAACGGACGGGTAGACATCCTTGAAAAGTCCAATTTCAATTACATCGCCAATGAATATCTGAACGCCCACTGGACGCCGTTCTTTTTTGACGAGGTCGCCAAGGAGTTCCAGGAGGCCAAATTAAGCTTCATCGGGTCGGCAGATCTGCTGGACACCGTCAGTGCGTTGAATTTTACCCCGCAACAGCAGGATTTTCTGAATTCGATCGATGACGCCATTGGCCGGGAAACCGTCAAGGACGTCATCGTCAACCGGGCTTTCCGCAAGGACATCTATATCAAGGGGCCGCTGTCTTATGATCTGGACGCTTGGCGGCAAGCTTGGCTCGATACCCGCTTTTCTCTGGTCGTCCACCCGGACAATGCACCTTTAACCCTGAAACGCCGCCTGGGAGAGGTGAACCTTGCCGCCGACATATATGCGCCGCTGATCGAGATCTTTGCGCAGGGGGCAAGCAGCCTGCGCCAGATCATCCATGATCCGCGCATCGCGTCCTTGGGGTGGCAGCGCCTCATGCAGGCTCTGGCGGTTCTCGTCGGCATCGGCCATCTGCAGCCCTGTCTGTCGAACAAGGACGAAGCCAAACGCAAGGAACGGGTCCGTGCCTTTAATACAGCCGTCTGCACACGGGCTCTTTATTCGGAAAACCTGAAAGCTGTTGCCTCCAGTGTCACCGGTGGCGGGATTGCCGTCGATCGTGTCACCCAGATGTTCATAGCCGCGACCCTGCGCAAGGAAAAGGCCCCGGTCCTGTTTGCCTGGACGGCGCTGGACAAGCAGGGGCATCGCATCACCAAGGATAACCAGAACCTCGAAACGCCTGAGGAGAACATTGCCGAATTGACGCTGCGTTACGAAACCTTCGTCGAGCGCAGTCTGCCGCGATTGCAAATCTACGGTGTTTTATAGGCATAAAAAACCCCCGGCTTCCGCCGGGGGTCCTTCTGTCCAATCCGAGAGGGATTAGGCAGTCATCTGGAAGTTCGAAGCCGTCAGGTCGGCAACGTTGATGCCGGTGACCTTGATCAGCGTGTCGCCAGCGTCGAGGGCTGCGTTACCGTTCTGGACGAGAACGTAGGTGTCAGCGCCATACTGGAACGTGGCAAGGTTCTTGACCGACGTGTACGAAGCAGCCTTCGTAGCAGCGGCGAGCAGATCGGTGCCAGACGAGATGTCGGACTGTTCAGCCGTGAGGATGGTGTCACGAGCGGTCGAAGCAAGACCCGAGAACTTCAGGGCGTCGGACGCCTTGTCGAAGTCGGAGATCGTCACCAGCGTCTTGATCATGTTGGCATTGGTGTCAACAGCCTGGACGTTGCCAGCAGCGGTTGCGATAACGAACTGGTCAGCGCCAGCACCACCTGTGAGGATGAGCGCCTTGGTTTCAGCATCTGCACCCGAGTAGGTGAGGGTGTCGGCACCATCGCCACCGTTGATGGTGATGTCGTTGGTGTGAGCGCCGTCGATGGTGATCTTGTCGCCGCCAGTGCCGCCGGTAACCGTCTTGATGGCAGCGTTGTTGGTCAGATCAATCGTGAGCGCGCCGGAGAAGCCCGTTGCACTGACGGTTTCGAGCGTGGCAGCTGCTACGCCGAGCGTCAGGGTGCCGGTACCGGAAACGTTGATCGTCTGGCCAGCGTCGAGCGTCAGCGTGTCGACAGTCGACGCACCGGTGTTGCTGATGTTGACGATTTCGGTGCCAGCAATCGTGACAGCCTTGCCGGTCGTTACAGCTGCGGCATCAAGCGACAGGTTTGCAGTGTTGGTGCCAGCCGTGTCGGCATAGGTGAAGGTGGTGGTTTCAGCGATCGTGCCCTTCAGACCAACGGTGGTCGTAGCAGCAACCTTGTCGAAGGTCAGAGCCTTGGTCGAGGAGTCGTTCCAAGCCTGCGTCAGTTCCTTGGCATTGGTGACGTCAACGGTCGCGGCAGCCGTTGCCGTGATGAAGACCTGCTCGACATTCTTCAGGCCATCGGTTGCAACAGCAACGTTAGCTGCGATCGATGCCGTGAGCTTGTCTGTGCCGAGACCGCCATCGATCTTGTCGGCAGCCGTCCAGTTAGCACCACCGGTGATCGTGTCATTCTTGTCGGTCGTGGTATTGTCAGCATTCGTCTTTGTCGTAAGATTGACGGTGCTGTCAACGCCAGCAGCCAGAACGACGGTGTTGCCAGCAGCGCCGGCAGATGCCATGGTCGCAACAGAAGCGTCAACCGAAGCAGCCGTCGGAACGGTGGTGGTGACGGCGGTCAGGAAAGCGCGGCCCTGGGCAGCAGCCGTGTTGCCCTGGTAGGAACCGATTTCGGTCGCCGTGTCGAGAGCCTTCGTGTACAGGTCAGCAGCAGCAACCTTGTTCGCCGAGATCGTCTTGTCGTTGCCCTGGGCGCCGTCGAGGATGGCAATGGCAATGTTCTTGACGTTCAGCGTGCCCTTGTTGAGCGCGTCAACGAAGAAGTTCAGGCCAGCAGCTTCAGCGTCACGGCCGAACAGCGACTGGTAGATCGAGTTAACGATCTGCGTGTTGGTCTGGTCCTTGAAACGATCCTTGTATTCCTGCGTGGAAGCGAGGTCGCCGATGCCGTTGAGGTCAGCGCCGTTCTTGGTGACGCCGTTGAAAAATGCAAGACCCGTCGGGTCGGCCGGACGGCCGAACAGCGCAACGTATACGCCCTGAATAGTAGCCATTGTGGAATTCCTCTCGATTGGAACGACCGTGTATGTGTGGTCGGTAGCGATTGCTATACCGATCACGCACCGGGGTCAATAATCCACTATAGGTTTTTTCGGTGAATTTTAGCCGTTTGGTGAGAAATGATGCAATCAAATACCCGTTTAGGGAGTTTTTAAATTTTCAATCCTCCTAAAGATGTATTTTTCCGCATTTCGAGGCAGGAACCTTTCCGGATATTAACGCTTCGGGCGAAATTTGGCTTTACAGGGGTAAAGCGTTTGCACGATAGAGTGTATCGATGTACTGTTGGCCTTGCAGCCAGACTTTGTTCCAAAGGGTAACCTGACATGACCTCGCAGCTTCACCAGGCAATCAGCCGGGATGATACCGCCGCATTGCGCCGCGAAGGTGGCGCGTGGCTGAAGGAAAAGCGCGAAGCCGCGGGCCTTAGCCAACGCGAACTGGCAGCCAAGGTCGGCATTGAATATTATACCTTCATCTCTCAGATCGAAGCCGGCCGCGGCCGTGTTCCGGCTGAACGTTTCGAAGCCTATGCCGCAGCGCTCAAGGTCTCGCCGCGCGACTTTACCCTCACCATGCTGCGTTATAATGATCCGGTCGTTTACCGCCTGCTCAATGCCGGCGACACGGCAGCACCGGCCCGCCCGACTTCTCTGTCGGATATGGAAGAGCGTCTGCGCCGCCTGGAAGCGCGTTTGTCCGACTGACGCCCTCATCCTTTGTTTGTGTCATGCACGGCGGCCTTTCGGTCGCCGTTTTTGCATGGTCAGACGCTGCTTGCTCTGGCGGGCGCGAACCGGCAAAAGGGTGGCACCGCCATCCGCTCCAGCCTTACAGAAAAAACCATGCATGTTCTGCATTTCTTCAAGACCTATTGGCCGGATACGTTCGGCGGCGTCGAGCGCACCATCCATGCGCTGGCCAAGGGGGGCCGCGCCCATGGCGTAACGGCCGATGTGCTGACGCTCAGCCGCACACCGAGACCGGAACCCTTCGTTTTCGATCATCACCGCGTCACCCAGGTCAAATGTGACATCGACATCGCCTCGACCGCCTTTTCGCGCGCCGCCTTCGGCACGTTTCGCCGCCTGGCCAGACAGGCGGATGTGATCCACTACCATTTCCCCTGGCCCTTCATGGATCTGGTGGAACTCGCCACGCCGCATGGCAAGCCTGTCGTGGTGACCTATCATTCCGATATCGTGAAGCAGAAACTGCTGATGAAGTTTTATGCGCCGCTGATGCATCGGTTTCTGGCGCGGGCGGACCGGATCGTTGCGACCTCGCCCAACTATCTCGCTTCAAGCCCGGTTCTCGAACGCTACCGCGAGCGCGTTCAGGTCATCCCGCTCGGCCTTGACGAAGCGGATTATCCTGCGCCGGATCCGGAGCGCCTATCTCGTTGGCGGACACGCTTCCCCGACGGTTTTTTCCTGTTTGTTGGCGTGCTGCGCTATTACAAGGGCATTCATATTCTTTATGAAGCCGCCCGCCTCACGGGTCTCCCAGTGGTGGTGATCGGCGGCGGGGATGCGCTGGACACTTTTCGCAGCCGCGCCGCAGCCGACGGACTGTCGAACCTGCATTTCCTCGGGGCCCTCGATGATGCCGACAAGACGGCCTTACTATCGCTTTGCCGGGCGCTTGCCTTTCCCTCGCATCTTCGCTCGGAGGCTTTTGGCCTGTCGCTGGTGGAAGCGGCCATGGCCGGCAAACCGATGATTTCCTGCGAAATCGGCACGGGCACGAGTTATGTCAATCTGAATGGCGAAACCGGCCTGACCATTCCCCCGGAAAATCCGCAGGCCCTGGCCGCTGCCATGCATCAACTTTGGGCGGATGATGGGCTTTGCCGACGTTTCGCAGAGGCGGCCTGCCTGCGGTATGAGGCGAATTTCACTGCCGCGCGCATGACAGGCGCCTATGTGGACGTGTATCGGCAGCTGATTCGGGACAATCCCGGTGCTACGTCTTCAGCCATGATCAGCTGAAGAAAGTCAGCACATCATCGATCAGCGCAGCCTTGCCGACAACCGTCATCGTGCTGTGGTCGGCCGACACATTGGTCCAGACGCCCATGTCGCTCGCCTTCAGAGATTCGACATCGGTCTGCTCGATCAGCAGCTTGCCGCTCTGATATTCAAAGGTGAACTGGCCGCCCATCTTCTGCGTCAGATATTCCTTCAGGGCGTAGGATTTGGCGTCATCGTAGGCCGTCGCCAGGTTGAAACCGGCATTGGCGGCAATGTTCCCCAGAGTCTCCAGCGACACGATGGTATGCGTTTTGGTTTCCACCGGTAATGCAACCGGCATCACCGCAACCGGTACCGTTTTTGTCTCCGTCAGAAGGACACCGCCGGTCTTGATCGTCTCGTTTGCAAGAGACTTCAGACCATTGCTGCTGCTGGCTTCCGGTTCCGGTGCGTTCGTGCGTGCCATGGGCGCCGACACGGCGGTGGCAATCTCAAGCTTGGCAAGTTCACGTGCCGCCGTATTGGGAGGCGCGATCATATCCCCCGGTGCATTTTCGACATGCCGGACATCGATCTGCGTCATCGTCGTGGGGACCGAGAGATGCGTCTTCTGCTGTTGCGCTTTTTCGCCGTGCAGTCCTTCTGCGGGTGCCTGGTTTTGCTCCGCCGCATGACGATGGGCAGCTGTCTCGATTTGCTGCGCAATCATCTTGTGCTGCTCGGACCCTTCCAGAGCCTGCAACACCGGCTGCTGCTCATGCTGGGGCAGGCTCACCGTCTTGTCGGTATCCATCGTCTTCGGGTCTGAAGCGATGGCCAGTTCGCCAGCCAGGATGACGCCGGCGAGAAGTGCCGCATTGGCCGGGGCATCAACCGCGTCGAATGCGCGGGCAAAGGCATTCTGGGCACGCGCCAGCGCCGTTCCCGACTTGTCGATCAACCGGACCGGGCCGCTGGCGTCGTTTGCGCCGGAAGAAGTCTTGTCGGACAGACCCTTGGCCTGCGCCTCGTTGTTTTCCAGCTTGAACAGCAGGAAAATGGCCGAGATCGACATGATGATGCGTGCCGCCGGATGAATGACGACATTTTTTGCATGGTCGGATCGAATGGAAAGATAGGCGCGAACGGACGTCTCGAATTCCATGACCAGCGACGGAATGCTGGCAGCCGACAGGCGCAGGTTCAGCGGATCGCAGATGAGATGGCAGCAGCCATCAATCCGCGCCACATGCAGGAAAACATCCTGCGACGTCAGGTCGAAGAAAACGAGCCATGGCTCACCGATATCGCTGACACCCCGATCGATACCGATGGCCGCGCCATTTTCGGCCAGAAGACGGTGTGCGCGGTAGAAATCTGCAATTTCCTGCTGTGACCAGTCCGCGATGGGGTTCGCGAGCTTGCGGGCGTTCTTGGTCGGGAAAGGCAGAATCCGCATGCAATCCGTTCTCTATTCTTCTGAGGATAAAACTATCGCTCACAAAACAGCCAATGATGTCTAAATTCAGTAGGCCAATTCGCCGGCGCTGGCAATGCGGACGCCTTGCCTTAACCGTTTAAACCGTCGAATTTGCACGCCTTCTTGCCGCTTGTGGCCAAATTACACGTACCAGATGCCGTCCTTGATGACGGAGGCAACATTGCCCTGGTTTTCCTGGCTGTCGGAGAAATTCGCCATCAGCGTTTCGCGTGTATAACCCGTCGCAAGCTTGTTCTCCCAGAAGCTGAAACCGGAGGCATCCGGTGAGCGCCCGAGGACGTTTTTGTAGACGAGACTGATGAAAGCCGTGTCATTGACCGTCTGCGGCGTACCATAGGTGTTTTTGAATTCTGCCGAATCGATAAAGCTGGCCGACATCCGGACGATATCGCTTTTGCCTGCATCGAGCAGTTTGATCCAGAAACCGAGCCCTGCCTGGTCGGGTGTGCGGTCGAGCGCTGCCTTGTAGAGTCGATAGACCTGGCCGGCATTGCCGCTCGTGTCGAAGGCAAGCGTCCCGTCCGAAAACTGAAGCCGCTCGATATTGGTCAACTGGTCTGTACCCTGCCCCGTCGCCGTGATCGTATTGCCGGATTTGGCGATGGTGACGGCGGCACGGCTGGCCGAAAAGACCGCCGTATCGATTCCGGCCAGTCCGTCGATCACATCATTGCCGAAGGTCAGGACAAATGTATCATTGCCGGCCGTCGCACCAACGGCCTTGGCAGGACCATAAAGCACACGCGCGCCGGCAATATCGCCGGTGTTAAGCGTCACCTGATCATTGGAAAAGGCATACATGATCTGCGTTTTGTCGTCTGGATGCCCAAGACCAATGGCATGGCCTATTTCGTGAACGGCTGTCGTGTAAAAGTTTGACAGCTGGCCACCCACGACCGTCTTGCTCGTCGACCAGTTTTCCGCGATATCGAAGCGAATTTCCGCACCGCTGATGGAATAATTGACCCCGTTGATCGACGTGGCCTGCCAGCTCGCCTCGCCCAATGTCTTGTCAGGGCCGTCAATGGCATCCCAGCCGATGCGAATATTGGCGGATGTCCCGTCGATCATTTCGACAAAGTCGATATTTGCGACGGCTTCCCACGTATCGAAGGCATCGCGAATGAGCTGCTGGAAGTTTGGATCCGCCAAAGGCTGGAAATTGTAGCCACCCCAACTCCGGGTGGCAAAACTCCAGAACACCTGGCCTCCCCCTGTGCCATAGGTCGCATCCCCCCATTTGGGGCCTGACAAAACATATGAAGCCATTCACCTCTCCCAAGATATCCTGCCTATGCACCGCCGGCATGAGCGTGCATTGCCCTGCCAATTACGATACCAGACCTGCATGAAACTGCATTTGGCTTCTTTTGTCAGCAAACTGATTTCGCATCTTCTGCTGTTGCGTTACTCTCTCTTCAGCGGGAAAATCCTCTCCGTTCGAGCGCTCTGCACCGATGCGAGCAGCCGGATCTACCTTGTTCGCCACACCTATACACTCGGCTGGCATCTGCCGGGCGGCGGGGTGGACAATGGAATGAGCGCCAAGGAGGCGCTGCTGAAGGAACTTCGCGAAGAGGGGAATCTGGTGGCAATAACGGATCCCGTTCTGCAACAGGTCTATCTCACGACCAATATCCCTCGGCGCGAGCACATCATCTTCTATACGGCCAGCGTTTCACAAGAGCAGGTTTTCAACGGAAACCTTGAGATCAGCGAAGGTCGTTTTTTTGCGATCGATGCGTTGCCGGCAGACCTCGATCCCGCAGCCCAGCGCCGGATCAGCGAATGGGTTATCGGGGAGTTCAAGGCGCAGGAATGGTAGGTCTCGACACCCCATCGGGACAGCAGGCTCCGAAACCGCAGTCAAACGGATACGCCCAACCAGGGATCGACAACGATCGCACCGGTACCTTCGAAGTCTTTGACGTTGCGGGTAACAACCGCGAGCCCGTGAATAAGCGCGGTTGCCGCAATCAGCGCGTCGACTTCGTTCCGCTTGTCAGGGATATGCAGATGGGCGCACCGTGTCGCGATCGCATCGTCGATGGATAGAATCCGCCCCGTAAATTCAGGCCTGACATGGTTGTCCAGCCAGATGCGCAGACGCGCACCCTGCCTCGCATCGCGCCGCTGCACACCAAGAATTCCACGCTCAAGTTCCAGGATGGTGATCGCCGAGATGAAAAAGGATGCAGAATCCACTTGGTCGACCCACGCGACCACATTGGCGTCGGCCTTGCCGTCGCCGATTTTACGCAGCTCGGAGATGACATTGGTATCCAGCAAATACGTCAAGATAGATCCACCTGGCGCGACGTAAGCTCAACACGCTCGGGGGAAAAATCTATCTCCGAAAGTCCAGGCATGGAAAGTGTCTCGACCAAGCTCTGTCGCTTGCCGGAAAGACGCTTGAATTCGTCATAGGTCATCAGCACGTGTGAAGGCTTGCCTCGGTCTGTGATAATGACCGGTCCATTTTGTGCGGCTTTCTTGGCACTGCTGACATCGTGATTGAGCTCACGGCTTGTGAAAATAGACATATCAACAACACCCTAATGTAGTGACGTACCTACATATAACATGGAGAATGGCCGGCACCAAGTTCCGTGTGATGAAGCCGGCATGCTATGTGAAAAAGTCATTGCATTGGTTTCCGATAGGAAAAAAGCTTGATTGAGCCTGCAGCCTTGCAGGCCGATTGTATCGGCCGCAACGACAGAAACGATTTCCCATTCCCACCTGAACGAATGTCGTATTCGTATGATCCTGAACGTACGTGAGCACCATCGGAAGATTGGATCGGCAATGCCTAGAGAAATCACCAAGTTGCAGTCCATTTAAATGCCATTATATTGGCATTAATATCCATTTTTTCGCTTAAGTGAGAAAATGTTAGCATTTAATATGAATTCCCCATCGGATATCATTCGAGGCCTATCGGAGCGAATGAAGCGCCGGCGGATCGAGAATGGGCTGACACAAAGGGAATTGGCGGCACGATCGAATGTCTCCTACGGATCGCTTAGGTTATTTGAAGAAAGCGGGAAGATTTCTCTGGAAAGTCTTGTGAAAATTGCCTTTGCCCTCGAGGCCGAAGCCGAGTTCGAGCGCTTGTTCCTCAGCCGGTTACCGCAGACAATCGATGAGGTCGTTGATCGTCCTCTAAAGCAGAGGGTGCGCAAAAAATGAAGTTCACGCCAATCCAGCGGATGAGTGTTTATCTCAATCCCGAAGGGGAGGAGCGCGGGTGGCCTCGATCTCAGAGCTGGAAGGTGTGAGAATAAAGGCCAAAACCGCACCGCTAGTCTTTCACCTATAACGTCCGATAATCTTGCATTATCGGACGTTCTTGTCATTATAGTGAAATGGCCCAAATCATCCAGCTGAACACCGAAATTCACGTCGGCGAGACCTCGGCGCCGTCTCTCAGCACGGCTTCTAGCCGCGATGTTTCCGCGCCGGAGGTGCCGCACGACAGCCCCCTCCCCTCTCTCGTCGTTAAGGATCAGACACCGGCCCATCTTGCCAGCCTTGCCGACCGGGCCCGCAGCTATGTCGAAGCCGCCAGCTCCGCCAACACCCGCAAGGCCTACGCCTCCGACTGGAAGCATTTTGCCGCCTGGTGCAGACGCTCCAACCTCACCCACCTCCCCCCACATCCGCAAACAGTTGGCCTCTACATCACCGCCTGTGCCTCAGGAACGACGGCCCGCGGCACCAAGGCAAATTCGGTGTCCACGATCGAGCGCCGCCTCTCGTCGCTGTCCTGGAACTACGCGCAGCACGGCCTCACACTCGATCGTAAGGACCGGCATATTGCCACCGTGATGGCCGGCATCCGCAACAGCCATGCCCGACCGCCCGTGCAGAAGGAAGCGGTAATGGCAGAGGATATTATAGCCATGATCGATACGCTGGATCGCGGCACCCTACGCGGTCTACGCGATCGGGCCATGCTGCTGATCGGCTTTGCTGGCGGGTTGCGGCGCTCCGAAATCGTCGGGCTGGATCTAAAGGCAGACCAGACTGAAGACGGGCGCGGCTGGATTGAGATCCTCAACAAGGGCATGCTCGTCACCCTGCGCGGTAAAACCGGATGGCGAGAGGTCGAGGTCGGTCGCGGCTCGTCCGATACCACCTGCCCGGTCTCCGCGATCGAGACCTGGATCAAGTTCGCCAAGCTGGCTCATGGCCCCCTCTTTCGCCGCGTGACGGGGCAAGGGAAGGCTGTTGGCGCAGAGCGGCTGAACGACAAGGAGGTGGCACGGCTGGTCAAGCGGGCCGCTATGGCTGCTGGCGTCCGTGACGATCTCAGCGAGATCGAACGCGCCTTCAAGTTCTCTGGTCATTCCCTTCGCGCTGGCCTTGCCTCGTCTGCCGAGGTCGACGAACGCTACGTCCAGAAACAGCTTGGGCATGCTTCAGCGGAGATGACCCGCAGATATCAGCGGCGACGGGATCGCTTACGCGTGAATCTGACCAAGGCTTCGGGGCTTTGACTACCCCCTCCCCTACATCTTCCAACCACGCGCTTGCAGAGACACGTCTCGCGCATTATAGTCACTATAGTCACTTTGGTTAAAGATGAGACGATGCAAGCATCAACACACGATGATATGAGTTGGACGGTTGCTGGCGCGAAGGCAAAGCTTTCGGAAGTGATGGAGCGCGCGCAGTTGGCGCCTCAGACCATTACCCGCAATGGGAAGCCGAGCGTGGTGGTCGTTTCTGCCGAAGAGTGGCAGAAGAAGACTGCGCGCAGGGGATCGCTTGCAGAATTTCTGTTGGCATCGCCTCTGCGTGGCGCCGATCTGGATATTGAGCGAAAACACGATGAGCCGCGCGACTTGTCCCTATGAGACTACTCCTCGACACGAACGTTCTGTCGGAAGTTACAAAGCCTCGCCCCGATGAAGGTGTTCTGAAGTGGCTCCACGGGCTGGACGAGGACCGCACGTTCATCAGCATCATATCGATTGCTGAAATTCGCCGCGGTGTCGCGTTGATGGATAGTGGGCGAAAGCGCGACGCCCTGGACGAATGGCTTACGCATGATCTACCTCAACGCTTCGAAAACAGGATTATTCCGGTGGAAGGTCCTGTCGCCTTGGTCTGGGGCGATCTCATGGCGCTTGCCAAGCGAAGTGGTCGGGGGCTTGCCTCGATGGACGGTCTGATTGCCGCCACAGCCGTTGCTCATCAGTTGGCCCTTGCGACGCGCAACACCAAGGATTTCGAAGGCTTCGGAATAGATATTATCGACCCATGGGCGGGCTGATCAACCCTTGTTCTTCGATGGAAAGGATCGGTCTGAATGCTCTCCTACAGCTTGCTTAAAAATCACGCCGGGATCCTGCTCCTCGGAGACCACTCGTCCCTGACTTGGCTGCTTACTCCTCGCATCGTTATACCTTTCCGCAAATAAGGTATAACGATGATGGCCACGAACCCCAGGCGTCCCGTCCTTGCGCATCGCGACGATTGCCAGGACCAAAGCTGGACGATCTTTTCCCCCTCTTCACGTCTTCCAGATGCTGCCAATGCCAGAGATAGAAATATAGAAAACCCAACCGACTTTCGGCTCAGTCGGCAGCATGTTTATCCGTCAGAAATTCGGCATTAAGACGATCAAAGCCCGGATCCATCGCCGACGCCTCGACAGCAGCCAACTCATCGTTACCCCCAGATCCACTGCGAATTCGCGACGCCAATACTGTTCGCGAACATGATCCATCCTATCCTCTCAATCCAAGCCCCTGCGACCGGGTGAGCTGCTGTTTCAGGGTATGATCATGTGTCAGCTCGGCCATGCGCGTGCGTTCCACCATGCGGGCGACGGTCTTGATCTGCTCGGCCTGCTTGGCCAACTCCGGACGCTGCTCCAGTTCCTTGGCGAAGTTGCGAGGGTCTGAATGCCCGAACCGGTGCGTGAGTGCATTGGCGACCAGTTTGGCTTCCTCAAGCGCGGTCTTACCATCGTGAGACGATCGCAGTTCGTCGATAAACTGGCCACGTTTTTCGGTCGGCATCTTGTCCAGTTGGGCGATGATTTCGGCGCTACGCGGCGAGAACCCCGGAACCTCGACCACATCACGCTTTTCGCGCTGCCACTGCTCGGATTTCCGCTCCTCTCCTAGACGCCACTCCCACCCTTCAGCAGAACTACCGATATGCGTGGCAACCGCCTTCGCATAATGCAGGGCGGCTTTCCGCTCCCTGTTGTCACCAAGCAAACCAGACTTGCCGCGAAGCTCTCCGAACCGCTCAGGCTGCTCAGCCATGGCTTTCGCAATCATCTTGCCATTGCCTTCTTTCTCGATGATGGCAGCCTTCAAGCGGCCGGCGACCTCGACCGGATCGCGGAAAACATGCCGCGCCACCGACGCCACCGCTTCAAATCGCTGCTCAAAGACGGACATCGCCTTTTCGCGGGCAACATCCTCGATACTGCGATCATGGCGCGTGATCGCCGGCACAAGTGGCTCGGACTTCTCGGCAGTCCGCTGGCGCTGTCGATAGTCGCCAGAGTCTCGGCCGGGATTATCCTGGATAGGATCTTCGCGACCGCGCCCAAAACCGGCCTGCAATCGAAGTCGCTCATCATGAACGCCTGTCTCGACCGCAAGCCGGTCCTGATGCTCCCGTGCGAGATGGGCCGCAGGGGAGCGCCGATCCTGACGCTGCATTGCAGCACAATCAACCTCGATCTCGCTGCTGACGCCGAAACGCTCCGCAATCCCCCGTCGCTCGGCAAAATCCCTGATATAATCCAGCGTCGTTTCCTTCGCGCCGGAACGCGATAGGCGGTTTTCGAGATGCTGGTAAGCCAGCTCCTCACCCTCCACGACGCGCCAGGAATTGCGCTCGGTCTGTGTGCCGTCCGGAAGAGTGACAGGCGTGGCCCCTTCATGCTGCAGGCCAATCCTGTCTCCAATCGCCGGCGAGGCCTCCTGCAGGGCGCGCTTGAGATCGACGCCCCACACAGTGCGCTGCTCGCCCTTGTCATTCTCCAGCGTCACGAAATAGCTCTCCCGCGCTTGCCGGTTATGCTCATACGGGGCAACGCCGTGATCAACCAGACGGCCCGCATTGGTGAACTCTTGCCTGTCAGCATAGAGCTGCACGCCATCGCGATGCCGGGTCATGGCGACATAAGTCAGATGCCGGTCCATGGTGGTGGAAGCCAGCACAAAGGCGCGATCGACCGTCGCCCCCTGATTTTTATGGATCGTCGTCGCATAGCCGTGGTCGATCGCCTGATAGCTGTCCGTGGGAATGCTGACGCTATCGCCGCCTCGTCCGTCGAGCTGCGCGATGATACGCCCCTGTTCGACATGCTCGACGGTGCCAAGCATGCCGTTTTTCACGCCAAGGTCGCGGCTGTTTTCGAGGAATACGATCCGGTCACCAGGGGCGAAGTCGCGGTTTCCGTCATTGGTCTGAAACGTCAGCGCGCCGGCCTCTTCACCCCGGGCCAGTTCGCCGCGCTCGTGAAGCTCGGAACGGATAGCGGCATTGAGTGCCCGCACATCGGCGCGGCGATGCGCCATCGCAACCCGGGTGCCATCCGGACGCTTGCCACGGTCGGCAAGATAATCCCGCACGATCTCAGCCCGTGCTTCGTCCTGGCTCGCGGCAAAGTGAATGTCACCATGATCCTGATATGCGGCCAGCCCCTCGGCCGTCTTGTGGGTCGCGAAGGCAACCGATGCCTCCCGCTGCCAATCTTGGCGCTGACGGCGAATGTCGGAAAGCTCGGCATGGCCGATCTGTTCGGCAATCGCCCTGAAGGGTGCACCGGCTCCGATCGCCTGTAGTTGCTCATGGTCCCCAACCAGAACGATCTTCGCGCCACGCTGCTCGGTCTCTCCGATGAAGCTAGCGAGCTGCCGGCTTCCGACCATGCCGGCCTCGTCGATCACGAATACATCGCCACGGCCGATCGTTCCCCTATCATTCTCCCAACCGCGGGACCATGACGCCAGGGTGCGGCTCTGGATACCGGAACTTTCCTCCAGTCCTTCCGCTGCCTTCCCCGACAAGGCTGCGCCGTGGACCTGATAGCCCTGCGCCTCCCACGCCTCACGCGCCGCGGCAAGCATGGTGGACTTGCCAGCGCCAGCGAATCCGACCACGGCGGCGATACGTCCCGGTCCGGTAATATGCTCAATCGCGTGACGCTGCTCGTCCGACAACCCTGCTGACGGATCACCCGCGCTTTTCCGGATCGCCGCATTCTGCCGCTCCATCGCCCGACCGACATACCGCCGATCGACACCATGGTTCTGCGCTTGGTGCAGCCGCTGCGCCGATCGCGCCATGGCAAATTCAAGATCGACCATTTCCCGCGTCGAATAACGCGCCTTCGAAACCTCGCCCGTCTCCTGATCGACGCGCTCGGCCTGAAGCTCCACCAGCGCCGGCGAGGCCATCACCGACCCAAACGCATTCTGGAACGTCTGCGCATCGTCATTGATGTAGCGATGCAAGGTCTTCGCAATGTCGTGCCGATCGAACACGCTTTTCTCATTGCTGATGAGGGTCAGAACCTGTTCCGGCTTCTCCCGGATCAGTTCGCCATTGCGCTGGGCGGCATCCTCGTCCAGACGCGCACGATCAACTGCCATGCCCTGCCGTTGCATTTGCGTTGCATGGACACCGACATGCTCGGTCGGTGAAAGCTCAAGACCGCGCTCCGCGTGGCTTCGATGGTCGATGCGAATATCCAGCCCTTCGCGCTGAAGCTGGCTGTTGGCGATGCTCTCCCATGACTGCCTGATACCGCGCAGCTGCATGTCGGTCGTCGCCATGCCATTCGACAACAGCCGCGCATTCTTATGCTCAAGGTAGGTCTTTTTGCCCAGCCCCCGTTCGCCAACCTGCCGCGTCGTCATCATCACATGCGCGTGGTAATTCCGGATGTCGCCCTGCTCGTGCGGCTCATGGATCGCAAAATCCACTGCCGCACCATAGCGGTTCGCTAAATCTTGAGCGAAAGTTCGCGCTGTCTCCAATCGCCCATCGGCCGACAGCTCATGCGGAAGCGCAATCTCGAATTCCCGGGCGACACGAGCATCTTTCCGATTTTCGGCAAACTCGGCTGCATTCCACAAAGCCGAGCGATCAAGAGCCCAATCGGCCGAAACACCTTCAGGAAGCACGATCTCGCAATGCTCCACACCCCCTTTGCGAGTGAAGTCATGCACAAGGCCATCGCGCTCATTGGTCAGGCGAACCGCGCACCGATAAGCCGCCGATGCAACGGCACTGCGGCCGGATGAACGCGAAATTGGCTTTGCGCTGAGATGATAAATTGCCAAACGGTATTCTCCGAACCTCAAAAAGGATATCAAGTACTGACTTGCGCCGCAAGTCGTAAGTGCGCCCTTGTAACCTCTATCGCTCCGCTCTATCGGCCACGGTGTGGCGCTTGATGGCGCGATAGTTTGAAAAAGAAGACGGGCTATTTGGCAGAATCGTTCAGGCGAGTCCCGGCAGCTGTCGCAATCATCAGCACGTAATGTATTGCCAACTTATCATGTTTGTTTAGGGTAAGGACGGACATGGAGAACGGAGGGAAAGCATGGCGAATGACACGACTTCAACGCTTGCTCTACTGATCGACGGTGACAACGCCTCTCCGAAGATCGTCACCGGCTTGCTTGCCGAAATCGCCAACTACGGGGTCGCCGGCGTCAAGCGCATTTATGGCGACTGGACAGGCCCGAATCTGAAAGGCTGGAAAGACTGCCTGCTAGAGCACTCCATTCAGCCGGTCCAGCAATTCGCCTATACCACCGGCAAGAATGCGACGGACGGCGCGATGATTATCGACGCCATGGACCTGCTCTACACGGGACGGTTCTCCGGCTTCTGCATCGTATCTAGCGACAGCGACTTTGCGAGATTAGCGGCGCGTCTGCGGGAACAGGGCGTCACGGTCTATGGCTTTGGCGAACGCAAGACGCCTCGCCCATTCATTACAGCTTGCGACAAGTTCGTTTATTTCGACGTGCTCAACACCGCAACAGCCGGGCAGGAAGCGCATGCTGTTGCGGTAGAGCGGAAAACTCGCCAGCCAGTCATGACAGCAGAGATTGCACCGCCAGTCGCCAAACTCGCTCCAGCAAAGCCGGCGCTTGATATGGTGGCTCTTGAAATGCTCGCGAAGGCCATAACCGCTTCAGCGGATGAAGACGGGCGGGCAAATCTCGCGCGCGTTGGCGGGCATCTCGCGAAACAGGCTCCGGACTTCGACGCCCGTAATTATGGCTTCGCGCGGCTCTCCGAACTGGTCGAGGCGTCCGGCCTCGTAGATATCGAGCGCACCGGCGATCATCCCAAAATCATTATGGTCAAACTCAAGGCCCCACCTGCAACGAAGTGAAAGGATCAACAGTGGCAAGAAAATCCATCGAACAGCGTCTCGCTGAGCTGGACGCGCAGCGCTCGGCACTGAAGGCCCGGCTTTCGAAACAGGATCGTACCAACGATACACGCCGCAAGGTGCTACTCGGCGCGCTCGTTCTGCATCGGCTGGAAAACGCCAACGATCCTGAATTCACCAAGCGTCTCGGTGACTGGTTGCGCCGCGAGCTGCCCGGCTTCCTCACCCGCGGTAGTGATAAGGCGCTCTTTGCCGATTTGCTCGGGGCAGCGCCGTTCACCACGACAGAGAACAACAATAGCACGGAGTCCGCTTCATGAGGAGGGCGACGCTTGCATTGGCGCCTTCAAGAACATGTTGCGCGCCGCTGCCAGTGATCCGCCATGGGCGTTTCTCAACCTGTTCGCCATGCTTTTCCGTGTCTGGAAACCAGTTCTCCAGACCTTCTTCATTCTCTTCATCGTTCTGCTTGTCGTCGCGCTAGGAGGACGGGCGCTCTTCGAGGGTTCAGCTTCATCGTTGGCTCCGTCCCCGTTATAGCCTGGGACGTGGTGACACTGCCTATCACAGCGACCACCGTCTTCCGCCTTTGGACGACTCCGGTGATACGGTCGGTTCCTGTAGTGGCGAAAGGCACGCTAACAGGTGAATGCCGCCTTCGGCCCCAACCGGTCATCCGCGGTTGGAGAAGGTGCAAAAATCTATGGTTCGCGACACATCACCGTAGTTATGCGGACAGAGCAACCATCTATAAGGTTATGCCCAATGTTGACTAGGAAACAAAAGTAGATAGTTTCCTAGTCAACAAGAAGGAGGCGAATTGCCATACCCATTTCCGACCTGACCGATCACACAGGCTATTGGCTACGCATGGTGTCGAACGCCGTGTCGCTGGACTTTGCCCGCAAGGTCGCCGGTGAAGGCGTGACGGTCGCCGAATGGACCTTCATGCGGGCGCTGTTAGATGAAGGCAGCACAGCACCCACTGTGCTGGCCGACCGGATGGGCATGACCCGCGGCGCGATCAGCAAGCTGGCCGGCCGGTTGGTGGTCAAGGGGCTGATCGCTCGGGCCGAGGCCGGCGGGCGCGGGCAGATCCTGTCGCTGACGCCCGAGGGCAGGGCAAGGGTTTCCACGTTGGCCGCAATGGCCGATGCGAATGACACTGAATATTTCGGCGTATTGTCTGGCGACGATCGCGAGGTGCTGAGCCGGATCCTACAAACCCTCCTCGAAAGGCGGGGACTGACAAAGACCCGGTGAACTGAACCACCGGACCTCACCTGACATCTGCAGAAACGAAAGGAACCGCCATGGACGCAGAACGGGCCTTCATTGCCGAAACCTGCCTGCATGCCGCGCATGACGGCAGCCTCAGCTTCCCCGAGACCGTGGGCCAGCTAATCGCTGCCGGCTTCGAAGGCTATACCGTTGATTACCGCCGCAACACGCAGACCTTCTATCTGCCGGACGGGGACAGCCTGGTGCTGGACATGCCGCAGGCGTCGGGCCCCGTCGCTGCCAAGTTCGATGCGAGCGAGATGGAACGCCTCGTCCGCTGGGCACAGGCCAAAGCTCCCGATTATAGCTATGCCGCCTTCAGCGAAAGGGCCAAGTTTGCCGGTTGCGTGGGTTATCTCGTCTCGTTCCTGGAGCGACGTGTAGTCTATTTCGGCGGAGCGGCCGAGACCCATGTCGAACATTTCCCGAGCTGACACATCATGACGCCTGCAAGATTTCTCATCGGCGGGGTGATCTGGGGCTGGTGAGCGGCACGGTTGCCGCTCTGACCTGGATTACTGTGCTCCTGCGTGGCGCGGCCCAGGCTTCGGATCGAGCCGCAATTCTTCTGCTGAAAGTGATCGAACAAGCTCCTGACATGGTAGCGCGGGCCATCCGCCCATGCCTGGTTATTCTTTTGTGAGACGGGCTGCTTAACTAGAACACTTTGGCGATAGTCCGTGACAACCCCTCCCCTTGTCCTGCCCTACGCATCGTTATACCTTTTCACAAATAAGGTATAACGGATCGAATGTGACCCATGAAACAAATCGATATGATGTACCAGACGATGCTCGCCGAACTGGGGCAACGCTCGATGGATGCGGCCTGGGCGGCCGACTTTCCGTCGGACGGGCGGTTTACTCCGGTCACGGTGAAAGAGAGGCGCTATTGGTACTTCGACCGCCCGGACGGGGCAGGTGGTCGGAACCGTCGGTATGTCGGACCTGCAGATGACCCGGAAATCGCCTCCCGCGTCGAAACGTTCAAAGCTGAGAAGGACGATCTGCGTGCACGACGTCGCATGGTCTCCTCCGTCACGCGCGAGGGCGGCATGATCGCGACCGACCGCATGACGGGCGATATCGTGGAAGCTCTGGCTGCCGCTGGTCTTTTCCGGCTGCGTGCGGTTCTGATCGGAACCGTGGCCTTCCAAACCTACGCTGGGATCCTGGGAGTGCGGCTGCCCATGGCTGCCATACTCACCGGTGATGCCGACATAGCGCAGGACTATGCCATCTCCGCCGAGGTCGGAGACTCCCTCCCCCCTATTACGGAGATCTTGCAGGCGGTAGATCCCACATTCCGGCCAGTGCCGCATGTCTCCGGCGCCGCGGCGGCGTCCGCATTTCAGACGGCTTCCGGCTACAGGGTTGAATTTCTGACGTCGAACCGGGGATCGGACGACCATATCGATCAGCCCGCAAGGATGCCGGCCCTCGGCGGTGCCAGTGCTGACCCGCTGCGCTTTCTCGATTTCCTGATCCGGGATCCTGTGCGTACGATACTCCTCCACAAGTCCGGTATCCCGGTGACCGTTCCGGACCCTGCCCGGTACGCCGTGCATAAGCTCATCGTCGCCTCACGTCGACGCACGGACGGCCTGAGCGCCTTAAAGCGCGAAAAGGATATCCGACAGGCGGAGCTTCTCGTCGAGGCTCTCGAGCAGACACGTCGGGTTTCCGACCTGGCGCTTGTTTATAACGAGGCATGGGAACGTGGCGAACGATGGCAGGCGGCCATCCGTGCGGGCGCGGCCATGCTTTCAGATCGCAGCCGGGACCGTCTGGGGACGTGTCTCAGGACAGGCGCATTCGATATCGGTGAAAATGTCACCCTGCCGATCTAAGGCAAGGCGCGCTGTTGCCAGCACTTCGAGATCAGCAAAGAAGCACTGACTGGCGTTGCGCGCAAACAGCAGACTGCCGGACCTGGAGAAGGCGGCATGCCGCTAAGCTCCAGATGCTAGACCGCAATCTTACGCTGAAACCGTGTGCAGTAGGGATTTGTAACCCACTGCACATCGGTATTTTCACAGCGACCTTGTATCGGCACAGATCAGCGTGAGGATCCCTGCCCTCCGTTTCCAGCGCGGCCCCTTCACGTCCCTCGCCCGAACTCGTCCGACACTCTGACGATGTCGTCTTCGCCGAGATAGGAGCCGGTCTGCACCTCGATCATTTCGAGCATGATCTTGCCGGGATTGTAGAGGCGGTGCAACTCACCCTGCGGGATATAGACGGACTCGTTTTCCCGCACGACGGTGACGTTGTCGCCAACGGTGACTTCCGCCGTTCCCTTGACGCATACCCAGTGCTCGGACCGATGGAAGTGTTTTTGCAGCGAAAGTTTCTTGCCGGGAAGCACGAAAAGGCGTTTCACCTGGAAACGATCACCATGCAGGAGCGAAGTGTAGCCGCCCCAGGGCCGGTAAGAGGTCGGATGGGTCTGGGTCAGGGCTGATGTCGCCTTGGACGCCGCCAGCACCTTCACCAGTTTTCCGACCTCCTGAGCCTCATCAAGACGGCCCACATAGATGGCGTCTTCACTGGCAATGACGGCGACATCCTTCAAGCCTTGAACGGCCAGATGTGCAGAGCGCGACAGGACGAGCGAGTTTTCCGTGTTGATCACGGTTGCATTGCCAAGCACGACATTGCCACCGGCATCTTTTTCGCCAAGCTTCCATACCGCATCCCAACTGCCAAGGTCTGACCAGGAGAAACTCGAGGGAACGACGGCAGCATTGGTTGTCTTTTCCATGACGGCATAATCAATGGAAATGTCGGGGCTGAGAGAGAAGCTTGTCTCTTGCAGCCGGACGAAATCGAGGTCGCTGTCTGCATTCTCGACGGATGACTTTGCGGCGGCATGGACTTCAGGCGCGAACCGTTCCAGTTCTTCCAGAAGCAATCTGGCGCGGCACATGAAGATGCCGGAGTTCCAATAAAAACCTCCGGCTGCGAGCATTTCCTCGGCTTTTGCCAGCACCGGCTTTTCGACGAAACGCTTCACACGGTAGGCGCCGGCTTTCAAAGCCTCGCCCTGCTCGATGTAACCGTAACCGGTCGCGGCTTCTGTTGGGGTAATGCCGAAAGTGACGATCTTGCCGCTCAGCGCGGTCTCGCGAGCAATCGCGATCGCCTGACGATAATCGGCATCGGCTGCGATTTCATGATCAGAGGCGAGGAGCTGCAAAATAGCATCGTCCCCGAAACGCGCGGTCAAGAAGAAGGCGGACGCCGCAACGGCCGCGGCTGTATTGCGCGCAACCGGTTCAAGCAGAATACCCGACAAGGCCACCCCAACTTCACGCGCCTGCTCGGCGACCTGAAAACGAAAATCCTGGTTGGTGATAACGACAGGAGCCTCGTAGGTTTCAGTATCGGCAACCCGTTCCAATGTTTCCTGGAAGAGCGTCTTGTCGTTGACGACCTTGATAAACTGCTTCGGCGCACTGGCGCGCGACAGGGGCCATAGTCGGGTCCCCTTGCCGCCGGCCATGATAACGGGAATGATCTTCTGGCTCATCAAACTCTCCAGCTAGGGGATGGATTTCAATCATTGGCTTGCGTTCAAACTAGGACATCACAGGTGGTCATGACCAAACTCCATCGGGGCATGAATCACCGTTCCGCTCGTATGAAGCCGAAGGGCTGACTTCGGTCTAAGCTGTCCTGAAATTGACGCTGTCTTTCCGGCGTCGAGCTGCGAAAAAAACGGGGCGCTATACGCCGTTTCCTTCGTCGAACCTGTAGCGATTAAAGGCAGGTATTCGGCAGCATCGTTTGATGCATTATGCTGTTGCGCAAATGCAGTTGCAGGCGCTTGCGATGCATGACCCTCAAGGTCTTTCACGAGGCTTTGAAGCCTGGCTGTGCCGAATTTCACGGTCCGTTCCCTAGTCGATTCATTTTCGTTGGTCGCGCTGATATCCCGCAGGCGATTGGGACCGTCATGCTATCGGCGCGTTTTAGCAGCTTGCGGTCATAGGTCAACGGGACACGTTTCTTCGTCGATGGCGGTTTATGACGGAAATGCCTTTTGGGTCGCCGTTGTCGGCTTGACCAGGCTTTGGTTGTTTCAGCGCCCCACTGGGTATCAATGGATACCAGATAGCTACTAGCTACTATATTGATATCGGATAGCTACTCGATATTCATTGGTATCTGGTAGCTATCTGATATCGATTATGGTATCCGATCCGATGTTGAAACCGAGGATGTTCCATGCCTGTCATTTCATTTGCAAACCCAAAGGGCGGCGCCGGCAAGACGACCTCCGCTCTCTTGCTCGCGGGCGAACTTGCAGCGCGAGGAGCGTCCATCGTCATCATCGATGCCGATCCCGAACGATGGATCTCCCAATGGGGTGCACTGCCGGGCAAACCGGCCAATATCGAGATCGTCAGCGATGTGACAGAGGATTCGATCGTCGATGTCATAGAGGAAGCCGCAAACCGATATCAGTTCGTCATCATCGATCTGGAAGGAACAGCAAGCCTGATGGTCGCGAACGCCATAGGCATGTCTGATCTGGTGATCATTCCAGCCCAAGGCGCCTCGATGGATGCCAAGGGCGCTTCCAAAACCATCAAGCTCATCCGTAACCAGTCCCGCATGGCCAAGCGCGACATTCCTTACGCCGTGTTGCTGACAAGGGTGAGTGCGGCTGTGACCTCGCGGTCGCTCAAAAATGTGCGCCAGCAGCTCGACACCGCTGGCATTGTTGTCATGTCGAATTCTATCGTTGAACGGGCGGCCTATCGTGATCTGCTCGATTTTGGCGGCCTGTTGGGCAATCTGGATCCCAGACAGGTCAGTAACCTCGACAAGGCCGTCCAGAACGCCATGGAGTTTGCGGCCGAGGTTGTTACAAGGCTGAAAGCTCTACAGGCAAACGAGGGGAGGGCCGCGTGATGGTCGGACGACCGAGCCTGGGTTTTGGAGAGGATGAAGTCCCGGCGGATACCGCATCCACGAAAGATCCTTTTGATCTGAGTGAGTTCCGGCCGAAAGCCATCTCCCGACCTGATCGATTGAAGGTCGAAGAGGCAGCGGCAAAAACCCAATTCAAAAGCCGTGAGGCAAAACAGCCTGTCGTCGCCGAAAAGATTGATAAAACCAAACATCCAAGACGTCGTCGAACAGGGCGATCTGCACAACTGAACCTCAAGGTGCGTCCGGAAACGATCGTTCAGTTTTACGCTCTGGCCGATGCCCAGGGCTGGGTGTTGGGCGAGGCCTTTGAAAAGGCGGTCTTGTTGCTTGAGCGGGAATATGGTCGTCAAAACTGACAAGCTTGAAGCGCCTGTTGCCTGCCTGTTTTCAAGGCTGGACTTCACCGACGTGGCGACATCTTTTCTTTCGTGCAGCCAGCCTGCTGCAACCTGCTCGCTGATTTTGTCGTAATTCCGTCTTCTCTTTTGGGGAGGTCGGCTCTGTTCATAAGCCCCTCTACAGCCGGTTTTTGTCCGGCTTCTTTTGTTTTTGTCGTGTTTTGAGTGTTTTAAATAGTTTTAGCGAAAAAAATGGCCTTTTTACCCAACGTAATCAATTAGATATCCATTTTTGTCGTCGGCCAAGTACGGAAAAATGTCGGCGATGTACGGGATGTCGTCGGCCAAGTACGGAAAAAAGTCGCTCAAGTACGGTTTTACGATCGCCAAAACCGAGGGGGAACGACGTGATTTGTCGTCGGCGATGTACGGAATCTCGCGGACCATTTTGTCGTCGGCGATGTACGGAATTCTACGACAAAAATGAGGTGTCAGTTTTTATGTGTTGTCGTCTGCGAACGCGAGGGAGGAATTGCTTCTCTCGTCTCGTCGTTTCATGGCCAGCACCATGCCATCCTTGCCGTCCTGGATGGAAAGGTCGTAGTCGGGCATGGGGAAGGCTTGTGTCCGGATGACAAATTCCCTCAGATCATAGGCGAATTTTCGAAACTCCTGCGCCGAACCGCTTCGTTTGTGAATTTCGCGTATGCTGTAGGTTGCATCTCCCTTTCCGGCGGCTTTGCGGGCCAGACGATAGATGAAGCGGCCAAGACCGGAGCTGATGAGGAAATAATCTTCATGCAGGGTCAGAAGCGGGATCGTCTTTTCGTTGCGCACCACGCTCGTATAGACCCAATCAGGAATGGTGATCTCGATCATGTCGATACGATTGGCATTGGTGCGGCTGACCACGCTGTATCCGCCAATCAGCGGGCGGCTGTCGACCTGGCGACGACGCCCGTTTGACAGGTTGACGACCTTGATGGTCGTATTGGCCAGACGGTCGAGGGCGGCTTCGAGATCCTCATAGGATTTGCCTCCATCCGAACGGCGGCAGAATTTCAGGATGTGCGAGGCACTCGGCCGATAGGTTTTTGGCGGCAGGCTTGGCCGCAACCCCTTGGCCTCTTCCCGGCGATAACGCTGCACTTCGTCGGCAAGGTGAGAGACCATGTTGAGGAAGATGTCGTAGTCGAAAACTGTTGCCAGGCCGGTCTCTGCACCCCCCTCGATCGTGATCAGGCTGTCCTTGAGCTCATAACGGATAATGCCGGCATTGGCGCGTTTGCTGAGTGAAAAGGGCGCGACATCCATGAGGTTGACGTCGTCCTTGATCGGCGCATCGTAGACGGTCGGCACGAAAAAGGTGAGTTGCGCGTCTTCCGGCGGAGCAGACCGCAGCACCCGTTTTGGTTTGCTCTCCTGCATCAGGACCGCTGCGACATCGGCCTGAAGGCTTTCGTTGCGAATGGCTTCGCCAAGATTGCGGATGGCACGATTGATCGCATTGTCTTCGAGCTGGTCGAGCTTCAAATCCGCCCACACACGGCGGCTGTAATAACGGCGAAGCCGGCTCAGCGCTTCCCGGTCCAGCTCGCATTGCTCCCGTTCATGCAGGGCTGCAAACTGCTTGGAGAGATCTTGCAAATATGCGTTCTTCTCGTGCAGGGAGAGGTTTGCGAATTCCTCGCGCGGCATGAGGGAAAATTTGGAGCGCTTCATTCGTTCCTGCAGGCTTTCTGGTCATGAGTATAAGCGGTGACACTGGCTCCATTCCGTCAGGTGCCATTCTGGTTTATGGACCGTCATGAAACGCGTCGCTCTGGCATTACCGAGGGCGGAAACCTATCCAACGACAGGAAATGTCAAAAATGCTAGCAAAAATGAAACAACACCTCAAGGAGGTAATGCAGAGTATTAAATACATTCAACCGGATGATACGAGGCATTTTTCGGCGGAATTTGATAAGATATCCGAGCGGCTTGATCGCGTTCTTAAACTGAAATCCGGATTATATATTGATCTTATCAAGGAAAGTTCAAGCAAATACACAGATGAACGCTGTATTTCGGCGGCTTATGGTCAGGTTTTTAGTCAAAACAACGAAGACGGGATCATCAGCGAAATATTTCGCCGCATCGGTTGCGAGAGCAAGACCTTTATTGAGATTGCTGCAGGCGACGGTATCGAAAACACAACACGGTTGCTTCTGGAAACCGGGTGGTCCGGATTATGGGTGGAGGCGGGGGACGCGGAAGCCAACTGCATCCGCAACCTGATGCGCACGCCGATCGGCGACGGACGTCTGGTTTTCGTCAACGACAAGGTGACGATCGACAATGTCGAGGCGATGGTGGAAAAAAGCGGCTTCGTCACCCCTGACTACGTCTCTGTCGATATCGACTACAATACGTCTCATATCTGGCGCAAGCTGATGCGGTTTCGTCCTCGACTGTTCTGCATCGAATATAACGGCCATTTTCCACCTAGCATGCCTTATGAGGTTCCCTATCGGGAAGACCGGGCCTGGGCCGGCACGACGAAGTTCGGCGCGAGCCTCAAGGCTCTCGAACTGATCGGCGCGGAACACGGTTATTGTCTGGTCGGCTGCGATATTTTCGGGGTCAATGCGTTTTTCGTCCGTGCAGATCTGTGCACGCAAGACCTGTTTGTCGCACCTTTCACTGCCGAGCAGCATTATGAGCCGCCGCGCTATACGGCGGTGACCATGCGGGGTCATGGCCGCCATCCCCCTTTCGCAGAAGAGTAGGAACTGTGCTGCGTAACGTCGAAAAATTGGGAGCAACCAGTTGACCGTGGCTAAACAATTGCGCGCGCAGACTTTCCCGAAATGTGACTTGCGCCTGTCAGGCGGACCACGAACGTCCTTGTCGGTGGGTTTGGTTCACCGCAAGGACGTGGTTGCCCTCTAATGTCTGACAGGGGCGCGAAGGGCCGCCCGTTGCGCCTCGAGAACCGATTGCAACGTCTCCTCGAGCGCAATGGAGGCTGACCAGTTGAGGTCCTGCTGCAGGGCGGACGGATTGCCGGATGCCGTCTCTATTTTGTTTGGGAAATAGCGCGCCGGATCGACGGCAACGGTAATATCTGCGCTCGATTGCCGCAAAAGGCTTTGCAGAATGCTTTCGATCGAAACGGGATGCCCCGTTGCCACATTGTAGCAACGGCGAGGGGGGAGGGGGCCGCCTGCCGCCAAAAGATAGGCCTCCGCCACATCCTGCACGTCGAGAAAGTCACGCCGCGCCTCCAGATTGCCAACCTGGAGCACCGGTTCTTGCAGCCCTTGTTCGATGCGGGCGATCTGTTGTGCGAAGGCGGGGACCACATAATCGGCCGTTTGGCCGGGTCCCGTATGGTTGAACGGGCGAAAGACGATGGCCTCTAACCCATCTTCTGCCATCTGGCGCAGCATGATGTCGGCCGCCGCCTTCGTGGCGCCATAGGGGCTCATCGGTTCGAGCGGTGCCTGTTCATCGATCGGCTTTGTGTTTGCGTTGAAAGCTTTGCCATAGGCTTCGGAGCTGCCGGACCAGATCAACCGTGCCTTTGGCGTATGAAGGCGCATGGCGGTTGCCACGTGAAGGCTTCCCATCACATTCACCATCCAGGCCTGCGAGGGGTCGTTCTGTGCCTGGCGTGGTGCGGCAATCGCGGCCAGATGGAGAACCGAATCCGCCTGTGCAGCGGCAATGGCTGCGGCCACGGCCGGCTGGTCACGGATATCCGGACGTGATCCGGTATGCGGATCGAGAAATTCGACGAGTTCGATCCGCTCGTTGTGATGGCTGTGGATCCGCTCCAACACGGCGCGTCCCACGAAACCCTGCGATCCGGTGATCAGAAGGCGGCGCTTCGACATGATGACGTGCTCCTGTGAGGAGAGGGAGACCCTGTCCTGCTTGTGTTTATGAGCGGGACAGGGCGAAAGACTGGGTACTGTTCAGGAGAGGCGCTGAAGATCGGCCTCGACCATTTCGCGGATCATCTCTTCCATGCTGGTTTCGGCTTCCCAACCAAGGGTTGCCTTGGCCTTGGCAGGATTGCCCAAAAGAAGTTCCACTTCTGCCGGACGGAAGAGCTTTTCGTCAATGACAAGGTGGTCATCGATGTTGAGGCCGACATGCTGGAAGGCGATCTCGCACATGGTGCGGACGGTTGAGGTGCGGCCCGTTGCGACGACATAGTCATCGGCCTTGTCCTGCTGCAGCATAAGCCACATGGCTTTCACGTAATCCCTGGCATGACCCCAGTCACGTTTTGCACTGGTGTTGCCGAGGCGCAGTTCCGTGGCAAGGCCGAGCTTGATGCGAGCAACACCATCTGTGACCTTGCGCGTAACAAATTCGATGCCGCGCAGGGGCGATTCATGGTTGAAGAGGATGCCGCTCGAGGCATGTATGCCGAAGCTCTCGCGATAGTTGACCGTAATCCAGTGGCCGTAAAGCTTTGCCACGGCATAAGGCGAACGCGGGTAGAATGGCGTTTGTTCAGATTGGATCGGATGTTGCACCAGGCCGTACATTTCCGAGGAGGATGCCTGATAAAAACGGGCATCCGGCTTGGCCAGGCGAATGGCCTCCAGCATGTTGGTCACGCCAAGTGCCGTGACCTGGCCGGTCAGGATCGGCTGCTGCCAAGAGGACGCGACGAAGGACTGAGCGGCAAGATTATAGACCTCATCCGGCTTAATCGCGGTCACGGTGCGCACGAGGCCGGACAGGTCCTGCAGGTCGCCATCGACGATTTGCACGTCCTTTTCGATCTGCAGCCACTTCAGGCGGGTCAGATTGACATCGGCCGTGCTGGAGCGTCGAACAAGGCCGAAAACTTCATATCCCTTCGATAGCAGAAGCTGGGCGAGGTAGGCGCCATCCTGGCCTGTGATGCCAGTGATCAATGCTTTGCGGGTCACTTCATGCTCCTGGTTGGTGAAGCAGTATCATCTGCTTCGTCAAGACGGCTGCTAAGCCGGTTTCAGAACGATTGATTCTCAGCCCTCTAGCGGAATGACCTATACGGTTCAAGCATATCCGTGGCAAAATCCCCTCACGGAGATGTGGAATGCGTTCCTGTGCCCTGCGAAACCCATGCCGGGCCTTTGCCTTTGTGCTAAACTTCGCTATGACCTCGGCGTTTCTGGGTCAACAAGCTGATCGATATCGCAATTCAGCCATATTGTTGATACGTTCCTCAGAAAGTGGCGGTATCTATATGAGCTCGTTACTCTGTCACGCAGCGATTGGAAAATAGCTTTATGAAAGTAAATCCGTTTCAGCAGGCCCTGACGACCTATCGCACGGTCATTGTCGCGACCATGACCTTCAGTGTCGCGATCAACGTTCTGATGTTCGTCAGTCCGCTCTACATGCTGCAGGTTTACGACCGTGTGCTGCACAGCCGTAGCGAAATGACGCTCATCATGCTGACCGTTATCGCGCTTGCCATGCTGGCACTTTACGGTCTTCTGGAGTGGATTCGCTCGCGTGTTCTGGTGCGTGCAGGGCTGCGTTTCGACGAGATGATCGCCAAAAGCGTCTTCAGCCGGGTTATCACCTCGACGCTGAAAGCGCCGCAGTCCCGGTCCGAATTTGCGCTCATGGATATCGATCGCTTGCGCGAATTTTTGACCGGTTCCGGATTGATCGCGCTTTGCGACCTTCCCTGGATGCCGATTTTCCTTGCGGTCTGTTTTCTCTTCCATCCGCTCATCGGCTGGATCGCTCTGATTGGTGCGGCTATCATTTTCGCTCTCGCGATCGCCAACGAATTCATGACGAAAAAGCCCCTGTCCAAGGCAACGGCGGACGGCCAGGGTGCCATGCACTTTTCCAATTCGACCCTGCAAAATGTCGAGGTTATCCGTGCGCTTGGCATGGAAAACAGCCTTCGTTCGCGTTGGAGCGTGATGCATCGCGGCATGTTGGAAAGCCAGGCGATTGCCAGCGACCGTTCGGGCGGACTTTTGTCGATTTCCAAATTCGTGCGTATGGGCTTGCAGACCATTATCCTCGGCGCTGGTGCCTATCTGGCGCTGGAAGGGGCAATTTCACCCGGTTCGATCATTGCTGCATCGATCATGATGGGACGGGCGCTTCAGCCGGTCGACCAGGTGGTTGGCCAGTGGAAACAGTTCCTCGGCGCACGGCAGGCCTATGCGCGCCTGAACAAAATGTTCGTGGAAATGCCCGAGGACGAAGACAAGCTTCCACTGCCGGCGCCTTCAGGGACCCTGACGGTCGAGCAGCTGGCTGTTGTCGCTCCTGGTGCAAAAACGCCGTTGGTGCACAGCGTTTCTTTCGTAGTCAATCCGGGCGAGGCCGTGGCGATCGTCGGTCCAAGTGGTGCCGGCAAGTCCAGTCTTGTGCGCGCTCTGGTCGGCGTTTGGGCACCCGCCGCCGGCGCCATCCGTATCGATGGCTCCGAGCTGCAGCATTGGGATGCCGATGCTTTGGGGCGCCACCTGGGATACCTGCCGCAGAATGTCGAACTGTTTGCAGGAACCATAGCGGAGAATATCTCACGTTTCCGCGAGGACGCCACGTCCGAACAAATTATCGAAGCGGCAAAGCTTGCCAATGTGCACCAGCTGATTCAAAACCTTCCGGATGGTTACGATACCCAGATCGGTGTTAGCGGCCGTCAATTGTCGGGTGGTCAGCGTCAGCGTGTCGGTCTGGCACGCGCCCTGTTCGGCGGTCCGGCCCTGATCATTCTCGACGAGCCGAATGCCAATCTGGACAGCGAAGGCGAAGAAGCTCTCAACCAGGTCATTATCCATCTGAAAGCAATGGGGAAAAGCATCCTGTTCGTCAGCCATAAGATGAGCTTGGTTGCCATGTCGGACAAGACGCTGGTGCTGGCGCAAGGGCGCATGCAGGGCTTTGGCGCAACCCGTGACTTGTTGCAGCCAAAACCGGCGGTTTCGGCCGTTACCCACCAGCCCGAGGCCCCAGCCGAGGCAGAACAGCAGAGAAGCGGCGTCGCATCCTGAGCCAGGTCGGACTAATCAGTCCAAGAACAGGTATTTCGGCCGGCGATCCGGTCGAAATAGGTAATAATATCTTTGGCGCATGAAGATGACTATTAAGGAAGTGAATGCCGAGATGACGACGTCAAAGTCTAACAAACGCTCCTTTTCACCGCGCACCTACATCGCGGTCGGCTATTCTACTGTTTTTCTTGGTTTTGGGGTTTTTGGCACCTGGGCTGCGACTGCACCCCTGGCCAGTGGGGTCGTCGCATATGGTGTCGTTTCCGTCGAAGGCAACCGCAAGACGATCCAGCACCTGGAAGGTGGGATCATTTCTGAGATCGTCGTCAAGGAAGGTGACATCGTCAATCCGGGTGATGTGCTGGTCAAGCTCGATCAGACCCAGGCGATGGGCAATTATACCGTCTGGAGCACGAAGCTTCTTTACCTTGAAGCTGCAGAAGCGCGGTTGATTGCCGAAGCGAAAGCGGCTCTGACGATCGATTTTCCCGAAACCTTGACCGCCAGCGAAAAGCCGGAAGCCAAGGCCGCAATGGCCTTGCAGACGAATATCCTGGAGACGCGGCTGAAAACCTTGCACGGCAAGGTCGCGATCCTGAGCTCCCGTATTCAGCAGCTTTCGAGAGCAACGGAAGGTCTGACCAACCAGTTGGTCGCCATCGACAAACAGATTGCCTCGATGAACGAGGAATTGGACCGTATGAACAACGGTCTGAAAACGGGCGCGGTCCCGATCAACCAGCTTTCGCAGATGACACGGCAGCTCCTGGAAATGCAGCGCGTGCGGGGTGAGGCCGATGTCGATCTTGCCAAGATTCGCGAAAACATCAGCGAAACCGAACTGCAGATCGTCCAGACCAAGCAGGAATCTGCCGACCAGGCCGTGAGCGAGCACAAGGAGGTTCGCGACCAAATCGAGGAAATCCGCGAGCGCGCACGCGTTGCGAAGGACGTTTTGGAGCGGACCACGGTGCGGGCGCCGGTTCGTGGCATGGTGCAGAACATCCGGGTCTACACAACCAATGGGGTTATCCGTGCGGCGGAACAGCTGCTTGATATCGTCCCTCTCGATGACGACCTGCTGGTGAGCGCGCAAATCCGTCCGATTGACATCGACAGTGTGAGCGCCGATTCCAAGGTCGAGGTTCGTTTTTCCGCGTTCTCCGCCAAAACAACGCCGGCGATCTATGGGGATGTGTCGGTACTTGGCCGGGACGTCATTCAGCCGGAAGGTAATCGCGAGCCCTATTATCAGGCGTTGGTCCGGGTTGATGACAAGAACGTCCCGCCAGAAATCAAGGGACGTATCGTAGCCGGCATGCCGGTGGATGTGATCATCTCGACCGGTGAGCGTACCTTTGCCCAATATCTGACGCGCCCGCTCATCGACTCTTTCCACAAGAGCATGAAAGAGAAATAATGCCGCTGATCCCCTCTTTGAGCCAGCGGGGCTAGCAATCCGTATGGATGTTGTTCTTTCGGTGCAGTCGATCAAATATCCGCTGACGGGTATTGGTCGATATACCTACGAGCTTGCACGTCATCTGCCGCATTTGAGCCAGGTAGAGCAATTGCGTTTCTTTGACGGAGAGCGTTTTGTCGATCAACTACCGGATACGAGTTCTCTCAGTTCGCAAGACGCTGTTCGTGCGGCAACCGGCGGACCGGTTCGCCGGTTGAAACGTATGCTGGCGCGGAGCCAGCTTGTGGTGGATGCCTATCGTTATGTGAAGGCACGAACCGAAACGTCTCCTTTTGCCGATTATGAAACTCATGTCTATCACGGCACGAATTTCTATGTGCCCCGCTTTCCCGGCGCCTCGGTCGTCACGATCCACGACCTGTCCATCTTTACCATGCCCCATTTCCATCCGCGCGAACGGGTGTCTTATCTTGGACGCGAGGTCGAGGCCTCGTTGAAAAAGGTGGACCGGATCATCACCGATTCCGACTATATCAAAGCGGAAATCATCTCCCATTTTGGTTATCCTGCAGAGCGCATCAGCGTTGCCAAGCTCGCCTGCGGGAATGAGTTTCGGCCACGCCCGGCGGATGACGTCGCAGAGGTTCTGGCCCAGTATGGATTGGCTTACGGCCAATATGCGTTTTATGCCGGCACGATCGAGCCAAGGAAAAACCTTGCCAACTTGATCGAGGCCTATAGCCGTCTGTCATCTTCCATCCGTCAAAGCCGGCCATTGGTGTTGGCCGGATACAAGGGCTGGAACAACGCCGACATCCTGAACCGTATCGAACAGGGCCAACGGGAAGGCTGGATCAAATATCTCGGTTTTGTGCCCGATGACATATTGCCACCGCTGTTGGCCGGTGCGGCTCTGTTCACCTTCCCATCCTGGTATGAAGGGTTTGGCCTTCCTGTCCTGGAGGCGATGGCGTCCGGCATTCCTGTCATGACGTCGCCTTTGTCCTGCCTGCCTGAAGTGGGGGGAGAGGTGGTGCTTTATGCGGAGCCGAACGAGGTCGATAAGATGACCCGGACCTTGGAGCAGGGCCTCTTTGACGAAGCCTGGCGGGAAAAGGCCATGGTTGGTGGCCTTCAACGTGCGGCAGGATTCAGCTGGCAGCGTTGCGCCGAAGATACCGCTTCTGCCTACCAATTGGCCTTGATGGATCGAAAATAGCAGGCTCAACATATCCTTTAGGGCGGAAATCCTTTAGGCAACCTGGCAAGCACGCCCGGCAGGATAGAACGCGAATATGCTGAATGCGATCTGGAACTATCGATATTTCATCGTCACATCGGTGCAGGCCGATTTCAGGAACCGTGTTGCCCGTAGCCGTCTTGGTCTGTTGTGGCTGGTTCTGGCGCCGCTTGCGCAGATCATCACCTATGCTTTCGTCCTGTCTTCCGTGATGTCACAACGGCTTCCGGGTGTCGATAACACCTTTGCCTATGCCATTTATCTGATGGCAGGTTTCCAGGGCTGGCTGCTGTTTGTCGAGATCCTCAGCCGCAGCATGACCGTGTTTATCGACAGCGGCAATGTGCTGAAGAAGATTTCCTTTCCGCGCATCGCCCTGCCGCTGGTGGTGGTCATCAGCTCTGTCATCAACAACCTGATATTTTTCGTCGTTCTGCTTGCGGTCTTCACGCTGGCGGGTTTCCACATGGGAGGCAACCTCTTGTGGCTGCCGCTCCTCATCCTGGTGAATACGGCGCTGGCTGCAGGTCTTGGTGTGACGCTTGGCGTGCTCAACGTCTTCATCCGCGATATCGGCCAGATCGTGCCCATCATCCTTCAGTTCCTGTTCTGGATGACACCGATCGTTTATGTGACGGACATCCTGCCGCCCGCCTTCCAGGCAATCATCAGGGCCAATCCACTGTTCTGGCTTATCGACAACTACCATCGGGTGATGGTCTACGACACCATGCCGGATCTTAAGGTTTTGGGACTTCTGGGGCTTTTGGCCATCGTATTCGTGATTATCGGCTTAACGCTCTTTCGCAAGGCAAGCCCTGAAATGGTGGATGTGCTATGACGAACGTGGTCATGTCCGTCGACAATGTCGGCAAGGTTTTCCGGCGTTACCGGCACGAGCTCCATCGGGTTTTCGGCTGGTTTTCCCTTCCCATCGGTACCCCGGAAGAACGCTGGGTGCTGCGCAATGTCAGCTTCACCTTGAAGGCCGGCCAGGCGCTGGCGATCGTGGGTCGCAATGGCGCCGGTAAAAGTACCCTTCTCAAGCTGATCACCGGCACGATGCGGGCAACCGAGGGGACGATCGGTCTTTCGGGTAAGATTTCCGCCATTCTCGAGCTCGGCATGGGCTTTAATCCCGACTATACGGGCCGGCAGAACGTTTTCCATGCCCTTGGCCTGATGGGCTGCCAGCATGCCGATATTCTCGCAGCCATGCCCGATATCGAGGCGTTTTCGGAACTCGGCAGTTATTTCGACCAGCCGCTGCGCATCTATTCCAGTGGCATGCATATGCGGCTTGCCTTCTCGGTGGCGACGGCTTTCAGGCCAGATATCCTGATTGTCGACGAAGCGCTTTCCGTCGGTGACGCCTATTTTCAGCACAAGAGCTTTGACAGGATTAAGGAGTTCCGACGGTTAGGGACAACCTTGATCCTCGTCTCACATGATCGGATGGCTCTTCTGAGCCTTTGCGACAGGGCCATCCTTCTGCATGAGGGATCGATTGCGCTTGATGGCGAACCGGAAAGCGTTCTTGATTATTACAACGCTTTGCTGGGGCAGAAAGACGCCGAGCCGATCGTGACCGAACAGAGCGCAGACGGTCGCATTAAGACGAGTTCCGGATCCCGCAAGGTCGAGATTGTCGATGCCTGGCTGGAAAATACGGCAGGCAATGTCATTGAGACGGTCGATGTCGGGGCGGCTGTGATTATCCAGATCAGGGTCAAGGCACAGGCTGATGTGCCGTCCATCGTGTTTGGTTACGCGATAAAGGACCGTTTTGGCCAGACGATTTATGGAACCAACACCTATTACAGTAATCAGGCGCTGGAAGGTGTCGCGGCCGGGGAGGACATCGAGTTCTCGGTGCATTTCGACGCCAATCTCGGGGCAGGGACCTACTCGATAGCCCTTGCTTTGGTCGGCGGAGAAAATCATATCGACGAAAATTATGATTGGCGCGATTTGGCCATCATCTTCGATGTGACAAATGCCACGAAGCAGATCTTTGACGGAAGAGCCTATATTCCGTCCACATTTCAAGTGAAACGGAACTCGATTTAAATTCAGCCGAATCTGGGCATGTTATTGAATAGGCCGCATAAAGTATGAGTATGACTTTACGGGTGGAAGCAATACCATCAAGCGATTGGCGCGTGCGGAAAATCTGCCCTGGCCCCGCGGCAATCTCAGCGCGAGAGACCGTTTTGACCACCATTGCGTAATTCTCGCGGGCTTGCGCCGAAACAGGCCTTGAAGCGGCTGGAAAAGCTGGAATGCTGGGCATAGCCCACTTCGAATGCAACTTGCGAAACGCTCATTTCCGTCTCCAGCAGGAGACGGCGGGCCTTCGTCATCCGCAAATGTTCGATTGTGGCGCCGATCGTCACCCCATGCACCTGCCGGAAAACCTGCTGGAGCTTGGTCCTGTTCGTTCCCACCTTGCGGCAGAGATCCGCCAGCGAAGGAGGATCGACATACTGGTGTTCCAGCAGATCGAAGGCTGCCCATGCGGCCAAGATATCGGCGTGTTTGACATAGGCTTCGCGGGAAGCGGAGGTGCGGATCTGGTCAAGGGTTGAGAAAACCAGTTCCTGGGCCTTTATCGTTGCAAAGGCCGTGTTCATACGTCCCGTGTTCCGTCCTCCGATAGTCGTATCCTGGCGAGGAGATCCGGCAAACATGCTCTCCACCATCTCCCGCTGCGACCTGTGGAAGTGGATGGAGCGATGGTGGAATGGTACGTGCGTTTCCTCATCCTGGTGTTGCCAGAGTGTATCCGCGTCGAAGCCGTAAAATTCCTTCAGCCATTGTGGCCCAGTCGGCCCGAAGCTGCGATTTTGGCCAACTCAAGGAACGGATAGCGAACGTGCAGTCACGTAGAAGCTGACTCCGAACCTTGACCTTTCAAGGCGCGGTAGACAGTCATCCTGGAAATGTTCAGCTCACGCGCAACGGCGGCTTTCGTTGCGCCAGCCGCGATTTGCCTGCGGATTTCCGCGTCATCGACATTCTTTTTCCTACCCGTATAGATGCCGTCAGCTTTTGCCGCGTCGATGCCGGCTCGTTGCCTGTCTTTGATGAACTTGAGTTCCATGTCCGCGACCATGCCGAGGATGGTGATGACCATTCGGCCCATACTTCCGGTCGTCGTAACTTCGGGCTCAAGAATGCGGAGTGACGCGCCCTTTTCGTCAAGCTCATGAACGAGATTGAGAACGTCGCGTGTGGAACGGCCGAGCCGATCAAGTCGCAGAACCACCAGCTCGTCGCCCGCATGCAGAAACTGCATGATGGTCTCCAGCTCGGAGCGCCCCTTTCGGGACGCCCCTGATCCGGTTTCCGAGCGGATGATTTCGCAACCTGCGGCCTTCAGACGCTCGTTCTGAATATCGAGGTCCTGATCTGTGGTGCTGACGCGGGCGTATCCGATGCGGGCCATATCGATTCTGTAACATTAGGGTGGTTCCTATAGTGTAACGTCACTTTTATCGAAAATGCACCCTTTTGTTACACTCCATGCGCGTCACATTTGAATATCACTTTAGGGCGCACCCAAAAGTGACGCTAGGCAAAACGCTGTCGCAAAAGTCATCCGCTTCAGGCGGACCTTCACGACCGAAATTTGCGACACGAATTTGAGTGCGATTTCAGCTCGCGATATTTCCAATGAAAAGTCAGGATTTCCGCGACACGCGACCGAACTGCCTATTCGTCTACGCCCTGCGTCAACTCGGAAGGCACGCTGTGGATTTCTACATCATGTCCTGCTGCAACCTTCTTGAGACGGGAGAGGTAATGTTTCCAGCCCAAGGCATGGCTTACCTGTTCCTCAACAGGTAAGCTGTGATGAACAATGGTTACGCGCGTGCCGGTATCTTCTGTTGCGAGAATGACTTCCAGCCTGCTTGCATGCGGAGGAAAGCATGCCGATCCTTGCCGGCCCCATCCGATGACGAGCCGGCTGGGAGGAGTGACTTCAACATATCGGCCTTCGACAATCTTGTCGTCAAACCTTAGCAGGAAAATGCCGCCTGGCTGCGGATCGACCGATGCCTCATCTCCCATCCACGCGACGATCGCTTCGGGTTCGATGAAGTATCGGAAAACCTCGTCCTGCCTTGCATGGACAAGAATAGAGTGGCGAAAGGGTTCAACTGTCACGCTTGGCCTCCAAGACGGATTTCAGCCTTTGCAACCCGTCTGGCCAAAGCTCGCTCAGGAACCTGTCGAGAGCATCGATACCATCAGCCGCCAGCGTATATCGCCGGCCACGGCCGGGACGATCCGCCCTGACCAGGCCAGCCGATTCAAGAATGTGAAGATGTTGAGACACGGCCTGTTGCGTAATGTCGAGGGCATCCCGAAGCTCGTTTGCGGAGCAAGCGGCATTGCGCACCATGCGCAAGATTTCGCGACGGCGCGGCTCAGCAAGAGCGTTTATGACGAGAGTGGCGTCCATACTGATTTCCTTGCCACGAAAAACGCAATTTCACAAGTCAGAGCTTGTGAAACAATGTTCGCCGTTATACAAGTCCATACTTGTGTTAACCCACAAGGATCAGGCCATGCCATCAACCGAAACGTCACCCAAAGCCATTGCGCTAGCTTATTTCGATCACTGGACGGCAGGACGGTTTGACGCTGCCGCCGACTTGCTCGCGGAGAAAATCCGCATCGAAACGCCCATCAACTCCTATCCGCACAAGGCTGATTTCGCGGCAGCGCTACGCGGATTCGGAACGCTGGTCATCGGGGTTAACCTGCTTATCGATCTCGCCGAGGGGGATGATGTCGTGCAAATCTACGACATGGATGTCACAGGTCTGGGCGCGATCCGAGTGGCCGAGCATTTCGTGGTTCAGAGCGGGCTGATTACAAGACTGCAACAAATACACGACACTGCCGCTTTACGGGCAAGCGGCTTTGACAGGGGAGCCTCATGAGCCATGATACTCCGCCAAATGCAGTCTCAGAAGCGAAGACAAACCCTGTCCAGCTATTTTTGCAGAATGTATTCGTGAGCGACCCACGCGTGACGACACCTGCCTATCGTTCAGCCCGCTTCGGCTCGAACGGCTTTAAAATCGGCGGCAAGGTTTTTGCGATGGAATGGCAAGGGGCGCTGGCGGTCAAGCTCCCGGCACAACGGGTTTGCGACCTTGCCGTGAAAGGGACAGGCACCCCGCTTCAGATGGGAAACCGCAGAATGAAGGAGTGGCTTGTCACTGAAGATCAGGCAACGTGGCCTGCCCTTGCGATGGAAGCTCGGGACCATATGATATTGTTGCATGGCTCGTGCTGACAGGCAGATTTACCGTGCATGCTGTTACAAAACTCCCAACAAAAGTTGGAATTTTGCGCCTGAGTTTTGCAACGCGCATTCTGCACCGCCGCTCAGGCTGCGATTTTGCCGAAATCTATCCGGCTGTCCAGATCGAGATCGAACCGGCCGTAGGGATTGACGTGAGCGTAGATGAGCGGTGTGAGGCCGCGATAATCTTCCGGTGCCATACGACCGTGCCAGGCTGGCTCGGCAAGCACCGTTTGCAGCATGCGCGTGTTCACATAGACGAGCGAAGCCTGAAGAAGGTATAGCGCCAATGCCGAAACCTCCTGCTCATCAATGCGGTTGGTCGCCATTTCACCACCCTTGCCGAAGAAGACGAAGCCGTTGGCGCTGTTCCAGTTTTCGACGACGTTGAGCCCTTCATGGATTTCTCGGCGGAAGGCTTCCTGCCGCAGGTAACGGCATAGAAAGATCGTCTTGACCGCACGGCCGAGTTCGCTCAACGCCTTGTAGGTTGGGTGCATCACTTCCGCCCGCGCAAAGCGGCGCAGGATCGCCTCCGGATCGGCCGTGCGCGTCTGCATGGCAGCGGCATATTTGACCATTTCGTCATATTGCTGCTCGATTTCCTCCCAGTTGATCGGGTTGGAAAGGATCGGAAGCAGGATCGGCAAACTTGCCCGGAAGCTCGCATCCGGTAGTGCCAGCTTCTGCCGGGCAATCGCCTTCAGGCGTGGGGCGAGTTCAAAGCCGAGCAAGCGGCAGAAGGCGAAACCAACGGCGCTCTGGCCGTGGCTATCGACATATTGGCGCTGGATTTCCAGATCGGTGCAATGGCGAAGAACCCCTTCGATCATCGATGCAACTTCCGACGACGAGCACCGCTTGAGTTGGGAATAGACACAGGTGGCACGCTTTTCGACATGCCAGTAGATCATGACACCGCGCCCGCCATAGCGAGCATGCCACTCGGTCATCAGGTTGCGATCCCAAGCCCCGAACTTCGTGGAATCCGATGCGCAGGCCGTTCCGGCGTCACCCCAGACCGCTGCATTGCGAATTGCAAGCGTGGCATTGGCAACCCGAGCGCAGGCTTCCCGCAAAGCGCCCGCGTGAATGAAGCGGCGATGCACATGAAGAAGTTCCTCATAGCTGGCATCGGTGGTGGCACCGGCCACCCGCTTCAGCCCGGCATTGGTGCCGAGGCCATAGAGGCAAAGAAGCAGTCGTTGATCCAGAACAGGCTTGGAAAGGGCGACACGGGAGGCCGAGGTTTCGAACGCATCGAGAAACCCGGTGTCGAGCGCCGCTTCCTTCAAAACATCCAGTAGGCCCGTCATCGGCCAGCGCTGTCCAATCTCCGATTTGATGGCGGACAGCCCCTTCGGTTCCGGCGCTGGCTTGAACGGCGTGATCGATATCCGGTTTTCGCCGCGCCAGAGGATGCGCACTTTCTCGTTTCGCGGGATTGTTTCGTTGAGGAGCAGCAGTTCGGATTCCAGCTCCTTGCAAATCGAGCCCACGAACTCGCGGGCATTTTGCGTCAGGTTCAGCCGGGAATAATAGGAAGAACGCCGAACCGCAAAATCCTTCGGCAGATCATCATCGGGATTGCGGTAGCGGTCCGCGCCGACAACCCAGATTTCCTTGGACCGGATGCATTCCCGCAATTGGGTCAGGACGCAGAGTTCATAGCTGATGCGGTTGATGCGACCATTTCCATCGATGACCGAACTGCGCCACTTTTCCGGGATCACACCGTCTATCGGCACATCCTTCTGCGGCACGAACCGGCACCCATCATCCAGCTTCGCCCTGATCCAGTCGAGGGCGGACAAAACCGGTCGCCAAACCGCATTGTTCGACCGGAACTCCAGCACGGACAGCAGGCTTGGTAGCATCCGGCGATAATGATTGGCCCATGAATTGCGCATGACTGCATAGATGCGGCGGTCAAGCGCACCCTTGGCACTGCTTTCCTTGATGATCGCCGCCAGCTTTTCCTTGCCGACAACCGGAAAGATGACATCGCAGATGCGACCGTCCGGATCGTCAATCGATGCGGTGGCAATGTCGACAAGCAGCCGTTCCTTGCCATAGACCCGTTCGACATCCTTGGCGATGTCGCCCACCACTTTCCGTTTCGACCGTGTTGCGATCTTGTGCACCGTTTCCACGAGCAGTTCGACCATTGCATCGGTCATCGCCGTTTCACGCGCCATCAGATACACCGCATAAAGCGCGAGCTGGCGCGTCTGCGTGTGGCGGCGCATCTCCGACGCCTTTTCGCCGGAAACGCGGCGGACAACATGCTCGATCCACGCCGGGTTGATCGCTGAAAGCATATTCCGTGGGAGTTTCAGGCTCCGGATGAACGCAAGCCGAGCGGTCACCTCCAGAATGTTGTCGAGCGTTGCTCGCCCCGCGTCTGCTTTCATCGCATTGAAGCCTGTCGGCCCTTCCGCGTCAGCCAGGGAGCTTTCCATCGCTGCAACAGTCCCAGGCGGAAGCGCTGCGCTCACCTCATGAAGCCAGCCGTCGAGATATTGTTGCCGCTGCGAACGAACAAGCCGTTCAAGCTCCTTGGCAGACGGACCATAGATTTTGCGATCCCGGCACCAGAGGAACACCGCCTCAAGCATGGCGCTGACGGATTGTCCGGACGGGCAAAGCTCGCCGATAATCCAATAAGAAAGCGCTTCGCGGTCCTGTCGCGTCATGCGGCCAAAGCCGAGATACTGCAAAATCTCGGCGCAATGCCGACGGGCTGTTCTCCCGCCGAAATCATAGCTGGACAGTTCGTCGGCTGGGACGCCGATCTGCTCGGCCAGATATTTGGCAGCTTCGTTCGGGATCAATGTGCCATCGTCAGCGAAGAAACCGCGAGCGCTGAAAAACTTCAACTGCGAGGCTAAGCCGAGCCTCGTCGCGGCCGGTTTGGAATTGATGAAATCAATGTCGGCGAAGCTCAGGCTCCATTGAGCGACAATGTCCGAACTCGAAATACCCGTACTCATAAAAGCGCTCCTCAAATTGGAGCGCAATGTCACGACCGGGCACTTCTCGGGTCAATCCTCCACGCCGTGTTCCCACAACGTTCTGCGAGTTGGCCAAAATCGCAGCTTCGGGCCGACTGGGCCTGCTTGAGCATTCACTCCAGCCTATACAACAGTTCGCCTATACGTCGGGCAAGAACGCCACCGACGGCGCGATGATCATCGACGCCATGGACCTGCTTTACACTGCACGCTTCTCCGGTTTCTGCATCGTCTCAAGCGACAGCGATTTCGCACGGCTGGCGGCGAGGATCCGTGAACAGGGCGTCACTGTCTATGGCTTCGGTGAACGCAAGACGCCGAGGCCCTTCATTACGGCCTGCGACAAGTTCGTCTACTTCGACGTGCTGAAAGGACTTGGAGAGGAAGCGCTGGCAACGCCCGCCGCACAGGAAGAAGCGAAGGCAAAGGCGACAAAAAACGCCAAGGACAAAATCTTGCTCTCAATGTTGCAGACCGCCGTCACGGCCGTCTCCGATGAAAGCGGCTGGGCCAACCTCGGTGCAGTCGGCAGTCACGTCGCGAAACAATCGCCGGAGTTCGATTCCAGAAACTTCGGCTTTGCCCGCCTGAGCGATCTCGTCGAGGCCACCGCAAAGTTCGAACTGGATCGATCCGGCAAGGTGCAAAAGGGCATCCTCATACGCCCGAAGACAAAATCCGACGCACGATAATCCCGCTCACCATGCTCTCAGGAGGAGGCAATGGAAAATGATCTCGATCGCATTTCGACGGATCTGGTCAAATCGCTAAATCGTGGCGAGCTGACCGATCTTGGCGCGACGATCGGCGATGTGGCGCTGGATGGCATTATCGGTTCTGGTGCGCTGGATGGTGTCCCCGTTCTCGGAACTATGGTAAGCATCGCGCGCACTGGAAGCGCTATTCGGGACCTTGTTTTTCAACGAAAGGTGCTGGCCTTTCTCGCCAGCTTTGGGACGGAGACTGACCCCACGGCCCGACAAGAGTTTGTGCGGAAGATCGAAGAGCAAGACACTGGTCAGCGCTTTGGCGAAACCATCCTCCTCCTTCTTGAGCGCATGGATGATCTTTACAAGCCTGTGATCGTCGGACGGTTGATGGCTGCCGCAGCTCGTGGGGACATGCTTTTGAAAGAAGCATTGCGGCTTAGCAGGATTGTCGATCGTGCTTTCATCGAAGACCTTCGCCTCCTCCCCGAATTAGTAGATGACAAAGTGCAACCGGATGAAGCGGTGGCCGATGCCCTCTTCTCGGCCGGCCTGTTGAGCAACGTTGGCAGCGATGGCGGCACCTTCCTGAGTGTCGATGAAGGCGGAGAACCGGGCGGCACTATCTACTCCAGAAATCGCTACGCCCAGCTTCTGATAGAATTTGGCCTATCTTCCAGAAAGAAGACCTGACCAGGGCGAGTAGCTTCAGCGCAACTCATCGAAAGGAAAAATCGTGGCAAGGAAATCGATCGAACAGCGTCTGGCCGAACTGGACGCCCAACGCTCGGCGCTGAAGGCCCGGCTTTCGAAACAGGATCGCGCAAACGACACACGCCGCAAGGTGCTGCTCGGCGCGCTTGTCCTGCATCGCCTCGAAAACGCCAACGATCCGGAATTCACCAAGCGCCTCGGTGACTGGTTGCGCCGCGAACTGCCGAGCTTCCTCACCCGCGACAATGACAAGGCGCTCTTTACCGATCTGCTCGGGCCAGAATCGGCGAAGACGACACAGAACAGCAACAGCACGGAGGCCGCCTCATGAGCCGGGCAATCCTTGCATGGGCCGCCTTCAAGAACATGTTGCGTGCCGCCGCCCGCGATCCTCTATGGGCATTCGCCTCTCTGCTGACAGCTCCCTTCAGAATCTGGAAGCCGCTACTCGGCGTTCTCTTCCTCCTCGTCATGGCGCTGTTCGTCGTCGGCTTCGGCGGCCGGTTCGCGCTTCAGCAAATGGGCTTCGGCGTCGGCAGCATTCCGTTCATCGCGCTCGATCTCGTGACACTGCTGGTCCTCGTCTGGATCGTCTTCCGCCTCATCACCACTCCGCTGATTACTCATTTCGGGAATATGGCGGACGACACCCATGGCTCGGCCCGCTTCGCGACCAACAAGGAAGTCGCTCCCCTCACCCGCGTCGATACCGGCCTGCTGATCGGCCGTGACGGTAAATCGGGGAAGCTCATGCGCTATGACGGGCCGGCGCATCTTCTGACCATGGCGCCGACGCGAACCGGCAAAGGTGTCGGAACCATCATTCCGAACCTACTGACATCAGACCGCTCCGTGATCTGCGTCGACCCCAAGGGCGAAAATGCGAAAATCGCCGGTCGTGCTCGCCAACAGTTCGGCCCAGTCCATGTCCTGGACCCCTTCGGCGTCACCGGCATGCGCTCGGCCGCCTTCAACCCGCTCGCCACACTCGATCCGGCCAGCCTTGATGTCGCGGAAGACGCCAGCACGCTTGCCGACGCCCTCGTATTCGATGAACCGGGTATGGCCGGCGAGGCCCATTGGAGCGAGGAAGCCAAAGCGCTGATATCGGGCCTGCTGCTCAAGATCGTTGCTGCCGAGTCACCGGGACGCCGCCACCTTGGTACGCTGCGCGAATATCTCACAATGGCTCCAGAGAGTTTCACCGCCCTGCTCAAGCGTATGCAGGAATCCGATGAGGCAGGCGGACTGATCGCCCGTGCCGCAAACCGTCACCTCGGCAAGTCCGATCGAGAAGCCGCCGGCGTGTTGTCGGCGGCGCAGCGCCATACCCATTTTCTGGACAGTCCGCGCATGACAGCGGTCCTCGGCCGATCGGATTTCCGCTTTTCCGACCTCAAGCGCAACAACGTCACCGTCTTCCTCGTCCTGCCGCCCGATCGGCTTTCGACCTATTCGCGATGGCTGCGCCTCCTCGTCAGCCAAAGCCTGCTGGATATGGCCCGCGATCCGGCAAAGCCCGCAGTGCCGGTCCTCTACCTGCTCGATGAATTCGCCGCCCTCGGCCACCTGGCTCCCGTCGAGCGCGCCATGGGTCTCATGGCTGGCTATGGCGTCCAGCTCTGGCCGATCCTTCAGGACGTCCATCAGCTGCGCGCCACCTACGGACAGCGCGCCGGCACCTTCCTGTCGAACGCCGGCGTACTTCAAGTCTTCGGCGTCAACGATCATGACAGCGCCCGCCTCGTCTCCGATCTGCTCGGACAGGAAACGGTCGTGTTCCAGACCATGGCCCGCGCTCTCGATTCCGACAAATCGGGGATCTCCTACAGCCAGCAGCACACGGCCAGGCCATTGCTTACCCCCGACGAGGTGCGCAATCTGCCAACGCAAGGGCAACTGCTGTTCCTGGCGGGACAACGGCCGATCGTCGCTGCTAAGCTCGCCTATTATGCTGATCCGGAATTCAAAGGGGCGTTTGATCCGGCATGACAGGAATACGCGGCTTCAGCTTTCCTGATCACGCTCGGCTTCGCGTCGGGTCAGCTCGTTCTCGACTGCCTCACGGATGAACGCGGATATCTGGTAATTTCCGACGAGTGCAGCAATCCGCTCCTTCGTTTCTGGCGAAAGTCGGATTTTGGTTTCTTTCACATTGAGCGGCGGTCGTCCCATGAGAGGGGAATAAACGGACCCGTATATTTTGTCAAAACAGGGATCTAAATGAAATAATCGTCCCCATTTATTGACGGAATAAACGGGGACGATTACATTTCCCCTGCAAACCGGCTGGATGACGTGCAGCAACACCTCATCCAGCCTAACCACAACCAAGCTGGATTGGAGCTCGGATCATGGCTGATTCCGACAATAGCAGAACTTTGCCCTCAATCACCCGCCGTAACCTGATTGCAGGGACGGCGACCTCTATGGTGGCGACAATGGCGACAGAGGCCTTTGGCAGCACCGCCCCCAATCGACACAAGCCAGTAGAAGATGACCCAGCTGTACTGGGCTGGCGTGAGTGGAGGGCCGCACACGACCACTATGTTAAAGCGAACCAGGCGCTATTGGATCGTGAAAACGAACTGTACCGAACCACGGCATGGCCGGCTGTCGAAATTAAACGACCGGCCTTACGGTCCGGGGGCTTTTCGATCGGGAGTAATCAGGATTTAGACTACTACATAGCGAAGGGCTGGGTAGGTGTTGAAGCTCGCCCCGAGATCGAGGCCAAGCTGGCTGTCAAGCATGCAGAGTGGGATCAAGCCGCTAAGCGGATGGGCTACCATCTCGCCAAACGTGCGGAAATGGAGGCTTGGAATAGGCGTTACAAACTGGCTGTGAGCCTTATGAATACTCCAGCGTTGTCACTCGCGGGCGCAACCGCAAAATTGCATTCGATCCTCGAAATGAAAATTCCAGTCAATCGACGTCATCCTAAATGGGGGCCTGTTGATCCGGAGTTCCGGGCGTCATTCGTGTCTCCGGAACTCGACATGCTGCTTGCGGACCTGGAACGCATCGGGAGGCGCGACCGTGGTTGAAACTCTGATGCCCTCAATCACCCGCCGTAACCTGCTTTCAACCGCGGCGGCATCTATCAGCGCTTCGAATGTACCGCTCGCAGGCAGCACGTCTCCGCCTCTGCAGGAAGGTAATCATAGTGACCCGGTCCTTCCACTCTGGGAGAAATGGTTCACGACCCACAAACATTGCGGCGAACTATGCCGGCAGCAACAACGGCTGGAAACAAGGCTGTTCGAAATCGTGCGTGATCTGGCCGACGACGAACGGGACGAGGCATGGAATGCCGCAGACGAGGCGCTCGGATACAGCCGCGCATGCCAGGCCGAAGCGGAACTCATGAATGAGGAGCAGTCGCTGGTAAAAGCCCTTTGGAACACCCCTGCCCGATCTCTTGTCGGCATAATCGCAAAGCTGCATTCAGTCGTCGAGTGTGAAGACCCCGGCGACACCTTGAAAATAACACCGTGGCCCGAGCTACGTTCTATCCTAACCGATCTGGTTCAGCTCAACGATAGAGGCCGTACAATCTGAAATGCAGTCCCGGCGCTTAAAGCGCCGGGACATTGTCTCTGATCGCTCCTCCGGCTCTCTACCGCCCAATTAAAAGAGCGTTCGCCTCCGGAGCGGGCGGCAATCGCCGCTATCCCCTGCCCCAAGCTATCGTCATCCTGTGCCGGTGGCTCTCGATCAGCCCGCTCTATCGAAAAGGGGCCATGGCCGGCCGGGAGCAGATCTGTATGCTTGGCAGTGCGTCAGGCGATTGCCTGGAGCCCCTTGTTGCGCACGACGGTCAACAAGCGCAGCGCCGGACCGCTGGGCCTTTTAACGCCGCGTTCCCAATCGGACACCAGCCCCTTGCTAACGTTGAGATATCGGGCAAACACCGGCTGAGAAATGCTCTCGCGCTCTCGGATAGTGCGAATTTCCTCCGGGGTCAGCGGCTCCACGGTTGTCAGGCACCCTTCATCAAATTCACGCATCGTCTGTTTATCGATCGCGCCGGAATCGTAGAATCCCTCCATCATTTCATGGACGGCTGCCAGTGCCTCACTCTTGTAAGTCTTTGTCATCGCATTTCACCTCTAGCATTCGGCCCGCATCGACTTCCGCTTTCATTTGCGCGTCTGTAAATCCCAAGACGAGTTTCGCGGCCTTTTTCATGTAAGCTTCATCCCCAGCATCGAGATTGGCCATATCACTCTTCGCAAACCCGAACGCAAAGACCGCTCTCGTTTGCGCTCGAAAGAAAACCAGTGTCCGGAACCCGCCAGACTTCCCAGCGCCGGGCCGAGCAACGCGTTGCTTAATAAGGCCAGCCCCTAGATCGGCATCAATCTGACCGCGCTCGGCGCGCGCAACAGCCTCACAAAGCATCGCGTCAGAGATTTTCTCTTTCCGGGCAAATTTATGAAACCAACCGTTTTTAAAAACTCTCACGAGATATCCTACACCTTAAATATAACACCAAGCGTTACACTTCAAGAGCGTCATTTCGCATCATTCCTAAGAGCAGCGACTGCGCGCTCGATGGTCTCAGCCAACGTGATCTCATGCTGATCCGCATAGTTGTAAATTGCCTCGATCGTCTCTGCCCGAAGGCGTGTAGCAAATTGTTCTGTACGTCCTGTTTTTCGACGAGTTCTACGGGGGGCTCGAATGGGGGCTGCTGTTTCGGAAGCGGCAGCCTTGGGCGTTTCTCGGAACCCTGCAGCTCTGGTGGCAGCCTTCACAGCATCATTGTCGACAGGCGGTGCTGGCGTATCGTTTAGATTTCCGAAATCGAGGGTTGCCCGCTTCTTGTCTTCGCTACTCATGCACCCTCTCCTTTCAAAACGTTGATAACTGCCTGAGCAAATTCGCGACCATTTTCCTTGGCGCTCTCCAATCCCGACACATCTGATCGCTCCAGATCGTGAAGTATTCCGCCAAGAGAAAACAACGCGCGATACGCGGCACGATCAATCAGAGTTGCAGGTAAAACTGGTATGGCGGCGTCGGAAAATTGCCGGTCGATATCTCGCGCGGTCCTCTCGCGAATAGCTGGCGGGACGCGCGTGAAGAAAACCCTGTAAGGAATCTCCCGATTGGCAACCTTCCGCATTTGGTGAACCAACTTCACGGACTTAGCCGCCTCTGACGCGTCAAGAACAGAGCTTTGGAGCGGAATTAAAACGAGATCCGAACGGGCAATCGCAAAACCAATTCGGTCAGTGGCGGTTCCTTCCAGGTCAACAATGACAAAGTCGGCGTTTGCTCGGGCTTCCTCGATCGTATCGATGATGGTTTCGGCGGAATCGTCAATCATAAGCTGCAGTTTTTCCGGCGTCCCCTTCAGGCGAGCCCAAGCTTCTAGCGGGCGGTTGGGGTCGGCGTCGATCAGAACCACCTTGCGACCAGCGGCAGCGAATTCGCCGGCAAGTACGACAGCAGATGTTGTTTTCCCGACTCCGCCTTTGCTCGACACGAATGAAATAACTGGCATGAAGCATCTCCAAATCGGCTAACTTTCAGCTGATTAGCAGATTTGTGTTTATAAACAATTTACATGCAGATTGCTATCAGCAAATAAAAAGTTAGCAGCTTACAAGCTGCTAACCACATTCCACCCACGTTTCCTTTCTGCCTTTTCTCAAAAGCCATGGGACATTAACCGCACATGCGATCGTGCGTTTCTAAAATGCTGTTGTTGCCGCGCCGGCCCGCATTTCACGCGGGTCGGAACCGTCGCAGGGCCTCGTCAGAGGTCCGGACAGCGACGTCCGCTTATTTTTCTCTATTATTTATAAAACCAGATAGGGATTCAGTCTGTCTGGCGGACTCACGTAGATTGATTGCCTTTCCAAGGCGAGCAAGCGCCTGCCCCAAGGGGTTGTCGCCAACATCGAATAATGTTCTCGACACGATGTCGAGTGAAGCCCGATGCGCCTCAATACCCGCGGCACGTTCCGCCTCGGCCTGAACATGATCGTCAGGAAGGGGAGGGGCCACGCCCCAACGTCCAAGGATCTGCCGCGCCCGATCGGGTAGGGACATTCGATAGGCGTTACTGGTTTGCTGGACCTGCGGGCCGCGTCCCTCGTTGCCTGTCGGCTGATAGCGCCGCAGCCAATCGAGGAAACCATGGGCGCGCAAGTTTTTCAGCGCCCGCACGATCGCGTCACGTGATCGCCTGAGCTTCAGCATGAGCGTGTCGATCGACGGTTCCAACCGGCCGGTGCGGAAATCAACGAGATTGGCAAATAGCTCCAGCAACTCGATCGCTACGCCCCCCAAGGGACCGTTGCGAGCACCAGGTTGCCGGCCTGCCAGTTCATAGCGCCGCGCCGCCAGCACGATAGTGCGCACGTCCTGCCGGTTGGTCCGCCGCCAGAATACGCCTTCGCATCGTCCGCGCGCACGACTCTGCCGCCGAACAGGTGTGCGTTCCCGTTCGGCCGGCGCTCCTGCGAGCACCGTCCCAATCTGTTCAAACATGGTCTTTTCCGCCTCCTTTTTCAGGCGGGCATGACTGTGGACAGCGGACAAAGATTCATCGTTCCTGCAAAGGGCACCCCTTGCAGGTTCGTGAACGCTCGACTATGTTGGGACTAGAAATTGGAAGGCCCCAAAAGCCGACGTCGTAACTGACCGAAAACCCCTAGCCGTTACCAGCGGCGAGGGGTTTTTCGTTATGCCCTCATTTCATTTTCAACAAACGCCTTTAAAGCTAATTCAAACACCTGAGCCCGCGATGCCAGCCCGCGTTCCGTCTTGATTTTATCAAGACAGTCCACCAAATCCGCAGGGAGATCGGTGTTGACATAGATACGCCCCGCCTCACGCAAACGCTGGCGATGGGCTGCCACTTTTTCTCTGACTGGTTTCGCTGTGCTCATCGTTACAAGAAACTGCGATTCGCACTGATTCTGCAAGGTGCAAATTTGCGGCTGCGGTTTCATATGCCTTTCGCGTCTAAAGCGAAGGGGAGGCGGAGAGCACGAGAGGCGGGGCCTGGGGCGCCTCTCGTCTGGTCTTGGGCGGGTCGATCCCGATCAAAACCAGACCACCGCCACAGCACGCTAGATATAAACAGATTGTAAGCTGCTATCTTTTAATCAGCAAAGCCCAGCACATTGCCATGCTGGGTCAAGAACGAAAGACATTGCGTTCAGATCAGCCTGACAACCTTACGCCTCTACGATGACGAAACCTCATTGATATGGTCGTCTTGGATGGGGAACCGAAGAGGACCGGGGAGCCATGCCTTTCCGACCAGCGTCCTTTCGGCCAACGTCACGGCTTCCGTTTTGGTGGCTTTAAGTGCCGCCTTGATGGCGGTTTTTGCGCAACCAGCATGCGCCTCAATGCTGGCGGCAAGTTCCGGGATGGTCATGGCGGCATTGCGCTTGCGCACGTTTTTCGTGCTGGCGACCAGCTTGGAAAGCGGAACCTGCTGTGTGTCATGCATGACGGAGGTAACAGCGGCAGCGGCGACAACCTCAATGACGATGTTTTCGGCAATTTCGGGCATAGTGATAGCGTTCATGGGATTGGTCTTCATGCTGGTGATCGGAAAATGTCAGCGGGGGAGGGGAGCGGCCGTCAGGCGTAGCCGGTCCAGTTGATCGGGCGACCGTCCCAAAGGAAGGCAGTTCGCACATTGTCGATGCGCACAGATTTGGAGCGCCCGTTAACGCGGCGACGCAGGGGCTGGCCGGTGAAAGCGTCGAGATGGGGAACGACCTTGCCTGTCATCCACGGTTCATCACCCTTGTCGGCAGAGATTTGTCCGACCTCGCGGACCTCGATCATGTGTGCGCCGATGATGGCGGTCACCTGATAGAAATTGATGTTGGTCTGGTCGTAGCCCCATGAAGCATAAAGGACATGGCCGGTCTCGAAACCGTGCGGTTTCTTGCGCTCGTCGCGGCGCTCCTGCTTCCATTCCGACCAGCGCCGCCGCCCCTCGAAATGCTCGCGGATTTTGCGTTCGCGGACCTCGGTGCTGGAAAAGCTATGATGCCAGTCGGGCTTTGCGGCCTTGCCGTGGAAGGCCATAGCGGCGGGTCGCCCTTTATGGCTGGTGTAGATATAGACAATGCCGTCGCTGGCCTTGTCGGCGATCTTCACGGAACCGCTCGGGATGTAGAATTCGCGTAAGGGGGCAAAGCGCATCATTCGGCGTCCTCCCGCTCGTCGGCATAGACGGCGGCCGAGCCGATACCGGCGACGTGACGGGCGCATGTACCGCCGCAAATGCCGTCTTCGTAGGCCGGCAAATACCGGTCATAGGTGGCAGCGAAATCCGGCAGGTCGCCGTTGAGCCGCACCAGCTCGCCCGCAAAGCTGAAAAACGATTCCTCAAAAGTAGGTTCGCACATTCCCTTGCCCTTTCCTTTTTGGACTGCGAAGCAGGACCTCGTCCTGCTTCCCGGGGCCGCGCGAGCGGTGGGTTGGAGGGGGGAAATAGCCTTCGCGGGGAACCGGCTGCACGGAACGCAGCGCAAGCGCAGTGGAGGAAGCTGGGCGGAAGGCTATTTTGGGGGCGAGAAGGGCAAGGCCCCTCGGTTCCCCCATCAGGCAAACGAACTCGCGCAATCGCGCGTCACCTCCCGGCAAAAATGCCGGATGCACGAAGGATCGTCACCGCTCGTCGGCGGAAACCCGAACCGGGGTTCCGTGGATCCGCGGCACGGCCGCGGCGGAATAGAGCCTGGTCACGGAGAGACGTGCCCACGAGGGCAATGGAGGTAAATTCAGTCGATCATGATATTCGCGGAAGGATTGACGCTCTCATCAGCGACCTGCAGAGTTGAGATCCTGCCGGAAGGCACCCCCTCGATGGCGGCGTCAATCCTTTGAAAGGCAGGCTTTATACCGATTTCCATGATATCAAGCAGACCGTAATCGTTTGTGCGTTGCGCCTCGTCCTGGAACCAGGTTAGCCACTCTATGACGCCTTTCTTGCCTTCAATTTTTTCACGCAAGGCTTCCACGACTAGTTTAACGCATAGGGGTCGGTTCCGGGAGGGGGCGAAATGACACTCTAAGCGCTTTTGGTGGCTCTGTTGCAAAAATTTCGCTGTTGCTTGATCTAGGGCGGATACTTTTAGGCGAGATTTTTGATGAGCGATTTCAAGTGGCGCCATTTTCAGGGCGAGGTGATTTTGTGGGCAGTGCGCTGGTATTGCCGCTACGGGGTGAGTTACCGTGATCTTGAGCAAATGATGGGCGAGCGCGGTGTGCCCGTCGATCATTCCACTATCTATCGCTGGGTCCAAAAGTACGCGCCTGAGATTGAAAAGCGACTGCGCTGGCATTGGCGCCGGCCGCAATCGACAAGCTGGCGGGTGGATGAAACCTATGTGAAGGTTCGCGGCAAATGGACGTATCTGTATCGGGCCGTCGACAAATTCGGAAACACGATCGACTTCTATCTGTCGCCAACCCGCAATGCCAAGGCGGCCAAGCGCTTTCTCGGCAAGGCACTGAATGGCTTGAAAGATTGGGAAAAACCAACAGTCATTAACACCGACAAGGCACCGACCTATGGCATCGCGATCACCGAACTGAAAGCCGATGGCAAATGCCCAAAGGAGCTTGTGCATCGACAGGTCAAGTATCTGAATAATGTCGTCGAGGCAGACCATGGCAAGCTGAAGCAACTGATTAAGCCCGTCCGAGGGTTTAAGACGTTGAAAACGGCCTATGCGACGATCAAAGGATTCGAGGTCATGCGTGCGTTACGCAAGGGCCAGGCCGCGATCTTCAATTTGACTGGTGACATTCGCGGAGAGGCCCGCATCGTCGAACGCGCTTTCGGTATTGGACCGAGCGCGCTCACCGAGGTTGTGGCAATGCTCCTGCAAAATCTCGACGCCAGACCCGTGTGACTGAAGCGTAGCAAGGCCTCTTCACAGCTAATCAGAATTTTTGCAACAGAGCCTTTGAGGGCACCGCCGCCGAACTGAACGGCGATACGATCAAGGATTTCAGTGCGGGCGACAGCCTCGTGGTGACCGATGCGGATCTCTCCGCCCTTAATGGCAAGGCGATAACCGGAACGCTCACGCTTGCAACCGGCAAGACGATCACGTTGAACGATCTGCCCGCCGGCGCGAGCTGGAACGTGACCTATAATGCCGGAACGACGACCAGCACCATCAAGCTCAATGTGCCGACAAGCAGCGGAGACAGCGGTGGTGGCGCTGGCAATTCCGGCTCTGCGACCACCATCGATGGCGTGGTGGTGACATCCACATCGACAACCAATAGCGATGGTTCCGTCTCGCAAACGCTCACCATTCCGGTCGTGACGACCGGCCGTGTCGATTCCGTCAGCAATTCGCCCCTCGCCGATATTCCGCTGTTCAAGACAACGGGTGGTGTCCCGGTTCTGAATGCGCAAGTTCCGGTCGGCTTCGGGTTGTCTGTCACGGGAAGCGGACAGGCCAAGTCGCCGGGTGCGTCTTTGACGGACCTGATCCGCGAAATCAAGGCTCATACACCCGGTGGCTCCGTCGATCAGAACTCGCTTGTCGGCGGCGGCACGCAGTTCCTCGATGGACTTTCCGCCAGCAATTCTCTTATCGTCCAGACCATCGTGCCAACATTGGGTGGTGCAAATACGCCGCCAGGTTCTCCGCTGGTCATCACCGGGACGCCTGCTGCACAAGGTGTTCCCAAGGTCGCTCTGGTGATCGACGGGCGCGATCTTCCCACCGGCACGGTGCTGCAATTGCACGATGTCGATTTTGCCGTTGTCATCGGAAATGTCACCGTTACCGGCGGGACGGGCTCTCAGGTCGTCTGGGGCGATAGCGGTAACCAGATCATCAATCTGGGGGCTGACGACGATATCCTCTTCGGTGGAGCGGGAAACGACAAGATTTCTTCCAAGGGGCTCTGTGGTCATTTCTACATTAATACACGCTAAGGGCATTTTGCAGGTGACGGGAAACACATGATTTCCGCTCACCGTGATCGCGGGGCAAACTGGCCACGCAATAGGGCCATTTTTTGCGCGACAAACCCTGTCGGAATGTTAGGCTGTGCGGCAACACCTGATTTGAGGTTTGTCGCACATGTTGATCGGTTACATGCGGGTATCGAGTAGTGACGAGCGCCAGTCGGTTGCCTTGCAGCGCGATGCCCTGCTCGCGGCCGGG